>Ga0180069_1000165_pt1 | contig 13852 bp, 14 predicted proteins | sample EasRivERM_16_10D_2_FD_121793 | JGI IMG/M metagenome (GOLD analysis project Ga0180069, IMG submission 121793) | Soil microbial communities from meander-bound floodplain in the East River, Colorado, USA - East River metaG ERMLT231B'_16_10D | ecosystem: Environmental > Terrestrial > Soil >...
CCCCACTGGGAAATCTGCTGCAGCACTTTGGTTCTGTCGTGGACCAGGGACGGCAAGTTTTCCAACATGGAGGCCTCCTGTCTTACAGTATAAAACACTTTAAGAAAACCGGCGCCAAAAAAAGGCAACCAAGGCAACCTCGATAACCTCCACTTCTGTGTCGCGCACCCGACACTACCCCCTTGGAGCGGACGGTGCCAGGGGTGGGGTACGATGGAACCTAGCACCCGTGCAGACTTCTAAGCTATCGATATTAGAACAGATCGTCGTGCGCAAGCGGGCGGAGCTGTTGCTCGACCGCGAGCGCACCCCTCTGGACACTCTCCAGGCACGCGCCCGCACCGCCTCCCCGCGCGGCTTCCGCCGCGCCCTTGAGCGCGCCGCCCCGGCGGTAATCGCGGAGATCAAGAAGGCCTCCCCATCGCGAGGGGTGATCGCCGCGCACGCCGACCCGGCCCAGGTCGCTCGCCGCTACGAGCTGGCCGGCGCTGCCGCTCTATCGGTCCTGACCGACCAGATTTTCTTCCACGGGTCCCTCGACGACCTGGAGGCGGCCCGCGCGGCCACCCGGCTCCCGGCCCTGCGCAAGGATTTTACCCTGGATCGCTACCATATCTGGCAGGCCGCCGCCCACGGAGCCGACGCCGTACTGCTGATCGTCGCCGTCCTGACGCCGCAGGAGCTCCGCGAGCTGCTGGCCGAAGCCCGAGGTCTAGGAATGGACGCGCTCGTTGAGATCCACGATCGCGCCGAGCTCGACCGCGCCCTCGCCGCCGGCGCTGACCTGATCGGCGTGAACAACCGCAATCTGAAGACCTTCGAGGTGACCCTGGAGACGTCCCTGCGGCTGGCCGAGGCGATGCCGGCGGCAGTGCTGGCGGTGAGTGAGAGCGGGATCCGGAAACGGGAGGACGTCGAGCAACTGGCGGCGGCCGGCTACCGGGCGTTTCTGGTTGGTGAAAGCCTGATGTCACAGCCCGATCCAGGGGCGGCTTTGGCAACATTGCTGGCGGGGGTGCCAAGTGGCGCTGGAAATCATTAAGGTCTGCGGGATCACGCGCGTGGAGGACGCCCTGGGCGCGGCGCGCGACGGGGCCACCGCCATCGGGCTGAACTTTTATCCGGGCAGCCCCCGGTACGTGGACTTCGGCCTGGCTGCCATGATCCGGGCGGTGCTGCCCGCCGCGATCACCAAGGTCGGGATCTTCGTCGACGAGGACCCCGAGCGCATTCGCACCACGGCCAAGGCGGTGGGCCTCGACGTGGTTCAGTTGCACGGCCGCGAGGTCCCGTTCGACTGCGAAACGCTGGCGCCCCTGCGCGTGTGGAAGGCGTTCCGCGTGGAAGGGGGGTTCGATCCTCACGTGCTAACCCAGTATCCCTGTGAGGCATTCGTACTGGACGGCGCCGCCGCCGGCCGCTCCTTCCCCTGGGGCATCGCCCGGGCGGCGGCGCAGTATGGCCGCATCGTCGTGGCCGGCGGTCTGGACGGCGGCAACGTCGCCGAGGCCATCCGCGAGGCGCAGCCCTGGGGCGTCGACGCCAGCTCCCGGCTGGAGCGGTCTCCCGGCGTGAAGGACCCGGCCAAGGTGCGGGAGTTTGTGAGTGAGGCGAAACGGCATGCAGGCGCAACTTAACGCAGTTCCCGACCCCGGCGGGCACTTCGGCCCCTACGGCGGCCGCTATGTCCCCGAGGTCCTCATGGCCCCGCTTGAGCAACTCGAGCTCTCTTACGAGGAAGCCCAAGCCGATCCGGCCTTCCACGCCGAGCTGGACGACCTGCTGCATCACTACGCCGGCCGCCCCACGCCGCTCTACTACGCCCGCCGCCTCACCGAGTATCTCGGCGGCGCGCGCATCTACCTGAAGCGCGAAGACCTCCTCCATACCGGAGCGCACAAGATCAACAACTGCCTGGGCCAGGCCCTGGTGGCGCGCCGCATGGACAAGCGTCGCATCATCGCCGAGACCGGCGCCGGCCAGCACGGCGTCGCCACGGCCACGGTGTGCGCCCTGTTCGGATTCCAGGGCATCGTCTACATGGGCGAAGAGGACATGCGCCGGCAGCGCCTCAACGTCTTCCGCATGCGCCTGCTGGGCGCCGAAGTGAAAAGCGTCACCGCCGGGAGCCGCACCCTCAAGGACGCCATCAGCGAAGCCATGCGCGACTGGGTAACCAACGTAGCCGATACACACTACCTACTGGGATCGGCACTGGGAGCGCACCCCTATCCGCGCATGGTGCGCGATTTTCAAAGCGTCATCGGACGCGAGGCGCGCGACCAGGTCCTGCGGGCCGAAGGCCGGCTCCCGGACGCCCTGCTGGCCTGCGTCGGAGGCGGCAGCAACGCCATCGGGCTGTTTCATGCGTTCCTGTCCGACGCCGGCGTGCGCATGATCGGAGTGGAGGCCGGCGGCCGCGGCGCCAGCCTCGGCAACCACGCCGCGCGCTTCAGCGGCGGCGCCGTAGGCGTCCTCCACGGCGCCCAGAGCTACCTCCTCCAGGACGACGACGGCCAGGTAGCCCTAACCCACTCCGTGTCCGCGGGGCTGGACTATGCCCTGGTAGGACCCGAGCACGCCTGGCTCCACGACAGCGGCCGTGTCGCGTACGTATCAGCCAATGACACCGAAGCCCTGGAGGCGGCCCTGCTCCTGTCGCGCCTGGAGGGAATCGTCCCCGCCCTGGAGTCCGCCCACGCCATAGCCGAGGTAGTAAAACGCGCCCCGTCAGCCCAGGGCCAGGTATTTGTAGTCAATTTGTCGGGCCGTGGCGACAAGGACGTAGACATCTATCGGGAAAACTTCCCGGAGCTGAAGTAGGAGGCCCTCGCCACCTCTTCCTCCGTAAGCCGGTGGTCCAGTACTCGGGTCTGCTCCAGTTCCCGATGCAGGCCGCGTGGCGCGTCGAAGAAACTCACCTCTGTAACGTGCAGTCTGCGATCCAGCGTGTACCGCACGTAACTGTCATGCACGGTCGACCGCTCCTGCACACCCACCGCAATCGACCCGTTGCTTACCGTCAGACCGACGACGGGGTGGGAGCAGACCTTGGACCGGCCGCGGCCGTTGGGCTTGGCGTGGGCCACGGTGCTGGGGTTCATCCGCATCATGACCCACCGAGGGATTCTAGGGAACGCCATGACCGTCGGGTAGGCGATGGGCCGGTCGCGGGCGTGGCTGAACCATGTTCGAGTGCAGGTCCTGACGCCCGGGGAGTTCCATAGCGACATCCTGTTTCAACTGCCGGCGCAGTTGGGAACGGCCGGCAACCTGACGACGGACGCTGTCCACCGATGCCGATTTCTCGCGGTTTCGGGGCTTGAGGTGGTTTAACCCACTGGCAGTCTGAGGCTGGTGCGCGGACCCGCTATCGCACCCAAATGGAGCCGCAACCGACGGAGCCTACCGTGCCGGCGCGCCACTGGAGGGACTGCGGTCCCGCTCGCAGCCCGGTGGGGACGACGGCGTTGACCTGGTAGAGTCCGGCAAAACCGGGAGTCAACCCGGAGAACAACACCGTGGCCCGCCGGCCGCCGATGAGCACTTCCGGGGTGAAGGTTCGGGCGAGGGGCGCGCTGGGCGCGGCGACTCCGGCGGCAACAAACGGCTCGGACAGTCCCAGCCCCGTCCCGTAAATCTCCAGCACTTCGCCTGCTTCCGCCGGACGATCCCGGTCGGCGAGCGCACCGCCGTGAACCGCGGCGGCCACGCAGGACCCGCCGGCGAGATACGAGAAGATCGCCGGGGCCATCGCCTTGACCTCGGCGGCTCCCGCGGCGGGCTGGAAACCGTCGGCGAAGCGGAATTGAAACGCCGCCGGACCGTCGGGGATCTCCGGCGGCAGTTGCGCGTTTACTTGCCAGGGGGTAACGGCGACGAGCGGCACGGGACGGCCATTCACCAGCAGCGACAGTCCCGCCAGCGTTTCAGGCAGGGGGAAGCGGGTGGCGGCGGCGATGCCGTCGGCCGCGAGGTTCAGACCATAAGCGCTGATCAGCGATCCCGGGGAGGGAGGCGAGAAGTCGACCGCACCGTTCACGCCGCCCCGGTTCAGGGCCCGAGGCGCATAGGCCGACCGTAAGTTCCTGCCGTCCGTGTCAATCGTGTAGATCGCGCCGCGCTCGCCAGTGGCGGGTCCCAGGCTGAAGACCACGCGGGAGCCGTCTTCGATCATCACCGGGTCTTGCGCCGTCGATGTTTTGAAGCTGGTCAGGGCGCGCAGCCCGGTCCCGTCGGAGCGCACGACCTGGATCTGGCCGTCGCGCACAAAGGCTACCAGGGAGCCATCACCCGAGATCGAAGGCGCCGTGCTCCCCTCGCCGGAGGTCAGCGCCCGGGCCGCGCCGCTGTCGGTGCGGGCGCTCCAGATCTTGCCGGAGGCCTCGAACGTAACCATGCTGCCGTCGGCGCTGAGGGTGGCGTTCACGGCATAGATCGAGGGGTCGTTGCCGAGCCTGGTGAGGTTGCGCAGGTTCGTGCCGTCGAGGTTCATGACGTACACGTCGGTAGCGGAGGGGGCAAAGGTCGGGCCGGACGGCGCGCTGCTGGAAAACACCACCAGGCCATTGCGGCTGATCACCCTCTGCGGCGCCGGGGCGAGGACTCCACTATAAATAGGCAGGCGGGTCAGGCCCGAGCCGTCGGCGTTGACCACCCGAAACGGATCCTGCCGCCGGACCGAGTAAAGGACCTTGGCCCCGTCCGGCGACACGTGCGGGGTATTCACGCAATAGAAGAAGCAGTTCGGACAGAGAGGCTGGATACATCCCTCCCGGTCCACGGTGAGAACGCGGTCGGCGCCGCTGGCGACATCCACCAGGTGGACTTCCTCGCCCGCGCGCCCGAGCGAGGTGAAGGCCGCGCGAGAGCCGTCGGGAGAAAGGGAAACGGCGTTGACGCCTTGCGGCAGGACGCCGTCGCTGCCCAGCCTAGTGAGCCGCCGCAGTCCGCTCCCGTCGGCCCCTACCACGTACAGATCGGTAGCATCGAAGGTAGTTCCGCTCGCGTCCACGGCCGTGGGCAGCGCCACGCGGCGTCCTGAGCTATCCACGGCCGGCGGGAGCATCACGACCGGACGGCCCAGGATCACCGGCAAAGAGGCCTGCGCCGCCAGCAGGGTCGGCCAGAGTAGGAACAGGAGCCACAACATCCTAGTTTCAGTATAGCTGGCGGTCAATCGCCCTGCTTGACCCAGCCCACGTTGAACCGGGCGTGCTTGATCGACTTGCGCGGGGCGTCGGCCGGCAGGTGATTCAGAAAGTAGCTGTACGACACGTGTAGCATTCCATCGCTGGCCTGAATGATCGATGGGTAGTGGAACGAGCCGGCGTTTTGCGGGCGGGTGTCCAGCTCCAGGTGGCGCTTCCATTTCCAGGTCTTGCCTTCGTCGTCCGAGAGGGCCACGGCCAGCGAGTGGCGGCCGCGCTCGGTGTCGTTGTAGACCAGCGCCCAGTTGCCGTCCTGCAGGGAGATGGCTTCGATGCCGGCGCCGGGATTGGGGAGGTCGCTATCGGCCACTGGGGACCAGGTGAGGCCGTCGTCGGTGGACGTGCTCACGTGAATGCGCTTGGGGGGCGGACCGTTGTCGCGCATATAGGCCACCAGGCTTCCGTCGCGCCGGCGCACCAGGCTCGGCTGGATGTTGCCGCCGCCGACCAGTGGGGTGGAGGTCTTCCAGGTCAGGCCGCCGTCGTCGGTGATGGCGATCAGCGACCACGAGTACCCGTCGGAATAGAGCGGCACCAGGACGCGGCCCGACGGCAGCTCCAGCGGGTGGACGCGGGTCATCCAGCCCATGCGGGAAAAGTACTTATCTTTGGCGCGCTCGAGCATCCGCTGCCGCCGTTCACTGTCGGGCCATTTGGCAAGGGCTTCGGCGGCCTTGGCGGCGAAGTCGGTGGGGACGAAGAGCATGGTATCGCTGATCTCCCAGCCCCCGTAGCCCTGGAAGTTAGTGGTGATGCGGTATTTCATCAGCGCGGTGTGCCACTCGTTGGCCAGGATCACCGGCCAGAGCAGCCACAGGCGCTTGCGGGAGTCGACGAAGAGGGCGGGGTTCGCATCGGGGAAGCCCGGGGTGTCGGCCAGGGTAAAACGCCGGCCCCACTGCTTTTCGGTGGCCGGGCGGCGGGCGCCTTCGATTTTGACGTCGTCCGCCTGGCGCTCGCCGCTGCCGTTATACCAGCAGACGAACAGGTCGCCGTTGGGCAACTCGACGATCGAGGACGCGTGGTTGTGCCAGTGCTCCAGGGGGAAGATCAGCTCGGCTTCGTGGAACGGGTCTTCGGCCAGGGCCGGGACGGAGAGGGCCAGGAAGATCCAACAGAGTCGCATAGTCGAGAGTGTACCGAGGATCGAGGCCGGCCGGCTATCCCGGCCTAGCGATTGCAGACGGCAATAATGGCGCCGCCCAACACAATAAACGCCCCACCTACCAGTAGGGCTGGACTCGGCTTCTGGTGGAAGGCGACCCAGGAGACCACTTGCGCGGTCAGGAAAAAGAACACCACGTACAGTCCCAGCAGCCTGCCGAAATCCCAACTCGGCGCATTGACCGTGTAGCCGTAGGCGAAAAGGACTATACCTCCAGCCGCCAGAAAGGCCACCTTCGGAAGGGCCGCCGCGGCGTGCAGTCCGCGGCGCACCAGGGCATCGCCACCGGTCTCCAGCAGTGCAGCCAGCAACAACATCAGAACCGCGTTACCGTGACTCATGCGTGAGCACCTCCAACGTCTGCTCCGCCGCCCGCCTCCACGTGAATCCCTCTGCCCGCCTCCGGCCCGCCTCCACCAGCCGCTCCCGCAGCCCCGTTTCCCCCAGCAACCTTCGCACCGCCCCGGCCATCGATTCCACGGACCCCGGATCAAACCACACCGCCGCCTCTCCGGCCACCTCCCGCAACGGCGCAATATCCGAGCAGGCCACCGGGGTCCTGGCCGCCATGGCTTCGATCACCGGCATCCCGAATCCCTCGAACGTGGACGGAAACACCAACGCCTCCGCGTGTTTCAGCAGCTCCCGCAGCCGCTCCCTCGGAATCCATCCCGTCGGGTGTACCCGCTCGGTCAGGCCGTGCTTCTCAATCAGCGCCGACAGCTCCGCCGCGTAGTTCCCCTTCAGGCCCGCGATTACAAGATGATGCGGCAACCCCTCGCTCACCAGCATCCGGTACGCCGCCAGCCATCGCTCCCAGTTCTTATGGGGATGGATTGTCGATACCGACAGCAAATAGGGCCACGGCTCCGGCCGCTCCCCTCGCGGCGAAAAAAGCTCCGGCTCGACTCCGTGCCGCACCACGTGCACCCGCGCCGCGCCGTACACCTCGACAATGTCCCGCCGCGAACTCTCCGACACCGTGATAACGTCCCGCGACCACCGCGCCGACGCCCACACCGCCGCCCGCCACGCCAGCAGCTCCAGCCGCCCGAAGTTCTGCGGCTGCCGCTTATGCTGCAGGTCGTGAATCACCGTCACCTTCGGACACGGACACACCAGCGGCGAGGTGAACCCCGGCGAGAACAGCACCTGCAACCCTAACCGTCGCGCCGCCCAGGGCAGGCCGGTCTGCTCCCACAGCAGGCGTCCGGGCCGATTCGCCGCGCGTACGCCCGTCCGCACGGCCCGAAAATTGGCTGCCCCCGGCACGAGGGGCGGCTCCGCCGCATCCGTCTCGCGGTTCACGAAGACGAAGTACTCGTTCGCCCGATCCACCTCCGCCAGCGCCGCGAGCAGGTTCCGCAGGTAGATCTCGGTCCCGCCGACGCCGCCCGGGAGCAGGTACAGCGCGTTCACACCGATGCGTAAAAGGGAGATAATATCCAAGTTTACTCCCATGTCGCCCGCCGAAGAGCCCGTCCTCATCGTAGACCGCGACAACCGCGAAATCGGCGTCGCCCCCCGCCGCGAAACGCGCGCCCAGGGCCTCATCCACCGCGCCACCTACATTCTGGTGTTCAACTCTCGCGGCGACCTCTACGTCCAGAAGCGCACCCTGACTAAGGACGTCTATCCCGGCTACTACGACCTCGCCACGGGCGGCGTCGTCCAGGCCGGCGAAACCTACGAACAGAGCGCCGAGCGCGAGCTGGCCGAAGAACTCGGCATCCGCAACGTCCCCTTGTCGCCCCTCTTCGATTTCTATTTCGAAGAAAACCAGTGCCGTGTCTGGGGCCGCGCCTTCTCTTGCGTTTATGATGGAGAACTGACCCTCCAGCCCGAAGAGGTCGAAAGCGGCGAATTCCTCCCTCCCCAGGAAATCCTCCGCCGCGCCGAGTCGCAACCCTACACCCCCGACGGCCTGGAAGTCCTCCGCCGCTACCTATGCTCCCGCTAACCTCTTCCGTCCCGCCAGCACCGAGCCGCGACCGTAAGGGAGCGGTTTCCTCGCTGCTCACCAACCGCTCCCCTGTAAATGTGGGGCGGCCCCCCTGGGCCGCGCCGGGCCCCCTGGGCCGGCCTGCTCAAGCAAGCCGGCCAAGCGGGCCGCCCAACATTTTCATCCATCGTTGTGGCCCTGCAAGGGCCATGTGGAACTCCCTTACGGTCGCGGCTCGGTGCAGTGGTCTGTAACTATGGTCACGGTAATCATCCCGACCCTCGAAGCCGGCGAGAACCTCGAGAAGTGCCTCGCCGCCCTCACCGCCCAGACCTTTACCGACTTCGACACCGTGGTCGTCGATAACAGCGGCCGCCACCTCGCCCGCGCCCTGGCCCAGGAAGCCGGCGCCCGCCTGATCGAGAACCCCGCTAACCTCGGCTTCGGCGCCGCCATCAACCAAGGCATCGACCTCGCCACCGGCGACTTCATCTGCACCCTCAACGACGACGCCTTCCCCGACCCCCGCTGGCTCGAGCATCTCGTCGCCGCCGCCTGCCGCGACCCCCAAACCGGCATGTGCGCCTCTCAGATCCGCCTTACCGAAGCGCCCGACCGCCTCGACTCCGCCGGCATGGAGGTCTACTTCGACGGTACTACCAAGCAGCGCGGCCGCGGGGCTCCCGCCGCTGCGTACGACGAGGCCGAGGAGGTGCTCTTCCCTTCTGCCTGCGCCGCTCTCTACCGCCTCGCCATGCTCCATTGCATCGGACGCTTTGACGCCGACTTCTTCCTCTACTGCGAGGATACCGATCTCGGCTTTCGCGCCCGCCGCGCCGGCTTCGACTGCCTCTACGTCCCACGGGCCATTGTCTATCACCACTACTCGGGCTCGGCCGGCCGCGCCTCCCGGACCAAGGCCTTCTATGTCGAGCGCAATCGCCTCTATACCGTGGTCAAAAACTTCCCCCTCTGGATCTGGCCCCTGCTTCCCTTTTTCTCGCTATATCGCTACGGCCTCCACTACTGGGCCGCCCGCACCGGCCGGGGCCTTGCCTCCCAATCGGACCCCTGGTGGAAACTTGCGATAATAGTCCTCTCGGCCAATTACCAGGTGGTGCGCAACCTGCCCCAGCTCGTAGCCAAGCGCCGCCGCATCGCTCGCGCCGCCGCCCTCACCGGCTGGCAGTTCTGGCGTCTGCTGCGGCGCCACGCCATCTCCGCCCGCGAGGTGGCCCTCCAATAAGGGCTCTCATGAAACAAAGCCGCCCCTCCGCACAGAGTCCCCCAAGTGGCGCAGGCTTTAGCCTGCCGGGTCGAGACTCGTCTCGACCCACGCCCCGGCGTCGGCAGGAGTGCCGACGCGGCACGCTGAGAGCGTGCGCCACTCTCCAACCCAGCGCCAATGTACGGGTTATGTCATGACAGCCAAAGGCCTCCTCGTAATCATCCCCGCCTATAACGAAGAGGGATCGGTCGGGGACGTGGTCCGCTTGGTCCGCGACGTCCTCCCCGGCGTTCCGGTGGTAGTCATCGACGACGGCTCGCTGGACGCCACCTGCCAAGTCGCCCGCCAGGCCGGCGCCGAAATCCTCCGCCTCCCCCACCATCTCGGCCTGGGCGGCGCCGTTCAAACCGGCTACCGCTTCGCCTACGAGCACGGCTACGAGTGTGTCGTCCGGGTCGATTCCGACGGGCAGCACAACCCCGCCGACATCCCCGTCCTCCTCGACAAGCTCCGCGCCGATAACTACGACATGGTCACCGGCTCCCGCTTCCTGCGGCAGAACGGGTACCAGGTCCAGCGGCTCCGCCGTTTCGGCGGCCGGCTGTTCTCCCTGGTTCTTTACCCCATCCTGGGCAGGCGCATCACCGACCCCACTTCCGGCTTTGCCGCCGTCAACCGCCGCGCCCTGGAGATTTTCAGCCGCAGCTTCCCCCTCGAATACCCCGAAATCGAGGCCCTGGTCGTCCTGCAGCGCAAAGCTCTTCGTTTCTGCGAGGTCCCCGTCCAGATGTTTCCCCGCCGCGCCGGCCGTTCCACCATCGGCTCCCTGGGATCTGTATATTATATGTTCCGAGTCCTGCTCGGCGTCCTGGTCAACGTCCTGAAATACGAGCGCCGCTTCCACATCGGAAGGCGAAGATAGCCCTTCCCCCCCATGAACCCCCTCCGCTGGACCCTCCTAGCCCTCTTAGCCACCTCCTCTCCCGCTCCCATCATCAGCGACGGCTCGTTCAACGACTGGCCCTCCGTACCCGTCACACTCCGCGACCCCGCCGACGCCCCGCAAGCCGCCCTGGACTTCGGCGAAATCCGCGTCACCCACGACCCTCGCTTCGTCCACCTCCTCATTGACTTCGGCCGCGTGGTCAACCCCCGCTCCCTGGACGGCGTCTTCGGCATCCTGTTTGACGCCGACGGCAACCCCGCCACCGGCTGGACCGAGCACGGCCTCCCCGGCGTGGATCTCCGCGTCGAGTTCTCCCCTCCCCAAACCGGCGGCGTCCAACTGGAAAGCGCCTCCGGCCGCTTCAGCTCCTATGAAGCCGGCCTCCAGCTCGCTCCCACCTACGCCGCCCGGCGGGCCGAGATCCGCCTGGACCGCGGCGCCCGCCTCGGCAGCGGCGCTCCCCTCTTCCTGGGCGCCCGCTTCTCGGTCAAATTCGTCTTCACCGATCCCCAGGGGCGTGTTATTGATGAGACTGACCCCATCGTGCATCCCCTCACTTCCGCCCGGGTCTCCCGTGACGCGCCCGGCCCCGACCCCCTCAAGCACGCCCCCGGCACTGCCTTTCGCGTCCTGAGCTGGAACGTTGGCGGTAAGGCCGTGCTCACCCGTCCCGACCCCTTTCGCCGCATCCTCACCGCCCTGGATCCCGACCTGCTCCTGCTGGACGAGGTCAGTAGCGAGGCCTCCGCCCTATGGGTCCAGCGTCTTATCGGGACCCAGTGGCAGGTAGTCTTCAGCGCCAATGGCGGTCGCCAACGCACCGTCGTCGCTGCCCGCCGCGCCGTCACCCCCGTCTCCTCTCTCCTTCGCATCGACTATCCTCCGGAAGAGAGCCAGACCATCCTGAGCCTCCTTCCCGACCCCGAGCGCCGCGCCACGCTGGCCCGCGCCCACACGGAAGGCATCCCCACCCTGGGCGCCACGGTCCAGTTTCACGACCGCCGCCTGCTGGCCGTTGCCCTGGACCTGCAATGCTGCGGCGACCGCCCGGGCGGCCCCGAAGACCGCATCCGTCTCATGGAAGTCAACGCTATCCACGCCGCCGTCCGCCAAGCCCTCACGGCCGGTAATTTCGACGCCCTCCTCGTGGCTGGCGACTTCAACCTGGTAGCCTCCCGCGATCCCCTGGACCGCCTGGCCGCCTCGCTCGACCTCGATGGCTCCCCCCTCTCCCTAGCCGAACCCCTCCAACTGAACGGCCTTTCTAACGCCACCTGGCTCCGTCGCGGCTCCCCATTCCCCCCCGGCCGTCTGGACTACGTCCTCTACAGCGACTCCTCTCTCCGACTCCTCCACAGCTTCGTCTTTCGCTCCACCGACCTGCCCACCCGGTGGCTCCGACGCCACCACCTCCAACCCGACGACTCCGACGTAGCCTCCGACCACCTCCCCCTGGTCTCCGACTTCCAGTGGCGGTAGAAAAGAAGCTATTAGCCATTAGCTCTAAGCTGTCAGCAACCAGGATCAACCCCCGGTGCGACACCCGGGTTGCTAATGGCTAATAGCTAACAGCTTCCTGTTCTATGCGATAATCCACCGTCATGGAGCGTATCCGCGTAACCGTAGCCGTCCTGAGCCTCCTCCTAATCGCCCAAATCATCCGTTCCGTCCGCCGCGAACACATCCGCGTCGAGTACTCCATGACCTGGCTCGGCGCCACCCTCCTGCTCCTCCTCCTCTCCCTCTCCGACACCGCCATGTCCCACCTCGGCCAGTGGATCGGCCTAACCGACCGGCCTCTTATCCTGATAGTCCTGGCCGGCGGCCTCTTCGTCTTCACTTTTTTCCGATATTCACTGGTAGTTTCCAGCCTGAAGGATCATAATATTCAATTGGCGCAGCGGGTGGGGATGCTGGAGTGGGAAATCGAGCGCCTGCAGCAGCAGAAGCTCGAGAACCCAGACGCTAAGTGAGAATCCTCTACGACGCCATCCCCCTGCTCCTCCGCAGTGCCGGAGTTAAAAATTATCACCACTCGCTCCTGGTTCGCCTGCTGGCCCGGATCCGCCCCCACCGCCTGGACCTGTTCCCCTACCTCCACACCGTAGGCCGCAACCGCAACGAAGGCTCCAACTACCCCCGCCTCTCCACCGCCTGCCGGCTCGCCGCCCTGCTCTCGTCCAACTACCTTCACATCCCCCTCCCAACGGGCCGCCCCGACCTGTTCCACGTCACCCACCACCTCCTCCGCCCCCCGGCCGGCCTCAAACTTACCAGCTTCATCCACGACGTCACCCCCCTGCTGATGCCCGACCTCCACACCGCGAGCAACGTCCGCTACTTCCGCCACTTCGCTGACCGCATCCTCCCGCGCCTGGCCGGCATCATAGTCCCGTCCCAAGCCGTCAAACAGGATCTGATCCAGCACCTCCAGGTTCCCCCCGACCGCATCACCGTTATCCACCACGGCGTAGATGAGGATTTCTTCCCCATGGGCGGCCAGGAACCCAAACGCCGCGCCTACGACCTCCCCGATCAATACATCCTCTTCCTAGGCTCCTTGGAACCCCGCAAGAACCTCCCCACCGCGCTGGAAGCCTGGCGCCTCCTCTCACCCGACCTCCGCCGGGCCTACCCCCTGGTAGTAGCGGGCGCCTCCGGCTGGAAAAACCGAGCCATCAAGTCCCAACTCCAGCATGCCAAATCCGAGGGTGTCCTCGTGATCGGCTATGTAGAGCCTCACGCCCTCCCCCTGGTCTACGGCAACGCCGCCGTCTTCGTCTTCCCGTCTCTTTCTGAAGGCTTCGGCATGCCCCTCCTGGAGGCCATGGCCGCCGGCACGCCCATAGTAGCCTCCAACAGCTCCTCCCTCCCGGAAGTGGTAGCAGACGCGGGTCTCCTGGTGGACCCCCGCAGCCCCCAGGAAATCGCCCAAGCTATCGAGCGACTCCTAACCGACCGCGACCTGGCCACTACCCTGATCGAAAGAGGCCGACAAAGAGCCCGCCAATTCACCTGGGACCAGACCGCCGATCAAACCAAGGCCTTCTTCGAGCGCGTCTCGGGTGGCAGCGAGCCGCAACCGTAAGAAGGATTCGATTCCGCACGACAAGCTGCTGGCTTGTGTGCGGATGCGGGTGGTAGATCGGAGCGTGCTGAAGCTGATCCGGATGTGGCTGGAAACGCCAGTGGTAGAACCGGGCGGCGGAGGCGTGCGGGAGTCAGGGAGTCGCCCGAAGAAAGGGACTCCGCAAGGCGGGGTGATCTCGCCCGCTGCTCAGTAACCTGTATCTGCATTGGTTCGACCAGCTGTTTTATCGAGCCGATGGTCCGGCCCAGTGGGCAGGAGCCAAGGTGGCGC
>Ga0180069_1000166_pt1 | contig 13829 bp, 20 predicted proteins | sample EasRivERM_16_10D_2_FD_121793 | JGI IMG/M metagenome (GOLD analysis project Ga0180069, IMG submission 121793) | Soil microbial communities from meander-bound floodplain in the East River, Colorado, USA - East River metaG ERMLT231B'_16_10D | ecosystem: Environmental > Terrestrial > Soil >...
CAACGATTTTCTTTTCAGTTCCTTTGAAGATATTGGACATCAATTTGCGCGTGATGGCTGGGTCGAGCGCGGACTTGCCTTCATTTACATCGCGCACAGCTTGAATGAGGTCGTCGGCTTGTGCCGTCTTGAGCACATATCCATTCGCGCCGGCCTGCAGGACTGCCATCACATACGGGTCGTCATCATAGGCAGTCAGGATCAAGACACCCACTTCTGGTATATTTGCGCGCACCCAACGAGTGACCTCGATACCGGTGGCTTTGGGCATTTGGATGTCCAAGACAGCCACATCAGGTTTGTGCTTCTGGATGAGGGCTTGGGCTTCTTCGCCATCCCCCGCCTCAGCTATGACCTGAAGATCGCTCGCGCTTTCAAGCAATTGGCGCACTCCTGCGCGGACGATGTGATGATCGTCAGCCAGAAGAATGCGGATCTTGGTTTTTGATTTGCTCGATGACTTTGGCATAACTTATCTCATCCAGTTTTTGATTATAGGCTTGTGTTTGAAAAACATACGGGAAGGCGAGCCAGACGATGCCCAGACCAGCCAACAATCCAGCGCTGAAGCGCATGAGTGAGTTGAACGAGCCGAGCGCGTCGCCCGCATAGAATGTCGCGGGTAATACATTATTTGTCAACACAGCCAGCCATGCATTTGTATCACGAAATCCCTGTCCGATGCCAGCGAAGTCGCTGATCGCATGTGTGCCGCCATCCATTGCGAGAGGCAGTAGGATGAGTATGAAACCCCACCATGTAATAGGTTTAATTTTGCGACGCAGAGGATACCAGAGTAAGGCAAAGAACCAAACGCTGGTGTAAAACGAGATCATTCTATCCGACCAGGCGACCTTCCAACCCATCGACTCGTTTCCGATGAATTGACGAAGAATCATCGGGTTGGCAGTGATCTGCCATGCCGACTGAATTTCACTCAGGGAATACATAGTCTTTTCGCCAAACCAAAAGAACGACCGCTCTGGCAGTTGGTGACAGAAGAAAGAGTAAATAAAGTAGAGTCCTTTTCCTGCGCCAGTCCAGCCGATGTACATGAATACAGGTGCCAGGTATGGCATAAACACCCACAAGCCATACACGATCAGGAAGGTTACAAACCAGTGATCACTAATCCATTGGAAAATGGATCGCTTCGGCTTTGGTAAGGTGGTCGTTAGGACTGAGGACATCTCATTCCTTTACGGAGCATTTGGCTCAGGTGCTTTGTTGAGGTTGGCACGATAGAAGGCTTTGGCTTGCTCCGAATCAAATGCTTCAAATTTTTGCAAACGCCCCCAGGATGTCATGACAAGAGGAACATCGAGGGTGTTCCAGGGGTAGGCGATCAACTTCGTGCCGCCAAGTTCATCCATGGTGGTTCTGATCTGTTCCTTCAAGTTCGCACAGCCAGATTCATCGAGAAGGTCGCAGTTGTACCAGAAGATCACATACCCGTGTTCAAGGTTGTGAACGAGATAGGCAGCGGGATAGGTGTAAATATTTGATTCGTAAAATCCTTTTTGGGCTTCCTCTGCATAATGCCGACCCGAGGTCGGCGGGTCAGAGTTGTACTGACCTGGATCGCTATCAACTGGGATATGCGGATCGCTCACCATGATCGGGATAGACTCGCCCTCTGCTGGGCGAACACCCTGCCAGATGATGAGACCGAAAATTGCAAGAATGATAGCCCCGATCCCACCCCAAATAAGATTGGTTCTGATCTTCTGCTTGCGCTGACGTTCGTGCATTTTCTGACGATTGGATTTTGAATTCATTAGATTTCCGAATTTATTGGTAAACAGGCATCAAGATGTTTCTGGATGCCTATCATAGTTTGTATTACTGAATTGCAAGATCGAATTCTTCCTTGTAATCCAGTGCATCCTTGCGCACATAAACGGTCAATTTCCAATCGCCAGGATCGCTAAAATTGGCTTTGATGGAATATTTTCCACCGCCTTGTTCGGTGGCGAGACCACTCATACCCATGCCTGCCATCGAAGGGTGATCAGCAGACACATCTACTTTTGCGCCTTCGATCGGCGCGCCGCTGGCATCGGTAATGGTGAACATCAATTCAATATCTCCCTTCATCGCGGGAGAAGGATTAGTCTCCACCTTGATGTTCACTTGTTTGGACGAAGTTGTGTCAACAGGTGTTTCCACACTTCCACAAGCCGCCAGTAAAACAGATAACGCAACGAGCAGACTGATAAAAACAAACTTACGCATTGTTCTTTCTCCTTTTGTGAAATGATTATTCAGTGACATTGATCATTAACATCAAGCCGCCAGGCTCGACGTTGTCATTGGTGGTGTGGTGCAGAATGTGGCAGTGCAACATCCATTGCCCAGTTTCTGTGGCAATAAACTCGATGTCATAGCGTTCGCCTGGCGCAACACTGACTGTATCCTTGGTTAATTGTGCGCCTTCTGGTACGGGATGCCCATCTGTGGCAACAATCTTGAATGGCATGCCATGCAAGTGCATTGGGTGGATGAATTGACCGATTGCAATCAGGCGCAAGCGAACCAGATCGCCTTTCTTAACTGTGATCGTCTCTGTCGCTGGGAATGACTTGCCGTTGATTGTGAAATAATTGGGTTCCATTCCACCCATCGGCATGGCGGCGAAAGTTTGTCCATCCGTCATCCGTAATTCAGAGATCATCAAAACCTTGTCCACAGCAGGCGTGTTAGCTTCAGGTTCCTTAGGTTCGATGATGAATGGGGCATACAAGCCTGCGCTTACCTGCACGTCACCTTCAAAATGCGAGTGATACATGAATGTGCCCGCAGGTTTGGCAATAAACTCATATATGAAGGATTCGCCTGGCTGAATCGGATCCTGTGTAACTCCAGGTACTCCATCCATCGCGTTAGGGACTTCGACGCCATGCCAGTGGATCGTTGTCGGATCAGGCAATTCGTTCTTGACCACGATCCGAATCTGATCGCCCTCCGTGACACGGATCATTGGACCAGGCACGGTCCCGTTGTATGTATATGCCGTTACAGTCACGTCATCTAAAATTGGCCATTGCACGGCTTTCGTCGTCAACTCGAATACTTTGACGCCATCTTCTTCGCGATACGCAAGTGGCTGTCCACCTATGTTTTCCGTGGCAGGCTGAACGTTCGGGGCTGTGATCGGCTCCATCATGTGCGCTGCTTCGGGATTATCAGCCATCATACTGCCTGGGGTGGCAGTCACACTTGCACTCGCTTCGCGGCCAGGTGCAAGTGTCATTGGGTCGTCGCCCATCGGCATCGTGGCGTCAGGTGGCGCACCAGCGGGCGCACACGCTGAAAGTGTCAACGCCAGAGCAAGCAGCGAAAAAATCATTGCCTTCTTTATTTTCATATTTCCTCTCAAGAGTTGGAATAGCCCGTAACTATAAGGAATTCCCCATTTCCTAACCAGCGCAATTTGACGCGGCTGAAGATAGGCAAAATTGCCTACTCAGCCTGTGAAATGGAAACAGGCGACTTGATTTCAAGCGCCTGCCGAATTGAATTAATCAATTTTCCATCTGTCCGTTGTTGTGGATCGTTCGCAATGGAAACCCAGGTTTGTCCGTCATTACCATGCAGGATCAGGGTTGCAGGTTCTGCAACTTTCCCATAAACCAATAAAACCACCATCTGGCAGTCGCACTCCTCTGTCCCATGATTCGGGCAGGGACAATCGTGCAGCGCCAGACGCGCTGTATGCAAATCAAAAGTTTGTATTGGACGCAAGCCCGCCTGCAACAATTGTTGCTTTGTCCATTGTAATGCTTCGTCACTGGAATGATTGATAGATAGGAACGGAGAAGTATTCATAAGCGCCTCGGGTTTGATAACGCTATTTTAGGACTTCCCCTAATAAACACAGAGGGCTACTTCACTTATTAATGAATAAGCAAAATTGCCTATTATCCCAAACCGCCATCTGGCGCAAGACGCTCGCAGACACAAAGGCTATGATGAGTACAAGGAGATTCATGGTGAAACGTTTTCTACTTCCTATCACAGCCTTACTGCTCGGCTCTGCTTTCATCGCTTCATTCTACATCGGCATTCTCACCTGGGCGCAAGGCTGGGAGTACGCCTCCTCGCAATTCGTGCGTGACCGCTGGTATGTCATCCCGATCATTGTCGGCTTCGGCGTTCAAGCCGCGCTCTATACCATTCTGCGCTTCCGTCTTTTTATTCCTGTTACATCAACCGCCCATACAGGAACCATGATGGGCGCAAGTGGAGGCACATCCGCCACGGCGATGGTTGCCTGTTGTATTCACCATGTCACCGATGTTCTGCCCATCCTCGGTCTGAGCGCGGCGGCAAGTTTTCTCACGCGTTACCAGCGTCCATTCATGCTTGTCGGTCTCGCGATGAATTTAATTGGTATTGGTGTCATGCTCTTCGTGCTCTATCGTGAACGACAAAAACTTCAACCTGTTCTTTTGGAGATTATTGGAGATTAAATGAAACGACTTCTTATACCCGCCTTTTTGATTTTATCCCTTGTGCTTGCCGCATGTTCTGCGACTGTGTCCCCGCTTCCATCTGACCTTCAGCCTGCTCCCGTTTCGACGGAGCCTTCTTCCCCTTCAAACGACTCTGCCACACGTATTGACCAGCAGGGTGCGATCACCATCGAAATTACCCCACTCAACCTTGCATCGCCAACTGATACATTCGAGTTCGACGTGGTGATGACCACTCACTCGATTGACCTGAGCATGGATCTGGCAACACTATCCACTCTCACTACTGACACGGGCGTTAGTGTGGAATCAACTCTCTGGGACGCTCCGCTTGGCGGTCATCACGTGGAAGGCAAGTTGATCTTTCCCGCGACTAAAGATGGCAAACCCATCCTCGAAGGCGCAACAAAACTTACGCTCACAATCATTAACGTGGACGCACCCACCCGAATCTTTGAATGGGATTTGAAATAAAAGGAGTTCCAATGAATAAACGTCATATCAGGATCATGTTGCTTTGCTGTTTGCTGCCTATCATTGGGCTAACCGCAATCTTCCTGTTCAAAATACCTGTGAACACGGTTGTCTATTTTGGGTTGCTTTTACTGTGCCCGCTCGCACATTTTTTTATGATGGGTAATATGCACAATCATATCGACCAGCCAGAGCAACATCACGATCATGCATCGCACGAAAAAACATAATCTCTCGCGCCGCGACTTTCTCAAACTTGCTGCGCTGGGTACGGGAGCGCTCGCTTTTCGGTCTTTGCCAAATCTCGGGTTGTCTGAATTTCCTCAAAGCGGAAAACTGGGACGTGTTACCGTTGGCAAAGTGGATGTCTTCGCTCGTCCCGATGCGAACAGCCAGATCGTTGGTACGTTATATGAGGACAATGTTGTTTCCTGGATTCGTGAGATGGTGGGTCCGATGCCTGGTCGGATCAATCAGCGCTGGATTGAAACACCATATGGATTTATATGGGGTGGAAACGTACAGCCTGTTTTTAATCGACCAAACGTTGCTATGACAAACCTGCCTACGACAAATCTTGGGCAGGGCACCTGGGTGGAAGTCACTGTCCCCTATGTGGATTTGGTTCTTGACAACCCTCCTGCACGCGCACCCTGGCTTCAATATCGCGAATCCATTGGACTACCTTCACGCTTCATCTATAGCCAGATTGTCTGGGTGGATCAAATCCGCACAGACGAGTCTGGTAAGGTTTGGTATCGACTCAACGAAAAATATGGCTCAGGTGATTTATTTTGGGGTCCCGCTGAAGCATTTCGATCTTTGACTTCTGAAGAAATCTCCCCGATCAATCCCCTTGCAGAAGAAAAAAGAATCGTTGTCAATATTGATTATCAAACTTTATCCTGCTTTGAGGGCAATAATGAAGTTCATTTTGCACGCATTTCAAGCGGTGCTTTATATGATGCTTGGGGCAACCGTGTGAACGTGTGGGAAACACCCATTGGCGAATTTCCTATCTGGCGTAAAGCCATATCATTACCATTGAGCGGCGGAAGCGCTTCGGCGGGTTGGAGTCTGCCAGCCGTTGGTTGGGTGAGTCTGTTTGTGGGGACAGGAGTCCCGATCCATTCAACTTATTGGCATAATAACTATGGCGAACCGTCCTCGCGTGGTTGTGTGAATGCCAGTCCTGACGATTCGAAGTGGATCTTTCGCTGGACTCAACCTTATGTATCCTCCGATCCCGGGGATATAACGGTTGAAATGCCAGGTGGAACAAAAGTTAACGTTGAGAAGAAGGAGTTTTAACGTCTGTTATATTCTAAGCCTGATGGTGGATTTTTCTAAAGATTAGGCAGATATTTAGTGATGATGGTTCGCGTCTAGGCGGATGACATTCTTCCATTACATATTTTGTCAGACAATCTACAATACATCTCCAATTCGGAGAAACAATGAAAAACAGGATTCTGTCCGTTTGTGGCGCGCTTGCGCCTATTTTGTACGTCATGACCGTGGCATTGGCAGGTGCAATCCGCCCTGGATACAGCCACATTGCCCAGGCAGTCAGCGAATTGATCGAAACCGGCGCACCCAACAAAGCGTTATTGGATGCGCTTTTTATTATCTACAACCTGCTGGTGGGACTCTTCGGTTTCCGCATCCTCTTCTGGACTTCACACGAATCCCATACGATCAACAGAGCTGCCGCCTGGACATTGATCGTCACCGCCTTCCTCGGTCTGCTCATGCCGCTCTCCTTTCCAATGGATCCACGCGGCACGCCAGTTTCATTCGTGGGAACCATGCACCTGGTGCTGGCGGGGTTGACCTCGCTTGGCACAATGCTGGCGATTCTCTTTACGGGACTATGGTTAAGAAAACAACCTGGATTGGAAAATTATGCGTTGTTTTCATTTATCTCCCTGACAGTCGTATTTGTATCCGGAGGCATGGCTGCCGCATCCGCCGCACAAGTAAGTCCGTATATGGGACTTTTCGAGCGTATTACGATTGGAGCATTTCTGCAATGGCTATTCGTGCTTGCTCTGAAAACGCTCCAAACCAAGGATCAAGCATGAAATCACGAACACCATATATTCTTTCGATCATCATTGCCGTACTTGCTACCATCGCCTCGGCAGGCGGGCTGTTTCTCAATGGCTTGTATCGCGACAATCACTTTGTGACGTCCGCGTGGAAGGGCAATGACCTGATTACGCTCTTCCTCGCTGTACCGATTCTGGTTCTAGTGATGGTCTTTTCCAAGCGCGGCTCACTCAAAACACCATTGGTATGGATGGGCACGCTGGATTACATGCTCTACAACTATGCCTTCTATCTTTTTGGTGCAGCCTTTAACTGGTTCTTTTTGCTTTATGTAACCCTCTTGGGACTCTCGATCTTTGCATTGATCTTCGGCTTAATCCATCTCGATCTGGACGGGATCACTGGACAGATACGGGAACGGATGCCTGTTGGGTGGATCGCCGCCTATATGTTGTTTGTGGCAGTTGGGCTGTCACTGATCTATATTGTGCAATCCCTCGGATTTATTTTCACCGGTGACGTTCCAGCGATCGTGACAAACACGGGGCATCCCACCAATATCGTCTTCGCGCTGGATCTGACCCTGCTTGTACCTTTCCTTTTCTTGGGCGCAATCTGGTTGATCAAACGCAAGCCTTGGGGATACGTATTGGCAGGGATATTAACGATCAAGGGACCTTTGTACACCATCGTCTTGACCACCGGCTCGCTTTGGGCGGCGAATGCCGGCGTGCCAGGCGTGGCAGAACAAGTGCCCTTGTGGGTTGGGCTAACCGTGTTTGGTCTAATCGCCTGTGGATTGTTCTATGGAAATATGAAGTTGAAGGCATAGAGAATCAGAATGGATAATAGGATGCCAAAGACTCGACTGTTGGGGCTGTTTCGCCTCTTCCGATTCGAGCTGCCTTTCACCGCAGGAGTCTGCGTCATTCTGGGAGAACTCCTGGCATTGGGCAAAGTGCCGACTGCCAGGGAAATGATCCTGGGCTTCCTGAGCGTCTTTCTGATCTCGGCAACCTCTCTAATTCTCAATGATTACTTCGACCTCGAAAGCGACAAAATCAATTCGCCTGAAAGACCGCTTCCAGCAGGCCTGGTTACAAAACGAGATGTGGTTCTCCTTTCCTGCGGGGTGACGATTCTTGGGTTTATCACCAGTTTTCTGCTCAGTTTCCAGGCTTTGTTGGTGGTTATATTGGCATGGGCAGTGGGATTTCTGTACAACTGGCACTTCAAAAGGACGGGATTGTTGGGGAACTTAATGGTCAGTTTCTCGGTTGGAATGACTTTCATCTTTGGCGGGATCGCTGTAGACAGACCATTTGAAATGGTTGTTTGGTTTTTTGGTCTTTTCGCACTGCTAATCAATGCTGGTGAAGAAATCGCCGCCGACGCGATGGATCTGGACGGCGACCGGAAAGCTGGCTCTCGCTCCCTGCCGGTGTTGTTTGGTCGTGAGAACGCGATCAGGATCAGCGCCTCTATTTTCTTTCTGGTAATTGTCATCAGCTTCCTGCCCTTTTTATTGGGTTGGATGGAATGGTTGTATGCAATTCCGTTTCTATTTATGGATGGGGTGATTCTATTTTCAACCATTAAGTTGTTGGACTCAAGCCTGGCAAATCGCCGAATGTATATTCGTTGGATCTATCTGAGCGCATCCCTGGCAATCCTGATTGTGATTGTCATTCGCATGTTGGCAGGAAGGCTTGGTTGAAGAAAATTCATTTGTAAAAGGAGAAAGCAAATGGTAGAGACAAATCACAATGAAGTGCAGTGGAAAAGCATCTACATATTGGGTGGCATTGCTGCTATCTTGTCGTTGATCGCGGTCGTAGCAGATATCGTCATCGGCTCGTCTACGGGAGGCAACCTGTCCGCGCTCCCGCAAACGGCTATAGAACGGTTCGCGCAATTTCAACAAAACACCTGGCTGGGTTTGTACAACCTTGACCTATTGAACACGGTTAATCAACTGATTTCGATCCCAGTCTATTTTGCTTTATATGCCGCTCTTCGGAAGACGAATAAGCCATATGCCTTGCTTGCGTTGATTGTTTTTCTGATTGGAACAACGATCTTTGTTGCCAACAACACTGCCCTGCCCATGCTCGAATTGAGCAGGAAGTATGCCAGCGCGGTCAAACCGCAAAAGACCCTGCTCGCAGCTGCCGGTGAAGCCATGCTTGTCCGTGGGGAACATGGCGGTTTGGGCGTGTTCTTTAGTTTCATTCTGCCGACCCTCTCTGCACTGGTCTTTTCCTTTGTCATGCTGCAGGGAAAAGTTTTCAGCAAGGCAAATGCCTATGTCGGCATTCTCGGCAATGCGCTGATGGTGATCTATATCGTTTTGGTCACCTTCGCGTCTTCGGTTAAGAACATGGCGATGGTATTTGCCATGCCCGGTGGCCTCCTCCTCGTGGCATGGATGGTGATGCTCACCATTCGTCTGTTTCAATTGGGAATTTCCCTTGAGTGAACGCCGATGTATACAACAGATTCACACAAGACCATGACCTTCAAAGACTATACCCTCGGCTCATTGCTTCGTCCTCGTCAAACATTTGAACGACTCCTGACAGATGAAGGCAGGTTGAAATTCGGCTTCTATGCAATTTTGCTGAATACTTTTCTGTATACGCTGGTTTATGTTTTCCTTGTCTTCAATCGGTAGTGGAAGGAGCCACAAAATATGTCAGGCATCGGTCATCTTGCGGCGGGATTTGCAGCAAAGCCCATTGAACCCAAAGTACCACTCTGGGTCTTTTTGGTCGCCAGCGAAACCAATGAGATTCTTTATTTCCTGTTCGCATCCACAGGGCTCGAACCAAAAGCGGTGATGACGATGGATTTCAATCAGGGAGTGAAATATTTGACACCTGCTTTGAATCCCTGGTCACATGGATTGTTCATGTCCGTTATATGGTCGCTGACCGTGGCGACAATTGGTTTTCTGTTTTATAGGGATCGTCGCAGCGGCATTCTGCTTGGGGTAGTGGTTTTTAGTCACTGGCTGCTGGACTTTCTCATGCATTCCAATCTCCCATTATTTTTTGATGGCTCACCCTTGGTTGGACTCGGCTTGGAAAATTCCGGTCCTGGTCTTCTGTGCATGACCATTTTCGATCTTGTGATCCTTACCGGAGGTATCGCCTTCTACTTCCGTGCGAAAAAACGCGTCTCCCTACAGGTTTAATTATGAAAGGAACAGAACATGAATAAAAAGATCCTTGTTACCTATGCCAGTCGTTTCGGTTCCACGGAAGGTGTTGCCAAACGTATCGGCAATACTCTGTCTGAACATGGACTGACCGTGGATGTATTACCCATGCGGGAAGTCAAAGATCTTTCTGCATATCAAGCGGTGGTGGCTGGCAGCGCCATCAATGCCGGGGCATGGCTTCCAGAGGCCATACGATTTGTGGAGACTCATCGCGCGGAACTGGCACAGAAACCCTTCGCCGCATTCCTGGTGTGTATGACCCTAACCATGCGCAATGCCGATCAATATCGTAGTCATGTTGCCACTTGGCTGGCACCAGTTCGGACGTTGGTTCGTCCCATCAGTGAAGGTCTCTTTGCCGGCGCGTTGGATATCAACAAAATCCCATCCTTTGGTGACCGACTGAAATTCCGCCTGAGCGTGCTGTTCGGCGTCTGGAAGGCAGGCGATCATCGCGATTGGAACGCCATCCAAAAGTGGGCGATGGAATTGAAACCCCTTCTGTCTGCATAAAGGATGAAAAGAAATGAAAACATCAGAGAATAAGATCAATCCAAATCAGGAAATGGAATCAGACTGGAAACCCCTCCATGTGATCGGCGGCATTTGCTCCCTGCTCATGGTCGCGATCATCCTGGGACAATTCATTGTATTCCTGTCTGCACCGCCTCCGCTTGAAGGAACAGCCGGCGACTGGTTTGCGTTGTTCCAACAAAATAAATTCATGGGATTGCTGGCTTTCGAATTGTTGATGGTGGTCTATGTCATCCTATCCGTTCCGTTGGCGGTCGCTTTGTATACTGCGCTTCGGAAAACAGATCAGTCGTTTGCATTCATTTACCTGGCTCTTTCCCTGGTAGGAGCGGTTTGCTTCATCGTAGCCCGTCCCGCTTTTGAAATGCTAGCCATTAGTCAGCAATATGCAGCAGCCACAACAGAAGCACAGAAGTTTATTTTTCTGGCAGCAGGCGAGACTTTGGTTGCAGTCTTTCACGGCACCGCGTTTCAGGTGAGTTATATCCTTGGTTCGATCAACGGTCTGATCCTCTCGATGATCATGCTGAGAAGCAACGTGTTCAGCAAAGCGACTGCTTACGCACGCATCACATCCAGCGTTCTGGACTTCGGGATTTTTGTCCCAACAATCGGTCTTTACCTTTCGCTTTTCTCTGTCCTGTCACTGTTGATCTGGAATATCATTGTCGCTCTCAGGCTGCTGAAACTGGGCAGGGAGTCTTGAAAAAAGGTCGCACTTTGAAATGCTGACAAGGTAGTTGATAGATTAAAAAAACAGTCCTGTAAATATTCTGCAGGACTGTTTTTTCGTTCCAGCCGGGATTAATGATATGGTGTAGGAAATACTATTTAATTTGGAGTTTATTAGTTTTAATTGGCAGTGATTAATGATTAAGGCTCGGCGAAAACCCATTTTATTTAGTAATGCCTTTAAAACCACTCTTTTCTTCTTCAGAGAACATGAAAAACATGTCCGATTGTGTGTATCCCGGCCCGTGTGGTTACTTTCAATCGGACACAAAACCTTGCACCTGTGAGCCCGCGACAGTAACGAAATATCAGAAGAGAATATCTGGTCCTTTACTCGATAGAATTGATATTCACATCGAAGTGCCACGCGTCGATTATGAAAAGTTGAGTGGAGATCGAGTTGGGGAATCATCCGAGTCCATTGGCGCACGCGTGTAGGCAGCCAGAAACATTCAACACGCCCGTTTTACGAATCCCGAATCTCGAGGATCGAATAAAGATTCTTCCACCGATATCATTGCAACGCGGACATGCGCGTGGGGGAGATAGGGCAATTTTGCCGGTTGCAAGACGAGGGTCAGCGTCTGATGCGTGCCGCGATGACGCAGCTCAATTTATCGGCGCGGGCGTATCACCGCTTCCTCAAGCTGGCGCGTACCATTGCAGATTTGGCGGGAAGCGATGATATCCAATCTGTGCATTTGGCAGAGGCGCTGCAATACCGCCCCAAGTTGATGGTAAGTTAGCTGTTTCCGCCTCTGGCTATATCCTGGCTATATCGCGGCTATTTCCTGTTCATATCCTTAGTCCGTTATTCGTTCGCTGATCCTTTGCCTTTCCTTCCTAGTTGTCTGATCAATTTAGCTTTCTTGATAACTCTTCTTGGTAAGACATTGGAGACCACTGGTTATTCTCACCAGGGTCGACCCTTTGCGGTGTGCTACGCACACCTGTCCTGGTTGTGCCAGGGGAGACCCACGCCGAGCAGAGAATGTGATCCTCTGCTCCCCAAGTCGGGTATGCTATAGACTTGAGGAGCAGTAGGAAATGTATTCAGAGCGATATGGGAGTTATTGGTGTTAGGACGATCACATGGCACCGAATAGTGCAGGGTTCTCCGACATTTAACTCATAGCCATTTGCACACCTTCTGCAGCCTTTTCGATCAGCGCAGCGACCGCTTTTGGCTGTGAAACATAAATGGCGTGACTGCCTCTTGCTTCCTCGACCGTTGATCCTGCACGCTTGGACATAAACTGTTGGGCTGCGGGCGGAATCATCTTGTCTTCTGTCGCGATCAAATACCAGCTGGGCTTATGTCTCCATGCCGGTTCGCTGATGGTACCGCTCAATGCCCCGACGCCCCATGGAACCTGCGAGGCAGCCATGAAGCTGGTAGCCTTTACGTCCACATCGGCAGCGAAAGAGACGTGAAACTTCTCCTTGTCGAGGAAGAGAAAGCCATCTTGCGGAGGAAGAATAGGTGGCACTGGAGCTCCGGGAAGTGGATCCTTAATGAGCGCCTCCACCGACTCCCCCTTGTCGGGAGCAAAAGCGGCGATATAGACCAGTCGAGCTACTTTCGGATCGTTGCCAGCTTCGGTAATAACCACTCCGCCGTAAGAGTGGCCGACCAAAATCACCGGACCATTTTGCATAGCAATAATGCGCTTGGTGGCAGCGACATCGTCAGCCAGAGATAAGGTTGGATTCTGGACGATACTGACGTTGTAGCCATCCTTCTTAAGGATATGGTAAACGCCTTCCCAACCTGAGCCGTCGACAAAACCACCGTGAACAAGTACGACATTGGTCGTCGTTGCAGCAAATATATTACTCATGATTTTTCTCCTTTTACTGTTAAGCTTGGATAGATACTGTTTGGCATGTCAGATCAAAAGCTATTGAAACTTCGATCATTACATGCTTCTTATCGGCCGATGCTCCTAGAATAACCTAGGACGACCTGCTCGTCTTGAGCAAATCTACTCTATTTCGACAAAATAAGTTTATACCCCTGCGATTATTGTTTTGGCTAATAAGAGCCTAAGTACAAACATAAAAGTTCTGTAGGATAAAATGGTGGCATGGAAAAATTATATGTGCCATCCTTATCAGAAGAGCAGAAAGTGGAATTAGATGAGCTCTACCGAAAAACGGAAGTGCCCAGAGTACGCACTCGAGCGCAAATGGTGCTGTTATCGGCAGAGAAGAAGCTCAAGGCAGATGAAATCGCTGACATCGTTCGAGAGAGTTCTGTGACTGTCTTGCGATGGCTTCACCGCTATATCGCAGAAGGCATTCAAGGATTGATGGATGCACCACGGTCGGGACGTAGC
>Ga0180069_1000167_pt1 | contig 13812 bp, 13 predicted proteins | sample EasRivERM_16_10D_2_FD_121793 | JGI IMG/M metagenome (GOLD analysis project Ga0180069, IMG submission 121793) | Soil microbial communities from meander-bound floodplain in the East River, Colorado, USA - East River metaG ERMLT231B'_16_10D | ecosystem: Environmental > Terrestrial > Soil >...
CGTACGTGAGTCGCACGCTCCATTGTACACAGCCCCCCGGTCCCAATTGCGGTACGATAAGGCCACTATGCGCCGACGAGACTTCTGCCTGACTCTGGCCGCCGCCTCCCCGCTGGCCGCCGCCACGACGCGCCTCACCCGCGCCAACCTCTGTTTCATCACCGACGAGGTCTCGCGCAACCTCCGCACCGCCTTGCAATTCGCCTCCGAGTACGGCCTCCGCCAGGTCGAGCTGCGTAATGTATATGATAAATACTGCTTCCGCCACGACACCGCGACCCTCCGCCAGATCCACGCCCTGCTCCAGGAGTACGGCGTCCGCGTGGCCATCCTCTCCACCCCCATTCTGAAATGCATTCTGCCCGGCGCCCGCCTCACCGCCCGCGCCCAAAAGGAGTCCGGCGAGGCGCGCTCCACCTTCCCCATTCCCGACGCGGAACAGTTCCCCCGCCAACTGGAGTTCCTCCGCCAGGCCATCGCCGCCGCCCGCATCCTCGAAACCGACCAGCTCCGCATCTTCTCCTATTGGCAGGTCGAGAACCCCGGCCAGGAGCGCCCCCGCATCCTGGAAGGTCTCCGCCGCGTGACGGAGATCGCTGAGAAGGAGAAGATCCGCCTGGCCATCGAAAACGAGCCCGGCTGCAATCTGGCCAACTGCGCCCAGACCATGAGCGTGCTGAACGAGATCCGGTCCCCCTGGCTGGGCATGGCCTGGGACGTGGTCAACGGCGCCAGCACCAGCGAAATCCCCTACCCCGACGGCTTCCGCCGGCTCGATACCAAGCGCATCTGGCACCTGCATATCAAGGATTCCTGCCCCGACCCCGCCACCGGCCGCCGCCGTACCTGCGCCGTAGGCGATGGCAATACCCCCTACTCCGAAATCTTCCCCGCCCTCGCCCAAGCCGGCTACTCCGGAGCCCTCTCCATGGAGACCCACTTCACCATCGACGGCTCCCGCGAGCCGGCCAGCCGCCGCTCGATGGAGGGACTCCTGCGCGTCCTGAGCCAGACGAAGTGACCCTGGATCTGACGGGCCGCGGGCTCTCCGGCCTCCCTACGTCCATCTGGGACCTTCCCAATCTCGTGAGCCTCTGCCTGGATGACAACCAGCTCACCTCCCTCCCCGCGACCATGGAGCGGCTGACCGGTATCCAGGATCTGAGCCTGTGGAGGAACCTCCTGACGTCCGTGCCCGACACGCTCTGGCATCTAACGAGCCTGGAGACGCTGAACCTGGCGGAGAATCGCCTGACCTCCTTGCCCGCGCAGGTGGGCGAGCTGACCGCCCTCCGGATGCTGGACCTGGGTCACAACGAGCTGGCTTCTCTTCCCGAGGAACTGGGCCGTTTGACCGGCCTCTCCGGTTATCTATACCTCAGCCATAACCAGTTAACCGCGGTCCCGGAATCGCTCGGGAATCTGGTTCGCCTCGCCTATCTGAACATCAGCGACAACCAGCTCACGTCTCTGCCCGACACGATTGGACACCTGACCAGCCTCCGCGAGCTGCGACTGTACAACAATCGCCTCGCCGCTCTTCCGGAGTCGCTCGGCAATCTGTCGAGCTTGCGGGAACTTCATCTCTGGAACAACGAGCTGACGTCATTACCGCCATCGCTCGGCAACCTGCGAAACCTCCGAGAACTAGGACTGAGAGACAACCGCCTGGCCTCGCTCCCCGAGTCGATCGGTAACCTGACCCGCCTCGCCCGCCTGGACCTGCGAAACAACAAGCTGGCGGAGATCCCCCCGTCGCTCGGCAACCTCCCCAGCCTGACTCATCTGGACCTGCGCGCCAACCGCCTGGTCTCTCTGCCCGACAGCATCGGCGAGCTGCCGAACCTGGAGAAGCTGGATTTGCGCTGGAACAAGTGGTCCGCGCTGCCGGCCTGGATCGACCGACTTGAAGAGCGAGGATGCGCGGTGTTACTCTGACTGAAAGTGGAATTTTAACCCCCGCAATTCACCACTAAGACACAAAGAACACCAAGAAATCCTGGTTTTCTTGGTGTTCTTTGTGTCTTAGTGGTGAATTGCGGGGGGATGTCACCCTTTGCGGAAAAGCCGGTCGAGGCTCCAGGGACCTCCTCCGGCAGCGGCAAGGTAGAGGAACAGGAAGCAATACAGAGCCGCCAATTCGCCGCCGTTGAGGAGGGGCCAGAATCCTCGGGGCTGATGCGCGCGAAAATACGCCACCGCCATCTGACCGCTGAGCAGAAACGCCACGGGCCGGGTTCCCAAACCGAGCAGGATCAGGAGTCCGCCGAAGGTTTCGAGCGCGCCGGCCAGCCACAGCAGGGAGAAGAAGGGAGCGGCGGCGCCTCTACCACCCATTCCGCCGAAGAGGCCGAAGAGCTTCTGAAAGCCATGCAGCGAGAATGTAAACCCGGCTACTATGCGCAGGAGAGAGAGAACATAGGGTTGCAAGGTAGACATATGAATTTATTGTAACGCACCGGGATTCTGCTACCATAGTCTAACTATGGAGAACCGCACCGAGATCCCCCCAGGGACTCTCTACATGCTGATCCTGAAGACCCTGGTCCGCCTCGGCCCCCTGCATGGCTACGGTATCGCTCAGTACATCCAGCAGACGTCCGATGACGTCCTGCAGGTGGAAGAGGGCTCGCTCTACCCCGCCCTCCAGCGCATGCTGGTCAAGGGCTGGGTGGTAGCCGAATGGGCCCAGTCGGAAAACAACCGCCGCGCCCGCTACTACCGCCTCACCCCGGCCGGCCGCAAACAACTCGACCTCGAGCTCTCCGAGTTCGATCGCGTCGTGCGGGCCATCACCCGCGTGATCCAACCCGCCTGAGGAGTGACTATGATCTGGGAGACATGGTTGCAGGACACGCGCTTTGCGGCGCGAATGCTGCGCAAGAGTCCGGGGTTTACGGCGGTAGCGGTGCTGTCGCTGGCTCTCGGGATCGGGGCCAATACGGCGATTTTCAGTTTGGTCAATGCGGTCGTGCTGCGGCCGCTCCCCTACCGGAACCCGGAACGCCTGGTCGCCGTCTCGCGGGGCGAGGAGCCGATCCTGCCCGCCCAGTTCCTGGAGTGGAGAGCTCGGGCGCAGGCGGTCGAACACCTGACTACTACCTACATAACCAGCTTTCAACTCACCGGCGCCGACGCGGCGGAAGAGCTGCGGGGATGCCGGGCCTCCACCGGCCTGTCGGCTTTGCTCGGAACGGCGCCGGTCCTGGGGCGTGATTTTCTCCCGGAAGAACCAGTGGTAGTCCTCAGCTACCGGCTCTGGCAGCGACGCTTCGGCGGCGACCCGGGCGTGCTAGGTCGTGTACTGACCCTAGACGGCGTATCCCTGACCGTGGCCGGCGTCATGCCCCCTGGTTTTGACTTCCCCAGCGAGCAGGTGGACCTGTGGGCGCCCTTGCCGGCCTCCCAGGAAACCGTCGCCGGTCTGCGCCGGACCTACACGGTTCAGGTGTACGGCCGGCTGAAATCCGGCGTCACCTTGGATCAAGCCCGGGCGGAGATGGGCCCCGGATCCTATGTTGTGCCACTACATGAGCGGCTCGTCGCGCCCGTCAAGCCGGCGCTTCTGCTGCTGCTCGCCGCGGTCGGTTTCGTCCTCCTGATCGCCTGCGGCAATCTGGCCAACCTGCTGCTGGAACGCGCCGCCGCCCGGCAGAAGGAGATTGCCATCCGCGCGGCTCTGGGCGCCGGCCGCGGCCGTCTCATCCGCCAACTGGTGACCGAGAGCTTTCTACTGGTGGGCCTGGGCGGCCTGGCGGGACTGCTGTTGGCCTCCTCGCGGCTGAATCTGTTGGTGGGCTTTCTCGGGGAGGTCACCTCGCTCCCGAGGTTAGGGCAGACCACCATCGATTACCGGGTTTTGGCCTTCACGTTTCTGCTGGCGGCGCTGACAACCGTTCTGTCGGGCCTCCTGCCGGCGGTGCGGGTCACCGGGCCCGCCGGGTTTCTGCGACCCCTGGGTGTCTCGCGCCTCGTCGTGGTTTCGGAGGTGGCCCTGGCCCTGGTATTGCTGACCTGCGCGGGCTTGATGCTGAGAACCCTGCACCGTATCCGGCAGATTGACCTGGGCTTCAACCCGCAGGGCGTGCTGGCGGCGCGCATCCCGCCGCTGCGGGCAGGAAGCGTGCCCGCCCCGCAGCGCATCGCTTTCTTGCAGCAGTTGCTGGAGCGGGTGCAACGGCTGCCGCAAGTGCAGTCGGCGGGCGTGGTAAGTACTCTTCCCCAGGGGGACAGTGTCGCCACCATGGGGTTTTGGATCGAGGGCCGGCCGGCGCCGCCACCGGAGCAGCGGCCGGTGGCTGCCTTCTCGGCCGTGAGTCCGGACTATTTCCGGACCATGGGAATCCGGCTCCTGCGGGGCCGCTCCTTCACCGATCGCGACGCGCCAGGGGCCCTTCCGGCGGTGATCATCAACGAGACGATGGCACGGCGGTACTGGCCGGGCGAAGATCCCGTGGGCTGGCGTCTACTTCGCGGCCGCCCCGGCGCTCCTCCGTTGTTGATCGTGGGCGTGGTCCGCGACGTCCGCTTACAGCTTCTGGAGACGGAACGAAGCCCCTTCCTCTATGGAGCAGTTGCTCGCCCGCTCCATCTCCCAGAGGCGCCTATTAATGGTGTTGCTCGGAGCCTTCGCCGCCATAGCCCTGGCGCTGTCGGCGGCGGGGATCTATGGCGCGGTGTCATATTCGGTCAGCCGGCGCACCCGGGAGATCGGCATTCGGATGGCCTTGGGCGCGCAACCCCGCGAGGTCCTCACGATGGTCTTAGGAGAAGGCATGCGGCTGGCCGGGATCGGGATCGTCCTCGGCGCGGCAGGGGCGCTGGCGGTCACGCGCTTCCTGTCTGCCCATCTCTACGGGATCACCGCCACCGATCCGGTCAGTTTTGTCGGGGTAGCCTTGCTCTCGGCCGCCGTAGCCGCCCTAGCTTGTTACCTGCCCGCCCGTCGCGCCATGCTGGTGGACCCGGTGCTGGCCTTGCGGTCTGAGTAGCGGGGCGACCACCCGGTATTATAAACTGAGGACTTGCACCTGCCGCCCGTCCTGTTTATACTGTCATTTCTTCGGGTCGAGGCGGCCGTCCCCGGCCCGTCGGATGTGTGTATGAAAGCGCCCGAACAGCAGTCGCCCCAACGCGAAGCGGCATTCTTCTATGGCCTCTTCCTGCGCGGGCACCACCCGGAGAAGCTGCGGCGCGATATCGACGTCCCCGACGACGTCTTCGCCCGCTGGATGCGCCGCCGCGACTGCGAGGCCCCCTTCCGCGAGTCCCTCCGGAGCCTCTACGACTACCGCAAGCAGGTCCTAGCGATCTTCGACTCCTTGATCTCCAACCAGAACGACCTCCGGCCCCAATAGCCGCTTTTCTGTGGTATCCTAAGAGGACAGACCGACCGGTCGGTCCCATAAGCGTGCGCAAGGGCGAGCAAACCCGGCAACACATCCTCCTCCGTGCCGCTCGTGTGTTCAATCAGAAGGGTTACTCCGGCAGCTCTCTCAACGACGTCCTGCGCGCTACCGGCCTAAAGAAGGGGGGCATCTACAACCACTTCGACAGCAAGGAGCAGCTCGCCGTGGAGGCCCTCGACACCGCCGTCGCCATAGTGGCCAAACGCTTCGAGCAGGCCCTGTCCGGCAAACGCCACGCCGCCGACCGTCTCCTGGCCATCCTCGGAGTCTTCCGCAACTACGCGACCGATCCCCCCGTCCCCGGGGGCTGTCCCATCATGAACACGGCCATCGAAAGCGACGACGGCAACCCCGCTCTTCGCCGCCACGCCCGCCAGGCCATGGATCAGTTCCGCGGCATGCTCCGTACGGTAGTAGCCAAAGGCCTCGAGCGCGGTGAGCTGCGCCCCGGCCCCGACCCCGAACAGATTGCTATCCTGCTCACTGCCGCCCTCGAAGGCGGACTCATGCTGAGCAAACTCTACGGCGACCCCGGGTTCATCAACGCCATCGCCGACCACTGGACTCACTATGTCGACTCCACTCTCCGCGCGTAATTTTTTTAGCGCTAAGAACAGACCGATCGGTCTGTTCGTGGCGCTGCTCCTGCCGGCCGATCCCCTCAGTCTCAACAACCTTGCCGAGCTCCAGCGCCGCCAGGGTCGCTACGCCGAAGCCCGCACCCTCCTCGAGCAGGCCCTCGCCCTGACCCCTCCCAACAGCGTCGCTGCCGCCGTCCTCCACAACCTGGGCGAAATCCACCGCCTCTACGGGCAATACACAGCCGCCGAGCGGCGCCTCCAGCAGGCCCTCGCCCTGAAGGAATCGCTATTCGGCCCGGACCATCCCCAGCTAGCCCGCACCCTGAACACCCTGGCCCGCGTCCACCAGGAGGCCGGCGACTTCGCCGCCGCCGCAGCCGGCTACCGCCGCGCCATGGCCATCTGGGAGCGTTACCCGCGGGGCTACGCCGAGGAGCGCGCCGCCGCCCTCACCAACCTCGGCCGCCTGTGCCACCTTGAGCAGCGCTACAAGGAGGCGGAAGCCCTCCACCGCCGCGCCCTCGACGCCATAGTCCCGCCCGATCCGGCCGTCGAAGCCGCTATCCTCCACAACCTGGCCAACCTGTACACCGCGCAAGGCCGCTTCCACGCCGCCGAGCCCCTCTACCGCCGTTCCCTCGATCTCCGCGAGGCCACTCTAGGCCCCCACCACCCCGTGGTGGCGACTCTCCTGGCCGACTATGCCCAAGCCCTCCGCCGCAACAAGCGCGCGCGCGATGCCCGCCGCCTCGAATCCCGGCTGCAGCGCCTCAACGCCGGGCAACTGCGCGACAACCTGCTGGGCCATACCATCGATGCCCGCACCCTTCGGGGGTTGCCGTAATGAGCCAAGTTCCGGGACTCACCGCAGCGTACGCAGAGAACCCCTTTTGATTCCTCTGCGTACTCTGCGTCCTCTGCGGTGCATCTTGGTTAGAACATCATCCGGAAGCCCATCTGCATGGAGCGCGCGCCGCCGGCGGAGTTAATCACCCCGAAGGTTGCGGCATTGGACATGTTGGTGCCGGGGGCGTCGAAATTCGGTGTGTTGGTGAAGCCGGTGGACTCCACGCGGATCTCCGCGCGCAGCCGCTCCCGGATCTGGACTACCTTGATGAGCGATAGGCTCAGGGAGCGCGCGCCGGGGGCGCGTAGCTCATCGAGGTAGGGCGGCTCGGGCGAAATCGTGTATTGGTTGGGCAGCGGCACAAAGGCAGTGGTGTCGAAGTAGGCATTGAGCCGGCTGACGATAGGGCCGCTCTTGGCGGCGTTACGGATGCGGAGGGGGCGGCCGTTGGTCTGGCTGATGCCCAGCGGCAATCCCGACGCCAGGGTCACGAAGCCCCCCAGCGACCAGCCCTCCACCACGCGCCGGCCAACCGGGTTGCCCGAGTGGAACGGAAGCTGGTAGGTAAAGGCCAGCCGGCTCACCTGCGCCTGATCGAACTCGGAGACCGTGCGGTAGTGGCGCTCATTGACGATACTGGTGGTGTAGTTGTCGATGAGTTTGGAGTTGGTGTAGGTCCAGATGAAGTTCAGGCCGTGGGTGAGGCGCTTCTCCACCTTGATTTGGAGGGCGTGGTAGATGGCCCGGCCGGTGTTGGCGCCCTGCATGGTGAGGGTGGTGAACTGCGGGAACGCCGGCCAGAGGCGGCGCTGGATGATGGTAGAGCCGGTACCGAGAGTGGAGGTGGCCGGGAACACGCCGAGGAACGGGTTGGGCACGCGCGTGTTCTCGGCGGCGCCCTGGGCGAGGAAGCGGTCGGGCTTCTCGTTGAGGTCGAAGCTCTCGAACTGCTTCAGGCTCCGCATCCCCATGTAGGCGGCCTCGACCAGAATCTGGGAGGGCAGCTCGCGCTGGATGCTGAACTGCCACTGCTGGTTGTAAGGCGACACGCGCTGGTCGTCGAAGAAGCTGAGGCTGTCGCCGATCTGGGCCAGCAGCCCGACGGCCGCGCCCTGAGGATCGCGCAGCCCGCTGGGGAAGGGATTGGCGAGTGTGGTAAAGAGGCTGGCGCCGCCGTCGATGGAACCGACGTAGGGGGTGCTGGCGTTGAACGCCCCGACGTCGCCGAGGAAGCCGGTGTTGTACGACTGGGCGCTGTAGAACAGGCCGTAGCCGCCGCGCAGGACGGTCTTGGGGTTCAGGCTGAATGCGAAGCCGAAGCGCGGGCCGAAGTTGTTGAGGTCGGTGCTGCCCTCGTAGCGGGAGCGGCCGTCGATGCCGGCGAACAGTATCCCGCCGCGCAGGTCGAGCCCGGGAACCTGCACCGGCAGCCGGGCGCCGCGGTCCAAGCTGTAGCTGACGCGGTTGTAACGCTCGGTGTACGGGGTTTCCAGCTCGTAGCGGACGCCGAAGTTGAGCGTCAGGCGCGGGTGGATCTTCCAGTCCTCCTGGACGAACCCGGCCAGGTAGTGGTTCTGGAGCGACAGCGGGCTGTTGTAGCCGAAGGAGCCCGAGTTGGCGGCGGCCAGCAGCAGCGAGGCCATGGCGCTGCCGGTGCGGTCGGCCGAGGAGTTGGTGAAGGGATCGGCCTGGGTGAAGACGGGGTTGAAGGTGAAGTCGCCGGCCGCTTGGTTGCCCTGGGACACGCGGTTCCAGCGGACCAGCCGGTAGTCGACGCCGAACTTGAGGCTGTGGCGGCCGGTGAGCTTGTTGAAGGTTGCCTGCAGCGTATGAAGCTCGTTGGCTTCCTTGCTCGAGCTGGTGCCAACGGAGGGGATGCCTTCGCCCAGCCGGAAGATGGGGTAGCCGGAGACGCGCTGGTTGCGCAGGATGATCTCGGGCAGGCGAAGGGCTGACGGGTCAAGACCGACGGCGCCGAGGTCGTTGGTGGTGGCGCGGCGAGCCAGACCGTACCGGAGTGAGCCGATGAAGCTTGGCGAGAAGGTGTAGGTGTCGTCAAGGGCGAAATTGGTAAAGTGGCGGCGGTCGATGTTCAGATCGCTCGAACTGCCGTCCACGTCGAACAGGCCCGGGAACAGGATGTCGGGATCCTGCGACCGGCGCATGTGGCTGTACCGGCCGAAAAGGCGCTGGCGGTTGGAGAGGATGTGGTCGATGCGGACGCTGCTCTGCGTCTGCTTGACGGCATAGATGCCGGTGTTGGCCCAGTTGATGCGGCCGATCTGGGTGGCGCCGGAGATGGTCGGGGCGGGCCAGAGCTTGATGACCGCGCCACCGATCGGGGAGATGCGGGAAGCCGGGATGCGGGCGTTGGGAAAGGGTTGCCGCGGCGTGCCGCTGGTGGGGTCGTAAACGGCGAGCGGCACGGCGCCGACCCGGGTAAGGGTCTGGGAGAAGTCGCCGTTGCGCTCAACCTCAGTGGGCACGCGACCCTGGCGGGTGAGCTCGCGGGCGTCACTGTCGCGCTCCAGGGACGTCGAGAAAAAGGTGTGGTTGCGCCGGATCGGCCCCCCGACCGTGTAGCCCCACTGGTTGTAATCGACCGGGGGCTTGGGGAGGCCGAGGCGGTTGTTGGTCCAACTGTTGGCGTTGAGCGACCGCCAGCGCTTGTAGTCGTAGACGGCGCCGTGAAACTGGTTGGCGCCGCCGCGGGTGGTGATGTTGACGGCGCCGCCGTTGGAGTGGCCGTAGGCGGCGTCAAATAGCGTGGTGTGGACCTTGACCTCCTCGACCGAGTCCATCGAGGGGACGAAGACGATCAGGCCGCCGCCCTGGGGGACAGTATTGGGAATGCCATCGACCATGAACTCGTTGCGGCCGCGCGTGGAGCCGCCCCCCGAGATGCTCTGGTCGCTCTGGGCGTTCGAGGTGTAGGTGCCGGTGCCGGAGGCGGTCACGCCGGGGGCGAGACGGGTGAGGTTGATCACGTTGCGGGACAAGCTGACGGCGATGCCGCCGACATAGGCGTTGTCGACCACCTGGCCGAGGTCCGCGCTGGAGGTGGTGAGCAGCGGAGCGTTGGCGGTGACGGTGACGGTCTCGGCAGCGGCCCCGACCTCGAGGCTGAAGTCGAGCGTCACCTGGGAATTGATCGAGACGCGGACGCCGGGCCGCTCGACCTTTTTGAAGCCGGGGTGCTCCACGGTGACCTTGTAATCGCCGGGGAGCAGGAAGGGAACCTGGTAGTTGCCCTGGTCATTGGAGTTGGTACCGGTCGCGACGCCGGTGCCGGTGTTGACGATCTGGATGGATGCTCCCACGACCACCGCGCCGGTGGGGTCGGTGATGCGGCCGAGGATAGTGCCGCGATATTCCTGGGCCACCGCCAGAAGCGGAAAGGCCAACAGCAAAGCAAACCTCATACAATACCCCCTGGCGGGTATTGTACAACTTCACGCCGCGCTTCGCGCTCTGACCTCCAGCACCTCCTCCACGATCGCCCGCAGCCGCTCCCGCTCTTCCGGCGAGAGGTTCGTCACCGGACGCCGGCAATCCCCTGCCGGCAACCCGGCGAGCTTCATGGCCTCTTTCACCACCACCGGGAACGTTCCCATGGAGAAGGCCATGCGCAGCGGCTTGGCCCGCTCCTGCAAGGTCTCGGCCAGACCCCGATCGCCGCGCTGCCAAGCCTCATACAACTCCACAAACACGCGCGGGATCACGTTGGCGCACGCCGACACCGCCCCCGCGCCCCCCATGTCCAACCCTTGCAGGATCATGTGGTCGCGCCCCATGAACACGTCGAAGGGCCGCCCCACCTGCCGCCCGATGTCCACGAACTCCTGAAACTGCGCCAGGTTCCCGCTCGAATCCTTCAGCCCCACGAAGCGGTCCGTCAACTCGGCGATGCGCCGCGCCGTCTGAGGCTTCAGCTCCACGCCCGTCCGCTCCGGGATGTTGTAGGCCACCACCGGCGCCGGCGAGTGGCGGCAGATCGCCAGGTAGTGCTCCAGCAGCTCCGACTGGCTCGGCTTGAGATAGTACGGAGTAATGACTACAGCGTAATCGGCTTCGGCGTCGCCGGCGGCCTGGGCCAGCTCGACCGACTCGCGCGTCGTTACCGCCCCCACGCCCACGTACACCGGCACGCGCCGGGCCACCATGGTCGTGACCTCGCGCATCATGACCCGCCGCTCCAGGCCGGTCAGGGAGAAGAACTCGCCCTGCCCGCCGCCGAAAAACAACCCGTGGACGCCCGCGTCAATCAGGTGGTCGATGATCCGCTCAAACGCCCGATAGTCGATCCGCTCTTCTGCATCAAAAGGGGTGATTACCGCCGGAATAATACCGTTCATGGTGTCCTCTCCCCTCCAGTATGGAGGCCGTCAGCGGAGGGTTCAAGGAAAATAAACCCGGGCCTGATTGGTCCTGTTGGTCCGCTATCCCGGTCACCGTCGGGTCCAGCTTCGTACGCAGCTCGCCATTCGCCATCCTGCTGCTTGGCGCTGCCGCCCGCATCGCTCTGGTCACGGCGCTGTGCGGCCCCGGATACCAGTGCCCGCTCAATCCCGGCTCCAGCGCCCAGGGCGCCATTGCCAAGAAGGTGGCAGGCGGGGTAACCTGAGAGCGGAGTGTTCGGAATGACCCAAATTACGGAGGCTATCTACAAACACGGGGTATTGAAGCCACTAGGCGGCCTGGAGCTTCGAGAAGAGCAGCGGGTGCGCCTCATTGTCGAGTCGATCGAAGAGCGGGACCGGCCGGGACGAGCTGATGCACTCCAGCGACTGCGCGCGGGAATCGAGGGCATGCAATTCGTTCTGCGCGATCGCCTTCCCTCGCGGGACGAACTGCATGACCGCCCTTGACACCAATATCCTGATCTATTCCTGTGACAAGAGTGACCCTCGGCGGCAGCAGACAGCCCTGGAGATCGTTTCCAGCTCATCCGATGGGGTCCTGCTCTGGCAGGTCGCGTGTGAGTTTGTAGCCGCCTCTCGCAAGTTGGCTGTCGACGGCTTCACGACCGACCAGGCCTGGGAGCGGCTGGCCGAGTATTTGGAGGTCTTTCCTCTGGTCCTGCCCAGCGCTGCAGTGCTGGAGCGGGCTGGGATCTTACACCGTCGCGAGGGGTGGTCGTTCTGGGACGCGATGATCGTAGCCGCCTGTGTAGAGGCCGGCGTCACGCGCCTCTACTCCGAGGATCTTCCAGGACGTGCCGCTCCTGCCCCGCTTCAAGTGATCAACCCCTTTGCGACCGGCGATCTTTAGCGCAAGTGCCTGGGGCCGCTACGCCGGCAGCTTGCTCGACCCCATGAGCCAAAGATCGATAGCGCGGGCGGCGCGGCGGCCTTCGGCCAGGGCCCAGACCACCAGAGACTGGCCGCGGCGGGCGTCGCCGGCGGCGAAGACGTTGGGGACGCTGGTCTGGTAGGTATTGGTATCGGCCTTGATGTTCTGGCGGTTATCCAGTTCCAGGCCTAAGTCCTTAATAAGACCTTCCTGGACGGGGCCGAGGAAGCCCATGGCCAGCAGGACCAGGTCTACTTCCAGCTCGAATTCGGAGCCGGGGACTTCGCGCGGCTTGCGGTCGGGGGTCCACTCCAGGCGGATGCCGTGGAGTTTCTGCACGTTGCCCTGGTCGTCGCCGGAGAAGCGCTGGGTATTGACGCTCCATTCGCGGATGCCGCCTTCCTCGTGGGAGCTCTCGGTACGGAGCTGCATGGGCCAAAGGGGCCAGGGGGTTTCGGGCGGGCGGGTGTCCGGTGGCTTGGGGAGGAGCTCGAACTGGTGGACGCTGCGCGCGCCTTGGCGGTGGCTGGTGCCGAGGCAGTCGGCGCCCGTGTCGCCGCCGCCTATGATCACGACCCTCTGGCCGGTGGCCAGGATGTCGGCGTCTGCGACGGGAAGCTCCGAGACGCGGCGGTTTTGCTGCGGCAGGAAGTCCATGGCGAAGTGGATGCCCTTCAGGTCGCGGCCGGGGACACCGAGGTCGCGGGGACGCGTCGAGCCGATGCAGAGGCAGATGGCGTCGAACTCGGCCTGGAGCTGGGCGGCGGGGACGTCGATGCCGGCCTGGACGCCGCAGCGGAACCTCACGCCCTCGGCTTCCATTTGATCCAGGCGGCGCTGGACGACCCACTTTTCCAGCTTGAAGTCGGGGATGCCGTACACCAGGAGGCCGCCGGGGCGGTCGGCCTTTTCAAACAGCGTTACCCAGTGGCCGGCGCGGTTGAGCTGCTGGGCGGCGGCCAAGCCGGCGGGGCCCGAGCCTATGACGGCTACCTTCTTGCCGGTCCGGGCTTGGGGGGGCTCGGGGACGATCCATCCTTGTTCGAAGCCACGTTCGGCTATGGTCTTTTCGATATTCTTGATGGTGACGGCGTCACTGTTGATTCCTAGGACGCAGGCGGCTTCGCAGGGGGCGGGGCAGATGCGGCCGGTGAAGTCGGGGAAGTTATTGGTGGCGTGGAGGACCTGGAGGGCTTCGCGCCAGCGGTCCTTGTAGACCAGGTCGTTCCAGTCGGGGATGATGTTGTTGAGCGGGCAGCCGGTGTGGCAGAAGGGGATGCCGCAGTCCATGCAGCGGGCGGCTTGGTCTCGGAGCTGAGGGATCGGGAAGGGCTCGTAGACCTCCTGCCAGTCGTGGATGCGCTGATCGGTGGGGCGGCGGGCGGGGTTGACTCGGGGGTAGTCTAGGAAGCCGGATACTTTACCCACGGGTTACCTGCTGGATGGGGGCATCCGCTTCCTGACGGTCGCGGCTCGGTGCTTTCGCTAAGACGGCTTTGTATTCGTTGGGCATCACCTTGACGAACTTGGGGAGGAGGTGGGTGAAGTGTTCGAGGACCCACTCGGCTCGGGGGCTGCCGGTGTAGCGGTGGTGCTTCTCTATCAGGGTCTGGAGGAGTTGGAGGTCTTCTGGTTCGACTACTCGCTCCAGGGTTACCATGCTGCGGTTGCAGCGCTTCTCGCC
>Ga0180069_1000168_pt1 | contig 13741 bp, 15 predicted proteins | sample EasRivERM_16_10D_2_FD_121793 | JGI IMG/M metagenome (GOLD analysis project Ga0180069, IMG submission 121793) | Soil microbial communities from meander-bound floodplain in the East River, Colorado, USA - East River metaG ERMLT231B'_16_10D | ecosystem: Environmental > Terrestrial > Soil >...
AGGCGGAGAGATACTGGTGGGCGCGGTGCTTGGCGGGAGAAGCCGGCCGGGGGGCCGGCTGCGGCCCAGGGGGGCCGCCCCACCGATGGCAGACGGACAGTCTCAAAATGTAGAAACTCCAGGGATAGGTCTCCGGCCTGTCCCTGGCACGGGTGGCCGGGAACAGCGAGGAAACCGGCTGGCCGTGCGGCTATCCGGGAACCCCCTTACGGTCCCGGTTCGGTGCTGTGAGACTTGCCCGGTTGCCTTGGGGAGCGGTATAGTGGGCGCCATGAAGACGACACTACCGCTGCTGACGATCTTGGTGGGATCCTCCTTCCTCCCTCTGATGGCCGAGTTGAAGTCGGGTCCGCCACTCCCCCATCACTTGGTCAAAGATTGGGCCCAGTTGCCCAAGGGCTACAACTTCGGGGAATGCTCCGGAGTCGACGTCGACAAGCAGGGCAACGTCTGGGTGTTCAACCGGGGCGCTTGGCCGCTGATCCAGTTCGACAAGACCGGCAAGATGCTCCAGGCCTGGAGCGAAGAGACCATCCGGGTGAAGTCGGCGCATGGGGTGCGGGTGGACCCCGACGGAAATCTCTGGTGCGCGGACGTCAAGGGGCACACGCTGATCAAGCTGAGCCCCACCGGGCGGGTATTGATGGTGCTGGGCAGGACGGCCGGCGACAACAAGAGCAAGGATGCCTTCAATGAGCCGACCGGCTTCGCGTTCACCTCGGACGGGGGTTTCTATGTGTCCGACGGATACGTCAACCAGCGGGTGATCCAGTTCAGCAAGGCGGGCGAGTACATCCGGCACTGGGGGGAGAAGGGGACCGCCGACGGGCAGTTCAACCTGGTGCATGACGTGGTGCTCGATCCCCAGGGCCGCGTCTACGTGGCCGACCGGACCAATGCCCGGATCCAGATCTTCACCCCGGAAGGGAAATTCATCGGCAAGTGGACCGACATCGGCAATCCCTGGGGTCTGGCCTATGCGGCCAAGGAAAACGCGATCTACATGGCCGACGGCGCCAACAACCGGGTGGTGAAGCTGAACATGGACGGGCAGGTCCTGGGAGTGCTGGGGTCGTATGGAAAGGTACAGGGGAAGTTCGACTTCGCCCACAACATCGCCGTGGACCAGGAAGGCAGCATCTACGTGGTGGAGATCAAAAACTGGCGGGTGCAGAAGTTCGCGAAGCAGTAAGGACCTATGCCCCTCGCCGCCGGCGCTCGTCTGGGACCCTATGAGATTGTCTCCGCTATTGGGGCGGGGGGATGGGGGAGGTGTACCGGGCGCGAGACACGCGGCTGGACCGAACGGTCGCGATCAAGGTCCTGCCTGAGCAGCTCGCACAGAACCCGGAGGTGCGGGGGCGGTTCGAGCGGGAGGCCAGGGCGGTCGGAGGACTGAATCATCCTCACATTTGCGGTCTCTATGATGTAGGGCATCAGGAGGGCGTCGACTTCCTGGTGATGGAATACCTGGAAGGCGAGACGCTGGCATCACGGCTCGCACGGGGGCCGCTGCCGGTCGAAGAGGCGCTGCGGTTCGGCATCCAGGTCGCCGACGCGCTGGCGCTGGCCCATCGCCAGGGGATCCACCACCGCGATCAGAAGCCCGGCAACATCATGCTGACCAAGGCCGGGGCCAAGCTGCTCGATTTCGGTCTGGCCAAGCTGCAACCGCCGCCCGCCCGCTTCAAGCAGACCATTTCCGCGCTCCCGACGGTGGCCAAGGATCTGACTGCCAAGGGCGTCATTTTTGGGACGTTGCAATACATACCGCCGGAGCGGTTGGAGGGAAAGGACACCGACGGGCGCTCGGACATCCTGGAGCGTCGGGTTACCGAGCTCGAGAGGAAACACTGGCCGCCGCCGGCGGCGTAGGGGTCAGTACGACCACCGCCACAACGACGCCCCGACCGTATACCCCGCGCCGACGGCGGCCATCAGGGCCAATCCACCCTTCTTCAGCAGCCCCCGCTCCACCGCATCCCGGGTGGCCAGCGGGATCGTCCCGGCGGTGGTGTTGCCAAACCGGTCGATGTTGATCAGGACCCGGTCGCATGGGATTCCCAGCCGGTCGGCGCTGGCGGTAATGATCCGCCGGTTGGCCTGATGAGGTATTAGCACGTCAATATCATGGGCGGTGAGGCCGTTGCGGGCGAGCAGCGCGGCGCAGGTCTCGTACATCTTCCGCACCGCGAACTTGAACACCTGCGCGCCGTCCTGGTGGACATAGTGCATGCGCTGGTCCACCGTTTCATGCGTGGCGGGGCGCCGGCTGCCCCCGGCCGGCATGTACAGGTACTTCCCGCCCGAGCCGTCCACCTCGTGAATGAAATCGATTAGCCCCTCATTCTCGGACTCGGCGGGCTCCAGCAGCATGGCCCCCGCGCCGTCGCCGAATATCACGCAGGTGGCGCGGTCGGTGTAGTCGATGATGCGCGTCATGGTGTCGGCGCCGATGACCAGTACCCGGTCGTGGACCCCGGAGGCGATCATCTGGGCCCCCGTAGTCAGTCCGTACACAAACCCCGAGCAGGCGGCGATGAGATCGAACCCCCAGGCTCCCCGGGCGCCGAGCTGGTCCTGCACCAGGCAGGCCGTCGACGGGAAGAACATGTCCGGCGTCACCGTACACACCAGGATGACCTGCACCTGGTCGGCGGGGAGGTTGCGCTGGGCCAGGGCCGCCCGCGCCGCCTCCACCGCCAGGTCCGACGTGGCCATCTCCGGTTCGGCCACGTGCCGCGTATGAATGCCGGTGCGCTCCAGTATCCACTCGTTCGAAGTCTCGACCAGCTTTTCCAGGTCCTGGTTGGTTAATACCTTAGGTGGCACATAGCAGCCGAGGGCGGAAATCTTGGCTCTGCGAACCGGGCGGACTGAGCTCATAGTCCCACATGATCGCACAAACAGACGTCCAGACAGAGCGGAGGCCTGTCCTACTGCGCGTCCCGGTAGTCCACGGTGAAGGCGGCCAGACCCTGACGGGCCAGATCCTCTCGCACTTCTCTTGCACGGGTCTCGGTGGCTTGCTTCCAGGTTGTCACGCCAAGTAGCAGGAATATCGCCAGCACCTTTCCAGCATGCGCCCTTGGCCGGCGCGCCAACAAGTATGGGACGGTAACAGGTAACGCTCGATTTTACGGTAAAAGACTTGTATCGTATCGAATAGGATGATTCAGTCCAGCCTGTTGTTCGAGACCGTGGAGGAAATCTACGGGCGGGTGTACCGGGAGTTGCGGCCGCGTGCGCCGCTGCCGGCTTTCGCCGTCGAGTACCGACCCTTCGCCAACGTGAACAGCTTCATCCGCTCGCATAACGGCCACATCCAGGTCCGCATGTCGGACCTGCTCGAAGGAGCTCCCGCGCCGGTGCAGGAAGCTCTGGCTCACATCCTGCTCGGCAAGCTCTACCGCAAGCCCATCGCCGACCGGTACCAGCACCGCTACCGGCTATTCCTCAACCGCACCGACATTCGCCGCAAGATGCTGTTGCTCCGCCAACTGCGCGGGCGCAAGCAGGTGAGCGGTTCGCAGGGGGAGTGCTACAACCTGGAAGAGATCTTCGAAGACTTGAACCGCCGCTTCTTCGACGGCCTGCTGGCGCGGCCCGACCTGAGCTGGAGCCGCACCCGCTCCCGCACCATGCTCGGCCACTTCGACCCCGCCCATAATGCCATTATCATCAGCCGCCTGTTCGATCGCCCCGAGGTCCCGCGCCTGCTGGCCGACTACATCGTTTACCACGAGATGCTCCACCTGCGGCACCCGGTGGAGCATGGCCGCACCCGCCGCTGCGTACACACCCGCGATTTCAAGGAGGCCGAGCGGGCCTTCCCCCGCCTCGGCGAGGCCCGGGCCCTGCTGAAGACTCTATGATTCAGGTAGAGGTAAATCGGCGGGCCGCCCAGCGGGTCGAGTCGGGACATCCCTGGATCTACGCGTCCGACGTGGTGGATCGCCAGGATGCCCTGCCCGGATCGGTGGTGCGCGTAGTCGACCCCCGCAAGCGCCAGCTCGGCATGGCCCACTACAGCTCGACCTCCAAGATCTCCCTGCGCCTGCTCTCGAGCCGGGTGGAGACCGTCAACGCCGATTTCTTCCGCGCCCGCATCGAGCGCGCCGCTGCCTATCGTCAGGCGGTGGTGCATGATACTACCGCCTACCGCGTGGTCTACGGCGAGGCCGATCTCCTTCCCGCTCTCATCATCGACCGCTACGGCGACTGTTTCGTCCTCCAGACCCTCGACCAGGGCATGGACGCGGCCAAGCCTCAGATCGTCGAGGCGCTAACGTCGCTCTTCAGCCCCGCCGCCATCCTCGAGCGCAACGACGCTCCGGTGCGAGCCCGCGAGGGACTGGAACCCATCACTTCCGTGCTGCGCGGCGAAGCCCCCGAAGAGATCGAGTTCCAAATGAACGGCCTCACCTGGGGCGCGCGACTGCTGAAAGGTCAGAAGACCGGCGTTTTCCTCGACCAGCGCGAAAACTATCTGGCCGCCCGCCGCTTCGCCCGCGGCTCCGCCCTCGACTGTTTCACCTACACCGGTGGGTTCGCTCTCCATATGGCCGCCGGCGGCTGTACGGTGGAGGCCGTGGACAGCTCCACCGAGGCCCTGGAGGCCGGCCGGCGCAACGCCCTCCGCAACAGTGTAACCTCGGTCGAGTTCCGCCAAGCCGACCTCTTCGACCTCCTGACCCAATACCACCAGGCCCGCCGTAAGTTCGGCACGATTGTTCTGGACCCGCCGGCCTTCGCCAAAACGCGCGCCCAACTAGCCGGCGCCGCCCGAGGTTACAAGGAGATCAATCTTCGCGCCCTCCGCATGCTCGACCGCGATGGCATCCTCATCACCTGCTCCTGCTCCCACCATCTGAGCGAAGCCGATCTGTTGCAGGTAGTTGCCGAAGCCGCCCTGGACTCGGGCCGGCGGCTGCGTGTCCTGGAGCGCCGCACCCAGGCCCTGGACCATCCCATCCTCCTCACCGTCCCCGAAACCCACTACCTAAAGTGCCTGATTCTGCAAGTCACCGAGCCCGGCGGCGCCTCCCGTTGGTCGGCGACGTAGGGTCTCCAGACGTAGGGTGTCAAAAGGAACGAGCAAAAAAACCTTCTATGAGGAAGGATATGGTTAGGAAGTTCGGTGGCGCCTCCCGTTGGTCGGCGATTTGAGGCGGGCCGGCGGCTTACCCCGGAGTGGCTCTACTACTACCTGCGCGATTCCCATCGTCTGGTGGGGACCACGCCAGAGCCGGCCCTGCGGCTGCCGGAGCCGGATGCCCGCGCCATCACGGCCTTCCTGCTGGCCCGATGAGACCGACCCTGCTCCTGACGGTCCTGCTGGCCTCCGCCTGCCGGCAGACCGCCGATCCGCCGGCTGCCGAAGAGCCCCCGGCGCGGCGGGCGTTGAACCGGTTTATCTGCGTCACTGCACCGTCTGCCATGGCGAACAGAGAGACACCACGGGTCGGAACTCCCCCAACCTGACAAAGTTACCTGAGTTTCCCCGGTCTCTAACTCAGACCTTCGTGGCCGACTGGCTCCGGAACCGGCGTCCTTGGGCGGCCCCGGAGTGTCCCGACTGGGAGCACACCTTCTCCGAGGCGGAGCGCCGGGCGGTGGCCGATTACGTGCTGACCCTCCTGGTGGCGCCGCGCGGTGCTGCGCCGAGATAAGATCGTAGCTGTCAGGAGGGTTCCCATGTCCGTCCGAAAAGCCGATGCTCTCGAGTACCATGCTCGTCCCACCCCTGGAAAGGTCTCCATCAGTCCTACCAAGCCCTGCCGTACCCAGCGAGACCTGAGCCTGGCCTATACGCCCGGGGTCGCCGAGCCCTGCCGGGAGATCGCCCGAGACCCCAGTCTGGGATGGGACTATACCTCCCGCTCGAACCTGGTAGCCGTGGTCACCAACGGCACGGCGGTGCTGGGACTCGGCAATATCGGACCCTTGGCCGGCAAGCCGGTCATGGAGGGCAAGGCCGTACTGTTCAAGCGCTTTGCCGACATCGATGTCTTCGACCTGGAGGTAAACAGCACCAACCCGGACGACGTGATCCGCGTGGTCCAGTTGCTGGAACTGACCTTCGGCGGCATCAACCTGGAGGACATCCGCGCCCCCGAGTGCTTCTACATCGAGGAGACCCTGCGCCGGACGGTTCGGATTCCGGTGTTCCACGACGACCAGCACGGCACCGCCATCATCAGCGGGGCGGCGCTGATCAACGCGGCCCTGTTGGCGGGCAAGCCTCTGGACACGCTCAAGGTAGTGTTCAACGGGGCCGGGGCGGCCGGAATCGCTTGCGCCAACCTGTACCTGCGTCTCGGTGTGCGGGCCGAGAACATTCTGATGTGCGACTCCCACGGGGTGATCCACGCCGGCCGCAAAGAGGGCATGAACCCCTACAAGGAACGCTACGCGCGTGAGACCAACCGCCGCACCCTGGATGACGCCATGGCGGGGGCCGACGTGTTTGTGGGGGTTTCGGCGGCCAACTGCGTCAGCCAGTCCATGCTGCGCTCCATGGCCGCGCATCCGATTGTGTTCGCCATGGCCAACCCCGATCCCGAGATCGCCTATGAAGACGCCGTAGCCGCGCGGGACGACGTCATCATGGCTACGGGGCGCTCCGACTACCCCAACCAGGTCAACAACGTGCTGGGGTTCCCGTTCATCTTCCGCGGCGCGCTGGACGTGCGGGCCACCAGCATCAATGAAGAGATGAAGCTGGCGGCGGCGCACGCCCTGGCTGAACTGGCCCGCCAAGATACGCCTGACGCCGTGCGGCGCCTCTATCCAAGCGAGCAGCTCGATTTCGGCCCTACCTATATCATTCCCAAGCCGTTCGATCCGCGCGTGCTCGAGACGGTAGCCTCGGCCGTGGCCCAGGCGGCCATGGAATCCGGGGTGGCCCAGAAGCACCTCGACCTCGAGGAGTACCGCGAGTCGCTGGCGCGAAGGCTGGGCAAGTCCCAGGAGATATTCCGTGTCTTGATCCACAAGGCCCAGCAGACCCCCAAGCGCATTGTCTTTCCAGAAGGTGAGGACGAGAAGATCCTGCGAGCCGCCCAGATCCTATGCGACGAAAAGATCGCCCAGCCTATCCTGCTCGGCGACCCGGCCCGTATCCACGCCACCGGGAACGGGAACGCCGGCGAAGTGGTCGATCCCGTGCAATCGCCGCAGTTTGAATCCTACGTGGAGGAGCTGTACGGGTTACGGCGCCGCAAAGGGATCACCCGGGACGATGCCCGCCACATGCTGCTGAATCCCATCGCCTTCGGAGCCATGATGGTGCGGCGGGGCGACGCCGACGGCATGGTCGCCGGTATCACCCATCACTACCCGGAGACTATCCGGCCGGCCCTCCAGGTGGTGAATCTCCGCCCCGGCGTGAGCCGCGTGTCGGGGCTCTACATGCTGCTGATCAACCGCCAGGTGTACTTCTTCGCCGACGCCACGGTGAACATCGAGCCGACGGCCGAGGATCTGGCCGAGATCACGCTGCTTGCCGCCGCGCGGGCCCGCAGCTTCGATATCGAGCCCCGGGTGGCGCTGCTGTCGTTCTCAAACTTCGGCTCGGCCCGGCATCCGCTCTCGGACAAGGTCCGCCGCGCCGTCGAGCTGGTCCACCAGCGCGCTCCCGACCTCCTCGTCGACGGCGAGATGCAGGCCGATACGGCGCTGAACCCGGAGCTGATGGCCCAGTTCTACGACTTCTCGCGTCTGAAGACCGAGGCCAACGTCCTGATCTTTCCGTGCCTGGAGGCGGCCAACATCGCCTACAAGCTGCTCATGCGGCTGGCCGGAGCCGAGGCCATCGGCCCCATCCTGATGGGCCTGTCGCGGCCGGTGGCCGTCTTGCAGAAGGGGTTCGACGTGGAGGACGTGGTGCGGATGGCGGCGATTGCCGTGCTGGATGCTCAGGCATTAGCAGAGAGTGGTTGTGCAAAATAGAAGTCAAGCTTCTAATTTACATCTTCTAGAATGTAATCATGGTCCCCCGCATCGGACGCTGGCGCCTGCGACGGCTGCTCCGCACCTTCCCGGCGGCGGCGGTGCTGGGACCCCGCCAGTGCGGCAAAACGACCCTTGGTCCGCAGTCTGTTTCCCAAGGCCGTGCTCTTCGATCTGGAGCGGCCTTCCGATCTGCAGCGTCTGGAGGCCGACCCGGAGTACACGCTGCGGCATGTGAAAACCCCGGTCATTCTGGACGAGGCCCAGCGCCTCCCCGCCCTGTTCCCGCTGCTGCGGGCGCTCATTGACGAGCGCCGCGCCGAGAAGGGGCGCTTTGTGCTCCTGGTTTCGGCTCACTTCAACCTGAGGCAGCGCATCTCGGAGTCGTTGGCGGGCCGCATTGGGTTCCTCGACCTGGACCCGTTCGCCTACGTAGAGGTCGCCGGCGCCAGACTGGCCGACCTGTGGCTGCGGGGCGGCTTTCCGGATCCGTGCCTGACCCCCAACCGCGGGGCCCGCCGGGATTGGATGGACGCCTACCTCCGCACCTTCCTGGAGAGGGACCTGGCGGGGCTCGCGATCGAGGTGTCTCTCAGCCAGATGCGCCGCTTCTGGTACCTGCTGGCCGCTGCCAACGGCACGGTTTGGAACGCCTCCGAGTTCGGCCGGTCGCTGGGCCTTTCCTACCACACTATCCAGCGCTACGCCGACCTGGTGGAGCAGGCCTTCCTCTTGCCCCGGTTGCCGCCGTATTTCGCCAACCTGGGCAAGCGGCTGGTCAAGAGTCCCAAGGTGTACCTGACCGACACCGGGTTGCTGCACGCCTTCCTGGACGTGGAGACCGAGCAGCAGCTCGACAGGTGCCCGCAGCGCGGGGCGAGTTGGGCGGGGTTTATCATCGAGCAGATTATCCGGCGCGAGAGCTCACTTCACCGGCCAGCCGGTTCTATTTCTGGCGCACCTCGACCGGCCAGGAGATCGACCTGCTGATCGAGCGTCCCGACGAGCGGATCGGCGTCGAGATCAAGCTGGGCACCCACGTCGAGTCCTCGGACTGGAAAACGTTGCGCACCGCCCTGCAGGACCTCAAACTGACGCGAGCGTACGTGGTCAACCAGACCGAGGCGCCCTATAGCCCGTTTGCCGGGGTGCGGGTGCTGCCGGCCGAGCAACTGCTGGGCGCGGCGAAGTGGACGCTATGACCAGCCTACGCATGGGTCAGGAAGATCGGTAACCCCTTCTTGTGGGCGTAGTTGGGGCGGTAGCGTTCGACGTTGTACATGGTCTCGACATCCACCTGGCGGGGACCGAGCTGGGGGTCGGGGATGGAGGCCTCGACGTAGCAGCCGTTCTGGATGGCCATCATGCAGCCGTGACGGCCCTCGGCCAGGGCATCGACGGCCATGTTGGCAAACGTGGTGGCGACCATCTTGTCGACGAAGTCGGGCTCGCCGGAGCGCAGGTCATAGGTCAGGTCGCTGACGATGGTTTCCTCGCCGGAGAGGCGCTTGATCTCGTCGCTGAGGGCCTCGCCCACGTTGACCTTCTTGCGATGGCCGAAGGCATCGGCCTCGCCATATTCCTTGATCTCGCCGCCTACCCACACCGCCCCTTCCGAGATCACCACCAGGGCGTAGTTGCTGGGATTGTTCTTCTTGTCGTTGACCAGCAGACTGACCAGCTTCTCGAGGTCGAAACGGTGCTCCGGGATCAGGCAGCGGACAGAGGTGACGTAGGCCGTATAGAGGGCCGTGTAGCCGGCGTCGCGGCCGAAAATGCGGAAGATGCCGATGCGCTCGTGGGAGCCCACCGTAGTGCGTTGCCGGCTGATGGCGGACACAGCGCGGGTTACGGCGGTGGAGAACCCGATGCAGTATTCGGTGTTCCGCACATCGTTGTCCATGGTCTTGGGAACGGCGACGATAGGAAACCCGGCGCGCTCGAGTACCGGGGCGTAGCTCAAGGTGTCGTCGCCGCCGATCACGACCATGGCTTCCAGTCCCAGGGCTTGGAGGTTGTCCAGCACGGCCGGGGTTACCTCCACCACGCCTGGCTTGACCTCCGGGAAGCGTCCGGCTTGGGCCCTCAGGAGCGGCGGGAGGTTCTCGACCTTCATCTTGGAGGGGTTGGTGCGCGAGGTGTGCAGGAACGTGCCGCCCGTCCGGTCAATGGTTCGGGTGTTGGTCCGGTCCAACGGCTTCACGTATTTTTCCTGGGCCTTCGGATCCAGGTGGGTCAGTCCCTCCCATCCCCTGCGGATGCCCAGGACCTCCAGCCCGAATTCCTTGCCCCGGTAGACCACCGCCTTGATGACCGCGTTCAGACCCGGTACGTCGCCTCCGCCCGTCAGAATGCCGATGCGTTTCAACCCGCAAATACCTCCGCCTTCTTATCGACTTCCCACAGGAGGTGGTTGATATAGAGCCGCACTAACGCTTCCGGATAGCGGCCCCGGAACTCGTCCATCACGCGTTGCTGCCAGCCGTCTTTCAGGTACTGCCCCGTAGAGACGTCCTTCTGGAAAAAACCACTGCCGTCGTGGGGGATGCCCAGGAAATTGAGGACTTCCACCACAAAATCCAGGTTCGAGACCAGCACCGCCTGGGCGAGGTCCTGCGCCAGGTCCTCGTCGGTCTGCTGGAGCCGGTCCCAGAGCCGGGGGACAGCCTTGCGTAGGTGCTCGGCATTAAGCTTGTTGAGCCGGGTACGCAACTTGACCTGCTCGACAAGCTTGTAAGTGCGCAACGAGCCCATCGAAATCTTCCGCACCAGCTCTCCCAAACCCTCCGGGCCCAACGATTGAAAGATTGAACTTAGATCCACATTGGCAGGATAACATGCAGTCTATAATAGGTTCCAGGTGAGAGATATGACTGTCCGGATGATCCTGTCCGTCGGGCTTCTGGTAAGCGGGCTGGGGGCGGCCGCTTCAACCGCTGCTCCAACCTTTACCAAGGATGTCGCCCCCATCCTTTACAAACACTGTGCAGGTTGCCATCGCCCCAACGACATCGCCCCCATGTCGCTCCTGGACTACAAGTCGGCGCGGCCCTGGGGCAAGGCGATCCGCGAGGCGGTGCTGGCGCGCAAGATGCCGCCCTGGTTTGCCGATCCCCGCTGGGGCCATTTCTCCAACGATGCCCGGCTTTCCCAGGCGGAGATGGATACCATCAAAGCCTGGGCGGACCAGGGCGCCAGAGAAGGCGCTCCCGGCGATCTGCCCGCGCCGCCGGTCTTCACCGAGGGCTGGCATCTGGGAAAGCCGGACATCGTCATTGATATCGGCGAAGACCACCAGGTAACGCCGGGCGAAGACGCTTACGAGCATTTCACCGTCCCCACCAAGTTCACCGCGGGCCAGTGGATCCGGGCGGCTGAGATCCGGCCCGGCAACCGCCAGGTGGTGCATCACGTCCATGTCTTGCTGGTGCAGGAGAGGCTGGCGGCCATGGAGGCGGCGTCCACCAAGAACATGCCCCAGCTCTCCCAATACCTCATCCGCGAAGGGAAGCTGTCGCGCATCCGCCAGGACGCGCCGGTGGTCAACGACGCCTGCGCCTCCGATCTCCCGAATCTCCCCTTCCTGCGGGGCTTCCAGGAGGGAGGTCTCGCCGCTTTCCTGCCCGGACGTCCGCCCGACGTGTTCCCGGCCGGCACCGCCAAGTGGATCCCGCCGGGCGCCAAGCTGGAGTTCGTCATTCACTACGCCAGGATCACCGGCAAGCCGCAGACCGACCGTACCAGCGTGGGGCTCTATCTCGCCCCCGGGCCGCCCGAACAGCCCCTGCGTCGCATGGACCTGCGGAATTTCTTTATGAGCATCCCCGCCGGCGTGGCCAGCCACGAGGTCCGGCGATGCTACGACGTGGAGCAGGACAAGCTGCTGCTTTCGGTGACCCCCCACATGCACTACCGCGGCAAAGACGTCACCTACGAGGTGATCCGGCCGGACGGCAAGCGCGAAACCATCCTCGCCGTTCCCCGCTACGACTTCAACTGGCAACTGGTCTACCGTTTCCGGGAGCCGGTCCACCTCGAGAAGGGCAGCCGCCTGGTGGTAACGGCCCACTACGACAACAGTCCGAACAACCCGGCCAACCCCGATCCGGCCGCCGTGATTCGCTGGGGTGACAAGAGCGAGGAAGAGATGATGACGAGCTGGATCGAGTACCTGGATCGGTAATGTGGGGCGGGCGCCCGCGCCCGCAGCCCGACCCCCTGGTCGGGCCAAGCTACCATGAGAGTAAACGGACTAGACAAGGGTCAGGTCCCCGCAGACCTCCAACAGGTATTCGCCCGCCAACAAAAGCGCTACGGCAGCGTCCTCCACAACCACCAGGTACTGGCGCGGCGGCCGAGCATTTTTCGGGGATTCCGGGCCATGTGGGACGGGATCGAGGAGAGCGGCCTCCTGCCGGCCCGGCTGCTCGACCTGGTCAACCTGCGGGTGGCGTCGCTCGTCGGATGCGGGCTCTGAGTGGAGCTCAATACCGCCCTGGGCAGGGCGGACGGCGTGACCGAAGAAGAGCTGCGGGCTTTGGGCGCCTGGACCAACAGTCCCATGTTTGAAGCCCGAGAGCGCGCAGCCCTGGCCTACGCCGAGGCCATGGCCAACGGGAACACGGTGACGGAAGCGGTCTTCGACTCCGTGTCCAGCCAGTTCACCGCCGATGAGATCGTCGAGCTAACGGCGGCCATCGCCTGGGAGATTTGTGCGGCCAAGTTCAACCGGGCGCTCGAGATCGAAGGACAAGGGATCTGCTTTATTCCGTAAAGCGCTTATAGTATAATGACTCCCATGGGTCAACCACTGCGGACTCGCCAGTCCGAACCGATCCCGATTAACGCCCGCGCCTACGATAACCTGCGTTACATCCGGGAAACGATGGAGAGCGCCGGATCGTTCACCGCGGTGCCCGGATGGGGCGGCCTGTGGATGGGGCTGACGGCGCTGGTGGCAGGGGTGGTGGCGGCGCTGCAGCCGACCCTGGAGCGCACGCTGGCCATCTGGGTTTGCGGAGCGCCGTTGGGGCTGTCCATCGGGACCTGGGCCATCGCGCGCAAGGCCCGGGCGGCGCGGCTCCCGCTACTGTCAGGCCCCGGACGCAAGTTCGCCCTAAGTCTTTCGCCGCCGATCCTGGCCGGCGCCCTAGTGACCCTAGCGCTCTATCGGGCCGGGCTGACGGCCGTGATCCCCGGGGTGTGGCTCTTGCTCTACGGGGCCGGGGTAGTTACCGGCGGAGCGTTTTCCGTGAAGGTCGTCCCGGTGATGGGGATCTGTTTCATGCTGTTGGGCGCGGCGGCGCTGTTTTCGCCGGCGGGATGGGGCAACGTGTTTCTGATGGCCGGGTTCGGCGGCCTGCAGATCGCCTTCGGCGTCATCATTGCGAGGAGGTACGGTGGCTAAGCCGGCTCTGGCCGAGGAACGGCATACCAAGAACGCGCGCGCCAAGCCCGCCGACGTGCGGCCCCTGGATCTGGACCGCCTGATCCACGAACGCATGCGCCTGGGGATCGTCAGCGCCCTGGCGGTAAACGACTCGCTGTCGTTCAACGACCTGAAGAAGCTGCTGCAGACCACCGACGGCAACCTCAGCGTCCACGCCCGCAAGCTGGAAGAGGCGGGCTACCTCACCTGCTCCTAGTACTTCGAAGGTCGGCTGCGCAAGACCGACTACCGGCTGACCTCGGTGGGTCGCCGGGCACTGGAGCGCTACCTGGCCCATATGGAAGCGCTGATCGAAGCCGTAAAACCCTAACCGATAGGGTGGATGCGGTCGGGTTAGGG
>Ga0180069_1000169_pt1 | contig 13736 bp, 13 predicted proteins | sample EasRivERM_16_10D_2_FD_121793 | JGI IMG/M metagenome (GOLD analysis project Ga0180069, IMG submission 121793) | Soil microbial communities from meander-bound floodplain in the East River, Colorado, USA - East River metaG ERMLT231B'_16_10D | ecosystem: Environmental > Terrestrial > Soil >...
CCAATTGCAGGTGTGGGATTCGTCAGATCCAATAACAGTGGTAACAGGTTTTCGGTTTTATCGTTCTTCACCTGCCGATAATTTTGCTCCACTGCGGCGGGGTCAATATCGAATGAAACAACATAAGGGCAAGCCGAACTTACGACGCGGCTAAAGACGCCATTGTTCGCGCCCAGATCCCAGGCGAGCGCAGGCTGGACTCTTTTTGTCCACTCACCCACGAGCTGCTTCTTATGTTCAAAAGCGGCATCTGAATAATTTGTGATATCGTAATAATTTCCCCATTCCGTGCCGCGCGGCGTCCAATCCAATTTTTGGATCGTGGCTTCAAGATTTTCGATCAAGCCAGTCAGCGCCTGTTTGCTCACGCGCAGCGCACCGCCGCGCGATTTCACTTCCTCACCCGAATATTTTTTCTGCGCGCCGGCGTGCAAATGGATATGGGTCAACAAACCAAAATTCAAACGCGTCTTTGCTGGAAGGATTTCGCTCGTCAGATCAAGCGGCACGCCATCAATATAGACACGTAACAATTGATTCAAACGCACATCTTTAAAAGCCATCAATGCCAGCGGCGCAAGAAAGTGCTGACAAAATTGACGATAAGCGACCCACGGCGCACCCTCGTTGTAATTCTCAAAAGAAAGCGTATCGATCAACATCGCCTTGCCACGCACAAATTGGATGTTGTACGCGTTCGCGTCCTTCAACGACATCCTCAATTTCAATGCGCGCTTTTGAATCGATAAAGTCGCCAGCGCGGCAGATTTCAATTGACCAAACGACCATTCATACGGATAAGAGATGAACGGCACGCGTTCAGGCTGGATGATTTTAAATACACCATCGCTTCGACTGTGCTCGCCTATCGGCTCGCTCCGCTCAGCGCGAGCTTTCTCAGCCGGAGCCTGATCCACCTCAACATGTGGAATCAACAGCCCGGCCTTAACCAGTTTCTCGTACAAACCTGATTCCATTAATCGCGCGTACTCTAACTCGTACGCGCGATTAATTTGTCGGTACAGGACTCCGCCTCTAGAAAACAGGAACCCACTTGGGTCCCGGAAAGAAGCGGGAAGTTGTCCGCTATTTGTTTTCTGATTCGTCATCGTCGTCTTCGGGCTTTGACTTAAATCCAAACCAGCCTTTGATGGTTCCCCAGGATGCACGGATTGCAATTCCCAGCCCCAGCAATGCGGCAATCGCGAGCTGGATCAGGAAACTACCAGAGCCAGGGTCAAGATATGGAAGGGGTCTAAAATGCATTTCTGCTCCTATTCAACAGATTCAGGGACAATCTCTTCCAGGAGGAAGGTCTCCTGACAATTTGTACATTGAGCTTCGCGCTTATTCGCAACAACCAGCAAGCCATTACATTTCGGGCATGGCTGCTTCAGTGGTTTCTTCCAGGAGGTGAAATCACAATTTGGATAATTCACGCAACCATAAAACGTGCGGCCCTTGCGCGTTTTTCGTTCGATAAGATCACCGCCATCTTTTGGGCAGGCAATTCCTATTTTCTCAAGCCACGGTTCGGTATAGCGGCAGGTCGGGAAGTTCGCACACGAAATGAATTTTCCGAACCGCCCATAACGAATGACAAGTTCACCGCCATCGTCAGGGCATATTCGCCCGATCGGCTCGGGTCCACTTTTGGTAACAGGCATTTCTGCCTGAGCTTTTTTCAAATCTTCAGAGAAGGGGTGATAGAACTCATGCATCACCTCCACCCACTCGGCTTGACCATTTGCGATCATATCCAGTTCTTCTTCCATCCGGGCGGTGAATTTAAAATCCACGATATCGGAAAAGTATTGCATCATCAGATCATTGACTTGAATGCCAATATCTGTTGGCATCAGGCGTTTCTCTTCGCGCAATACATACCCGCGCTGTTGAATTGTTGAAATCGTGGGCGCATATGTAGAAGGGCGACCGATGCCATCTTCTTCCAGGGCTTGCACAAGTGAGGCTTCGGAATAACGCGGTGGTGGTTGTGTAAAATGCTGTTCAGGGATCAAACGGATCAATTCCTGCTTTTGTCCCTCCGCAACGCCACCGGGTATCTTTACGTTCTCTTCATCCTCTTCAACTTTGACATCTTCATTTTTCGCCTCTTCATACACGACCAAAAAGCCGGCGAACTTCACCGCTGATCCAGAAGCGCGCAGGAGATATTCGTGTGCACTGTTTTTACCGGTCACTTCCACTTGTAATGTGTCATAGACCGCCATTTCCATTTGGGATGCCACGAAGCGTTGCCAGATCAAACGATAAAGCTTGAACATCGCAGGGTCAAGAAAATCCTTAACCTGTTCGGGTTCGCGCATCACCGAAGTTGGACGAATTGCCTCGTGTGCCTCCTGTGCATTCGCTGAACGCGTTTTGTAGGTTGGCGGCTCGTCTGGCAAATAATCTTTGCCATACTTGCCACTGACATATTCACGCGCTTCCGCCTGCGCCTGAGCTGAGACATTGGTTGAGTCTGTACGCATGTAGGTGATCAAACCCGTTGTGCCGCCATTCCCCACATCCTGACCTTCATACAAACCCTGCGCAAGTGCCATGGTACGCCTTGCCGTATAACCCAATTTTCGAGAAGCTTCCTGTTGTAAAGTGGATGTTGTGAATGGAGCGGATGGTTTACGCCTACGCTCACCGCGTTTGACCTTGGTGATCGAATACGCGGCAGTCTCCATATCGATCAGGATCGGCTTGACCGTCTCTTCATTTGATAACTCAGGTTCCTTATCATCGATCCGCGCCAACTTCGCAATAAAGGATGATTTCAACTCCAGGGATTTAAACTCCCCATGAATGGACCAATATTCCACGGGAATAAATGCATCAATCTCACGCTCCCTATCAACGATCAGCCTGAGCGCCACCGATTGAACTCTCCCCGCTGACAATCGTCCGCGCACCTTCTCCCACAGGATCGGGCTGATGCTATAACCGACCAGCCGATCCAAAATACGACGCGCTTGTTGCGCATCCACCAGGTCCATGTTGATCTGGCGCGGATGTGTAAAGGCTTCCCTGATGGCTGGCTCGGTGATCTCATGGAAGACCACCCGCTTGGCGCGCGCAGGGTCGATCTGTGCGGCTTCAAGCAAATGCCACGAAATGGCCTCGCCTTCACGATCAGGATCGGTTGCGAGAAAAACTTCTTCTGCCTTCAGCGCGAGTTTCCTGAGCTCCTTGATTACTTCCTTCTTCTCATTGGGTACGCGATATTTCGGCGTGAAGTTATTTTCCACATCCACCGAGAGTTGTGACTTTAATAGATCACGCACATGCCCCACTGAGGCGCGGACTGTATAGCCCTTGCCGAGAAACCGTCCCACCGTCTTTGCCTTGGCAGGCGACTCAACGATCACAAGTTTGCCTGCGCGCTTTTCCACCTTCACCTGCTTTTCTGGCTTCGGTGGCGGGATCAACCCGGCGTGCGCCTCGGTCCTTCCCATTCTATAAAGTTTGGTCCCACAAACCTGGCAAACACCAATCGTGACGGGAGATCCCTTTGCGTTGAAACTCGCAACTGGATCTTTCATCTCACGTTTGGTCTTGCATTTCATACAATAAGCTTCCATAAATTAACCTTTATTAACGTCATTGCAAGATAGACATCGACTGCTTTCGGACGACAAACATGTCTTCACTCCGCCCAGCGCGAAAGAGGTTGGCAATGACACAATATTATAAATATTTCTCAATTTTATGTTTCTTCAAATGTTCGACCACATCACGCACTTTTTGCGATTGGTCAGTTTTGCAGATCATCAATACATCACCGGCATCGACAACGACCATATCATCCAATCCTATTGTCACAATCAGGCGTTCTCCATTGACACTATACACGAGCGTATTGTGAGTATCCAGAGCCAAATGATGCTGGGCGTTCGTGGCAACATTCCCATTCATATCAGGGAGCAAAACTTCAAAAAGTGAATCCCATGATCCAACATCGCTCCAGCCCAATCCACCCGCGGGAAGGACTGCAACCTTCTCGGCTTTTTCCATGATTCCGTAGTCAATCGTCTGGCTTTTCAGATCCTGCCAATGCGACCGTACTACTTCATCCCGTTCAGATGTTTTCCACGCGGATGCGATCTCATCAACGGCATGGAACAAATCCGGCATCTGTTTTTCAATTTCTGTAAGGATGGCATCCACGCGCCAGACGAACATACCGCTATTCCATGAATGGTCACTACTAGCTAATAATTGTTGCGCTGTGGCCTCGTTAGGTTTTTCTTTAAATCGTTTTACTGTATAGACCGGATATTTATAATCGCCACTCAACAACTCACCCTGTTGAATGTATCCATATCCAGTGGATGGGAACGTGGGCGTAATGCCAAGTGTGACCAGGTAGTTTTTATCTGCAACTTCCAGCGCAGCACTGATCAGATAATTGAACAAATCCCGGTTGCGGATGTGATGGTCCGCGGTTTGGATCGCCATCACCGCCTGGGGATCACGTTTCTTAAGTATGGCCGCCGCCAATGCTACCACAGAGGCTGTCCCGCGTGGGGCAGGCTCTATCAAATAATTCTCAGCCGGAATGGACGGGACCTGTTCCCGCATCACACTTGCCTGCTCTGCAACTGTCACCACCAGAATGTGATCAGGTGGGAAAAGTGGTTCAAGCCGCGCAACCGTGCTTTGAAATAAAGTCGCTTTTCCAAGCAACGGCAACAATTGTTTCGGCGTTTCCCGGCGCGATACAGGCCATAAACGAGTCCCTCCCCCACCTGCCATGATTACTGCATAGGTATGTTCAGCCATGGATGTATCCTCCGTTTTTAGCTTTAACAACAGAACACGGTTTCATCAATTGCATATGTACATTCATGTTAATCGTTCACCCGATATTCTGATTGTACATCACGAACGGCAACGTAATTCATACCACCAACTTGCCGAACCATTCCTTTCAATTCCATTAAAGCGAGTGAAGCGGAAACTTTCTCGATCGGCAATTCAGATTGATTCCGGATTTCATCCACGTGCAACGGTTCATTCGTCAGCAAACTTAATAATTTTGCCTCGGTGGCATCCGTGGGCATGATCTTGCGCGCGGCTTTGTGTTCGCCCACGCGGGTGATATCCAATGCCTGCATCAGATCATTGACGCTCAATAAAGGCAGTGCGCCATTTTGGATCAACTTGTTGGTCCCTTTGCTTTGAGGCGCAAGTATACTACCTGGCACTGCAAAAATTTCACGCCCTTGTTCTGCGGCAAACTCAGCCGTGATCAACGCTCCGCTTGTCTCACCCGCTTCCACCACAACAACTGCCAATGATAAACCAGAAATAATGCGGTTGCGCGGTGGAAAATTGGAGGCTTCAGGAGGCGTACCCGGAGCATAATCACTGATGATCGCGCCGCGTTCCATTATCTGTTCTGCCAAGGCACGATGTTCAGGCGGATAAATTTTATCAACACCCGAGCCCAATATACCGATCGTACGGCCGCCTGCTTTCAACGTGGCTTGATGAGCTATCGCGTCCACGCCGCGTGCGAGACCGCTGATAACAGTCATTCCATTTGCCGCAAGATAAGCTGAAAGTTCCTCTGTGATCTGTCGTCCATACGGAGTAACACGCCGCGTTCCTACAATTGCAACAGCGAACAAATCATCGGGCAGATATTCGCCGCGAATATACAACACCGGCGGCGGTTGATCAATCTCTTTCAAGCGTTGCGGATACGCTTCATCCTGCCATGTCAGGATTTTGATCCCCTGTTTCTCAATCTTCTCCCAAACTTTTTCCAGATCCACATTTTCACGTGCCTGGATGACGCGCTCGATCAATTTCAACCCGAGACCTGCTCCCGCCAATTCAGCAGGGGATGCCTTCCAGGCGGACTCCAACTCTCCAAAATACGCAACGAGTCCCTGCATGCGGACGGCGCCGATGCCTTTGATTAAGTTGAAACCAATCCAATATTTTTTATCATCCATAAAGCTGTGTTTACCACGAAGGACACAAAGGTCACAAAGGATTTTGATTACATGTACCCAATACGCATTACGCAACATGTAACTCGCAACATGTTACCCACCGACCAAACCATCTAGAAGATGAACTTTCAGTAAACCGCGACCAGTATCCAGTTCCAGAATGACCGAGGGGATCGCAGGCAGAAGAATCTCTTTTCCAGAGTCATCTTTCACAACGTACACATCATTCGCACCCGTCTCCAGAATCTCAAACAATGTGCCAAGTGGATTATCGTTCTCGTCCACGACTTTAAATCCGATCAGTTCATATTGATAGATTTTCCCGTCAGGCAATGGCGGCGCGTCTGCCGCTTTGATAAAGACCCATTGATTACGATACCTTCCGGCGTCTTCGGACGTCTCAATGTCTTTAAATTTTACAAGCAAACCCAATTGGTGAGGGCGTACGCTGGTAAGGGTCATGGGTTGATATTCTTCACCAATGAAAAGTTTTCGCCCACTTTTCATGCGCTCAGGAAAATCGGTATGCAGATCCATGATGATCTCGCCCTGTAATCCATGCGGGCGCCGTAAAAAGCCAACACTCAAATAAAGAGGCTCGCCAACTGGCGAGCCTGAAAGATTTTTCTTGTCAGCCATTATTCCGGCTCTACCACATCGAGGGTGGCTTGTTTGCCTTTTTTTTCAGCCGCCACTCGCAAAAGTGTACGAATGGAGTTGGCAACCTTGCCGCCTTTGCCGATGACGCGCCCCATATCATCCTTGGAGACTTTCAACTCAACGCGGATGCGTGTGCCGCCCCCTGACTCGCGCACTTGCACGTCATCAGGATGTTCGACCAAAGACCTGGCAATGTATTCAATAAGTTCTTTCATAATTTCACCCATGTCATTGCGAGGAGCGTTCGTCCCTGGCACCGCCCGCCAGGGCAGGTGTGCGACGTAGCAATCTCCTGGTTAGTGAGATTGCTTCGGGCGAAAGAGCACACCGCACGGCGCAGATGTCGCCCTCGCAATGACATAAAAATAAACTACTTGCTTGTTCTCACAGTTGCAGCGCGAATGGTTTCAGCTTGTTCCGCTTCCTTGACGAGCACATCAACAGCCTCGCCTTTCTTAAAGCGTTCCCAGCGATCCGTCACACCAGCGCTCTTGAAAACCTGTTCCACTGATTCGGTCGGCAGAGCGCCGTTCTTCATCCAGTGATATACACGGTCTTCTTTCAAATGAATTGTTGCGGGTTGGGTACGGGGATTGTAAAAGCCCAGGATTTCCAAAAAGCGGCCATCACGAGGGGACTCTTTGTCCGCGGCGACGACACGATAGGTGGGCTGACCCTTTAAACCGATACGACGTAAACGAATTCGAACCATCTTACTTTTCTCCTTGAAATGTTTTGCGTTTCAGACAGGCATAGAGAGGTTGCGTGAAAGGACGCATGCGGGCTGAAATCACAGGCTCGTATTTTACCACGAGTACGGGCGGGGTCACCCCGCCCCTGCAATTAACGTAAACGAAATCTTCGTACCCTGCCCTGCTTCGCTTTCCGCCCAAATCTTCCCGCCATGTGCTTCGACCAGATATTTTGCAATGGATAGGCCCAAGCCCATGCCACCCGAATCGCTGGATTTATAGAATCGGTCGAAGATGCGACTTAGATCAGAAGACTCGATTCCCGGTCCACTATCCTGGACGTAGACCAGCACGCTTCTTTCCACGCCGGAAACTGATTCTGTCACCCCAATCTTTATTTCACCCTGACTCGGTGAATACCGCAACGCATTGCTCACCAAATTGGATAGCACTTCCCGCACGCGTTGCGGATCAATTTCCACTTCATCCACATCGCCAAGCGATAACTGAACTTTGATTTCCTTCGCTTGCGCCAGAGACTCAAACGCAGAGACTACCTCTCGAATTAACAGACCCAAATCCGTCGGCTCACGTTTCAAACGCAGCGCGCCGCTTTCAGCAAGTGCTAATGTCCGCAAATCATCCACCAACCGCGAAAGGATTTGGGTTTCATCATACAGTGATTTCAATCGTTCTACATCCGTTGTATAAACTCCATCTATCATTCCCTCCAGATTGCCCTGCATGATCGTGATCGGCGAACGCAACTCGTGTGAAATATCCGCAAGCATGTTGCGTCTTTGTTTATCGTTCACTTCCAATTTTCCCGCCATCGAATTAAAAGCCTCAGTCAATGACCGCACCTCGGGAGGTCCCCTTTCTTCGACGCGTGTTGAGTAATCTCCCTCGGCGACGCGATTGGACGCATTCAACAATTCATCCAGTGGCATGGACATACGCCGCAGACTACGCGCGCCCCAAAATAGCGCGGCAAGCAAAATAAATAAGCCCGCCAACCCAATCGGTAGAATTAAGCCAATCCGCCCAATTGTCGATGTTCCGTGAATTTCAATGAAGGGACCAAAAATAAATCCCAGTAATGTCAACAAGCCCGTCAAGGCAAAAAAACTAAATACCATAAACAGACAGCCCATTCTGCGAAAGAATGGACCGCCACGCATGGAACGCCAGCGCTTCGGGGGCCATTCTTCATTCTCGGGCCACCACGGCGGACGCTGACGGGAAAAGCGAGGGTGATGTTTCATATATTTATGTAGGGGCGTAGCAATGCTACGCCCCTACGGGTTATTATTTATCCGCAAATTTATAGCCCACACCATATACCGTTAGCACATACTTCGGCTCACTGGCTTTGACTTCAAGTTTGCGGCGGATGTTTTTGATATGTGCGTCAATCGCACGTTCGTAAGATTCGAATGCGACCCCGTGAATTGCATCCAAGACTTGCGCGCGGGTGAAGACACGGCCGGGCTGACGGGCAAGGGTTGCGATGATTTCGAATTCCGTAGGCGTCAGCTCTTCGATCTCACGCTTCGCGGCAGTGACTCGCAAACGCGGCACATCCAGAGTCAGATCTGCTATACGGATGATCTCTGAACCTAAACTGGTCACATTCTCAATTCGACGAAACACTACACGGACGCGGGCCACCAACTCTTTCGGGCTGAATGGTTTGGTCATGTAATCGTCTGCGCCGAGTTCGAGACCAATAAGCTTGTCCGATTCTTCAGCGCGGGCGGTGAGCATGATGATGGGCGCGTTGGAGGTTTTGCGAAACTCGCGGGTAAAGTCCAGCCCATCGAGCTGAGGCAGGCCCAAGTCCAGAATGATCGCATCTGGCTTTTCAGTCTTCGCTAATGACAAAGCCTTCTTTCCATCATGCGCGACAAGAACACCAAATCCCGCACGCTCCAGATAATCGCGCACGAGTTGGGTGATCTTGGGTTCGTCGTCTACAACGAGAATGGTTTTCATATTGATATTGTAGGGGCGGGGTAACCCCGCCCCTACGCACATTATACGTTCTTATTCTTTCTTTTCTTCGGGTTGCTCACCATGTGCCTTCTTATGCCACTCTTCAAACATCGGCGGGACTCCGTTCTCCCAATGCCTGCCCCATCCATGGCCGCCACGATGACCCATGTATCCCCAGCGCGGACCCCAGAAGAGGAAGCGGAAAGATTTCAGTGCGATGAAGAAGAGGAACAACGCCATCAGCGGACCAAAGCATCCAAACCCGAATCCGAAATGCGCGCGGTGGAAAGGCATTCCATATCCGTAGCCATAAGGCGGATACGGCGCGGGCACGGATTCGCCTGAAGGCGCTTCAATGGAGATGGGCGATCCCTGGGCAATACCTGCTTGAAAAGCGAAGAAGGCAATGCCAGCGAGCGCGGCGATCAACACCAAAGCCGAGACAATTCGTAAACCAATTTTTTCGTTCATTTTTTCTCCTTTTGTTTGAACTTATGAACAGAAGTATAGGATTCGGTTGTGAATTGACTATGAAGGGACTGGGGAGAAATACAGTTGCAATTTCGCAATCATGGACGTACAATTTTTATGTAATCAAACGGTCGGTCAGGAATATTTACCATGATGAAACACCTTGGAGAATAAATATGAATATTCGGTATGGAATTATTGACGATGCAAAGATGCTATCAGAGCTGGGAGCAAAGACCTTTTACGACTCCTTTGCCAGGGATAACACTCCTGAAAACATCGCCATATATTTGAAAAAATCTTTCTCCATTGATATTCAAAAGACTGAGCTTTCCAATCCTGAAATTGTTTTTCTGATCGCTGAAATGGAAGGTATCCCCATCGGATATGTGAAATTGAATTTAAACCATGACCATGATTCCCAGATAGATCCGAAGGCAATGGAACTTGAAAGAATTTATGCGGAACAAGAATATATAGGCAAGGGAGTTGGCAAAGAATTAATGCAGGCTTGCAGAAACGAAGCTAAACAGAGAGGTTGTGACAGGATCTGGCTGGGGGTTTGGGAGAAAAACCCAAGGGCTATTGGTTTTTATAAGAAATGGGGATTCAAGGAAGTCGGCACCCATTTATTTATGCTTGGAAATGATCCGCAAAAGGATTTCATCTTGGAATTGGAACTTTGATGGAAATGATTGACCCCATCGCTGAAATGACAAACATTCTCGTGAACTGGAATTTAGGAGAACAGCCATGAACATGAAAGAACACATCCTCGCGGCGCTTAGAGAACAATTCTACAGTTGGGAAGAACTGCTTGTGAGCCTGAGCGAAGAGCAGATCACCACACCACACTTTGACCTGGACTGGTCCATCAAAGATGTGATTGCGCATTTGTGGGGCTGGCAACAGATCTCCATTGCACGGATGGAAGGCGGTACGTTCGACCGGGAACCTGAATTTCCTAAGTGGGTTATGGATCTTCATGGAGTTTGGGAAGAAAGTGCGGACAAAACGAACGCCAGGATTTATAAGATCAACCACGAAAAGCCGTGGACAGAAATCCGCCAGAATTGGAGAGCTGGATTTCTACGGTTTATAGATTTAGGGAACAAGATTTCAGAAAAAGACTTATTGGATGGGGATAGATATCCCTGGTTGAAAGGATATTCTCTCGCTTTCATTCTCGTGGCTTCTTATGACCATCATCAAGAGCATTTTGAAAAATTGGTTGAGTGGCTGAAGGAGTATGGGAATTGATCAAAACGAAAGAGTATCTCAAATATCGCAAGAAGTTTGCAAGTCTTTGGAGAGGCAAATAAGGTATCGTGAGAAAAGTGACAGTCATTTCGTTTGGACGAGAAATACAATTGCCTTTTTCCTTTCGCGGGCGTACAATTTATGCCGAGTAAGCACATAAGAAGCATTTCTGGAAACAAGCAGGTGTTTATGAAACAAAACGAAGAGAAACCAAAAAGAAATGTGCTCGTTATGCTTGGGGGGATAGTAGGAATCGTAACTATTATCGGCCTCCTCATCACAGCATTACAACTCTGGCAGAGTCTAGCAGATTCAGAATCACAGGAACAAACACAGTCAACCCTAATTGCCATTTCTGAACAACAGCTAGTTGCTCAACAAACATTAGTAGTGCTTCAACAGAATCCGAGTTCACCCCAAGAATTAGCAAATATCAAAGCTACAATTGCAGCACTTGAAAATGAGCGTCTTTTTGCTCAGGCAACTCTAAAGCCAGACTTAGTCGTTCATACGGTTACAATTGAACCAACAACAACTTTCTCCCCAACGGTCATTTTCATTCCGACAGAAACACCTTCACCAACACACATCATCACTGTTACCACAGAGTTAGGGGAGGAGAAAGTTGTCCTTGCCAACAACTACGACAACACCTACACTTGGGAGCAAGGAAGTCCATATACTACAACACAGATTATTTACGAAGGAGATGTAGCTTTTATTCCCACTGGTAACAATCACTTTTCGAAGGAACTCGGATTAATTGGCTACGAACAAGGCGAGGTACGTTATATAACCTTCAAGCTCTATCTTCTGAAACAAGATGCTGCTTTATTGCTTCAAGTCGCCACTGACAACAATTGGGAACACAGGTGGGGTTTTGATGGACGACCTACATTTCAAGGTTATGGATGGGCTAGGAAGGGACAAATCGTAAATTTGCCAGTCGGACAGTGGGTTGATGTCAAGTTAGACCTTATCAATGATCTAGGCGCTAAACCAGGACAAATACTAAATGGACTGGCATTTTCAGGGAATGATGGCAATCTAATATTCGATCGAGTTACTTTAGTCTCTGATCACTAAACTTATACAGAATCTGTAAGTATGTGAGCCTAGCATGTCCTTGCAGTCGTTCGTCACTTAGTGCATTGTACTTAACGGGATGAGTAGTTCTTATCAAAGAGATTCGCCCAACCAATGGGACTCGCCCAGTTAAGTCAGCTACGATGCACCTCATGGCACGCAGAAAAAGACCTGCTGGATGGGAGTCGATATTCATGGCTGAAAGGATTCTCACTCGCCTTCATTCTCGTGGCTTCTTATGACCATCATCAAGAGCATCTTGAAAAATTGACCAATTGGTTGCACCAGCATAGGAATTAATCAAAATCGAAGAATACCCCAATTATCGCAAGAAGTTCGCAAGCTTGCGGGAAAAGCGTTTTAGTTATTATTATAGAAATTGAGACATAGTCATTCTACTTAAGAACGCTTTGTTAAAACAATCCTAAATCCTCGACCTTTAGTACCGTGAGAGGGGTTTCCGCGTACTCTATTTCTACAAGTTGCTAAGCTTAAATCGCCGCCATAAGTTCCACCACGTATAACGCGATGTGCTTTTAGCTTTTCATTACCTTCCTGTGGGTCGAACATGCTTCTTGTCCATTCCCATACATTACCGCTCAAATCTTGAACACCATATGGGCTTGCCCCATTAGGAAAGCAACCTACGGGGGAGACTGATCTAATTCGTGCATTTGAAGTGTTTGCATTATTTTCATCATGATTATTTCCCCAAGGAAATGTGCGATTCGGAAAACTGTTAGGGTAATGTTGACCATCCTGAAGGATTAGTTCAACTCCACCCTTAGCAGCTTTTTCCCATTCCAATTCATCCGGTAGCGCTACATGTCCTCCTTGCTCCAAGTAATTCGATAATATTTCAGATATAGATTTCTCGTCACGCAATTTGCTGGTTAGCCAATCACAATAAGCAACTGCATCAGCCCAAGAAACTCCAGTAACAGGTTCATTACCCACCCCTCTAATTAAGCCGTTCACTTTTGTTGATTCATAACTACTATCTTGGATAAATGTATTGTATTGGTCAATAGTAGTAAGAAACCGCGCAATAAAAAACGACTCCACCAAGACGTCGACACTTTCAATGCCAAAAAGAAAGTTTCCGTCCAGAATTTCCACAAATCCTAACATAGGATCGTTTGGCAAGAACCAAGCATTAGGGGTAAACCTAGAATCTCCCATGTAATACAAATTTTTACCTGCTAATACTCGCTCAGATGCTGGTAAAACATCACTCTCAATTAGTGCAATGTGCCATTTTTTAACCTGATCAACCTTCAAACTCTCTCGTTCACTTAAGTGATTAATATCAGTAGTCTCAATAATAATTTGCCCGGCAAAGTATGCTCCCCAACATTTCGAAATATTATTCCTGTCAACATCAGAGCTGGATAGAGTTTCGACTAGTGCCCAGAATGCAAATGTACTTCCTCGAGCGGCTTTGGCAGCAGCAAGTAAAATAACCTCGCGCCATCTATCAGCATCATTAATTGCCAATTCAGATATTTGATCTGGATATCCATGATCTGTTAAATGACAAGCAGCTAAATATTCCTGAAAGGTTCGGTGTGGAAATGTATACACCCCAACTCCCTTA
>Ga0180069_1000170_pt1 | contig 13727 bp, 12 predicted proteins | sample EasRivERM_16_10D_2_FD_121793 | JGI IMG/M metagenome (GOLD analysis project Ga0180069, IMG submission 121793) | Soil microbial communities from meander-bound floodplain in the East River, Colorado, USA - East River metaG ERMLT231B'_16_10D | ecosystem: Environmental > Terrestrial > Soil >...
CTCCCAGGTTTCAAAGAGCAGTTTCCGCTGTGGCGCGGTCGTTGGTGGAAAGTAGACCCGTTTTGCTTTCATACCTATATACTACTCTATTGTTCAACCCTTTTCTGATGAATACAGAATTGCGCTTTTTTCAAGTAAAACCTGCATTTTTTTTGACCACTTTTGTATAGACCTCCGTTCTCTCGTATAAAATGATGGCTCTCTCCCATCTTCACGGGTGCACTGAACCCTGGGAATTCTGCGCCACCTACGGCAAGCAGTTTTCTGGCTTCGAGTTTTTCCTGCTCCCGAACAGAATCCACGCCGGCCCCAGCGCCATGCTCCGCGAATGCAATCCGTTGGCCAACCTCTGTAAAAGATGTGGTTTTTGAAGGCAAAAGGAAAGTATATGACAATAAGCGTTCGTAAAGCAACAACAAACGACTACAATACATTATGTGAATTATTCGATGAAATAGACGCTTTACATCGTGACAATCTCCCTCACTTATTCCAAAAACCAAGCGGCTCAGTTCGAGAACAAGAGTATTATTCGGGGTTGATTGCTGATGAGAACGTTGGCTTGTTTATTGCGGAAGCAGATGGAAAACTTGTTGGATTCGTTCACGCAATTGTCAGAGATACGCCTGCCTTTCCTGTTTTTGTTCCTCGACGTTATGCAATTGTTGATGGCATTGTTGTAAAATCAGAATTCCAGAATCGCGGGACAGGAAGAATACTTATGGACAAAATGCAAGAGTGGGCAATCGCGAAAGGTGCGGCATCCATTGAGTTGAACGTTTATGAATTTAACGAAACTGCAATCTCCTTTTACGAAAGACTTGGTTATCAAACTTTTAGTCGGAAAATGAGCAAAGAATTGAATCTGAATGAAACGGCTGGCTAGGCAAACAAAAACAGGTAAACAAGCTATACGACTTGTTTACCTGCGTCGCGTGGCGCCGTGGCGACATTTCCTTATATACCTGTCTACTTACTCTTACAACTTCTCCAACTCATCCACCATCTTACTCAACACATCGAAGCCACCCTGCCAGAACTTGGCACTGCTGATATCAACTCCCGCATCACTTAAAATCTGCGCGGGCGCTTCGGAGCCGCCAGCCGATAGGATCTTGAGATACTTCGGCTTGAACGAGTCACCTTCCGCCTTGTATTGTTGATAGAGCGAGAACACCAGCAATTGACCGAAGGCATAGGCATACACATAGAACGGCGCTTGATAAATATGCGGGATGGAGACCCACTCCCATTTGAAATCATCGCTCAACTCAATTGAGTCGCCGAATTGTTCCTTCAGGTTTTCCATATACGCCGCGCAGAGATCGTCCACCGAGGCGTTCTTCATCACCAGTGTATGGGCTTCGCGTTCGAACATCGCGAAATAGATCTGGCGCAGGATGGTCGCAAAGGCATCGTCCATTTGCTTGAAGAGGATATCGCGGCGTACGGCTTCATCGGTCTCTTCGGCGAGTAATTTTTCAGTGAGCATCATCTCTCCAAAGGTGGAGGCAGTTTCGGCTAAAGGCAGAGACGAGTGGAAGGTGAACGCAGAATGATGTGACGCCAGCATCGTATGGATGGCGTGTCCGAGTTCGTGTGCCAGGGTCGCCACGTCACGGGCGCGACCTGTAAAATTCATCAGCACAAACGGCGTATCTTCAGGGTTGATCGAAGCGCAGAACGCACCGTCCTGCTTGCCCTTGCGCACTTCGCTGTCGAGCCGGTTCTGATCGAACACACGCCGCGCCAACTCGCCAATCTTTGGGTCGAAGGCATTGAACGAATCAAAGACCATGTTGGCGGCAATATCAAAGTCAAAAGCCTTATCTGATTTTGCCACTGGCGCATAAATATCGTAGCGGCGCAGTTTGCCCAAACCCATGAACTTCGCCTTCATCTTGAAATAACGCTGGAAGATCTTCGAATTCTTTTTCGTCACCTGCATGAGGACATCCACGGCTTCATCGGGGACGTTGTTCTGAAGGTTGCGCACTGACAGCGCGCTGCTGAATTTGCGCAAGTTGATGTTCTCATTGTGCCAGTCGCGGGCGCGGGCTTGATACATTTGTCCGAGGATCGGACCATCTGCGCCAAAGACACGATAGAGTTCCTGATACGCTTTCGCGCGCAGGTCGGCATCGGGTCCCTGAATATACGGCGCCAATTGAGCGCGGGTTAATTCCTTGACCTCGCCATCCACTTCCAGTTTAAAAACATAACGATTGGTGATGGCATCATACAAGGGTAGCAACGCGCCCATGCCGGTCACATCCTTGATGTTGATGATCTTCTCCTCGGCTTCGCTCAAGGTATGCGGTTTGAAGTGCCTTATCTCATCGAGATAATAACGATAATCGCCCGAACCAGACATCAGGCGCCCGGCATTTTTATCGTCCAATTCCTTCCACCACAAACTGAAGAACATGGTACGGTTCTGCATCTCTGCCCCGAATTGTTGCACGCGCGCGATCAGGGTTTGCGCATTCTGGTTCTGTGTGTCCTCTGCGAATGCAAGACCCGCGAACGAAGACACCCGGTTTACGATCCGCGCAGTTGCTTCAGAGGCGCGCACCACATCGAGAAAGGTATCGGCATCCATATCCGGATTCAACTTGCCACGCACACCTTCGAAAGATGCAACCAGTTCCTCCACGTTATCGAACGCGGCTTGCAGTTCGGGGCTGTCGAAGCCCGGGAAGAGTTGTCCAAGGTCCCATTTTTTTACTGTGTAAGCCATGATTGGTTCTCCTTGAAGTTTTTTTACCACAAAGCTAAATATTTTCGTAGATGCGTAAGATGTGTTTTTTCATATTGAGCGCGAGTGCGTCGCACCTAACTTAATAGGGTAAACTGAATCGAATAGATTCTTCCCATTGATTTGGAAGTGATCAACCCTTTGCGTGCGACGCACCCTCATAAACTCGAGCGGATATGTACGATATCGCCATCCTTGACGAGATATTCCTTGCCCTCAAGCCTGAACTTGCCTTTTGCCTTCGCTTCATTCATGCCCCCGAGGCTGATGAGGTCGTCGTAAGCGACCACCTCCGCCCGAACAAATCCACGCTGCAGATCGGTGTGAATCTCCCCTGCGGACTCTTGTGCGGTCGCGCCGCGTTTTGTTTCCCAGGCGCGCACTTCATCTTCACCAACCGTGAAGAACGATTGCACTTGCAACAGATCATACGAAAGATTGATCATACGGCTCAAGCTTAATTCCTTGATGCCATATTCTTCCATAAATAACGCGGCATCCTCTGCAGAAAGTTGTGCGATCTCCATTTCCAGTTTGCCCTGCAACGCAACGGATGGGGTGTCCAGTTCCATTTGCGGCGCGGCTTGTCCCTCGCTCAGGTTGAAAACTACCAGCACAGGTTTACGCGAGAGTAACCCGAACGATGATAGTTCCTTGAGCTCTTCATGGCTGTATTCCAACTTACGAAGTGGTGTACCATTGTTCAAGGCTTCATTCAAACGAGTGAAGAGAATCGTTTGCTTTTCGTTCAAGGCTTTATCTGTGCCGCCTTTTTTGCGTTCATCAACCAGGCGTTCCAGCTTGCGCTCGACCGCGATCAGATCATTCAACAACAATTCACTCAGCATCGAGTCGACATCACGCTTCGCATCAACACTGCCGCTAGGATGCATGACTGAATCATTTTCGAAGGAACGGACGACGAGGATGAAACCGTCCATTTGGGAGAGTTGATTCAACAGTTGACCGGAGATGCCGCTTTTGGCGGAACCAGTTTCAAGTCCCGCGATATCCGCATACGTCACTTTGGCGTAGATCGTTTTCTTGGGGTTGAACATTGCCGAGAGTTTGGTCACACGCGGGTCAGGGACTTCCACTACTGCATTATGGACTTCGAACCGTCCCGCGGAGGCAGTCGTCGGTGTGTTGCCGCGCGTGAGTGCGTTGAAGATGGTTGTTTTTCCTGATTGGGGTAATCCGATAATTCCGAGTTTCATATTGTCCTTTTGTAGCAGCGCAGATTGCGCTACAAAATTTTACTTGACCTTCGTCTTAGGAGTGGTATACTTTGGGGCGCCCCGCTGAAGCGGGATCTGCGACAAATGAGCCGAAGTGGCGGAATAGGCAGACGCGCACGACTCAAAATCGTGTTCCCTCCGGGAATGAGGGTTCGATTCCCTCCTTCGGCACACGGATTATACCTTAAGGGTATTTTTACCAAAACGCCCTCCAGAATGGAGGGCGTTTTGGTTTTTATAAGACTTTCATTAAACCAGCCCCAAGCTGGTTGACTTTCCTATTTTGCAACTGTAGAATGAATATAGCGTATTCTTCCATAAACATATTTTCTATGGAGGCACAAAATGAAACTTTACCTGCTCTTCGCTCTGATCGATACATTAATTCTACTGGCATATCCATTCGTTTATGTAGCCTCAAAAATGCGCCAATTTATGGGTTTTAAGAGATAATAGAACTCGTTACTAGTCGTCCCATTCCATAGCCTGGAGGTATACCATGCCGTCAATGAACGATGTTCTAGGTATCATCATGGGGGGCGGACGTGGGTCGCGTTTACACCCACTCACCGCCATGCGCTCGAAGCCAGCTGTGCCGATTGCGGGGAAATATCGTTTGATCGACATTCCGATCAGCAACTGTATCAATTCGGGGATCTACCGCGTGGCGATTCTAACTCAGTTCAATTCTGTTTCTTTGCACCGCCACATTTCCCAAGCCTATAACTTTGACGTGTTCCACACCGGCTGGGTGGAGATCCTCGCTGCCGAGCAAACCCCCGAAAGCGCAGACTGGTATCAGGGCACGGCAGATGCCGTCCGCAAGCAGTTATTCGAGATCCAGGCGACGGGTGCAGAATATGTTTTGATTCTGGCGGGCGACCATCTGTATCGCATGGATTATCGTGAGATGGCGGAATATCACTGGGAGAAACAGGCTGATATAACGGTGGCAGTTCAACCCGTCGTCAGAGGCGAAGCATCCCGTTTTGGGATCTTGAAGGTGGAGTCGGATGGCAAGATCTCAGCGTTTGTTGAGAAGCCGAAGGATCCGGAAGTTCAAAAGAAATTTGTCAGCCGCCCGCACGATGAGGAGCGTCCGTTTTTGGGATCGATGGGGATTTATATCTTCAAAACCAGTGTGTTGATCGACCTGCTGACGAATTTTCCGAAGCACGATGATTTTGGCGGCGATATCATCCCGGAGGCGATCAAGTCGCTGAAGGTGTTTGGCTTCGACTTCGACGGCTATTGGGAGGACATTGGAACTATTAGTTCGTTCTATGAAACCAATTTGAAGTTGACGAGTCAAAACCCGCCGTTCAATTTCTACGACCCGAAGGCGCCGATCTATACCCACGCGCGCTTCCTGCCCGGCTCGATCGTGGAGGACAGTAAATTACAGGATGTCATGATCGCGGAAGGTTCCCGCATTCGCAAAGCCGACATCACCCATTCGATCATCGGTATTCGCAGCCAGATCTCGGAGGGCACGGTCATCAAGGACAGCATCATGATGGGCGCCGATTACTACGAACCCAAAAAGGACAGGAGCATCCCACTGGGGATCGGTAAAAATTGTCATATTGAATCAGCGATTCTCGATAAGAATGTCCAGATTGGCGACGGGGTGATAATCCGCACCTTTCCAAAGGACAAGGATATTGACCATGAATTGTATTTCGTGCGTGACGGCATTGTGGTCATCGCCAAGGATACGGTGATCCCGGCAGGCACACACATTGAGCCAGGCGGATAGATTATTTATGTCACATTGACAGACCCTTGCGTGAGGCGTAGACTCGACTCAACCAGGGAGCATTCGATAGATCGTCACGGAGGCGTGGCGGTCTATTTTTATGTAAAACAATCTGCCACAGAGAGAGTGAGCTTTTTTTCTCAACTATCTCTGCGAACTCTGTGGCTAAGTGTAAGTGTTGATATAAAATCTATGACGGAGAATCCATGAACGAATACGGACCTATACTCGTAATCATTTTACAGTTGATATTTCTGGAGGGCATTCTTTCCATAGACAATGCCGCCGTGATCGGCGCGCTGGTCTCGCCTTTGCCCGATGACAAACATATCGAATGGCCCCGGTCATTACAACGTTTTGGTGAGTGGCTGCATCCCATGCTTGGCAACCAGCGCATGGCAGCTTTGCGAGTCGGTTTGCTGGGTGCCTATCTTGGGCGCGGGTTGATGCTGTTCCTGACGAGTTTCATCATCCACAACTCGTGGATAAAACTCCTCGGCGCGGCGTATTTGATCCATCTGGCTTTTGATAACCTGGAGGATAGATCCATCGGCAGTGGTGAAGATGATGAACAGATGCGGCCCATCAAAGTGCAAACTTTTTGGGCAACCGTGCTGACCGTGGAGACGATGGACCTGATCTTCAGTATCGACAATGTGGTCGCGGCCGTCTCGCTTTCTGACAAACTCTGGGTTGTGATGCTGGGCGTGGCGATCGGCATCCTGACCATGCGTTTCGCCGCGGGTGTTTTCAGCTACGCGGTACGGCGCGAACCGATCCTGCAACAGGCGGCTTATGTGCTGGTCTTGAACATCGGCATCGAGTTGACCTTGCAGCAGGTCTGGCACATTGAGATTCCCGATATGCTGCGCTTTGGCATTTCAGTCACGACCATTCTACTGGCACTGGCTTATGCCCACAGTCCATTCCTGCAGAAGTCCCGCTTTGTGTTAACGTGGCTGGCACAGGGTATCGGCATCGTCAACGAACTTGTGGATTGGATCTTCGCTCCGATCCGTGGTCTCTTCAATGCCATCGTTGCCCTCTTCAAATCTTCTTCTAAACCTGAAGCTGCTTAATGGATTGGAGTAAACATGTATACGATCAAAACCCCTCTAACTCACGATGATTTCAAAGCCTACTACGCTTTGCGCTACCAGGTTTTGCGTGAACCATGGGGACATCCCAAAGGCACCGAGAAGGATGATTATGAACCGATCAGCGAACACTTCATGGCAGTTAACGAAAAGGGTGAGGTGGTAGGCGCAGTCAAGCTTTACGAAAAATCCGCAGGTGTGGGCTACATCTCTCACCTTGCGGTAGCCACAGAGCATCAACACAAAGGCATTGGGCACCTCCTGCTGAAAACCGCTGAACAACGCGCCCTCGAACGCAACTTCAAGATCATCGGGACGATGGCACGCGTCACAGCCACCATCTACTTTGAGAAATTTGGATTTCGAATTGCGGGGATCCCCGCGCCGCACCTCGGAACCACACACCTGGTCTGGATGGAAAAAGCGCTGTCTTAGCTGAAATTTGTATATGCCCAACAAAACCATAACGTGGTCTGCTTGACATTCTTATAACAGAAGCATACACTAGATACTGATCGGGGAGTAGCCGCCTGTTCCCCACAGGATGGATTGTCGTCATCCCATTGGCCCGCTCTGCGGCCATCGGCAATCCATGCGCTTTTGAGCGTTGGCGAGACCATCACAAAGGCGTGGTGGTTTTTTTAATTGACATGCCCGCACAAAATCATCTTATATGTATGGAGATGTACCATGACATTGGAACCTGCAAAGACGCATGACGATATTCCCGAACAGGACTGGCATACCCTCAAAGCTGAAGATGTGCTAAAACACCTTGAAGTCCACGAGAGCGGATTAACTTCCGAAGAAGCCGCCAAACGCCTGGCACACTACGGCGAGAACCAATTGCACGAGACGCCGCGGCCTGGTTTCCTGGCAATGCTTTGGGAACAACTGAATAATTTTGTTGTCATCCTGCTGATCATTGCTTCGATCATTTCAGCCTTACTCGGCGATTATGTGGAAGCCGCGGCGATCATGGCGATCGTTGTATTGAATTCGGTGCTCGGTATTGTACAGGAACAACGTGCGGAGGAGGCATTAGCTGCGCTCAAACGCCTCGCCGCACCGGATGCACAGGTGATCCGCGATAGGCGTCGCAAAGCAGTGCCTGCGCGTGAACTGGTGCCGGGCGATATTGTCTATCTCGAAGCGGGAAATTACATCCCTGCCGATGTGCGTCTGCTTGAAGCGATCAATTTGCGGATTGAAGAAGCATCGCTCACAGGCGAATCTCTCGCGGTCCAAAAGAACGCCGCCAGTGTGTTTGATAAAAACGTCCCGCTTGGAGATCGCAAGAACACGGCATTCATGGGGACGCTCGTCTCATACGGACGCGGACGCGGTGCGGTCGTCAGCACGGGCATGCACACACAACTCGGCTTGATCGCCTCCATGCTTCAAAATGTGGAAACCGAAGAAACGCCCTTACAACGCCGCCTTGATCAACTTGGCAAATCACTGAGTATCGGCGCGTTGATACTTGTGGCAGTCGTCTTTGTTGTTGCGTTGTTTAATTACACCGATATCAACCAGATCTCCAACGGCTTCCTCAGTTACATGAAAGACTACGCCGAGGAGATCACGGAAGTCTTCATCATCGCCGTCAGCCTGGCGATTGCCGCTGTACCAGAGGGACTTCCCGCGGTTGTGACAATTTCCCTTGCCCTCGGCATGCGTGAGATGATCAAACGCCACGCGCTCATCCGCAAGCTGTCCTCTGTCGAGACGCTTGGATCTGCCACTGTGATCTGTTCCGATAAAACCGGCACATTGACACAAAACGAAATGACTGTCACGCGTATGTGGGTGGATGGACAATTCATCAACATCACCGGTACCGGCTATGTTCCGAAGGGCGATTTCCTTGTAGATGGACAACTCGTGGATATATCGAAATATCCCGCCGTGCGCACCACGCTCTGGCTGGGTGTCTTGAATAATGATTCAGAAATCGAAACGACAGGCACAATCGAAGACCAGCAGACCTATCGCATTGTAGGCGATCCCACCGAAGGCGCATTGCTGGTCGCCGCGACCAAGGCTGGCGCGGAACATCTTCAAATCGACAAAGCCTATCCACGCGAGAACGAGGTGCCGTTCGATTCTGAACGCAAGCGCATGATCACCATTCATAACGTCAGCGAGCCGGACCCGAACGATCTATCCCCTTTTCATAATAATAAAATGCAGGACTGGGATGTGGTTGCCATGAAAGGCGCGCCGGATGTTGTGCTTGAGTTGTGCTCGCATTACCAGACAATGGACGATCATTCAAAGCCGCTGGATGCCGAAGCCCGCAAACGCATCCTTGCCGCCAATGACAGCATGACTCATGATGCCCTGCGTGTACTGGGTCTCGCGTATCGCGCTGAAGAGGATATTCCCGATAACCCTGAACAGCTTACGACCGAGGAACTTGAAAAAGGTTTGATCTTCGTCGGTTTGATTGGCATGATCGATCCCGCCCGCACAGAGGTCAAGCCTGCGTTGGAACATGCGCGCCATGCCGGGATCCGCACCGTGATGATCACCGGCGATTATCCCAACACCGCCCGTGCCATTGCAGAGACGATCGGCCTCCTGCGCCCCGGCAAGAAAGTGATGACCGGCGCGGAACTGGATGCGTTGAGTAATGAGCAACTAAAAAGTGTAATTGAAGATACCGATGTCTTTGCCCGGGTTTCCCCTGAACACAAAATGCGCATCGTGGACGCGCTCCAGGCGAATGATGAAATCGTGGCAATGACCGGCGATGGTGTGAATGATGCGCCCGCCATCAAGCGCGCCGACATCGGTGTGGCAATGGGTATTACTGGCACCGATGTTGCCAAAGAAACCGCCGACATGGTGCTCACCGATGATAACTATGCCAGCATCGTCGCGGCCGTGGAACAGGGCCGCATTATTTACTCGAATATCCGCAAGTTTGTTTTCTTTCTCTTATCATCCAACGTGGCTGAGATCATGATCATCTTCCTCGCCACACTGGCGGGTCTCCCTGCGCCGCTGACTGCCATTCAGTTGCTCTGGCTGAATCTCATTACCGATGGCGCACCGGCGCTCGCACTCGCCATGGAAAAAGGCGACCCGGATATCATGGACCGCAAACCACGCGCCAAATCCGAGCCGATCGTTAATCGCAGTATGGGTGTGGGCATCATTGTCCAAACTTTCGCCCAATCTGGCGCGGTGCTTACAGCCTTTGTGCTTGGGTTGATCTGGCATCTTGAGTCTGGTGCATTCATCCCCACCGGGATGAATCCGTTGGTATATCTGATGGAACATGATTGGCGCGGCGTGGATATCCAAACCGCCGAAACGATGGCATTCGCCACACTCTCATTGGCTGAGTTGTTCCGCGCATATACGGTCCGCTCTGAACGCGCTTCGATCTTCAGGATCGGGTTCTTTTCGAACCGTTACATGCAATATGCAGTGGGTCTATCGATCACCCTGCTCGTTCTTGTCACGGCTGTGCCATTCCTGCAACCCATTTTCAACACCCACTTCCCATCTGCAAATGAATGGGCGGTCGTGATCGGACTCGCATTGATCCCCGCAATCTCGGAGGAGATCACCAAATTCTTTTTGCGAAGAAGCGAAGCGTAAACAGCCTCGCACGAATCGATTACGCATTACGTGGTTCGTATTACATAATGCGTAATTATTTAATACTCCTCAGGCACGTCACGCTGAGCGATAGCGAGGGTCTCTGAGACAGCGTAGAGATTCTTCGCTTCGCTCAGAATGACATTTTATAAGGTGAGTTATTTAACTGTAAAAGATTTTCGATGAATGGATGTATGCCCCCAGCGCTTCACCGCGGACCGATGAGCCTGTGTGCCGTACCCTTTATGTTTCCCCAGCCCGTACCTTGGGTATCGCAAACCAAGCTCCCGCATGAGGGCATCACGCTCGGTCTTGGCGAGGATGGACGCGCAGGCAATGCTCAAACAGCGCGCATCGCCTTTGACGAGGGAGGTTTGCGAAATATCCAGTTGCGGGAGTTCGAGTCGGAAGTCGGTTAATAAGTATTGCGGTGTGAGTGAAAATTGATGCAAGGCGCGAATGGCGGCCAGCCGTGTAGCGCGCACGATACCTTGTAAATCAATTTCATTTGCTGTGGCAAAGCCCACGCTCCAGTTCAAAGCCACTTCCTTGATGCTGATCGCAAGCCGCTCACGCTGACGGGGAGTCATCTGCTTGGAATCACGCGCCCCGCCCAAAGTTGAAGAGAGAAGCGTTTTATCGTTTGGCAGAATTACGGCGCCCACGGCAACAGGTCCGGCGAGCGCGCCGCGTCCGGCTTCATCCAATCCGGCAATATACTTTATTCCGCTTTGCCAGAGTTCGGTTTCAAAAAAAGTATCCGGGTCAACGCGTGCCATACATGCCCCGAAGCGCATTCACACGGATACGGAAGATATCCTGGATCATGCGGATCGCATCGCGCACAGCGTTCACTTTGGTTTCGGGGTGATGGACCCAATGGATGGGAATTTCCAAAATTTTGTATTGGTGACGGCGCGCAACGTAAAGCATTTCGATATCAAAAGACCAGCCGTTCAACGTTTGCAACGCGAAAATATCGTCTGCAACTTTTGCGCTAAAACATTTAAAACCACATTGAGTATCATTTAGGCCAGGCAGGATGAAAAGTTGAATCAGAAAGTTGATGGCGCGCCCGCCCAGGTGGCGATAAGGGGGCTCGTTGTAACGCACCGCGCCGTTGGCTTCGCGTGAGGCAATCGTAATATCGAAATTGTTGACCGCAGGGGGAATGAATTTTGTGATCTCCTCCACCGGCATCGAAAGATCAGCATCGCACATGAAGCGATATATCCCTTTGGCTTCCAGCATCCCTCTCCGCACTGCCGCGCCCTTGCCGCGTTCGCTTTGGATCACACACAGGTTGTTATATTGTTCCATAAATCCTTGTGCGATCTCGAATGTTTTATCAGTACTGCCGTTTTCAACCACGATCACTTCGGATGTGAAGGATTGTTTTTTTAAAAAATCAAACACCTGCTCCAGTGTATCGGGCAGACGCTTCTCTTCATTATAGGCAGGGATGATAATTGAAAGGAAGGGATTCAAAATATTCAGAGGATGGTTGCAACATAGGCAAATGCAACCAGCACACAGATCAACGCCAGCGCCAGCGCCGCAATGATCGCCAGTTGGACCGGTGTCATGCCGAGAACAAGTTCTTGCTTTGGTTTGGCTTGCCGGATGGGCTTGGCAGGGCTGGCTTCATGTTTGACCGGGGGAATGGCCTGCGCAGAGGCATCATTTTCATCTAATGCAAAATCGAAATCATTGGGGTTGAATGGTTGCGCTTCTGCAGAGGCATCGAAAATGGCGCGCGCTCGTGATACTTCCGGTTGTTGTTGAACAGGCTCTTCGTACCAGTTCTGCTCCCAGGCGGCGGGCGTTGCGGGCTCAGGTTCAGGCTCGGGAGGCGGAGCAACAGGTTCACTTTTCATGCGCGGGTTCAAAATGCGTTCTGTATAATCAAGCGCCAAATCAGCGCGCAGCGTGGGCTTGCCGGCGGTCAACCCGCTCACAAATGGCTTGATGCCATCGATCATCATCACTTTGATCGCCGGTCGCACCGATTCAATGTGCAGCCCAGGATCACCCGCGATCAAAACCGGTTCTATGGCTACCGGGATCTTCACACCCTGACGTTCGATATAAGCCTGCAAGGCGCGTGCCATTCGTACGGTCCGCTGAATGAGATTGACCGGAGCAGGCTTGTATTGATTGCCCGATTCCACATTCCATGATTCGCCCCTGGCTTCATAACGCCCGCGCAGATAGGATACTTCAATCACATAAATCCCGGTTGGTCCCAGCAAGATCATTGGGACGATGATCCCGCTTTCGCCGAGCGGCATATTTCGGATCAGGGTATAGCCTTTCTCCAATTGGCGCCCAAAATATGCAATGATGGCTTTTTGCGCTTCAAGCTCCTTGGGCCAGTTAAAACCAAATTGAAGCATCCCTTGCACGCGTTGGACGAATCCAAGTTCGCCTTTTTCATCAAGCAGTGGGGTTTTATCTATGATCTTCATGGTGACCTAAAAAACCGGCGTAGATTCTAATTCATCATGCTCGGCTTCGGCGCGGGTTGCGATAAATTCCTTCCCGGCCCGCGTCACCAACTGAACAGTTTTTGCCTCATCGAAAGTACCTGCCCAAAATTCCTTGCGCGCCCCGATCACGAACTGTTTTCCATTTTTGAGGCGCTCCAATAAATCCTTGCGATCGATCAGTACACGGTCAGAAAAGGTTGCGCCCCGTCTTTCATAAGCCCGCACTGTTACGATCTGCCCGTTCTTATAATGGACTGCTTCAATGACACCATCAAATTTTTTTGCCATAGTTCATCTCCGCGTGTATTTTAGCATTAAACAATAAAGAGACCCTAAAGGTTTTCGCGAAGCGTACCTTTAGGGTCCCATAACTGTCGGGGCGACAGGATTCGCATCGTCCCCCTTGAGGGGGAACCTGCGACCTTGGCGCTTCAAGCGCCACGCCCTAGCTGGACTGCACAGGCTGAATATCAGCAAGATATCGTCCAATGCCGCGCGCCTTGATTTTTCGTTCACGAAGCATGGCATTGGAACGTATGGCAAAAGATTCAGTGTGTATTAATTCCCATGGCATACCCGCACGTGTTGAAGTGGATCTGCCTGAATTATGTTCTTGCAGACGTCTTTCCACATCTTGTGTTGACCCCACATAATAACGTCCCAAATGTTGACTACGGATAATATAAATATAGTACAAGTCGGGGCGACAGGATTCGAACCTGCGACCTCTTGCTCCCAAAGCAAGCGCGCTAGCCGGACTGCGCCACGCCCCGA
>Ga0180069_1000171_pt1 | contig 13703 bp, 14 predicted proteins | sample EasRivERM_16_10D_2_FD_121793 | JGI IMG/M metagenome (GOLD analysis project Ga0180069, IMG submission 121793) | Soil microbial communities from meander-bound floodplain in the East River, Colorado, USA - East River metaG ERMLT231B'_16_10D | ecosystem: Environmental > Terrestrial > Soil >...
AAACGTGTTCATTCATCCTTGAAGTACCTGACCCCGGCAGAGTTTGAGGCGGCCTGGCTTTTTGAGCTGAAACTTGATAGCCAAGTGCCTCTTTAGTGTCCAGTTTTATGGGTGCAGTACAGATGCTATCGCAACGCTAATTCGTGCTTCAGAATGCCAAGAGGTAGGATTAGGGTTCTCTAAAAACAGACATGGAGTCAAACTCAGCAAGAAATTGGCTTCATCAATAATTGCTCTATTTCGAAATGTTCCTCAAATAAAATCAAGTGGTTTCATCCATTTTGAAGAAGTCCAATTGCTAGTGGATAATTTTTCAAAAGATCGGGTGAGTGACATTGCCTGCAATTTTATTGAATCTTTTTTAGTTGACTTTACAATACAAGAGTCAGAAAAACACAAAATCCCTTTGAAGAAAATTGACGATTTCGAGTTATACCACTATCGAAAAAATAAATTTGTAAACGAAAGTGTATTTTTACCAGAGAATCCAGAAACAAAAGAGCCTTTACTTCTAACTCCCAAAAGATGGTTACGCAGAATTCCTTGGATAGGTTTTGATGATTATATTGAGAACTATTATACAAAAGAAGTTGGCAAATCAACAGGAGAGAAAGACAGAATCAGAATATTAAGTTTCAATCGAAAAAATTATGATATTGTAAAAGCCTATACTACAAGAAAAGAAAGACAACAATCTGATTGCAGGAACGATCCTTTATTCAACCCAATTCCAATATTCTCAGCTAAACGCAAATTACAGACCCTAATAAAGCTTCCCACAGGGAAAACCAATAATGCAGACCGGAAATACGAGGATGGAATTAGTCAATTAATGGCATCGTTGCTATATCCTTATCTGGATTTTGCAAAGGAACAAAGCCGAACGGACTCTGGTACTCAAATTCGAGATTTGATCTTTTACAATAGCAGATCTTTAGATTTTTTGAAGGATATATACACGGATTATGGCTCACAACAAATCGTTATGGAAATCAAGAATGTTGAAAAGATTCAAAGGGAACACATAAATCAACTGAATCGATATCTGAGCGAAAGCTTGGGAAAGTTTGGAGTAATAATCACAAGAAATAAAATACCCAAGAATATCAAACAAAATACAATTGACCTATGGTCTGGTCAACGCAAATGTATAATTGCAATTACAGACGAAGATCTAAAGTTGATGATTTCTGTATTTGAAAGCAAACAGAGATTGCCAATAGATGTTCTAAAGAGAGCTTATATTGAATTTATTCGTTCATGCCCATCATAATCGCAGATGAGGAATAAATGAGAAAGCAAAGTAAACCTACCAATCCGTTTGATAAGTTCAACAAAATCCGTAGTCAGATTAAGGCTTTGCATGAAGAAATAAGCACATTATCTAAGAAAAAGCCTGATGACGGTATAAACCTATTTAAATTGAAATTTATTAATCAAATTCTTTCAGAGGCTAATGGTATCCTCAAGGAAGAATATCTACCCAAAAGTGACTTTCGCATTTTTGATGAAGATAATTTACCAACCAATAGCGACGTGGTAATTGTATTGTCTCAATATCTCGAATGCTTTGACAGACAGCGCGTAGACCATAGCCCTTCTTTAGATGAACTCCTAGGAAAAATATGAACAAAAAAGAAATAAGCGAATTTGAACAAGTTCAAGCACAACTTCAAGGATTGTATATTGAGGTAAGTAGTTTTGCCAAGAAAAAACCTGACGACGCTATGAACTCATTCAAGCTTAAGCTCATCAATCAAGTCATAAAAAAGGCAAATAATCTATTGGCTAAAAGGCGACCTTTTGACGATTTCGACCAATTTGAAATAGATGATCTTCCAAGCAACAGCGATATAGTTGTTATGATTTCGCAATATCTAAACAGTCTAGAAAAACTAAGGGCGGATAATATCCAGAGTAACATGCGCAGATGGTATTGGGTTATAGAAGGTAAACTATCTGATATCCAAACTGCAGAACCTAAAAAGATCAAAGATTAGACTGACATGCTCTACATCACAGCGCTTGATCCGCTTAGGAAGGAGTTAATTTCCGCGCGCAGTGGGCTGAGCGGTTTGGGTGGGTGGATGCTTCGACACTCCCTGTGGTCGTCAGCACAGCGCATCACCCAGATGAGCATGAGCAATCGGCGTGTTGGGACCTATCCCCCCGCCCTTCCCAAATCCCACAAGGGACGATGTGGGAAGGGGGCTTATCGGCTGATGGGTTTAATAATATTCCAAGTCAACGTCTCGTTTCAGCAAGGTCTGGGCTTCTCCCCCTTGGGGGATCGCGAACGCCGCGCAAAGCAGCGGCAGTACCCGAAGCGTAGCGGAGTGGTAGACGGAATAGGGGTTGGGCAGATTTTGGATGCTTCGACACTCCCTATGGTCGTCAGTACAACGCCTATCCCCCATCCTCTGCGCTGCGCTGGTGCGGCACTTTGTAACATTAGTCCAGGATCTCGATATAATCCAGGTAAATGGATTCCCCGCTCTCATGGATGATCCGCACAAAATGATCACCGCGAGCGAGCTGCGGGGAATGCCACACGAGGTCGAAGGCTTGCTCGTGGAAGCTGTATGGCTGATCGTCAATGAGTACCGTCACCGTCCCGAAACTCGTCCCGCGCTGATAGCCCAAGCGGAATCCTTTCCCTATAAAACGGAAGAAGGCTTCATTCCCAATGCCAGTTGAGACATGCAGGGCGCCGTAGTACGCGTTCTCAGTGCCCGCATTCTTCAAAACAGTCCAGTACGGATCATACGCAATATTGGGATTCATATCATCATATTTTCCGGCGGAGAGTGGCTGGATTCCGTCTGGTGTGGGCGTAGCAGAAGGAGGCGGTGGGCTTTCCGTAACCAGGGTGCTCGTTGAAGGGAGTGTTTCAGTAAGTGGTTCGGGATAAGAAACGGGACTGGTCCCAGTGGTGGTGGGTGGTGAGGGAGGAGAAGTCCGTGTCCCTGTCGCGAGGGAGCGAAAGCTGGATGGAATCGCCGTCGGAGCGCTGAGTGACTGGCCGAAAACGCTTGTCAAAAGAATCCACCCAATCCCAAGAATCGAAACGATGCCAATTGCAATCGGGATCAAAATTGTACGGTCGAAAGAGGGGCGAGGCTGCATACCTGACAAAGTCCTGCCGCAATTCTACCCGCATTCGTTTCGTTACAGAGTACCGCACCCTGTGGCGTATTTAAGGTTTCCAGGAGTATGCCGAGCGCTCAGCAGGGGTCTTCTCCGTTCGCGTTTTGCCGTTCAACGACCGGTCATTCGCTCCAGGTGTTCGGCGCTGAAAGGCGGCGAGCGCCTTGCATCCTGAGGTCCTGTTTTCTCTTCATGAAGAACGCTTGGATGACCCTCGCTATCAAGAACCTGCAAAGCTACCCTTAGAGAGTGTTTTGAAAGTCGTCAAAGGCATGTGAACAAGCGACCTTGGACCTGATTTTGCCACGAATTTCGCGAATGGACACGAATTGTTGCCTTAAATCGATAAACCTTTGTGCTCTTTGTGACCTTTGTGGTGAGTTAAGAAACACTCTCTTACAAAGGGTATGATGCTAATCAAAGGTTAAGAGCTGTAGAATGTCCTGCACACATGCCGTGAATATCTCGTGCATGACTTCATCCGCTGCGCGATACGCTCCGCCAAATGAGCGGTTTGGGTGGGGTTGGATGCATCGACACTCCCTGTGGTCGTCAGCACGGCGCCTCATCCAGATGAGCATGAGCAATCGGCGTGTCCGTTTGCCCCTTTGCGAAGCGCCCTGTGGGCTCCCAGCGGGAGATGGCATGGAGTCGATTTCTTTTCTGCTACGATGAGCAAGTTGGTTTTCCAAGGCAATGTTTCGTTTCAGGAGGTTTTGGCTTCTCCCCCTTGGGGGATCGCGAAGCATACCCGAAGCGTAGCGGAGTGGTAGACGGGAGAGGGGTTTGTCAGCCCAGTGGGCTTCTGCTTTGCGAAGTTCCCGATTGGGAGAGCCTGAACGTAGATGGTTATGCGTTCACCTTACAAGATTGTGTTGTGGCGTTTTTGAGCCGATAAGGTGTTACAGTCAATCTGGCTCTAATAAACACTGTGTTTATCATTTGGGGGAAACGGCGGATGTTCGATAGGAACATCCTTTACCACCCAGGCCCATTTGCTCTACAGCAAGCAGCTCGACCCATAGTAAGGAGAAACAACATGAACAAGCGAGAAATTGTACAAGGTCTGATGGATTCCATCCAGAAGGGTGATTTCAAGAACGCAAAATCCATGCTGACCGATGATTTTCGATTCAGCGGACCGATCCCCAAACCAGTCAACCGCGAGAACTGGCTCACCATGAGCGCCAACTTGAAGACCGCCTTCCCAGATTTGAACTATCATTTCATCGTCACCGACACGGATGGTGATGTCGTAAAGACCACCTCACAATTGACCGGAACCCACACCGGCTCCTTTGACCTGACAGATATGAACATGGGCGTGATCCCTGCCACGAACAAAGCCTTTTCTGTGAAACTGGAAAAGACAAGGGTAACCGTCAAAGATAATAAGATCACATCCTGGACTGTGGAACCAACCGATGGCGCAGGCCTGATGGCGATCCTCAAACAACTTGACGTCGTATTGCCGACTGTTGCGTAATCTGATTCGAAATTTGCTCGTGTTTGGAAAGTCTACCCCGCCTCACTCGAGGCGGGGTTTTTGATTCCCGCACGCAGGAGTGGTTTGGGTGGGGATGGACCTCACCCAGAGGGTGGCGACTGATCGGCGGGACGATTTCTATTCTGCTTTGATGAGCATGTTAACTTTCCAAAGCAATGTTTGATTTAGGATGATTTTAGCCCCTCTACCCTGCGGGCACACGTCCTAAAAGGAGCGGGGAGTCGCTCTTTCATTTTGAAGCGTCAGGGGTAATACTATCCAGTGGAACTTTCAGAACTTCGCGACCCAAATTATCATAACAACTACAACTTCGATCGCCAGAGTTTTGCTGCGACATGCCACTGCCCGAATAGCCCTTGAGACTGCAAAAATCACTGCATACTACGCTATCTGATTTTGGTCCCAGATTTCCCACGCTGAGCTGTTGGATGGCTATAAAGAGAATGAACAGAATCGTTAATCCGCTTGAAAGCAGAATATGACCCCTATTCAAGCGCGGGTCTTTTTCAAGTCTCTTTCCGACTAGAAAACCGACGGTTATGGAGGTAATCCACAAGATCAAGAAAGTTAACACAAGCAAACTCGAAAGCGTCGTTTCGGCTGAAGACGGCCAGGGGTTATCTCCGAAAACATAAATCCAGAGAATCCCAAGCAAAGCGCCGAAGATAAACAGGGTCACGATCCCGGAAACGAAAAGTCCCGGTATTCCGAATAACAATGCATACAGATATCTTTTTTTCATGCTGCCTCCATCCGATCTGATCCATTCTAATGCGTTGCTGTACCAATCGTGATGCCTCTACAGGCTGGATTCACAAAAAGGCGGGGCAAGTCTATAATTCATCCATGCAAAGACCACCAAGTCAAATAGCACAAACCTCACGCGGTGCGATTGAATTTGCCACGCATGGCGCGCAGCGTGGCGCGGCTGTGATTCTCAGTCACGGCACGGGCGGCGGGTACGATCAAGGGCTTGTGTTGGCGCGTCTGCTGAATGGGTTTCAGGGCCTCGCCGTTTCACGCGCGGGGTATTTGCGTACGGCGGTGGAAACGGGTCGCTCCCCTGCCGAGTTGGCAGATGCCTACGCGGCATTATTGGATTCATTGCATATTGAGAAAGCCGCCATCCTGGGTTTATCTGCGGGAGGCATGTCCGCGGCGCAGTTTGCGTTGCGGCATCAAAGTCGCTGTCTGGCTTTGATATTGGCAGATGCGATCACGAAAGTACCGCCAACCTCATCTGCGAAGATTGTGGAACGCGCCAATTCATTACCGGATGGAGTTGCATGGCTGCTCACGCGGCTGGCTGTCCATGCGGTATTGCCGTTGATGATTCGTGATGCTGAGACTCGCTCCATGCTGCGGGTATTCTTCGAGAACAATCCGATCTCGGAACGCCGCTCAGGAGTCCAGAACGATCTGGCACAAGTCCGTGCGCTGGATGGTTTTAAGTGGGAGGATATAAATGTTCCAACGCTTCTGATCCACGGAGATAAAGATAATCTCATCCCATTGGGATATAGCCAGGAAATAGCGCAGCGAATCCCAAATGCAGAACTTATTGTCATCAAAGGCGGTGGGCATGAATGCCTGGTTTCACATCAACGGGAGATAGCCCCCAAGTTGAATGCGTTTTTGGTAAAGCATGCGGTGAAATAAATCGTTGAAACGGCACGCAGGGCTGAGCGGTTTGGGTGGGACTTTCCGTGATCACAATTATGGGGTAGGATTGGCATACGACAAAAGGAGATTCCACAATGACCGTCTGGCGCTTGATCGGGATCATCTTCATATTCTTTTGCACCACGATCGCCTGGGGCATCCTGGGCGCGAGCATCATGGTGCGAACGGATTCGGGCTACACTCAGCTCAACCAGCAAGTCGAAGAGCTTTGGGGTTCAGAACACTATCAAAAGGCTCCCACCATCACACTGAAAACGATCCGAAAGGACGGGGATAAAGAGACGGAGATAATCACCCCGGTCGAACTCGAATCGAGCAACGTCGAGGCAAGTTTCAAACTCCAGCACCGCCGCAAGGGCTTGCTGTGGTATTCGACCTATGATGTCGATTTCTCTGCAGACCATATGTTCAAGAATCCGCTCGGCGAGCGCGCCGAAGCAACTGTAACATTCTACTTCCCGTCTTCCGGCACGATCTACGATGGCTTTGAATTCCGAGTCGACAAGACAGATATAACCCCAAATGCCAACAACTCATATGATGGCATCACAGCCGTGGTTGAGGTTCCACCAGGCGGTGAAATACCGATCCATATTGCCTACAAATCGCGCGGCCTGGATCGCTGGGTCTATAGTTTCTCGGACGGCATCACCACGGTTAAGAATTTTTCACTGAAAGCCGTCACTGATTTCACGGAATACGATTTCCCGCAGCAAACAATATCGCCCTCCACGAAGACGCCGGCGAAAAACGGCTGGACGCTGGAGTGGACATTTAACAACCTGGTATCCGATTTTGATATCGGCGTACAAATGCCCGACAAACTCAACCCGGGTCCGCTTGCCAGCCGTATGAGTTACTTTGCGCCGGTTTCATTGCTATTCTTTTTCACGACATTGATCGTGCTGGGAGCTGTAAACGACAGCAATCTGCACCCCATGCACTATTTCTTCCTGGGCGCCAGTTTCTTTTCGTTCCACATTCTATTTGCCTATCTCGTGGACCATCTGTTACTGGAGCTATCCTTCATCATCGCGGCGCTGGTATCTCTGGCTCTCGTTGTCACATATCTATATCGGGCGGCTGGAAGTCGCTTTGCGATTTGGGTCGGCATCGCACAATTCGTATTCCTGGTACTCTTCTCATATGCCTTTTTCTTTGAAGGCTATACCGGTCTGGTCATCACCATTGGCGCCATCCTGACTCTCGCGATCATGATGCAATTAACCGCGAAAGTGGATTGGGCTGAAGTCTTCCGTAAAAAGGAGCCGAAAGACCAAACCGCGCAGTGAGCGTCTCGCACTCGAAAGATCTGTTCCCAGTCCCGCCTCACGGCGGGATTTTGATTCTTTCATAACCAATAGTGGGAATATAATTAAACGCAACAAATGGAGAGATCATGAACCACATTCAAAACGATGTTTCAGATGAGGCGCTCGTCACTGCCATTCGCGCCAACATGTGCGATTTCTTTCGTCACCTGAGCAGAAGCAACCCGACCGAGCATTTTGAGAATGAGCAATTTACACGCTGGCACACACCGCTTCCGCATCCGTGGTTCAACGGAGTGTTCTCAACGAACCTTCCCATCGATGACAATGAAGCGTTTATTGATGAGACCATAAAATACTTCCGCGCTAAAGGCGTGAAATCTTTTACATGGTGGCTGGAACCGCATCTAAAACCAGCGGACTGGCAACCTGCCCTGTCCAAACATGGCTTTGGCTTCTCTGACAACACACCCGGCATGGCAGTTGACCTGCATGCGATGAACGCTGCGATTCAACCTGCTGATGGATTCGAGATCCGCAGCGTGGATGATGAAGAGTCCCTGCGCGCATGGGCAAAAGTATTCATAAAGGGATTTGGTCTGCCGCCAGACTGGGCCTCCATCACCTTCGACTTATGGATGCAAATGGGACTTGATCTCCCGATCCGCAACTATCTGGGATACTTGAACGGCAAACCCGTTTCCACCTCCACCGTTTTTTATGGCGGAGGCACGGCGGGCATCTATTGTGTGGCAAGCCTGCCGGAGGCGCGCGGCAAGGGCCTTGGTGCAGCGATCACGCTCAAACCGCTGCTGGATGCGCGCGACATGGGCTATCGTGTCGGCGTCCTGCAATCGTCAGAGATGGGCTTCAACGTTTACAAAAAACTTGGCTTCAGGCACCTATGTCAGATAGAGAACTTTTATCTGTCACTACAGTGATATATCCATCCTGCCGCATGGAGGCTGATATTTTCCTTGACATCTCTAAAAGCCATTGGTAAACTCGAAGATAATACTTCAAAGAAAGGAGACACGTTTATGTTTAAATCAAAATCGGTGCTTGTTCGCGATATCTCTATGGGCGCGTCTCTGCATGGCAGTTAAGCCAGTCTTTTTATTTCTGTCTTTTTGCCATGGGCGTACCCATCCCCGTGGCATTTTTATTTAACGTAAACAGCCGCGTCTATTCGCCTGCAACCAAACCGAACAGACGCTCCCCTGTTCAGGGATTCTCACCAGCCACGGAAATTTTCTGTGGCTGGTTTTTATTTTGTAACCATACCCAATGTCACCCTGAGCGATAGCGAAGGGTCTCTCCTCCTGAGATCAGAGATTCTTCGCTACGCTCAGAATGACAACCGAAAGTATTAAAAGAAAGGAATAAATTTTATGTCAGCCCAAGCCGCTCAAGTCCCTGCCTCCAATGGCATATTCCCTGCCCATGCAATTCAAAACGGGCGTTTATCGAAAAACTTTATTTACATGATCCGTGCGCCTCAATGGAGCACACCAATAGGAAAACCTGACAATGAATATAAACGACGAAGACGGCACAGGCATCGTCTTTAGAAAAACACTCGGACGTTACACCGTCCACAACAACGGGTGCGAGGTCGATTGCACGCTCTCGTCCCTGCTGCATAAACAACTGATCTACCCCACCGCCGATCCAACCTCCCTGCGGCATAGAGTGCAGGCAGTGCACGAGATCGAACATGTGGACCCGATTGCCATCGGTGACCGCGTCCGCTTTGTGGATGTGGGACAAGGCCGCGGCATGATCACCGAGGTCCTGCCGCGCCTCTCAAAGCTTTCGCGCCCCGCCACCGTTCCCGGTCAACGCGTGTTCGAGCAGGTCATCGCCTCCAATGTGGACCTGGTCATGCCCGTGTTCGCTGTGGCAGACCCCGCGCCCAAATGGGGCTTGTTGGATCGTTATCTCGTTTCGGCTGAATCATCCAACCTGCCAGCCCTGATCGTCATCACAAAACTTGATCTGGCGTGGAAGAACAGGGAACTTGATTCAGACCTTGAAACCTATCGACGCGCAGGTTACCCAATTCAAATGGTCAGCGCCAGCACGGGCAAAGGCATTGAAGAACTCAAACAGACTCTGCGCGGTCGCATGTCCGTGCTGGTTGGAAAATCCGGCGTGGGGAAGACCTCCCTGCTCAATGCGATCCAACCAGGTCTGGGTCTGCGCGTCAAGGAAGTCAGCAAAGGTGAACTGGGCAAAGGACGCCACACCACCACGCATCTCGAAATGTTCGAGTTGGATTTCGGCGGCACAATTGTAGATACGCCCGGCATCCGCGAATTCGGTTTATGGGAGATCGCAGGCGAAGAGCTTGCCTATCTGTTCCCGGAAATGGCAGGTTATGTAGGTCAATGCAAATTCGGATTAAGCTGTCGCCATGACCGCGAACCGGGCTGCGCCATCCGCAAGGCAGTGGTATCTGGCGAGATCAGTCCGCACCGTTACAAAAGCTATATGAACCTGCGCGGGGAGCTATGAAATATTCAGCTTCGTCCTTCGGGGATTTCAGGTGCGCGCATTGTCATAACATCGTCTCTGCCGCGCATCTGCTCTCGGGTGTCAACAATCGCAACCACTGTCCGTATTGTTTATGGTCATGCCATCTTGATCTATTTTCCGCAGGGGATCGTCTGTCCGCTTGCAAGGGGCAGATGAAGCCGATCGGGTTGACCATGAAAAAGGGCAGGAACAAGTACCGGCTGGGAGAAAGAGGCGAGTTGATGTTGGTCCACGAATGTGCCGAATGCCGGACTCTATCCATCAACCGCATCGCCGCTGATGATGATTCAGAAAACATCCTGAACATTTTCCAGGATTCATTTTTGTACGGTCATCAAATGCGCCAGTTTTGTGAGGGGCAGGGAATCGTCATGCTTGAGGCTGAAGCAACAGAAATGGTATATAAACAGCTTTACGGACAAAATGATGTCCGCGATTTCATCGGCCATGAACTTTTTCTCTGCCGCTAACAGCACCATTTGCGCGCGGTGCTCACACACCTCCGTTTTTCGGTAGAGCTGGTCTAATTCGAGAACCTGGCGATACTCGAGGGTATACTTTGTCGAAAATCAACTTCGTGGAGGAACCCATGTCCCGATCATCTGCATTGAAGTATCTCGAAGAAAATCACGAACGATTCCAAAACGAACTGATCGAACTCCTGCGCATCCCGTCCATTTCACATGACCCGGCTCACAAAGCGGATATGGATAAAGCTGCCAACTGGCTTGCGAGCAAACTCCGTTCAATGGGCATCAACAGTGTCGAGATTCTTCCCACGCAGGGACATTCCGTCGTCTATGGCGAATGGTTCGCTACGCGCGGCGGAGACTCGGCTCCCACCGTGTTGATCTATGGACATTACGATGTCCAATCCCCTGAGCCGCTGGAGGATTGGAAGAGTCAGCCTTTTGAACCGGACATTCGAAACGATAATTTATATGCACGCGGTTCATCGGACATGAAGGGACAAACACTTGCATCCGTGAACGCGGTCGAAGCCATCCTCAAGACCGAAAACCTGCCCATCAACATCAAATTTTTGATCGAAGGCGAAGAGGAGATCGGCTCGAAACATTTGAATGAGTTTTTAGCTTCTCATCGTGAGAAACTGGCGTGTGATTTTTCCCTGAATACCGATGCAGGCGGCATGCCCGATGCGGAAACTTCCTCGATATGCTATTCCTTGCGTGGCGGCGCAAGCTTTATCCTGAATATTTTTGGTCCGGGTCAGGACCTGCATTCCGGCGAATATGGCGGCGTGATTCAAAACCCGATCCATGTTTTGAGTAAGTTGATTGCAGATTTACACGATGAAAACGGGCACGTCACCTTGCCGGGCTTCTACGATAAGGTCCGCAAGATCGATGAAGAGGAACATACTGAACTTGCACGTCTTCCATTCAACGATGAATTTCTTTTGAAACACTCCGGCGCGCCCGCATTGTGGGGTGAGCCGGAGTTTATCCCTGCTGAACGGATTGGTGCCCGCCCGACCATGGAAGTTGTCATGTTTACAGCAGGGCAACCGAAATCTGCCATTCCGGCAAAAGCATCTGCGCGCTTTTCATTCCGCCTTGTGCCCGATCAGAATCCAAACGAAGTGCACCAACAATTCAAGCAATATTTGGAAGTCCATATGCCTCCCACTGTGAAATGGGATCTTCAATTTATTATTGGTGGTCCCGGCATCATCACGGATCGCAAATCCCCTGAAGTCCTTGCGATGAAAGCAGCTTTGCAAACTGCCTTTGATAAAGAGCCCATCTTTCAAAGAGTCGGCGGCGGCATTGGAGCTGTGTTGATGTTCAAGCATACCCTGGGAATCGATTCGGTCTTAACCGGTTTCTCGTTATACGATGATAACTTTCACGGTCCGAACGAGAAATTACATCTGCCCACCTGGAAAAAGGGCATGAACGCGCTGGTGCATTTCTTCCATAATCTGACTGATCAGTGAATCAGGTACATCACCGGCGATATCGCCCTCGCGAGAAATCGTGAGGGCTTCTTTTATTAACATACCTATCGATGTTGCGGATTCCCTGCCCGCACACGGGGGAATTAATCTTAAGCGGAAAAAGTTATGGTAAAAATTTTTCAATAAAATTGAGTCGGATGGGAATCACGCACAAGCCAGAGGAAAATTATATCGATGAGACTAACCAAACTTTTTTCTGAATTCTTTGATAGTGAAAAATCGTCGGGGATCATTTTGATTCTATGTACAGTTGCCGCACTTGCCATTGCCAATTCACCATTGGGAGATAGCTTCCTTGAATTCTGGCATGCCAAAGTGGGTTTTGATGCGGGTAGTATCCATTTGAAATACAGCCTGGAGCACTGGATCAATGACGGGTTGATGGTGATCTTCTTTTTATTGATCGGTCTGGAGATCGAAAGGGAAATATATGTAGGTGAACTATCGGATTTGAAAAATGCATCCCTGCCCATTTTTGCCGCCATCGGCGGTATGGCAACCCCCGCGCTATTTTATTTTCTGCTAAATCGGGGAACTGAAACGCAAAGTGGATTTGGTGTGCCAATGGCAACCGATATTGCCTTTGCGTTGGGAGTGCTGGCGCTGCTGGGTAGTAAGGTCCCGGTATCGCTGAAAATTTTCCTGACCGCACTGGCAATTATTGATGATCTGGGCGCCATTTTGGTCATTGCTCTGTTTTATGTAGGTGACTTTCCCCTGATCTATCTGCTCCTGGCAATGGGTGTATTTGCCGGATTGCTGATTCTAAACCGTTTGGGTGTACTAGGGCTTGCCTATTATCTGATCCCCGGATTTTTTATGTGGTATGTTATGCTGCAGTCGGGTGTCCACGCCACGCTGGCGGGTGTTCTTTTGGCGTTTGCTATCCCATTTGGGGATGGTGGTGAAAATTCACCTTCTTATATTCTGCAACATGCCTTGCATAAACCGGTGGCTTTCCTTATTGTGCCGCTGTTTGCGCTGGCAAATACCGGTATCATGCTGGGCGAAGGCTGGATAAAGAACCTCGGTTCGCTGAACAGCCAGGGCGTTTTTCTGGGTCTGTTTTTTGGCAAGCCGTTGGGGATTTTTCTGTTTAGCTTTTTATCCATCAAATTTGGTCTGTCGCGTTTGCCGGGGGATGTATCCTGGAAACATATTGTCGGTGCGGGGTTTCTAGGCGGCATCGGGTTTACTATGTCGATTTTCATTACCATCCTCGCATTCGGTGATGTGGGCGTCGTCCAGAACACAAAGATCAGTATCCTGCTGACTTCGCTTCTAGCGGGCATCACAGGGTATATTATTTTGAACCGGCAAGCGTCCATCAGTTATGCTGGCTCTGAAAATACCTGATAACATGAATAAGTAGTGTGTGTCATTACAAGGAAACAAACTGACAACAAAGATCATTGACACAGTGAGGTATATTATCGTTGATACTGTGATGTACTAGCCCATTGGTAATGGAATTAATCCCAATTTAAAAATCTTGTGATAATAAACTATTACGGGTATCATACTTGAGCAGGAGGGGCGAAACTATTGAAAAGAATTATTCAGCGGCAAAAGTCAA
>Ga0180069_1000173_pt1 | contig 13622 bp, 10 predicted proteins | sample EasRivERM_16_10D_2_FD_121793 | JGI IMG/M metagenome (GOLD analysis project Ga0180069, IMG submission 121793) | Soil microbial communities from meander-bound floodplain in the East River, Colorado, USA - East River metaG ERMLT231B'_16_10D | ecosystem: Environmental > Terrestrial > Soil >...
CCCCGAGGCGGCGCCGCACCTGTCAGGGCAGGACCGATATTCTCCGGAACTGCAGCCCGCGCCATCAGGCTGACCCGGTCCAAGGGAGGAAGTCTTGAAAAACCGGCGCATATCAGTAGTCTTGCGTATCTTGGCCGACGTTCTTATCGCCGCAGCCTCGCTGGCGACGGCGTTCGCCATTCGGTTCTGGATCGCGTTGTTTGAGCCCGGTTCGCCCCCTCCGGACCTGTTGCTCAGCGCCTTTGCTTCCTATCTTGCGAGGCAGGGTCCGGTGCTCGCGTCCACGCTGGTCGCCACCAATGCCCTGTTCGGCGTCTACACCCGGACTCGCTTTTACACCCGCCGTTTCAAAGCCGTCGCGCTGTTTCACTCGGTCTCGCTGGCCTACGTGATGTTCCTGTTCGTGATCTACTTCTTGGGCCTGGCCGAAGGATTGATCCCCAGGGGGCCTTTTCCGATCGCTTATCTGTTGACCATGGCCGGCGCCATGGGCTTCCGGCTAGCGAAGGGTTGTTTCCAACGGCGCTTCACGGTGGAAGCCACGGAGCCCGAGGCGCAGCGGCCGGTCCAAAAGGTCCTAGTAGTGGGTGGAGCGGGCTACATCGGCAGTGTCCTAACACGGGACCTGCTCGCGGCTGGATACCGGGTCCGGGTGCTGGATTCGCTGTTCTATGGTGACGAATCGATCCGGGACCTCTACGGCCATCCCGAGTTCAAGCTGATCCACGGGGATTTCCGCCATGTTGGACCGGTGGTGCAGGCGGCGAAGGGAATGGACGCGGTGATTCACCTGGGGGCAATCGTGGGCGACCCGGCTTGCGCCATCAATGAGGACCAGACGCTCGAAACCAACCTGGCCGCCACGCGGCTGCTGACCGACGTGTGCCGCGCTTCGAAGGTCTCGCGGATCCTGTTTGCCTCGACTTGCAGCGTCTACGGAGCGGCCGATGACCTTATGGACGAGCGGTCCTGCTTGAACCCGGTTTCCCTCTACGCAGCCACTAAGATCGACTCGGAAAAGGTGCTCCTGGCGGCGCGGGATGGTCAGTTGCACCCGGTGATTCTGCGGTTGGCCACGGCCTTCGGGTGGTCGTACCGTCCACGATTCGACCTGGTGGTGAACCTGCTGGCCGCCAAGGCGGTGGTGGAGAAGAGGATCCTGATCTACAACGGGGAGCAGTGGAGGCCTTTCATCCATGTGGCAGATATTTCCCGCGCTTTCCGGAGGGTATTGACGGCGCCGATCGAGGCGGTAAGCGGCGAGATCTTCAACGTGGGATCGAACTCGATGAATTTCACTCTGTGTCAACTGGCGGAGAAAATTGCGGCGGCCCAGCCGGGTCTGACTGTCGAATACGTAACCAATTCCGACGCGCGCAACTATCGCGTTAACTTCGACAAGATACGAATTCGGCTGAGGTTTGAGTGCCACACCAGCCTGTCCGATGGGATCCGCGACATTCAGGACGCTTTTAGCCGCGGGCTGGTCCAGGATTACCGCGAGCCGCGCTATAGCAACGTTCAACTAATGACCCAGTGGTGTCGGCAGCAGGAAAGCCAACAGAAGGGTCCCGACTCCAACGGAGCGATCGCGTTGACGGCGCTCCGGTTTGCAAAGAACAGCGCCTGGTGGCGGGCCGCGGCCGCCGGCGTCCCGACAGTGGCCCCGTTGCTGAACGGGGCTACGAGCCTCGTGGCGCTGGCCCGCAGATCTAACGAACCGTGACCTGTCTGCGTTCCGGAATCGCGCGCAACGAATGAGGACGTTCTGATGAACATCGCATATTTTCGGCCGAGTATCGGCGAAGAAGAGAAGGCGGCTGTAAACGCCGTCCTTTCATCCGGTTGGCTGACAACGGGGCGAGCGGCCAGGGAGTTCGAAACGAGATTCGCCGCCTACGTCGGGGCTCCTTACGCGGTGGCCGTCAGTTCCTGCACCGCCGCCTTGCATCTGGCGCTCGAGGCGACCGGCATCCGGCAGGACGACGTGGTGCTGGTGCCGACGATGACCTTCGCCGCAACGGCGGCGGTAGTCCGCCACCTCGGCGCCAGGCCCGTGCTGGTCGATTGCGATCCAGTCACGCTGTGCGTCGACCCGGATGCCATGGAGGCAGCCGCCGCTGGCTGGAACCACCGGGGCTGCCTGAAGGCGATGATTCCGGTTCACTACGGCGGCCAGATGGCGGACATGGACCGGCTGGAGGCGCTGGCTCAAAAGTTCGGAATGAGAGTGATCGAGGACGCGGCGCACGCCCTTCCCGCTTTCATCCGCAATGGCCCGGGCTACCCTTGGCGCTCGGTGGGGAACACCTCCCCGTTGACTTGCTTTTCCTTCTACGCCAACAAGTGCATCACCACGGGAGAAGGCGGCATGGTCGTCAGCCACAACCTCGAAGTAGCGGAACGGATCCGCATGATGTCCCTGCACGGCCTGTCGAAGTCCGCCTGGTCCCGCTTTGAAACCGCGGGGTCCTGGTATTACGAGATCGTCGAGACAGGGTTCAAGTATAACCTGACCGACGTCTGCGCGGCCATCGGCTTGGCGCAACTGGAAAAAGCCGACGATTTCTGGCAGCAGCGTCGGTTGATCGCCGAGAAATATTCCTCCCGACTGGCCGTATATTCCGACTTCCTGGATCTCCCTCCGGAGCTGGAAAACCGGAAATCGGCCTGGCATCTCTATGCCATCAAGCTTCGTCTGGAACATCTGGAGATCGACCGTGCCCGCTTCATCGAGGAAATGAAACAACACGGGGTTTGCTGTTCGGTGCACTGGATGCCTCTGCACCTGCATCCTTACTACCGCCGGACCTATGGCTACTGGCCGGAAGATTTTCCCGCTGCCTCCAGCGTATGGCCGCGCTTGGTTTCGCTCCCCATATTTCCGGAGATGACCGAGATGGAGATTGAGCATGTTTGCAATTCCATCGGCGACGTAATCCGGCAATATGCCAAGAAGCCATGCGGCCGCGTCTTTGTTCGAAACCCGACGAGCGTCGCATTATCATGACCACGGACCGGTCCGGAATTCCGTTTTCCAAGAGGCTGACCGATGTCGCGATCGGTTCGGGGGCCCTCCTGCTGCTAGGGCCGGTCATGCTGGCGGTAGCGGCCCTGGTCAAGCTCGCGTCCAAGGGGCCTGCGCTGTACGTGGCAAGGCGAGCCGGCTACCAGGGGCGGCCGTTCGGCCAATTGAAGTTCCGCACCATGCACCTGGGAGCCGACCGCCAGGGATCGGTTACCGCCAAAGACGATCCCCGGGTGTTTCCGCTGGGCCGGGTCTTGCGCCTTTTCAAGCTGGATGAGCTGCCGCAGATCCTCAATGTTCTTCGTGGGGAGATGTCCGTAGTCGGGCCCAGGCCGGAAGACGTGGACGTCGTCCGCGACTGTTACACGGCCGAGCAGCGCCAAATCCTGGACGTGCCGCCGGGACTGACCTGCCTTCCCGAGGTGCGCTTCTTCCCCGATTTCACCGTAATCGACACGGGCGGGATGGACCCGCAGCAGCACTATCGGCAAGTCCTGCTGCCGATGCGGCTGGACATGGATTTGGAGTACCTCCGGACTCGCTCCTTCTGGCTGGATCTGCGCTTGATTTTTCACACCGCGTACCTGGTCCTGGTGCAGTCCTGGAAGATCCTGATCTTCGGCCAGGAGATACGGTCCTTGCCTTCCGGGCGCTCCCGAGTGGCGGGAGCCGGTACCGAACGATGTTAAGCGCAGGCGAGTTACGTCCTCCGGAAACAGTCCGCGCGGCCGTGCCGAGTGTCCTTGTCGATTACCGGTGGCCGGACTTGTTCGTTCCCGTTCGCCAGCGGCGATTGCGGACATTTCTGCTGGCGGGCCTGGCTATCCTCATGCCCATTAGTCGGGTGTTCGAGGTAGTCGGCAAGACGGTGAACTGCGCGGTGGCCGACGCGCTCCTGCCGTTGGGGGTCCTGCTGCTGGTGTGGCGAACGGGCCAGAGTCGTGTTCGCGCCCCCCTGGCCGCGCTCTGTTGCCTCAGCCTGGCCACCGTGTTCCTTTCGAGCTTGCTGAATCTGGAGCTTACTCTTTCGAACCGCGGTCCGGCGGGCTTGACCATCGAATTCGTCAAAGTGGCGTTTCTGTGGCTGTACTTCTACATTGTCGTGAACAGCGTGGACAGCCGCCGCGATTTTCTGGTCCTGCTCGCAGCGTGGATGGTCGGCAGCGCGATCACGGCCGGGTTCGGAATCTATGGCTCTCTCTCCTATCAACTGACGGGGGTATTGAACCCGTTTGCGCGAATGTTCCGCGCCCAGGGCACGTTCGAGGATTCGAACCTCTATGCGATCCATCTGTCGTTGAGCTTTCTGCTGGCGTTGCTGTATCGCAGGCTCTCTCCCCGTCCCGCGCGCTGGATCTTGCCGGTCATACTGGTGCAACTGGCGGGGGTGTTCTTCTCCGCGTCGCGGGGCGCCACCCTGGCCTTGCTGTTGTGCCTGGGCCTCCTTTGCGTCCTGTGCGCCTCCTGGCGAGCCAAGCTGGCGGCGGCGGGCGCCGTACTGGGGCTGGCGTTGCTGGTTGCCGCCATCCCCAACAAGCAAGCCCTGCTCGAGTCCAATCCGCTGACGGCGAGGTTAGGGACCACCACCGTGGATCTGGACAACCCCGAGGCCGCACAGAGAAAGGCTCTCTGGGACGAGGCCATCCGCGAGTTCCTTCTCTCGCCGTTGTTCGGCGTGGGCCGGGGCGACTACGGCTTGCTCCAACCTGGGGAACCCACGCCCACGCGCGAAGCCCACAATACCTATCTGGAACTGCTCTGTGACAGCGGCTTGATCGGCTTCACCATCTTCGCCCTCGTCTTTTCCCGCTACCCGCTTCGGCTGATCCGCGATTGGAGGCGGCTGAATGGCCGGAGCCCGCGAACGGGGACGGGCATTTTGTTGACCGGCATGATCATGATCGGACTCGACGCCATCACCATCAACCTGGAAACGTACCGCGGGCTGTGGATGCTGATGGCGATCGCCGAGGGCTACACCAGACTGTATACGCCCGGCACGGCTTTCGAGACCCAACCGGCGGGAGGCGTTGTTTGAGGATTCAGGCACAACCCTTGAGAGATGCCAAGTACGTCGCGTCGAGCGTGTTTGCCGCTCTGGTTTTGTCGTCGGTCCGCTCGGTGCTGGTATTGCGGATCCTGGGCCCCGCCCTGCTGGGCGCCTGGCGTTCGGCGACGCTGCTGTACACGCTCGCGGAGTTCGGGCGACTCGGGGTGAGCCGGGGCGTGGGCCTGCGCGTGCCGGTCCTCGACGCGCAGGGCGAAAAAGAGGAGGCGGATCGGGCCGCAGCGGCGGCCGGCGCCTTTATGTGGCTGGCGGGCGGGATCATGGGCTTGGCCATATTCGTCTCGGCCTTCTTCGTATCCAACCCCAACCTCAGAACAGCGCTGTGGTTTGTGGCCGGGGTCGTGGCTCTCACCCAGCCTACCTATTTCCTTCGAGAGCTGGCGACGGCCCGCCATCGGTTTAAACTTCGAGCCATCGAGATCTTGCTCGAGTCAAGCGCCGATTTCGTCGCCGCGGTCAGCCTCTCCATGATTTTCCAGTTGAGAGGTCTGGGGGCGGCCTCAGTCGTGTCCAGTATTCTGCCGGTGCTATTCCTGTCCCGGCGACTGGGTCTTCGCTTTCGGATTCGCCTCGATTTCTCCAGGGTGAAGACCCTGATTCGCTCCGGTCTTCCCTTTTCTCTCACCGAAGGGGCGTTCGAGCTGACACGGCGCCTCGATGTGCTGTTAATGGTCGTGCTGCTAGGGCCGACGTTCGTCGGTTACTACGGAATCAGCTTGCTGATTATGGACTTTTCGACCGTGCTGGCGCAGAAGGGCGTTTCGCAGGTGCTTTCCCCGCACATGCTTCGCGAGTTCGGGCGCACCGGGTCTTCCGCCGGCGTCGCCCTGTTCTACGAAGGGCCGGCGCGGCTTTTCTGCTACCTCCTGCCGCCCCTGCTCGGAGCCGGCTCGTTCCTCATCGGAGATTTCGTCCGGCTGCTCCTGCCGCAGTATGTTCCCGGCATCCCAGCCGCCCAGGTCACCATGTGGGCCATCTTCTCGGTTGCTCTTCACGCCAGCATCAGCTCTTTCTTCGTAGCGGCCGACAAGATCGCTCTCATTCTCAGGTGTTTCGCCGTCCTGATTCCGCTTGGCGCGGTCGCCCAATACCTGGTGCTGAGGGCGGGATTGGGGCTGGAGGGCGCCGCCTGGACCAGCGTCGTAGTTCTCGGCCTGACGGCCGGCGCGGAACTCTGTTTCGCCAGGAGAAATTGCGGCCACGGCGCGCGCGAAATTGCCGTCTTCTTGGCCTCCCTGTACTTTCCTCTCCTGACTGCGATCATGCTGAAGGAGCTGGTGGAATCGCTGAACGTCGGCCCCTGGTCCGGCTCTCCACTGGAAAGCATTCTGAAGGTCTTTTTGTTTCTTTTGTTCTATGCGCCGGTGCTGATTGCCTATGAAAGCAGGTTCTCCATGCTGCGCGCTGTCTATCAGACGATGTGAAACCAATATGACGACTGAACATCGAACTTGGACGGTCTTTGCGGAGGACGGTTGCCCGCAACCGAACTCAGTGGGCGCGAAGGCTTATAACCTGGCGCGACTGAGTATGCTGGGGCTGCCGGTACCGCCGAGCTTTTCTCTTACCACCGATTGCTATCAAATTTTTGTCAAAGCCAATGGGCTCGATCGGGTGCTCGTGTCGGAGCTGGCTCATTTCGATCGGGCCGACCCGTCGGCCAGCGCCGCGGCCGCGGAAACCATCCGCCTTGCCTTTCTGGCCGGAGTGGTTCCTCCGGAGATGGCTGCGGAGATTGAAAGCGGTTTCCGGCGGCTCGTCCCCGACTCTTCGTCCGGCTGCCGGGTGGCCGTCCGCTCCTCCGCGACCCTGGAGGATCTGCCCGGGGCGAGTTTTGCGGGCGCTCAGGCGACATTCCTGAATCTGGACAGCCTTCCCACCGTGTGGGATGCGGTACGCCAGTGCTGGGCCTCGATCTGGACGGAGCGGGCGATCGCCTATCGCCAACGCCTTGGAGTCGATGAAAGCGGTTTAGAGGTGGCTGTCATTGTCCAAAGAATGGTCCAGGCCACGGTTTCCGGCGTAATTTTCACTGTCGAGCCGGTGACCGGCAATTCGCAACGCCTCGTTCTCGAGGCCTGCCAGGGACTTGGGGAAGGCTTGGTCTCAGGCACTGTAACCCCGGACCACTACGAGATCGACCGGCAGGGCTTGGGCATCCTGCGCCATTGGCGCGGCTGCGAGGCCGAAGTCGTAACGGTTAGAAATGGCGAGGTTCGGAAAACGCCTGTGACGGATGCGCAGCAGGAAGAGTCGTGCCTCACACCGGAGCGGATTCGAAGCCTGGCCCGCATGGCCCTCCGCATAGAGGATCGTTTCGGGTCGCCGCAGGATATCGAATGGGCCATCGGTTCGGATTTCCCCAGCGGCCCGGAGCAACCCTACATCTTGCAGGCGCGCCCGATCACGGCCTTGCCGCGCACCGATCCTGGGGCCATGACTCGCGCTGTGCGGTGGGACAGCCCGATCCCCGGCGCCCACTGGGTGCGCCACGCCAGCGGCTTGGCCGAATACCTGCCCACCCCTCCTTCCCCGTTGTACGCCACCGCCCAGCTTCCTCGCATCTGCCGCTTGCTCGATACCCATAGCCCCGAAATGGGCGTCGAGACGCTGGCTCCGACCTATGTGCTGATCAACGGCTATCTCTATGTCCGCTGCGACCATCGGATCGGCCTGGCCACGCTCCTGCTGCCTTTTCGGTACTGGGCGAGGGCGCGCCGCGGCGCCCAGTGGTGGCGCGAGCGTATGCTGCCGACCCAGCTCGCGGAGCTGGCCGCGCTGTCTAGGTTCGATGTTTCCGCGGCTCCCACGGATCGGCTGCTCGAGCACCTGAAGAAAATGTTCCGGTTCAACGCCACCTCCTGGGATACCGCGGTGCGGGCCTCCCTTCCCTGGCTGCTGAGCGAGCCGCTGTTCTGTCACATTTTCAATTCGCTGATCCGGCCGATTACCGGCGGCGACGCGGTCGTTTTCCTGCGCGGATTCGACAGTCAGACCATGGCCGGCGAACGCGCGCACTGGTCGCTGGTGCGGGCAGCGCTCGAGGCGCCCGACGTAATGGATTGCTTGGCGAACTACCCCGCCCAGAAAGCCTTGAAACGGCTGGAGTCCATGCCCTCCTGCCACCGATGGTTTCAAGACTTCCTCAACTACCACCGCACTTACGCCCACGGGAGCGCCAAGCACGATTACCTTTATTCCAGCCCGGCCGATGACGCGGTGAAAGCAATGGAGGCGTTTCAGATCCGCATCAAGATGCCGGCCTACGATCCGGCTGAACGTCTGGGCCGGCTGGTGGAGGAGAGAGAACGCGCCACTCGCGAGGCTCTGGAGAAACTGTCCCGCTTCCCGCTGCGAAGGGCTTTATTCCGCTGGGCGCTGGCCTGGTCCCAGCAAGCGGCTGCCATGAGGGAGGACGTTTTCTTCTACGCCCTGCAAGGATGGCCCGCGGCGCGCCAGGCCATTGTCGAGCTGGGACGCCGCCTGGCCGGCGCCGGCGCGTTCTCGAGTCCGCAAGACGTTTTCTTCCTGACCTGGGCGGAAGCGTGCAAAGCCGCGTCGCTCCCGACCCCCGGGGACTGGCGCAGCACGGTTGAAGAGCGTCGCAGCGAGCACCAGTGGAGAACCAGCCTTTCGCCGCCGCCGCTGGTGCCGGCCGAAGGTCACCCTCAAACCTTCGTGCGCCGGATCAAAGTGCGATTAAAACGGTTCCTGGTGGGCTCCAGCAATGAGAGTACGGACACCATGCTGCGGGGCGCGCCGGTGAGCCCGGGAACGGTAACAGGGCCGGCGCGTATTATTCACTCGCCGGAGGAGTTCGGCCGGCTGCGAAGCGGCGACGTGCTCGTGACGCCGGCTGCGACGCCCGAGTGGACGCCGACCTTCGCCGTCGCCGCAGGCTTGGTGACCGACGCGGGCGGGCCGCTCAGCCACAGCAGCATCGTCGCCCGCGAGTTCGGGATCCCGGCGGTCATGGGCGTCAAGCTCGCCACCCGGCGGATCACCGACGGACAATTGGTGACCGTCGACGGTAACCTCGGTCTGGTACATCTTCACTGATTCGTCGCGTGCAGCAATCGGAGAAAACATGGAAATGCATCCACTTTTCGACTTGATCTCGTCGCCCGGCGGGAATTCCCGGCCCTCGCGGGTACTGGTGGTCGGAGCGCATCCCGACGACGAGTTGCTGGGGCTCGGAGGCACGCTGCGACGGCACGTGCTGCGGGGCGACGAGGTGCACGCCTTGTGCCTGTGCGAGAACATGTCGCTGCGCTACGGCTCGCCCGAGAAGGCCGGTTTTGACACTGCTGACCAGGCCCGCCAGGCGGCCCAGATCCTTGGCCTCGCGGGGATCGAACTGCTCCGCTTTCCCGATCAGCGGCTGGACGCGGTCCCGATTCTGGAAGTCATCCGGCCGATCGATCGAGCCGTGCGGGAGCTGAAGCCGCGCTTCGTCTACACGCATTGCGTGGGCGACATCAACCGCGACCACCGCATCGTGCACGAGGCTACCCTCGTGGCCTGCCGGTGCAAGTCGCGGAGCGTCGATCTGCTACTGGCCTACGAGACGCCCAGCGGGACCGAATTCGGGGTGCCTTACACCTTCTCGCCCAATTTCTTCGTAGATGTTTCGGAAACCCTCCAGGCCAAAATGACGGCGCTCGCCTGTTACCGCTCGGAGATCGAGCCTTACCCCGGCCCGCGATCGATCCAGGCGCTTGAAGAACGCGCCCGCACCTGGGGACAGGCGGCGGGCATGACCGCCGCCGAGCCCTTCCAGATTCTTCGCAGCTACTGGCGATTCGCTGAGAGTCCCGCTCTTCCAGTCCAGGCTCATCTCGCCGAACGGGAACACGAGCTGGCTATGAAGGCGGGTGCCGGAGTCGCCAGCCGATGACGACCGTATCGATTCACCAGCCTTCCTATCTGGTGTGGCCACCTCTGCTCGAGAAGATGGCCCGGGCCGACTTGTTCATTTATCTCGACGACGTGAACTACTCCAAGAACTCGGAGATCAATCGCAACCGCATTCTTTCCGCCCAGGGGCCGCTGTGGCTCACGATTCCGACCGGCGCCGAGATGGGGACGCCCATCAACGAGGTCCGGCTGCCCGATCGACACTGGGCGACAAAACACTGGAAATCGATCCTGAACTGCTACGCCAAGGCTCCGTGCTTCGGCCGGGAAGAGAGGGAAACGCTAGAAGAGCTCTACCGCTCGCCGAGCGACGAGTTGTATAAGGTCAACGTGGCGTTCACGAACTGGCTGCGCGACCGGATCGGCATCACCACGCCGACCATCCTCGCCAGCTCGCTGGGGATCGCCTCGCGCTCTTCTCAGCGCATCCTGGATCTATGTATGGCCGTCGGCGCACAGCGCTATCTCTCAGGGCCGGCCGGTCCGCACTACCTGGATGTCGAAAGTTTCGAGCGGGCCGGCATCGAGGTCCTAGTGCAGGATTACGACCACCGGCCCTACGCCCAGCAGTTCCGGCTTCCGGACTTTGCGATGTGGCTGAGCGCCATCGACATGCTCTTCAACGTGGGGCCGAGATGCCTCGAGGAGATCCTGGCGAGGGGTCAATGGGCGCCCGTGGCCGCGACCTTGGTGACATAGGACGCCATCGCCATGCAGGGAGAAAATTTCGCCCGGTTCATGGAGCTGCGCGGCCGGCGCATCGTGGAGGCTGCCGGCGCCCTCTGGCACAGTGTGGAAGGGCGCTTCTATGTAAGCATCCCGGACCAACTGCTTCCCGATCCGGATCCAGCCGACCTGGAGAGGATGTTGCGCTCGGTCAAAGGCGCGGGGGCCCGCTATCCCACCTCGCGCCCGCTCGGGCTGCCGAGCGGTCTTTACGTCCGCCGCCAGAAAAAGTACGACATTTCGAATGTTCACCCCAAACAACGCTTCCGAGTGCGCCGCGGTCTGGAGCGCTGCGAAATCCGCCGGGTGGAGGAATCGGAACTCCTTGCCCAGGGTCTCCAACTGAACCGGGAGACGATGCTGCGCCAGGGACGATACGATTCCGAGTTCGGGGAGAGCAAGCAGTGGAGGCGCCTTGTCGAGGCCGTCCGCCGTTCGCCCGCCGTGATCCCCATGGGCGCCTTTGTCGGCGGCCGGCTGGCAGCTTTTGTCATCACCTGTCACGAGGACGGTTGGTGGCACATCCTGCATCAGATGTCGAGTCACGACGAGCTGAAGAACTACCCCAACCACGCCCTGACTTTTCGTATCACCGAAGAGGCCGCTCAGGATCCGAATCTGGAAGCGATCTGCTACGGGTCCATGGCGCTGGTGGCCGGCGACGGACTGCACGAATACAAGTTGCGTTTTGGATATGAGGTCGTTTCGCACAACTGGGCGTTCCAACTCCATCCCGCTGTGGCGCAGATCCTGACCAGTGCGCCGGTTGCCCGACTGGTAGACGCCGCACGGCGGCTCCGGCCGCACGATCAGCGGCTGGAGCGCGCTGGTGCCGTGCTGCAAGGCGCCAGACTGTCCAGACCGGATCGCCCCAGTGAGAGCGACCTAAGCCGGCTTCCGGCTGCCTAGGCCTCATGAGCGTGCTTCAGACTATACCGCGTTTCGCCGTCCCCTACGGTCCGGGTGAGTTCTTCGCTGCCCTCGGGGCGCTACTCGCCCCAAAACCGCCCTCCCCGGAGCCTTTCCAGGAGCTACTGGGATCGAGACCGATGTTTTGGACCAGCAGCGGGCGCCAGGCGCTCTGGCTGATTCTGCGGTCGCTCGAACTGTCGCCCGGGGCCGGCGTGGCCGTGCCGCTGTATGCCGACGGGTCGGTGGCCCCGGCGGTCCGCGCCGCCGGATACCAGCCGGTTTTTGTGGACATCGAGGAGCAGACCCTGACCCTGGACCCCGCCTCGGTTGCGCGGAAGCGAAGCCAGCTCTCTGCAATCGTGGTTCTGCACTTCTTCGGGCATGTCGCCCGGATCGACCAATTGCTGGAGGTCGCCGGGTTGATCCCGCTCATCGAAGATACGGCGCACGCGCCCCTCAGTTTTTTCGCCGGGCAAATGGTGGGCACCTTCGGAGTGGCCTGCTTTTATAGCTTCGCCTCCACGAAATACTGGCCCGCGGGCGGAGGCGGGCTAGCCGCCGTGAACGATCCGGCTTTGGCGGAGAAAGTGGCGGCGGAGGCCAGGCGCCTGACGGCGCCGTCTTTCATCGACGAGTTCTGCAATCCCTTTGTTCAGGCGTCCAAGGCGATGGTCTTCCGGCGCCCGATCTACGGCCTGGTGGGCCGGTCAACGCGTCCTCGGGCGGAGCGCTACGAGCTGCTGGAGCCCTCGCTTAGTTCCGAGGCCATCGGCCGAGGGAGCGCCGCTGCGGCGATCCGCCAAGTGGCCACGTTCGCCCGGTTGGTCGAGCGCCAGCGTGCCAACAGCCTGCAATTGCTGGACCGGCTGCGGGGGGTCGAGGGAATCGTGCTGCCCTGGGAGCGCAGCGGCGTGAGCTACAACTATCACCTCTTTCCAGTGCTGCTCGCAGATGAGGAAGAAAAAAAAGCCGTCATGGCGGGGATGCTCGAGCGGCACGTGGACACCTCCCAGAACTACTTCGATGCCGTCCCGCTGGCCCGGCGCCTCGGGTACCGCGGCGGCTGCCCGGTCTCCGAGCGGGTGGCCTCCAGGATGCTGACGTTGCCGAACTATGCTGCCAACTCGTCCGCCGACGTAGACCGGGTGGCTTCGGTGTTCCTCGAGTCCCTGAAGTCTCACCGCAGGCTGCAGTGCCGGAAGCAGCCGCAGCCGGCCGCTGCCGTTCCCAGAGGAGCCGCTCCATGAAGATCCTGCAAGTACTCAGTGGAGGAGGATGGGGGGGCGGGGCCGTCGTCGTGCTGGCCATCACCCGCGCCCTGATCGCCCGCGGGGACCGGGTGTGGGTGGTCTGTCTCGACGACGAAGTGGCGCGGCGATTCCGGCAAGCCGGCGCCGAGATCGTGCGCTCGCCGTTCTGGATTCGGCCGCTCAGCCCGCTCGACATGATTCCCTTCCTTCAACTGATCGCTCTGTGCGCCAAAGAGCGATTCGATTTGGTCGCCACCCACACCTCCAAGGGAGGCTTCCTGGGCCGCGTCTGCGCCTGGCTGGCCGGCGTCCCCCATATCGTTCATCACGCTCACGGGTTCTCGTTCAGCCAGGCTACCGATCCTTTCAAGCGCCGGTTCTACACGGCCTTGGAACGGCTGGCGGCCCGTGCCGGCGACCTCATCATCTCCGTCAGCGAAGAACACCGCCAAGCCGCCCTCGAGGCTGGCGTCGAAACCCCGGAGAGGATCGCCACGGTGCTGAACGGCATCGATCTGCGGCCCTTCGAAGCGGGCGATCGAATCTGTGCGCGCCGGAGGCTGGGCTTCCAAGAGACGGACCTGGTCATCGGCGGCGTGGGCCGGCTTGCGCCCGACAAAGGTTTTGAGTACCTGATCCGCACCATGCCCTCGGTGCTGGCTTCGTTTCCATCCGCCCGCTTGGCGTTGATCGGAGACGGGCCTCTCGAACTGCAGCTCCG
>Ga0180069_1000174_pt1 | contig 13552 bp, 9 predicted proteins | sample EasRivERM_16_10D_2_FD_121793 | JGI IMG/M metagenome (GOLD analysis project Ga0180069, IMG submission 121793) | Soil microbial communities from meander-bound floodplain in the East River, Colorado, USA - East River metaG ERMLT231B'_16_10D | ecosystem: Environmental > Terrestrial > Soil >...
AGCAGGTCGCCAACGAAACCAAACAAACCGTTTATCGCTTGAAGCATGAATTACTTTCCGAGTATCTGCGGCAACAACTCAAATCTCCAGCTATTCAAATGACTTTTGCGTAAGTCCTGTAATTATTGAGTTTGGCCATTATGTCATTTATTAGGCGGAATGGGCGGTTGGGTCGCCATACTCCAGGAGGTTGGGTATTTTGGAACACCCTTTTCATGGATAAGCAATGCGATCCAGCCACCAGTTGACAGCCTGCCCCAAACATCGGAACCGGTGGGGTAATAGTCGATCACGTTTACAGATTCCCCTACAGATATTTTAACGCCCGTCAAAGTACCCTCTGTTGAGGGCTTCGTTCTGACCGTTTGGGCTGTAACTCCAGTCACAGTCATTGGGAGAGGCGGAAAGTACTCCAGAAACTCCATCGGTATCCAGACCACGCGGCTGGACACCAGCGGCCAGTACATTTCTCCAGGCGGCGGGTTGACAAAAAAGGTTGTCTGGGTGGGACGACTCCATCCCACCACAACGAACTTTTGTACGAGATCAGGCCTCGTAATGTAATTGACGCCTTCGAGAGGTCCCGGGTTACTATAATCAAATGTGTGCACCCTGCCCCAATTACCTTTTATTTCATCAAGGGTGATGATATTGCCTCCCATCGTAAGACTTTCCAATTGAGGAAAACCTGCGCCATCAAACAGGGCTGTCCAATCTGCCTTCAAATAAGCTAATTTTTTTTTATCGTGATTGTTCAACGCATCGATATATATTTCCCAGTTCCCGTTCAATTTTGTCCGATGCGTGCCTGATCCAATACTAAACCCCACAGACAATGGAACGACCTCGGGTGTTTGGAGACCCCATTTATCTATGGGCCAATCGAGTGCAGCGGTACGCGATTTGTAGTTATAGTCTGCGAGCTGGTTATCGTGTTTGACACGAAAATACTGCACCCTGGTAAATGGAGTCAGGGTGGGAAAGAGGAACACTCCCACCGGCGTGAACGTAGATTCAAGGGTGGCAGTGCTGCGCGGTGTGGCAGTTGCGGTAAGAGTTGGCACCGATGCCGTGCGTGTGGATGCAGCATTGGCAGTCTGCACGATCAATGTATTGAGCGCATTAGAGTCGAGTGTAGGTACGGGAGCAACCGCGGCCGGGACACATGCCATAACCAGTATCAAAGCAATGAACCAGAGTAAAGGTTTTTTTATTGGGGACTGCATATTATCCATTCAAACCAGGTTTAAGGCGGTGCGGTTATCGGTGTCTCTGTCGGTGTTTCAGAGGGGAGGGGCGTTAGCGATTCGGTTGGTGTGGGAGGAATGGGTGTGTCTGTGGGTACCACTGCTATAGCCGTTGGCGGGACGAGGGTCAGGGTTGGGGGGACGAGAGTCAAAGTTGGGCTGGGGGTAGGCGATGGGGTCGGGGTGGGCAGATTGAGACTGAGAAAGACGCGTTTTTCAGCGTAGAATTCCTCACCGTTCATGAGGTAAATCCGCAGTGTGAGTCTGTCGCCTTTGACGTCTTTTAGATCCCAGGTGTAGATCGTATCTGCATTTTCGAATTTATTTCTGCCCTCTACGAGCAGGGTCCATTCAGATGGGTCGTTGCCCACACCGTATTCAAGACGCCACGCAGTGAAATCACCTTTTGTAACGTTGATGATACCTTTGACAATTAACGGTGAATTCTCGACAGTGTCGTTCTCTTTGATATTGCTGAATTCGAGGAGCGGACGCGGATCATCGGAACTGCATTCGCGGTCGGGCGCGAAGAATGGGTTGCGCGGCATTTCGTGTGATTCGAGCCAATCCCGGCCCGGTCCGGTGCGAAGCCATTTGCGTCCCCATTCATCTTTGACATTCATTACGAATTCATCCCTGGCGAAGTCTTTGCAGGCGTCTCCGGCGATCAAGCCTGTCCATGTATCAATTTGAGTTTTGGCTAATAGATCCTGCGAGGGCGGGAGCGGGAGCTGATCGCTGGCGAAGTACTCGTTGCGTTGACCACCCTTGCACCACTGCGAAGGTTCCGCGCCGGATACCGCGCAGATGATTTTATCAGTGATGCCTGATGGAATGGTAAATGGTGTTGGGTTGTTGTTGCTGACGATGGGTACAGCGAACTGCATGAATGAGGACCAAATGGGCGCCGCACCTGAAAGACCGGTGGTGTTGACCATGGGTGTGTAATCGGCATTGCCGACCCATACGCCGGTAACAAGATCGGGAGTGTAGCCCATCGTCCAGTTATCGCGGAAGTCGTTGGTGGTGCCGGTTTTCGCGGCAACTTGAAATGTCAGATTGAGGAGCGAGTTGCGTCCGAACATCCATGAGCGCGCCTCATTATCTGAAAGGATGGATGAAATGAGGAAGGCATGTTCTGCGCGAATCGTCTGTTCCGCTTGCGGCGGTTGATATTCGTGAATCACTTTGCCTTGAAAGTCGATGATCTTTAGAATGGCAACCGGCGGAACTTTTTTGCCGCCGTTCGCGAACACCGAATAGGCAGTTGTCATATCCAATAGACTGACATCGCCGCCGCCCAGTGTTAAAGACAAGCCGTAATCTGGTCGCGTGAAAGTAGTAATGCCCAAACGTTCAGCCATGGCGATCATGCCGTCTTTTTCGGGCGTGTTCGGGTTATCGTAAACGCCGACGAACTCCAGCGTCTTGACCGCGGGGATGTTGAACGAATTGGATAATGCAGTCCGCACGGTCACAGGGCCATGAAATCTGTCATCATAGTTCTTGGGCACATAGGGCGGGTTGGCGCCATCGGGAAAATCGGTGGGCACATCCCAGATCAATGTGGCGGGCGTCCAGCCTTTTTCGAAAGCGGCAACATAAGTGATCGGTTTGATGGCTGAGCCCGGCTGGCGCGTGGGACTATCTGCCATGTTGATCTGGCCGGCAATGGCAGCATTGTTGAAATCGGGTGAGCCGACCATCGCAAGAATCTCACCGGTGGATGGCTTGATGGCAACCAGCGCGCCATTGTGTGCGTTCTTATCGGCAAGCAAAGCCACTTGTTCAGTGACCAGCCGCTGGGCTTCGTTTTGAAGCGCCGGGTCGAGAGTCGTATATACGATGAAACCGGAACGATAGATCGTTTGCGCGTCGTATTTCTCTTCCAGTTCCGCGCGCACAAAGTTGACCCAATGTGGATAACGGGCATTGATATCCGGTGAGATAAAGCTGTGGCCTTTCATTTCGTCCGCTGCACTTACGGCGGCCGCCTGATCCACACAAATGGGAACTTCGCTGTTACTGACAGTGATACAGCCGTTCGTCTGACTCAGTCCATACATCAACACAAGCACTTGTTGTTGACGCGCGAGTGTGACATCGCGGTTGGTGTATACATCGTATATCGCCGGGGATTGAGGGAGACCTGCAAGGAAGGATGCTTCTGAAAGTGTTAGCTGGTTGGCGGTCTTGCCGAAATAAGTTTCCGAAGCGGCTTCGATGCCATATGCCAGATTGCCGTAATAAATTTCATTGAGATAGAGTTCAAGGATCTCATCCTTGGAATAACGGCGTGTGATTTCTGCCGAAAGGATGATCTCGCGCGCTTTGCGTGAATATGTGCGTTGGGCGCGTTCTTCAGGAGTCAACAATAAGGCGCGTGCCAGTTGTTGTGTGATGGTGGATGCACCGCCACCCTCTCCATTGGTGCGGTAGTTCTCCCACAAGGCGCGGATGATCGCCCAGGCGTCAAAGCCCGGGTGGGTGTAAAACTCCTTGTCCTCGGTAGCGATTGTCGCCGCGACGAGAGCCGGGGAAATTCTATCGAGCGTGATAAAGGTACGGCGTCCCGCGTTCGGGTCGATGATCTCATATAACGAATTACCATTGCGGTCGAGGATGCGCGTGGTTTCGAATTTTGAGGCGCGGTCTTTCAGATCATCCACGCTTGGCAGGGTCCGGGCGATTCTGTAATAAGAAAACACCAAACCAGACCCGCCAAGAATGGCAAGGATGACAAGGCCAAATAATGCAAGGATAAATCCACGTACGAGGCATCCCCAGCCGCGATTCAAATTCAAGCGACTCAAGTCGATCTTCCAGGGCTGCGATTTTGGCAAACTCGGCGGCGGAACCCGCCGGGGTTGTGGAGTGCCGTTACGCGGGCGGTTCGCAGATTCGTACGCGGCAGGCGTGACGCGTGTACTGCCCATGTCCACTTCATCGACGCGGCGCGGCAGAGGCAGGTTGTCCTTGTCCAATGCGATGTGGGGCGGAGGCGGTGTGGGGGTACGACGTGGCGTGCTTGATTTTGTCGTCCCCTCCTGTTTAGGAGTCTCTTCTGTAGGCGTGATGGGAGGCTCGGCGCGCGTCTCAGCTTCCGAATCCAATAAACGCTTTACTTTTTTTAGGCGGTCTTCTTCTTCTTCATTTTCGTTTGTCATAATTTTTTATAGGGGCGCGATAACCGCGCTATGTTATTCCTTGGGCTTGCTCATTACCAGTACATTCCAGGTGCCGCGCTGACAGACTTCCTCTTTTTGGTTTTTCACTTCAAGCTCGATGATCACCGCCCCACCGCCGATGCGCGGCAGAGCTTTCGTTTCCTGCACTTCCAGGTCAGCATGGATCGTATCATTGATAAAGATGGGTTTTACAAATTTCCACTCGGTCATCTCACGGAAGACAATGACCGTGCCTTCGAGAATCCCTGTTCGCATGGCGAGCCCTGAAGCGATGGACAGTCCCAGAATTCCATGCGCCACGCGTTGACCGATGGGCGTTTTACTGCTGAACTCGGCATCCGTATGGATCTGATTATAGTCGCCGGAAAGACCTGCAAAGGTCGCAATATCATATTCGGTCACTGTGCGTCCGACGGTGGTCACTTTTTGCCCGACAAAAAATTCCTCAAAATAGAGTCCAGCCATATGTAGTCTCCTCGTCTTCCAGTTCGTTGTCTTCTTGTCCATGGTCTTTGACTGCAGAATAACTGACCGGTAGACCAGAAGACCAAATTATACCCTTTGACCTCCCGCCATTCTGCCCGTACAATAAACCCATGCGTGACTGGTCACTCGCCCCTGGCGATCCCCTTTGCCTCACCCTCGCGGCGGATTCACGCCTCTCCATACCTGATTACCTCAACGATCATATCTGGGATCTCGCTCTCAGCGGCGGAGAACCGCCTGCGCTCTCGCTTCGTACCACCTTTGGCTTGCGTGCCAAAGCGATGCGCCTTTTCCTGCGCTTTAGCGAGGGGAACAAATCTGTCAGCGACCCGGCTTTGTTTGCACTACCACCGACGGTTCGCCGGTTTTATCCAAACTTCATCATCCTCGAATATTCACCATTACCCAATATAGACGTATCCACCGAATATTGGGTTCCGCACTCCAACGCCATCAGTGGACGCGTGATCGTGGCGAACAAATCCAATGCCACGCGTAAAGTCCGCCTCGAACTCTGTGCCTTGCTCACACCCATTAACGGACAGGGCATGAATTCGACCCAAATCCAAATGGTCAACGTGCTGGCAGGGCAAACGGATGGACTTGTTCCCGTTATCTTCCTGACAGGCGGGCCTGCGCATGGTTCCGGGCCGCACCCCTCGCTCTTTCTGGATCTTGATCTGGGTCCCGGTGCCACGCGTCAACTCACCTTTACGCAAGCCGCGACCGATACAATGCAAACCTCATTTGATCTCGCGCGTCAAACCGCGGCGCGTCCCTGGGAAGCGGAACGCGCCCGCCTCGAATTATTGAACACAAGTCAAATGATCGACATCCGCACCGGCGACAAGGATTGGGACGCGGCGTTTGCATTCAGCCAGAACACAGCCTTTGGTTTATTCTTCCCGCCCAATACAAATTTGCCCAATCCATCCATCGTCTCGGCGCGTGGACCTGATAACGGCTACTCCCCCAAAGGTGATGGCACGGATTATCCCGCCTCGTGGAATGGACAATCTCCACTCGAGGCGTATTATTTATCAGATGTATTGCCGGCCTCACAAGCCGCCCAGGATTTGTTGATGAATTTCCTTGCCATTCAAAATGAAGACGGCTCCATCGATGGCAAGCCCGGCTTATCCGGTCAACGCGGACGGTATCTCGCCGCGCCGCTTCTGGCGAGCCTCGCCTGGAAGCTCTATCAACAATCGGAAGATAAAGACTTACTCAATAAAGTTTTTCCCAAACTCCAGAAATTTTTCTGGTCGTGGTTCTCCCCCGAATATGATGAAGACCGCGATGGCCTTCCACAATGGAAGCATATTCTGCAAACAGGCTTTGAAGATAACCCGTTATTCGATGCGTGGCATGAGTGGTCGCTGGGTGTGAACATTTCGCAAGTTCACAGTCCCGCGCTCGAAGCGTTGTTATATAACGAAGCCGCATGCCTCATCAAAATGGCTGAGCAACTCGAGCAGCATGATTCACTCAGCCTGTTGCATGAACAAGCCGCTACATTGCGCAAGTCCGTTGAATCAACCTGGCAGGCGCGCACGGGCTTGTATCATTATCGCGAACGCGGCACAGGCTCGAACCTGGCGGGCAAAGTGTTATTGCGGCAACAAGGCGCAGGCACGGTTTCGGCGAAGTTAAAGTTCGAGAATCCGATCCGCTTGTTGATCGAGGTGCAAACCCAAAGTCCCGCGGCGAAGCGGCCCGAGATCCGGCTGCATCAATTTGCCACCAAGCCCGCCGAGGAAACCATCGAGAGCGGGAATTATCAATGGCGCAACGGCGGGTCGGTTTACACCACAAAAAATGTTTTCTCAAAACTTGCCAAAGTGGTCGTGCGTGATCTTGGCGCTGAAGATATGGTCGTCATCAAAACACTCGATTTCACCACCGAGGATCACACACTCTTCACACCGCTGTGGGCGGGCGTGCCCGATGAACAACATGCCCAGATCATGATCGGACGCGCGCTGCTGGATGCGGAACGTTTCTATCGTCCACACGGAGTGCCGGCCTGTCCGCTTCTCGCTTCGCGCAGCCCGGAAGCGGAATCAGTTTCTCAATCCGTGCACCTGCCCTGGAACTTGTTGATCTCTGAAGGCATGTTGCGCTACGGCTTCCGCGCGGATGCGGCGCGCATGTTCGTGCATAACATGACTGCCATCATCCAAAACCTGAAACAGAACCGCGCCTTCTACGCGCGCTATCATGCGGAGAGAGGCACAGGTATCGGTGAGCGCAACGCGCTGAGCGGACTCGCGCCCGTTGGCTTGTTCATGAAACTTTTAGGTGTTGAGATTCTTTCTGCCACGCGTGTGAGGCTGGCAGGTGAAAATCCCTTCCCCTGGGATGTGACGATTCAATACAAAGGTTTGAAAGTGATCCGGGGGCAAAATAAAACAGAAGTGATCTTTTCCAATGGAAAGTCTGTGGTCGTGACGGATACCGAGTCCACGCTGATTTCTTTGTAATAAAAAACCCGGTGTAAGCCAATAAAATGCCAATAAAGGGGAAATCCACTGGCAAATCGCGCAAATGAAATATTGAGAGGAATTGAAGGGTCAATCAGTTTATGAACCAGAAATCATTTTTTGAGAAATACGAATTCATTATCCCGCTGGCATTGTTTATTCTATTCCTCGCGCTGACTCTCCCAGGCATCGCATGGGGTGCGCCGGATACCTGGCATCCCGATGAGATCGTCATCCGTTCGATCAACGCCCTGTATGATCCTGAATACAAATTCGATGAAGGCAACTACGATTATCCAACTCTGCCGCAATATGTGATGTATGGACTTGGAAAAATCGTGCTGGCATTAGGATCCACAGACGTACTTGTGACGGCACGTATCTTTTCAGCGATGCTTGCGGGGCTGACAGTTGTGCTTACATACATCCTTGCCCGGCGCGCAGGCGGTAGTGTTTATGTAGCGGGGCTGGGCGGACTGTTTTTGATCTGCGTCAGTGAGATGGAACATAACGGACGTTACGCCCACAACGATACGTATCTCATTTTCTTTACGACACTGGCAGTTCTTTGTGTGGTTGAATATTTCAGGGGACAAAACAAAATCTGGTTTTATGCATCGTTGATCGCAGTGGGATTGGCAGCCTCCTGCAAATATATTGGTGGCAGTTTGATTATCCTGCCGCTGGGTGTCTATTTGCTCGAACAAAGACGCAACCTGTGGAAGCAGCCGCTTGCGATTGCCGAGACTCTTTTCATCGGCGGCGCATTGACATTTTTAGGATACGCCGCAGGCACGCCCAAGGCGTTATTCTGGATGACTTATTACTTCAAACGTCTACTACCCGCCTTGAACTGGCAGGTAGGGTATGGCAGACAACCCGATAGCGTGAGAGGCATCCTTGGGCAATATGGTGTCATGGCAGAAGGACTGGGTCTGGCGCTGGTTACACTTTTCGGCGCCGCCTTCATTTGGATGTGCTATCAAGTTGTCAAAAGCCAACGCGCTGGCGAATTAAAACAGGGCTCGCAAATGGGAACACGCGGCATCGTATTGTTCGCCGTCATCGTGCTTGATTTGCCCATGTTGATCTCATACAACTACCAGTTGCGTTACTTCCTCACCCTCATGCCGTTGCTCGCAGTGCTGACCGCCTTTTTTGTTGAAGCCTTGTATATCAAAACAAAACAGCCCGGGAAATCTTATTCGATGCTGGTCAGCGCGGGTATAGCGCTCATCGTTTTGTATTCCCTCGCGCGTATCGTCAGCCTGATGCTGGTGACCATGAATGATGCGCGCATCCCCGCCAGTGAATTCATGCAGACATTGCCTGCCGGTACTTCGCTTGAACACACGTATTATCCACCCACGCTTCCCGCAGGACGCTTTGAAAATGAGTTTAACTATCCCATTTATTTTGTAAAAGGGAATGAGCCTCTGCCCGTTTCAAAACTATTTAAATACAACGTTGGGGAAATCGGCCTGGATGACCGCCAGACCGATTATCTGGTCGTGGATAGTTTTACCTCCGACAAGTTCAACGACCCGTATACCTGCGCCAACATGCAGGTGGAATGTGATTTCTTCAAACAACTCGCCACGGGTCAATCAAATCACTATCGGCTTTTGAACGAATTTTCATACGCGATTCCGCCTTATCTGCCTCGAATCAATTTTCTGTTTGTCAATCCAACCATTCGTATTTACGAAAGGATCAAATGAACGATTTTCGTTCCGGCTTTATCGCCATCATCGGCCGCCCGAATGTTGGCAAATCCACATTGGTCAACGCGCTATTGGGTCAAAAGATCGCGGCGGTTTCACCCAAGCCGCAGACCACGCGCAAACGTCAACTGGGGATTCTCACCTCCGAAAAATATCAACTCGTTTTTGTGGATACGCCCGGCCTGCATACCGCGCGCCACAAACTGGGTCAGTATTTAAATAAAGAGGCCGAAGAATCTCTAGCAGGTGTGGATGTGGTCCTGTGGCTGGTGGATGGATCTGCCCGACCAACCGATGAGGACAAGCAGATCGGACTCCTGCTCACCAAACTCCCGCGTCGGACTCAGCTGGTGCTTGCCGCGAACAAAATGGACCTTGTCTCCGCTGAGGTTTTGACCCGGAATCTCGAAGCGTATCAGGTATCGGTGAAAAAAGATGCGAAGGTCATATCCATCTCTGCCGCGCACAATCAGAATCTGGACGAGTTGATCGAACTGCTCGTATCGTTGAGTCCGTTTCGTGCGCCGGAGTTTGAGGAGGATCAAGTCACTGATTCGTATGAACGTGATATCGCAGCGGACCTGATTCGTGAAGCGTGTTTGATCAACCTGCGTGACGAAGTTCCGCATGGCGTGGGCGTGCGGATCGATGAGTTCAAGGAACGCGAAAATGGCATGTTGTATATCGGCGCAACGATCTTTGTGGAGCGTGATTCGCAAAAAGGAATTTTGATCGGTGAGGGTGGAACCATGATGAAAACGATCGGGAGCGCGGCGCGCAAAGAGATCGAAGAGATGGGCGGACGCAAAGTGTTTTTGGAATTGCGTGTGAAGGTGTTGAAAGACTGGCGCAACGACGAGGGTGCAATGCAGAGGCTGGGCTATCGTATGAGGAAGAAGAAACGAAAATAATGTAGGGGCGAGGCTGCATAGCGTCTCGCCCCGTCCCTACAAAATCATTTTGCCTTCAATGGTTTGAAACCTTCTCCCAATGCTTCATGGGCCACACCGATGACCATGAATGCATGCGGGTCAGTTTCATTGACGATGGCTTTAAGTGTCGCAACTTCTGCACGCGAGATGACACAATACAACACCGGGCGTGCTTCACCGGTATATGCGCCTGAACCTTCAAGGATGGTGACGCCGCGTTCGAGTTCCTCAAGCACGCGATTGGATATGGCGTCCACTTCTTTGGTGATGATCATAGCGGTGCGGACCGTGCCGCCGCCTTCGAGAACTGTTTCAGAAACCAGTCCACTGACATATAACGTGATCATTGCATATAACGCATTCTTCCAGCCGAAGACAAAGCCTGCGCCGAGAATGACTGCCGTATCCACGATCAGATAACTCTGGGTCATCGAGACGCCGCGCCAGTTGTTAAGGATGCGCGCCAGAATATCCGAGCCGCCGCTGGTGCCGCGGGCGCGATAGACGAGTCCAAAGCCAATGCCGCTCACGATGGCCCCATATAATGAGTTCAGAAAAATGTCGCCTTGCAAGTCTGCGATGAGTCTTGTCCCCGCGCCGTTTTCTGCGAAGAGGGCGGTCTTTAACAGCAGATCTGTGAAAAGCGAATATGTGACGATCGCAAATGCCGTGCGGAACGCGAAGCGTCGTCCGCCAAGAAAGCGCCAGCCGAGTAGAAAGAGCGGGATGTTACCGATCAATACCATCAAACCAATGGGCCAGCCCGTGAAGTGATTGATCAACTGCGAGATACCACTCACGCCGCCCGAAGCCAGATTCGCGGGGACGAAAAATATCCGCAAGCTGAAAGCCTGAATGATGGAGCTGATTCCAATGAGGATGAAATCGCGGATGGTGGGAAAGTATTTTTTCATTTTATGTTTTCGTAGGGGCGGGGTCTCCCCGCCCAATGGTCTTGCATCCAAAAACAGGGCGAGAGGACCTCGCCCCTACAACAATGTCAATCCAAAATCTCCACCCCAGCCAATTGCTCGATCACACCCACAACTGCGGAGTTATCCAATTCACCCATGCCTGAGTCGATCATCTGTTGGAAGAGTTTTGTATTTTCAATTGTTGAAGAGACGGGAATATCATATTCGTTCGCTGTATCCAGAATAATTTTCAAATCCTTTAATTGCATGTGCGCCTTGAAGCCGGGATTGCGATTGCCGTCGAATAATCTTGGCGGCTTGACATCGAGAGTCCAGCATTGCGCCGCGCCGCCTTTGATCGCGTCCACGACTTTGCGCGGGTCAACGCCCGCTTTCTTCGCGAAGACGAGTAGTTCGCCCAATGCCACCATCTGCGCGGCGACCATAATCTGATTGGCGGCTTTGGCAACCTGCCCTGCGCCCGCGTCGCCGACATGCGTCACAGTCTTGCCCATTGCTTGAAATACCGGCATCACTTTCTCCAACGCGGACGCGTCGCCGCCGACCATGATGGTGAGCGTCCCGTTGCGCGCGCCGATGTCTCCGCCTGAGACGGGTGCATCGAGAGCGAATACATTTCGCGCGGATAATTTCTCTGCGAGCATGCGTGCAGACGCAGGTTTGATGGTGGAATTATCAACATAAATGAGACCTTGATGCGCGCCTTCGCTGATGCCTCTCTCACCGAATACAACCTGTTCCACATCGGGCGTATCGGGGAGATTCGTGAAGACCACATCCACTTGCGCGGCGACCACGGCACATGTGGATGCGGCGATGGCTCCCTCTGCCACCAGTTCATCCACGGCGGCGCGTGACCGATTGTGAACGATCAGAGGAAAGCCTGCTTTGAGGATGTTGCGCGCAATGGACTTGCCCATTAATCCCAGACCGATATATCCGACTTTGAGCATGTTGACTCCTTTGTAGCAATGAGTATTTTGAGATTATAACCTCCCATCACCCCGGCCCTCTCCCAGCGGGAGAGGGCGCCCGAAGGGCGGAGGGGGTAAAAAGCAAAGAACCTGCCTCTCGAAAGAGAGGCAGGTTCCGGTTAAGAGTGAGGCGAGCGACTTATTTGATAGCGTATGTCACGTTGACGGTCACAGTGAAGGTCAATTGTCCGGGTTGGATCGGCACCGTCGAAGCTGCCAGGTCTCCGCCACCGCCGCCCTTGCCTTCAAACATGGGATAGGGCTGGCTATCGTAAAAGCTGATGGACTGTACTTCGCCGAGGCTCATGCCAGCCGCATCTGCAAGTTCCTGTGCCTGGGTTTCGGCATCCTTCACAGCTTCAGCGCGGGCAGACTTGATCGCTTCGTCCTTGTCAGCCACATCGAACTGAATGCTGTTGACGGTGTTCGCGCCGGCTTCCACAACGGTATCGAGCAGGTCGCCGAGTTTATCAAGCTCGCGCACCGTGACGTAGACGGTGTTATCCACCGAGTAGGTCTTTTCGCCGGTGGGCATACCGGATTGCGGATCATACTTATCCATGGGCCAGATGCTGAAGTTGGTGGTGCGAATGTCCTTCGCATCAACGCCGAAATCCTTCAGCGCCGCGATCATCTTCTCGGTCTGCGAATTGTTCTCGGTCATCGCCTCTGAAGCGGATGGCTTTTCAGTATGCACGCCTACATAAATATAGGCGATATCGGGCACCAGAAAAGCCTGACCCGTGCCTGCCACATTCATGGTGCGAATACTGGCGGGGGCCTCCTGGTTGATGGTGGTTGGTCCGCAGGCGCTCAACACGAGCGCCAACAGGGCAACCGCCGCAACGATAATGGTTCTTGTCTTCATAGCAAATTTAACTCCTTTGAGATATAACTTTTCACATAACAAGGACGCCCTGCATCCAAAAAAGTTCCCTTGTGCCGCAACCTTCTTTATGGACTTTTGAGAGTCGCGGTACTTGTATTTTAGTCCATTTCCCGCTACAATCTTTGTACATTTGTTCTATGCCAATCAATTATCAGACAATTTACACTCGTATCAAAGAGATCGGCGCGGGCGCGCAAGCGAGAAGGCAGAAGAAGGAAGAGGCGCAAGCCCAGGCGCGCGAACTGCTTGCTTACTTTGATTCCAGATTGGATGAACTCCGCGCCAAAGTGGACTCTGCCAAAGCTGCCGACCCCAACATCCGCTGTGCATACCCGTTGGATGAGCCGCTCGCTGCCTCCCACCCCGCGCCTGATTCAGTTATCCAGGCGACTCTGATCGCTGCTGACGGCTCACAGATCGTCCCGGACCGGCATGCCGCGCTGCAATATTATGTGATCAATGTGGGGGCAATTGCCATGCAGGTGGGTTCCGGGAATACACCCGAAATATTTACCGATACCGAACTTCACATGCTCGATGAATTTGAAGATACTTTCTTTAGCGATAGTCAGGTCGCGTTGCAGCGTGATGTGGCCGAACGCAAAAAGTTATTGGAAATCGCCCAAAAATATTCAGGGACGGTGATTGCGCTGACAGAAGGTCAGTTGGAACTTTGGGGCGCCGTGGATAGTGA
>Ga0180069_1000175_pt1 | contig 13511 bp, 8 predicted proteins | sample EasRivERM_16_10D_2_FD_121793 | JGI IMG/M metagenome (GOLD analysis project Ga0180069, IMG submission 121793) | Soil microbial communities from meander-bound floodplain in the East River, Colorado, USA - East River metaG ERMLT231B'_16_10D | ecosystem: Environmental > Terrestrial > Soil >...
ACGTGTTCATTCATCCTTGAAGTACCTGACCCCGGCAGAGTTTGAGGCGGCCTGGCTTTTTGAGCTGAAACTTGATAGCCAAGTGCCTCTTTAGTGTCCAGTTTTATGGGTGCAGTACAAACTATTCTTCGGGAAATAGATTCGGGTGTTATTACTTGGAGAGCATTATCACCTATTTATCCTGAAAAACATGTTTTTATATCTACGCGATCAGGCTTAGCAAAACTCATCCAACAAATTAGAGACTTTGCCGACACATTAATCACAGTTGATAAAGAATTCACGGATATTGCTCTCGAGTTTTTTAGGAAAGAAGGTTATGCTTGATGCTTGATAATGGAAAGATCAACTTATGGATATTGAACAATTGATAAAGCAGGGGCTGGAAATTCTAAAAAGAAACATGGATCATTATCCGCCGTTTGATCCAAGCAGACCCTATGATGAGAAAAACCAGTATTTCTCAAATGTTGCTCAGCTAAGTTTCCCATTGTTTCAATATAACAATTTAGTAGTTCCTGCCGAAAGATACTATCGAACAATGGTAGATGCGATTCTGGAATACGAGAACCAGCATGGTAAAGTGTTCAATAAAGGTATCGCATATGCCAATTTGGGCATAGCTCAAATTGCTAATGGAAATCTTGACGAAGGAATTAATTATCTTTTTATGGCAGACCGTGAGGATGCTACTTTTGCGATAAATCCTCATGAGGTATTGGAGGGAGAGCTTTGGCAACAGTTTGAAAGACCTCACATACTCAACAACCTTCTTCAGCTAAACAACAATGCAAATGCAAGTCTGCATTTTCAAGTGACAGAGGCTTTCATCCAAGATATGTTAATGAGAATGGACTTACAAGATCGCTTATTGCTAGAGGCTACAATCTGGACCATATTTCGCAACCTGGATTTTAATCAACGGAACTCCAATGATTACACAAGAGGACGCCTTCTTTCCGGGTTAAAAGACTTTTGTCTACTAGGAGAATCGCTGTTACGGAAAAAACAAATAGGTCAAAATCGAATTCCAGCAAATTCCCAAATAATGTTAGGAGGTCTTCTCAATAATGCATTGGGAGGACTCGGAATAGGATATCCACAACCTAGGCTTCTTGTTACCGCCAATTCGCTAGTTAAGTTTCTCAACAATCTTGAAAACATCTTCCAAGCATCACCAAGTCCTGAAATTCGGCGTATTTACTGTCTTCATCTCGTGAGAAACTTTACAGGGCACCATTTTGATGTGTCCTCTCATGTTAGATCAAATCAGGGCAATGAGTTCTTTGACCTATACGAAAATACTCTTTTCAACATATTGTCAGCAATTCTATATTTTGCCCACGAGTCTTTAATCTAAAAAAGATGATATTCCATAACAACAGCCAACTTTTACTTTCAAGCAACCCTCTAAATCTAATACTCCTCTTACACCGCACAGACAATTCGGCGATGCGGTTTTGTTATAATCGCCCGTATTACGATATGTAGGGGCGACCCGCCAGTCGCATTCAGGGAGGCTGGATTGCGCGAAAACCTCAACATAACGTTCAGGTAGAATGACCTTGATGGGTCGCCCCTACCCTTTATCGTTTTTTGTTTAATAAAGGAACTTTCCCTATGATGCGATTTGACCGATTTACAGAGAGAGCCCAGGAAGCCGCCCAACGCGCCGCGGAGATCATCCAGCGCTACGGCCACAACCAGATCGACACCGAACACATCCTGCTGGCGCTGATTGAACAGCCCGGCGGGGTGATCCCCCAAATTTTAGAAAAACTGAGTGTCAGCCCTGAAGCGCTGACCGAACGGCTCGATGCCACTCTGCGCGCCAGCCCCAAAGCCAATATCTTCGGCGGCGGCGCGGGGCAAATTTTTATAACCCCCCGTGTAAAAAGAATTATTGATCTGGCCAATGAGGAAGCCAATCGCCTCAAGGACGAATACATCTCCACCGAGCACATCTTCCTTGCCATCCTCACCGAGCGGAATACGCCGGCGGCGCGCATTTTGGAATCAGCGGGATTAACCCGTGACCGCGTCCATTCAGCGATTCAGGATTTGCGCGGCGGGCAACGCGTCACCGACCCGCAGGCTGAATCCCGTTACCGGATGCTTGAGAAATACTCGCGCGACCTCACCCAAGCCGCGCGTGAAGGCAAGCTTGATCCCGTGATCGGACGCGACAACGAAATTATGCGTCTCATTCAAATCCTTTCACGCCGCACAAAGAACAATCCTGTATTAATTGGTGAAGCGGGTGTTGGCAAGACTGCGATTGCGGAAGGTCTCGCGCAGAAGATCGCCAACAATGACGTGCCTGAAATCCTTACGGGCAAGCGCGTGGTTGCGCTTGATCTTGGCGCGATGATCGCAGGCTCACGATTCAGAGGCGAGTTTGAAGAGCGACTCAAAGCCGTCGTTGAAGAAATCCAACGCTCGCAGGGCGACATCATCCTGATGATTGACGAGTTGCACACGGTCGTCGGAGCAGGAGCCGCTCAAGGGGCGATGGATGCGTCCAACATGCTCAAGCCAGCGTTGGCGCGCGGCGAGTTGCAATGCATCGGCGCGACCACGTTGGATGAATTCCATAAATATATTGAAAAAGACGCCGCGCTCGAACGCCGCTTTGCGCCGATCTATGTCGAAGAACCATCTGTTGATGACACGATCAAAATGTTGATGGGTTTGCGTGACCGTTATGAAGCGCATCATAAAGTTCGTTATGCGGATGATGCGCTAGTCGCCGCGGCACGCCTTGCCAGTCGTTACGTCACAGATCGGCGCCTGCCCGATAAAGCCATTGACCTGATGGATGAGGCCGCCGCGAAGTTGCGCGTGGCTTTGTATTCCATGCCGCCTGATCTCAAAGTCATGAAGACCGAATTGGACAAGATGCTGGCTGAAGAAGAACAGGCTGGTCTCAACCGCGACTACGAACGCGCCGCGCAGAAAAAATCTGAAAGATTGCGCCTTGAAGAGGAATATCACGAGAAGCGCGATAAATGGGAATCCGAACACCAGCTCGATGAAGTGGTGGACGTGGACGATATCGCCTCGGTCGTGCACCAATGGACGGGCATTCCTGTTACCCAGATGCTTGAGACCGAGTCAGCAAAACTCCTGCACATGGAAGCGCGTTTGCATGAACGCATCATCGGGCAGGAGGAAGCCATCCACGCCATCTCAGATGCAATCCGCCGTTCACGCTCAGGGTTATCTGATCCATCACGCCCGATCGGTTCCTTCATCTTCATCGGTCCCTCGGGTGTCGGCAAGACGGAACTCGCCAAAGCTCTCGCCTGGTTCATGTTCGACGATGAAGAAGCGCTTGTACGCATTGACATGTCCGAGTATCGCGAACAACATACTGTAAGTCGACTCTTCGGCGCGCCGCCCGGATACGTTGGTTATGAAGAAGGCGGTCAGTTAACTGAAGCAGTCCGCAGACGTCCTTATCGCGTGTTATTGTTCGATGAAATCGAGAAGGCCCACCCTGAAGTCTGGAATGCGTTATTGCAGATCCTGGATGACGGCCGCATGACGGATGGTCAGGGCAATGTGGTGGACTTCCGCAACACAGTTCTGATCATGACTTCGAATTTGGGTACTGAGTACGTGAGGAAGGGCGGCACGTTGGGTTTCCTGCAATCCAAGGCGAGCGATGAAGAACGCGAGTCGCATGAGAAAATCGAGAAGGCGCTCAAGGGCGCGTTCCGTCCCGAATTCATCAACCGCATTGACGAGATCATCATGTTCTCGCCGCTATCCATCGAACAAATGGAAGAGATCGTTGTCCTGCAAATGAAGGAAGTGCAGGACCGCTTGAACGACCATAACATCAGCGTTGAATTGAGCGACGCCGCGCGCAAGTGGCTTGCCAAAGCCGGATATGATCCTGCATTCGGGGCGCGCCCATTACGACGCGCGATTCAAAAGAATGTCGAGAGTCCGCTTTCGGTGGAACTGCTCGGCGGCAAATTCAAGGATGGCGCTGTCGTCAATGTGGATGTGGATGAAGCTAATAACAAGATCGTCTTTCAAACATCCGCGGCAGTAAAGAAAAAGAACGAGCAACACGCAGAGGCATAACAGCAAACAGCCCGTCAAATTGACGGGCTGTTTTTTAATTTGGAGTCAGGCGGCTTGCCGCCTAAAAACGCAGGAGTAAGCGCCTGCATTCCAGAGTTTTATTTCGCGAACGGCAATTGAATAAAGAACGTACTGCCGGGCAATTTCTCTTCATCGTGCCCGGAACTTTCGACCCAGATCCTGCCCTGGTGCGCCTTGACGATGCCCGCCGCGATCGCCAACCCCAGGCCTGGTCCGCCGCCTTTGAATTTGGTGCGTCCGGAGGAGTGCAATTCCACTTTGCCGATCTGGTACAACTTCTCGAAGATGATGATGTGATTCTCCTGATCAATGCCAATGCCGCTATCCTTCACACGGATCTCGCATTGTTCACCGCGTCCATTCACGTTGACACGGTGCGCACTGACGATGATCCTGCCGCCATCCGGCGTGAATTTGATCGCATTGACGATCACGTTATCAAACACCTTTTTCATGAGTTCAGAATCCGCCAACAGGGGCGGAATGGAATTTATATCAGGATCAAGTTCCAGCGTGAGTTGACGCGCCTTCAAGTCCTGGGCATAATCCTTTTGGATCAGGCGCAGGGTCGGTCCCAGCGTCATGGCTTCGAGATGCGGCGTCAAGACCTGGGTCTCGAGACGCGCCACGTCCAACATGCTGTTGACGATCTGATGCAAACGGTCAGTGCCCTGGAGCACACCTTCCATGGCTTGCGTGAGCGCGGGGTTATCTTTTATAGGCGGGGCGGCTTTGATCATGCCCATATAGCCCTTAATGACCGTGAGCGGCGTGCGCAGTTCGTGCGCGGCGACCTGAATGAAATCGCTCTTGTTCTTGTCCAGTTTTTGCAGGGTGTTATGGGCGCTGCTTAATTCGTCCACGCGTTGTTCAACCATGCGTTCCATCATTTGATTGAAGCGATTCAGGTCATCATACAGGCGGGCATTTTCAAGCGCAATGGAGGCCTGTATCGCAAATGTGCTGGCCATCAGCACATCATCCTGATTGAACGTCGCAGGACCGCTTCTGGTCAGCGACAACATGCCAATGACCTTGTTCTTGGCATACAGAGGCACACCCAACCATGAACGATCATGCGGATGCCAGGCCGGTTGTTCCCAACTCTGCATGTTTTCCGTATCACCGATCACCATCGGTTCGGCCTGCTTCGCGATGGAATGATAGACATTCATGCCCTTCACACTGTAATTCAAGTCATCCATTTGCGCGTCTTCGGCAAAACCAGAATGCGCATGCAAACGCGGGACGCCGTTCACATCTTCGATGAATAAGGCGCAACGATCATTGCCAACCACCTGGGATAGTGATGTGACGATCTGTTGTGGAACCTCCTCCACGGTTGCCAGCGAAGAAAGCTGACGTGATGATTTTGCCAGCGCCTCCGCCGCGCGACGACGGGTCTGCTCGTTGGAATAAAGGTTCGCATTCTCGGCCGCGGTCTTTTCCGCGAACTCCTTGGCGATTGCCAGTTCCACGGTGCGGTCACGCGCATCCGCCAGCAGGCGCTCCACTTCCTGTTGTACCAGTTCCTTTTGTTGAACGAGCATGGTACGCAACAAGGCGCTGCTGACCAGGTTACGGATACGCACGTAGACTTCCCAATCGCGCGGACCCATCTCGACCCACATGAAACCGAAACGATTCTTCGCCAGGGTCAGCGGCATAACGACCGCAGTATAACGGCGGTTAATCGGCGTTTTTCCACGCGGCACAAGTTGACCCGTACCCATATAAGCCTGTTTCTGCGGGATCTCGAACCTGGCACCTTCATATTGGAACAATAAACTATAACCCTCCGGCGCTGGAGCAGAAACGGATTGCGGTGAAGTTACGTCGCTGTAGAACATCACATACCAGCGCTCAATGCCCATATTCGGGAAATGTTCCGAGATCGCACTCCCGATATCATCAAGGGTCATGGCAGGCGCCATCGAAAAACTAAAACCCTGTAAAACGCCTTCCTGCTGTTCAAGCACCAGCCGACGATAGGCCTGTGAACGCTGTGAAAGTTCGCCTGCCAGCAAACGCGTCTGCTGGAATAAATTTTCAGCCTTCAACATGGATGTATGACTGTTAATACCGCCCAGTGCATAACGCCGCATCATCGAGATCACGTTATGCCACACCGAGGTCGCCAGTTCATGCTTTTGCATAAGCTCGACCATGGCATTGATGGTCTTCAGAAATTCATCATCGGTGGTACGGTCGTTCAACGCCAGCAGGAAGCCATCCCAGGCGCGGCCAAAGGCATCCCTGAATTGCGGAAGCGCGGGATCCTGTTCAGTTATACCAGCCGAGTTAAGCAACGCGCGCAACGCGGCTTCGCGTTTATTTTCCAGCTTGCCGGTCTTTGCCACATCGCGCGGCAGCACTGCCGCCTGGCGGACATTCTCCGGCAGACAGCCGCATGACCAGCGCACAAGTAATTGAGTTGGCGTAACGACGGTGGGCGGAACAGCATCCCCGTTAATTTTCTTGATCAAAGTCTCAAGTGCATGTTTGCCGGCGGTAAAAAACGATTGGCGCACCGTGGTCAAAGGCACGCCGGTCGCCTGAGCCTCACGCAGATCATCGAAGCCGGTCACAGCCACATCTTCGGGCACGCGCATACCGCGTTGTTGAAGCGCCTCCAACGCGCCGAATGCCATGCGGTCGTTTGCTGCAGCCACAGCCTGGAAGCGAAGTTTGCGTTCATCCAACAGGGTATGGATCGCCTCCCGGCCGCCCTCCGTTGTGAAATCACCATCCACGACCAGGTCCTCGTCATAACGCAGATCGTGTGCTTTAAGTTCATCTTTATAGGCTTGAAAGCGTTGTTCGGCGTCCACCTGTCCATGAATGCCGCAAATAAATGCGATGCGTTTATAACCATGCTCTTCGATCAAATGCCGGACCGCCGCGCGCATACCCTCGGCATTATCAGGCACGAACATCGTCGCGCCGTTCAGCTCCACCGATTGCGTAACGATGGGTATGGCGCCATAAATATCCGAAAAAATCTTCAACTCAGCGGGACTTGTACCGTAGGCAATATCAGATGTCAATATCAAGCCATCGAACTGGTCGGGCTTGGCAAGGTCATATAATCCAAAAGAGGCATTGGGTTTATCAGCTGAAGCTTGAGGCGTTAGTCGTCCCCCAATGAAATGGACAAGATTCACATTGTTCGCTTCGGCAGCGGCGGTAATCCCTGCGATAAATTCCGCGCCCCAGGCGCGCCCCACTTGTGAAGCAAACATGCCGATCGTTTTTCTTTGCGAACCTAGCTTTGTTGGAATTGACATTCCTTGCGTCCTTATTATGGGATACCAGAATTATATCCTTGATTCTTATCTGCCGTAAAATAAAACGATGACAAAAATCCGCTTCGTTCCCAGCCGCAACCTGATTCTATTTCAAAAAGTCTTTCGCGGCTGACAGTGGATTCGTCTTATCCTCAAACAAGCATTTTCTTATGTCGGATAATCCCAAAGGCGTCGCGTGGCGACAGATGCCATAACGATGAAGACTTATGTCACCCTTTCAGGGTTGGGACCTGTTATCACCCACGATCTATAAACATGCCACCGCTTTGGGGTTTCTGCATATTCATCCGTGAAGTATGTAAAACAGGTTGGGAATTTGAAATCCATGCTAGAGAACCAACTTCATCTGCCACTGCGACAATTCTTCCTTCTCAAAACCTGCGCGTTCGAATATCTTTCCAAACTCTTCAGGGAATATCGCAGGCACATGCCAGGTCTGCCCTGCATGCTCTGCGATCAGACTCTTTAGCATAGTCACGCTTAACTGTTTGCCGCGCGCATGAGGCTCCACCAACAGGGACCATATCACTACATGCTCGGCCTCAGGATTGGATGTGACAACCAAAGCCGGTCCGTTGCGAAAGGCACGCGCCGGCGGATTCAAATGAGCGATCGTCTCACCCGCCAATTGCCAGGGTAAATTTGTTAAACCATGTTGCGATATCAAGGCACCGGCTTCACGCAGATCGATCTCTTCCAAGGAATTTTTTGCAATTTCGCTTGCGTCCCTGCGGATCATACCGATCAACCTGCGAATGTTTTGAAAGCCGCACTTTTGATATAACTTCACAGCCTGTTCATTCTGTTCGATCACTTCGAGAACCATATCGTGGTCTTTGCGATCACGCGCTTCCTCGATCAGTTTTTCCATGAACCAGGACCCTGTGCCTTTGCCGCGCATGTCCTGTACAATACCCATTGCCGCCAGCCGACTCGTCCAGCCGCGGCGCGCGATCAGCGCTATGCCAATGGGCTTATCATCCGCGATCAGCACACGGCTGGCAGATAAGTCCACACTGTCTTTGCGGATCATTGTCAGGAACTGGGGCAGGTTGAATGTGACGGGGGCAAGGTAATTCTCAAAGCTGAGATTCAGCAGTTGAGTCAGATCAGGCAGAGGGTGGTCTGAGGCGGGTTTACTATCCAGTTTCATTTTTTGATTCTACCCGCGTCCATCGTATAATCGGCAAGTTCAAATGAGGACAATTTCATGACAGACTTTTCAAAACTTGCTCGGAAGATCACGTGGGTGCTTTTTATTACGCAAAGCCTGGCTTCGGCTGGTTTCATTGCCGCGGCGGCGATCAACCCCATTCTCGGTGCGAAACTGGCATCAGCCCGTTCGCTGGCAACCCTGCCAACCGCAGTGTATTTGCTAAGCGGTGCGCTCTCTGCCTCAGCATGGGGTTTTATTATGGACCGCGTTGGGCGGCGCAATGCGATTGCCGTGGGTTTGTTGATCGGTGTGCTTGGCAATGTGCTTGTACTGGCTGCCATTCAATCTGCATCTTTTTTGCTGGTGTTAATCGGTTTGATGCTGATGGGCATCACAAATTCGGCTGTGATGCTGGGACGTTTTGCGGCGGCAGAGGTGAACCATCCCGATCAACGCGGACGCGCGATCTCAGCCGTGATACTTGGCGGTGTGATCGGTACAATCCTGGCGCGCGTGGCGGCGGTGCCCATGGGTGACTTTGCGATCAGCATTGGCATGGATGAACTGGCCGGCGCGTATCTCACCACACTTGTGTTATTTGCCATCGCTGCGCTGATCGTCTTTATAGGTCTTCGTCCTGATCCACGCGACCTCGGCAGGGAAGTGGCAAAGTTGTATCCCACAATAATTCCACAAGGGGAGGCGCGCCCCATCTCACAGATCCTGCGCCAGCCCGCCGCAATCACCGCAGTGACCGCGATGGCTTTGGGACAGGTGGTGATGGTTGCCATCATGGTGATCACATCCCTGCACATGGAGGATCATCATCACGCACGGAGCGCTATTTATTCGGTCATTTCGGCACATACGTTTGGGATGTTTGCCCCTTCCATCATTTCAGGCTGGTTATTGGATAAGTGGGGACGCGGCACAATGATCCTGATCGGCGCTTCAACCCTGTTGGTAGCGTGCATCCTTGCACCGATTTCACCGGCTGTAATACCGCTCGGCGTTTCGCTTTTTCTGCTGGGCATTGGCTGGAATTTCTGTTTTGTAGGCGGCTCTACATTACTGTCTGACCAACTCTCGCCGGCTGAACGGTCGCGCACACAAGGTTTCAATGACCTGCTGGTTGGTCTTGCTTCTGCAATTGTAAGTCTGGGAAGCGGGTTCATTTTTGCAACGACCAACTACACGATCATTTCGATCGGTGCAGGGGCACTGGCGCTGATCCCGTTGTGCATGTCGTTTTTATGGTTGAGAAAAAAATCGCCAGCATATATATAAAAGTAAAACTTCCCGCAGGCTGATCTGCAGGAAGTTTTTTATTGATTATTTTCTGATCATCGTCAATAACATTTTAAATCTTTGCAGTGCGCGCACTGCATGGGGTTCATCGGCTGGCATGATGATCGCATCGCCTGCCTGCAAATGGAATGGCTTGCCCGAAATTTTTATCTCGGCTTCACCTTCCAGCACATGGACGAGCGCATCGAAAGGTGCAGTATGTTCGCTCAGTTCCTGATCCTGATCAAAGGCAAAAAGCGTGACATTGCCAGCCTCTGCTTTGGTGATCTGGCGGCTGACCACGGAGCCATCCTGATAGGAAACCAGTCCTGCCATGTTCAATACTTCTGATTTTGGGGCAGTTGACATTATTTGACCTCGATCTGGTACGCGGCGGGAATCGTTGTGAAGCGAGTCGTGCCCGTCACGACCAGGATTGCTTCATCGCCACTTTTCAACGACAGCGGAATGTCAATAGTATTATCGGCATTTAACTCAATAGGCGTCACAGTGGTGGTATCACCTTTGATTATAAGACTCAACCGGTACGTTTGTGGCAGGACATTTTCAACCCGCACAAATCCATTCGCGACCCAGCCACCATCGTCCGCTTCAAAGTCGGACTGGTAGTTGAGCGCATCCACACGAACATCGTCCAGCAGGAAACCGTCGCCATTGAGCAACGCGTCCGTAACATATTCGAATCGAACTTGCACTTTCTGCCCGGCAAATTGCGAAAGATCAATTTCTTCAAGTCTCCAGTCACCGGTCTGACCGGTATAAGCCCAGCCATAGGATGCGCCGGACGGGTTGAAATCGGTACCTGAAGGTGTGCTGAGAATTTCCCAGGTCTGCCCATCGGTAGAGGCCTCGAGATATAGATAATCCCAATCTTCCTCGATATCGTACCAGGTTTGATAACTTAAAATGATCGGTTCGCTCACGTTCGTGAAATCAAACTCGCGTGTGAGGGTCATATCTGATTCGTTGCCTTTATTGGACCAGAAGGCGTATTTACTGGAATACGCATCCACAGGCAAAAGACCTGCCGCACTTGAACCACTAAAATGCAATGTGTAATCGCTAGTGCAATCAACCTTAATGTAATCAATACCATATTGGTTGACAGAACTGTCCAGTGGAGATTGCGGACAGTCGCTTATCACTTCGGTATCAATAGCCTGCGGGGCATCGGGATAATTGTGATAGGCGTAGCGTCCATCACCAACATTTTTATCCTGGAGATACAACGTGGTTGCCCAATCCATAAAGACATCATCGGCTGTAATAATGTTTCCCGTTTGGGGGTCGGTAATATTTAATTGCGCGAGTGTGGCATCTATGCTCGCCAAATCATTCATTGGATTACTGTTGAGATGCTTCGTGGCATCCTTACCGAAGCGATCAAGGAAATAGGTTAGATAGAGAAAACTTTGACCATAATGCAGAGAGAAATCAGGCGACTGATTATCCACCCATGAGTTCAATTGCAAATCGGGGGTTTGAACATAGTACCAATCTGAACCGCCGACATTATAGCCATTAATAAAGGCGCCCACTTCCGCAAATCCTTCGACCATCCACGTCGCGTCATTACGATCCGTGGGATGCTGAATCATGTGCACAAACTCATGGGCTAATGTGGAGTAAGCAAATTCATCTGCGAGACTCCGGCTTGAGATAAGCACAAACGTTTCGTGAGCGTTGGAATATTCCTGAATTTGTGGATTGAATTCATCGGTTGAATAAAAAACGCCTCCGACATTACTTCCCAGGCCGCCCGTGTAAAGCACAAAGATATGTGGATCGTTATCCACACCCGGAGTCCATTCACTACCGAAGAACTCGCGATTGGTGGGATAGATCTTGTTCTCAAATTCATCCATCAGGTCTTTCATATCGCCTTTGTCCACATCAGCTCCATCTTCAGCCCAAAAATAGGAGTGAGGCGTTATATAGAGCAGGGTGGCGTTTGTTTGATTGTATGAAGTTGTATCTGAATTAAGGATCCAGAATTTTTCCTTATCGCCTATTTTATATGCCTTGCCCTGCACCGTCTTTGAAACATCACATATGCCTTCCAAGCGGCAGGCAAGTTCATATGGGTCATTCTCAGGGACATTGGTATTTAGCAACACTTGAAGCGTGTCAGATGAGATCGATTCAATTGGAGGCTGAGTCAGCTCGATGGTCGGAGGAGGCGTCGCGGTATCTTCCAAAGTGGGCGACGGGGAGGGCGTTACATCTATCGTTGCTATTGGCGAATTACGATACTCATAAAAAACAAGTCCGCCTGCCGCAATAATTACTACACACGCGCAACATACGAGAATTGCAACAACTGCTGTGATAATCTTCGGTACCACTGAAGATTGGTTGTTATTGATTTCCATTTGAAGGGTCTCCTTATAAGTCCCCGCATCTTACCTTTTTATAATGAATATGAGATTAGTAAAAAAAACATCCCGTGGGTTGCCCAGCCAAACACGGGATGTTTTTGTTATTGATTCCAGAATTTTGAAAAGTGTATGTTAATCCTCTAAAAACGGATCGACTTGCTGTTTTTGTCAAAATAATTCGTCAACTGCGCGCGCACAGGTTTAAGGATACCAAAATGCGCCAGCATAAAGATCGAGAAAGCTGACATTCCAAAGAAAAACAGCAGGTCTTTCCACAGATAACTGGTATCTGCAGTCTCCTTGAATACATAACGATACATGATCAAACCCAAATGGATCAAACTAATAATCAGCAATGGGATCGCAAAGGGGCGCAAATCATGATCCTCAATGATCAAATGCAGGCCAACCATCGCAGCCAGCCCGGCACCCACAATACTCAAATATGCCAAGTAGTGCAACATATCGTAACCCTGTTGATATAGTCGCTGCAAAACCAGCATTTGTATAAAACAAACACCCGCAAGGCATCCCCATGTAAACCATTTGATCAGCATTGGCAGGATCAAATTCCCATACACGCGAATCCCGACCATGGCTGTCAGCCAGCCAACTCCATAAGCCAGCCCGACCACGATCACTTTTGTCCCCATACCGTCCAGAGATTTGTTGGTCAGCCCGCCTTCACCGAAAATATCAGAAATCAGCTTAACCCCACCGATCAGGGAAAATCCCAACGCGCCTATGCTCACCAGCAACATGACAAGGCTCATCAAACCTCTTTGCGAAACCTTATGACCGTTTCCATTACGCGGCTGTGATGGTGGCTGGTTATTTGAATGATTCATAATACCTCCTGCCCTCAATGTGACAATAAAAATCTGTCTTTTACGGGGCGTGCGCTGAATTATACCCATAAGACAGATTTTTTCGGGACAAGGTTCCCGCCTCACGCGCCAATCGAACCTGTTTCTGGTCCATCAGCCGAATCCACCCTGAAGCATTCTCTGTATCCACTTTCAACAAAATAGTTGGAGACAACCTCACAGACCCAAATTCTCTTAATAAAAAAGAAGTGAGTTTATACACTTGAAAATCTTTTCTATAATCACTAACCTGATCTAAGGTTGTGAGAATTGAAATTCAGGAGGAACAAATGTCAAAACTCTATCGAACAATCGTGTTTTTTTGCTTGTAGCGTTGGTAGCATCTTGTGGGGTACCTGCCACAGTTACCCCATGTGCA
>Ga0180069_1000177_pt1 | contig 13416 bp, 10 predicted proteins | sample EasRivERM_16_10D_2_FD_121793 | JGI IMG/M metagenome (GOLD analysis project Ga0180069, IMG submission 121793) | Soil microbial communities from meander-bound floodplain in the East River, Colorado, USA - East River metaG ERMLT231B'_16_10D | ecosystem: Environmental > Terrestrial > Soil >...
CCAAGCATGGCCTGTAGGGCAAATACATTTCCTCCATTACGCAAATAATTGATCGCGAACGTATGGCGAAACCGATGCGGATGAACGTTTGACACCCCGGCCCGCTCTCCAATGCGCTTCAACAAGTTGCCAAGATTATCTCGGGTAAACGGCAAGTCACTATCATATTTGTGCCTGATCACAAACAAGGGGCTGGTCGGCTGAATCTGTCCAAGGCGAGGACGCAAGGTTTTGTTAATAGCATCTGCGGTAGCCTTACCAACGGATACGAGCCGTTCCTTGGGTTCTCTACCTGGGCCTTTTCCCCTAAGCTTGATGGTTCTATTTGCAAGATTGAGATCTTGAAACCGTATGCTGCATAGTTCACTGGCTCGGGCGCCAGTGTCCAAGAGAGTGAACAAAATGGCACGATCGCGATCAAATGTCGGCCGGTGTGTTTTAGTCTCTACCCTGGTCTTCCAATTGTGGGAGGTCTCGCAGGCGGCCAAAAGTTTTGCCCACTGTTCATGGCTGATTGGATCAATGACAGGAGCGGACGGTTTCGTAACTTTGATCTCCCGAAGAAGGTTGGTTTTGACCAACTTCTCTTCCACCGCCCAGTGCCAAAGCGAGGAGAGATTAATATGAATATTCAAAATGGATTTTTGTGATAGTTTGAATTTCCCTCTTGGCGCAACACCATCTGGTTCGCTCTCATAGTCCTGCTGTAACCAGGCAAAAAACCTAACCAGATCTGACTTTGAAATCGAATCAATCGCCGGAGCCGAACTAAAAAACAAAGTCAGCTTTTGGAAGGAGTTACGATAGTCGTTGATTGTATTGACTGATTTGCCTTCAGCTTGCTTGCTTAAGATCATCCCCTCGAAGGCTTGTGATAGTGTAATCGAGCTTTTCTTTTGTACCATGAGATCTTCTCCTTGAATTGATTTCCGGGTATCACGTCATTGAATTCTGAGTACGTGATAGCGGTTTTTTTCAACCCAACGAGAACAAACCATGTGGTCTGCAATCTCACGGATATTTAGTTTTTAGCTCACTACAGTTCACACGGCTAGCTTTTTGGGCTATCCGTGTGAACTTCTGTCGGGGTGGAGAGATTTGAACTCTCGACCTCACGGACCCGAACCGTGCGCTCTACCGGTCTGAGCCACACCCCGATTGGCAAAGTCCCCTTGTAGGGAAAGCGTGCGAATTATACCATCGCAATTTGTTTTGCGCGATGCTTCAGCAATCACGGTTATGGATTGAGCAATACAACCTGGCTATATACAAAGAACAACCCGGGCATACGGTCGTCATCCTGTCGTATCGTTAGACGCGCCCGCATGGGTTCGGTCACTTTGTATGGAATGGTCGTTTCAAACAATTGCGGATTGATATCGTCCACCGTAAGGATGCGCAAGCCAATGGATCTTCCTTCAGGACTTACCAGTTCCAGGATGACAGGCTGAACGCTAAACGGCCAGATATCCCCCTCCACGTTCAAGACTCCGCCGAAAACTGGTTCTTCAACAAAAGGACTTGTCACCCCGACAGGTTCAGATGGATTCCCCGGCGGGTTGATCTCATTGACACCCGCTGAAAGCAAAAGAATACGGACGGAGTTCAACGCTTCTATTCTGCCTTCACTATCGACCATGCTGACTGTGATACGACCCAACTCTGCCACAGCGCGCGTTTCAAATGGAATTTTGAAGGATACGAATGCGCCTTTTGAAGTACTAAGCACCTGCCGCAACGTGCGCGCCAACAAGCGACCATCTTCGCCATATAGATCCACTTGAATTTTTTGACTTTCACCGGTAATTACATTGGCGCGAAACTGGATCGGTGAAACCAATTTCGACATGGGACCCGGTGAAATGAATTGAATTGTACCGGGATCATGCCCGGGAATCGATGTGATGGTGCTGGTAGGTAGCGGTGTGGGTGTTTGGGAAGGTCGAGCCGTTCTGGTCGGCTTGAGGGTTTCAGTTGGCACGCTGGTCGGATTCAACGCAATGGCAGTTTCTGTTCCAGCGTCATTTGCTGACGCGGCTGTCAACGCGATGACGGTCGGCACGTATTCAGGAGGATAAGCCGTCGGAACAGGACTCGAAGCTGGTGCGGCGCAACCAGCTAAGAGTCCAAGAAGAGCAGCGAGCAGGAGGAGTCTGAATTTCATCGTTAAATTAAGAGTGTGTCGCACTGGAGATAAATCCTACTCACCAAGAGACCAAGAGCTGCTTTCAGCCGCTTCAGTTTTTCACTCATCGATTCTCCAGTTAAATGTCATTGTGAGGCGCGTTCGTCGCGATGACATTTGCACCAGCACGCAAGTACAGGCGAGTAATCCCCAACTACCAGAAGATTGCTTCAGACACAAGAGCACTGCCTCGCAATGGCATACGATTTACGATACTTTCCAGCGTAAGGGTTTATTTTGTAATGCGGATAAAACTTCGGCGGCGATATCTTCGGATGCCCGGGACTGCGCCTCAACGGTCTGCGCGCCAACATGTGGAGTAGCGATCACGCGTGGATGGGAAACTGCTTCTGTCAAAACAGGCGGTTCCTGCCCAAAGACATCCAGCGCGGCGCCTGCGACCTTTCCGCTGTTCAACGCTTTCACCAGCTCGGTTTCATCAATGATGCCGCCGCGCGCCGCGCACACGATTCGTACGCCATCCTTCATTTCAGAAAAAGCCAGCGCACCGATCATGTCACGAGTTTGGACGTTGAGCGGCAAATGCAGTGAAATGAAATCAGACCACGCGTATAGATCTTGAATCGATACAGGTTCAGCGCCGCGTTGCTTGATGTCGTTTTCCGAGATCAATGGGTCGTAGGCAACAACGTTCATGCCAAAAGCCGAAGCACGCTTGCCCAACTCCATACCAATTCGACCGTAGCCAATAATGCCAATCGTCTTGCCATTTAGCTCCACGCCTTCAAGTTCCTTCTTGAGCCATTTGCCCTGCTTCATCCCGGTATCGGCACGCGGGATTTCGCGGGCGAGGGCGAGCATGAGTCCGAAAGTCAATTCGGCTACAGCAAGCGTAGTGGACATGGGCGCGTTGACCACCGTCACATTATGTTTCTTCGCGGCTTCGAGGTCAATGTTATCCACGCCAACGCCGGCGCGACCGATCACTTTCAGTTTGGACCCGGCTTCCATAACGGAAGCAGTTACCTTGGTCCGGCCGCGAACGATGAGTGCATCGTAATCAGGAATCGCTTTCAGCAGATCATCCGCGGAAATATTGTTGCGGTCATCCACGTTTGCAGATGCCCGTAAAATGGACTGTCCGCTTTCGTCCAGTCCGTCTGTAATGAGAATTTTATATTGTGTCATGGGGATATTTTAACATGAGTAGGGGCGGGGTAGCCCCGCCCCTACAAATTTCATTCGTAACGCAATGCTTCAACAGGTTCCAAATTTGCGGCGCGGCTGGCTGGGTAAATTCCAAAAAATAACCCAATGATCGCCGAGAAACTTGTCGAAAGCAGAATAGCATCTGTGCCAACAATCGGTAAAAAATCATTACCTGTGGCAGTGGCGATCTTGCCTACCGCAAAAGCGATGAGCCAGCCGAATAGTATGCCGATAATGCCCCCGATCAAACTGAGTAGGGATGACTCGGTAAGAAATTGAAGCAGAATATCTTTTTTGCGGGCGCCTAATGCCTTGCGCAGACCGATCTCGCGGGTTCGCTCTGTGACCGACACAAGCATGATATTCATAATGCCGATGCCGCCTACCAACAGGGAGATGCCAGCAATACCGCCGAGGAAAATGGTGAGAACACCTGTGATCGTTTCAAATGTTTGCAGGAAATCCTGTTGTGTAAAAACAGTAAAGTCATCGTCACCTATCGGCGTGCGATGGCGCTGGCGCAGAATGTTGGCGATCTCATCCGAGGCTTGCGGCACTGATTCAGCAGAGGCGGCTTGCACATAAAGAACATCGATTTCATCGCGCGAACTGCGCTTAATAAGGCGCGCCTGCGCCGTGGTAAACGGGATATACGCGTCACCATCTTCACTGCCAAATGCTCCGCCGCCTTTACCAACCAAAACGCCAATGACACGGAATGGCTGGCCTTCAATGCGGATCGTCTCGCCGATAATTCCGTCATGCCGACCAAGGATTGCATCTGCGGCTTCAGGTCCAAGAACTACGACAGACATACGTCCAAGCATGTGCTCTTGATTGATAAATTCACCCTCGGCAAGTTCGAGATTACGCACTACAGAATAATCAGGGGTGACACCTGTGATCGTTGTTGTGGAATTTTCACCGCCAAATGCCAGTGTTCCATTTCCCTGGATCACAGGGGCTACTGATTCCACCGAAGGCGCGGCAAAAGGATCCGCGATTGCTTCGGCGTCGGCAAGTGTAAGCGGGCGGTCATTATTACCGCTTCCGCCATTACGGTCGCCAGGTCCAGGAGGACCATCTGCACTGCCTTTGAACACGAACAATAAATTCGTACCGATACTGCTAATGGAACCTGTGATGGAGGCCTGCGCTCCGTTTCCGACCGCCAGCATGGCGATCACTGCCGCAACGCCGATCACAATGCCAAGCACCGTCAAACCCGAGCGCATTTTATTGCCATTCAAACTTTCAATGGCTTCCAGAAGGGCTTGTCCAATGGTCATTATTTCATCCCTTCCTTTTCTTCACCAGCCAACTCGAGTTCGCCGTCCCTTAAGCGGATCACGCGCTGGGTTTGCCCGGCGATCGCAGCATCATGCGTAACGATGATCAAGGTTGTGCCATGTTCTTTATTGAGATTGAGCAATAGGTTCATGATCTCTTTCCCAACTTTGGAATCCAAATTCCCGGTTGGCTCATCTGCCATGATCATGGCAGGGTCATTTACGATCGCACGGGCAACAGCCACTCGTTGTTGTTGACCGCCTGAAAGCTCATAAGGACGATGTGTCATACGATCACCCAGTCCCACGGCTTCAAGAGCAGCGCGGGCGCGCTCACGACGCCCTTCGGTCTGACCTGAGTAACGCAAAGGCAATTCAACATTGCCCAAAGCAGTCAAACGCGAGAGCAGATTAAAGCTCTGGAACACAAAACCAACTTTACGATTACGAACACTGGCAAGTTGATCATCATCCATTTGAGCGACCGATTCGCCATCCAATAAATATTCCCCCGAAGTTGGTCTATCCAAACAGCCCAGTGTGTTCATCATGGTGGATTTACCCGAACCGGAAGGTCCCATAATGGAAACGACTTCGCCGCGTTTGATCTTAAATGAAACACCGCGCAGCGCCTGCACATCAAACTCGCCCATTTTATAAGTTTTAACCAGGTCATGCGCTTCGATCACCCAATCCATATCAACCTCCGAAGGGACCACCATTAACAGAGGGTGGATTCAAAATGATCGAATCGCCTTCTTTGACATCACCACCGACAAGTACGCTATCAATGCCGGACGAAGAACCAAGCAGGACCGTGACCGCTTTAGGCTGACCGTCAACAAGCATATACACCACGCGTTCAGCATCCAGCAGGCGCACCGCACGGTTGGGAACCAATAAAACGTCATTTTCTTCTTGAACCACGACATTCACCGCGGCGGTCATACCTGGCTTTACGAACTCATCGGCATCAGTTAACTCGACAGTCACTGTAAAATTCACAACACCACCGACATTGTTACCGACCTTCGCAACTTCGACAACTTCACCGTGATAAATTTTATTGAGGATGGCATCAAATGAAAGGGTCGTGGATTGTCCAATAACCACGCTATTAATATCAACTTCTGAAACTTCCACATCCACATACAAGCTGGAAAGATTATCCAGACGGAATGCCGTAGCACCTGCGCCGACCTGGTCACCCGGCAGGATATGAGACTCCGTCACAATGCCAGGAAAAGGCGCGATGACGCGCGCCATGTTGAGGGTGGCAAGAGCCGCATCCACACGTGATTGGGCGGCGGCGATCTCGACAAGGTTCCCCGCATTCAGGCGGTCAAACTCGCGTTGGGCATCATCCAGTTTTGCCTTGGTAAGCACAACATTCTCATCCGCTTTGGCTTTGGTGGTCTCATCCGCATAGCCCCGATATTCCTTTAAAACAGGGTATTGCTGATTACCGACCGTTTTATAAACGATCTCCTTGATATGGATCCTGCCATTAAGTTCCTTGCGATAATTCACAGCACGATCATATGCCGCCTGCGCATCGCGCAGATTGATCACAGATTGCGCGCGGGCTGTATCAGAGTTGAGCAATTCATCGAGGGCGATTTGAGCACTGGCCAGATCAGCCTCAGCCATAATGATGCTTTGTGGCATGGAAGTCTTGGATAAAAACGACATGACAAAACCTGCCGGAACATTATCGCCGACATTCACATTGACTGTATCCACTGTACCAGCCGCCTGCCAGACCAGAACTGCAGATTGTTTTGCGCGGACAGTACCGGTCGCACCAATCGTCGCGACCAGATCGCCGCGCTTGATCTTGACTGTTTCGAATTGACTCGCTGTATCACCACCGCCTCTCTGTATGAACGCATAAGCAGTAGCCGCAATCGCGCAGATCAGTAAAAAGATTAGTAAACCCCTATATTTTTTGACAAAGACTCGCATTGATCCTCCATAAAATTTTCATTTAATGTGAGGAAATTCTACACCACAAATATGAATTGACGGTGAATTTCACGGGAAGGCTTACAAATATCTAATGTGTAAATAAATGTGACGATTGTCGTCCAGTTTGGTGACATTTACGCCTGTGGACATGTTTTGTGTTTAGGTATCATGATAATGAAATCCATGTTCCTACAGTCTCGGAGGCATTAATGCAGTTTATACCCAGTGAAAACCTGACCATTGATCGCAAAGCCCGCGCCAATATGCCATTTTACGATCTTGACTTGCGGCCTCCCGATTTGCGAGCCTGCGATTTCGAAGATGTGGTTATAGATTTCAGCCCGGAGCGCGCCATGGTGGAAGCGGCGCGCTGCATCCATTGCCCAGATCCTGCCCCCTGCATGAAAGCCTGCCCAACCCATAACGATATCCCTTCTGCAATGTGGCTCATTGAACTGGGACGCTTTTCAGATGCCGCTAACCTTTATCATCAGACAAGTTCACTGCCTGAAATTTGCGGGCGCGTTTGTCCACATGAGGCATTATGCCAGGGCTCCTGTGTACTTAACAAACAACAAACACCGGTTCTGTGCGGGGAACTGGAGGTCTTTACCGTGGATTACAAACGCCGCAATGAAGGTCGCGTTATTCCGCTCACTCCACCTACTGGGAAACGGGTCGCTGTCATCGGAGCTGGCCCTGCCGGTTTGGGGTGTACCGATCAACTCGTCCAGCGCGGACACGAAGTAACCATCTTTGAATCGAAGCCAACGCCGGGTGGTCTGTTGGTCTACGGAATTCCCAATTTCAAACTTCCCAAAGATGTGTGGCTGGAAAAATGGGAAGAGTTTGAACGCGCAGGTGTCAAATTCGTTGGCGATACATATATCGGAAAAAATAAAACCATTGACGATCTTTTCAACGAAGGTTTTGATGCAGTCTTCATCGGGGTGGGATCTCAGATCGACGCGAAGATGGAAGATACACCCGGAACAGACCTTCCCGGCGTTTACGAAGCGACAGATTTCCTGATCCGCGGAAATGTGGATCCGCAACTCCTTCCGCCTGACATGAACAAACCACTTGAAATTGGCAAACGCGTTGTCGTCATTGGCGGCGGCGACACAGCCTCAGATTGTTTACGAACGTCGTTAAGACTTGGCTCCGACGAGGTGACATGTCTTTATCGTCGCACAGAGAAAGAAATGCCTGGCGGCAAAAAAGATCGCAAGTTTGCCAGGGAGGAAGGCGCCAAATATCGCTTCCTGACTCAACCTGTAAAATTCATCGCCGGCGAAAATGGAAGACTTGCCGCAGTGGAATGTCTTGAAATGAAACTGGGTGAACCCGACGCAAAAGGCAGGCGCAAGCCGGTCGCAATAGAGGGATCGAACTTTAGCATAGCATGTGATACAGCCGTTCTCGCGCTTGGCTATTGGCCCGATCCCATCATTGGTAAAACGACGCCGAATCTTGAAATCCATGATTGGGGTCTTGTCACAGCCGATAAAGTGACTGGCGCTACATCCCGCCCGGGTGTCTTCTCAGGAGGCGATTGTGTAACAGGACCTGACCTGGTAGTCACTGCCATGGTAGCCGGACGAAAAGCCGCCTGGGCAATTGATGAATATCTGAAAAGTAAATAGATATGATCGGAAATTAATTTAAGACACTGATAAAAGTAGTTTTTTCCTATATTCTCAGTGAGATTTGCGGCTAAAAATACTTTCGCCAGAGGTCCATGTAGACCCGAAGGGGAATAAAAAATATGCACTTCATACTGCTCCATCGGCACTATCCGATGGAGCAGTACTTGTTTATGGTTATAATCACTACATGTTTCATAGAATAGTATGGGTATTTGATAAAGTCTTTTCCATTCTTGTCCTTGCCATGCTTATCCAAAGTGATGTACCACGCCTGACAGGTCAAATCGATCAAGCCCGCAGTTACACCCGCGCCATCGAGTTTGATTACCCCACCTGGGTTTGGGATGCCATCTGGAGCAAAATAGATCAAAGCGTGATCGATGCACCCCACATCTTCAAGCGTGGCTCGAATAGACAGATCGTCTTCGAATACCTGCGAACAACTGACGAATTGAATCAAACGGAATTTCAAATCGAGAAGATTTTTGCCGACCCGGCCGTTACAGATAAAGATTCAACCAGCGCACATCTGCGCGCCCAACGTGACGAACTCGTTGAAAGACAAGCCGCGCTCGCACCCTTCGCTGAATCCATTTTACAAAACCAGGTCAATGATGTGCTCGCCGAACTCGGTCTCACCACCGGCGGACAAACCCTGCCACCTCTCCTGTACAGCAGTTCCCCCACACCGCTTGCGCTCATCATTTCACCCCGCGCACATATTGAACAAACCACCAACATCTCCATCCTCCCGTCATTGACTCTCGACCAGCAGATCAAACTCGAAGATGACGTTGCCAGCTCCCTCAACGTTTCAACGCTTATCGTCCCAATTGGCGGCATCGGCGTCTACCCGACTATGGTGATGGAAACCACCGACCTGCGCTGGATGCTCACTGTCATCGCCCACGAATGGACTCACAACTATTTGAACATTCGTCCGCTTGGCCTCAACTACGACACCACGCCCGAAACCCGCACCATGAACGAGACGACCGCCAGCATCAGCGGCGATGAAGTGGGATATTTGGTGCTGGAAAAATATTACCCGGAATTGCTCGCTTCATCTTCAAGCCGGAACCTGCTTCAATTCAATATAGCTTATCGTCCCTCAAGTGGATACATCGAAGACACCCCCTTCGACTTCCGCGCCGAAATGCACACGACGCGCGTCAAAGCAGATGAACTCCTCGCTCAAGGCAAAATCGAGGAAGCTGAAGCCTACATGGAACAACGCCGCTTGATCTTCTGGGAAAATGGATATTTGATTCGCAAACTCAACCAGGCCTACTTTGCATTTCACGGAGCCTATGCCGATCTGCCCGGCGGCGCGGCAGGCGAAGACCCGGTCGGTCCGGCTGTGCGCGCATTGCGCGAACAAAGCGACTCACTCGCCGATTTCATCAAGACCATCGGCTGGATGACCTCATTCCAACAACTTCAGGAAGCCATTCAACAATAACAACCATGAAACCCTCAATATTCAAAACAATCGTCTTTTTCCTCTTTCTTCTTTCCATTATCACTGCTTGTTCAACAACGAACACCTCCATACCTGCCACTGATTTTGTTCTACCCACAAACATCATCATCCCCACCCCGATCGCGTGTGAAACCCTGCTCACCGAACCTACACCGGGATCTGAAACACCATCCATCTTCCCACCCATTACAAATGCAGACCATACCCGTGGACCGGAAGATGCTATCATCACCATCATCGATTATAGTGACTATCAAGACCCGCTCTCCTCTGAATTGGCAAAAGCGACCAAACAATTGTTTGAAGAAAATCCCAACAATATTCGCCTGGTAAGCCGGCCTTTCCCCATATTCATTGTGAATGACAAATCCGCCTATGCCACACTCGCCGTGGAAGCCGCGAGCGAGCAGGGTAAATTTTGGGAACTTCACGATCTTCTCTTCGCGCAACAAACGAACTGGGTCAATATGTCAGTGGAGGATTTTAACCAATGGGTCAACACTCAGGTTGCGGCTTTGGGAATGAACGTGGAGCGGTTCAAATCCGACCGGACACGTGAAGATATCGTCGCCAAAGTCCAAAGTGCCTGGGACGCAGGAACAAAGATCAACCTACCCGGCACGCCCGTCATTGTAATCAACGGAAATATGTATCAGGGTCCGCGTGATTACACCAGCCTGAATGATATCGCCCAATTGATCATCCTTGGTAAACGCCAATTCACAACCTGCCCGCCCTTCAATGTAAAAACAAACAAACAATATCTTGCCACACTCCATACAGAAAAAGGCGATGTGGTGATTGAACTTCTGGCCGATAAAGCGCCTTACACCGTGAACTCTTTTATTTTTCTTGCTCAAAACGGCTGGTACGATAACATCACATTTCATCGTGTCATCCCGAAACTCTTCACGCAAACAGGTGACCCCAGCGGGACAGGCAGAGGCAACCCCGGCTATTATCTGATCACGGAAATCCTTCCATCTCTGACGTTTGAAAGTCCCGGCATGGTTGCCATGGTCAACTCAGGACCCGATACCAGCGGAGGCCAATTCTTCATCACTTACGCGCCCGCCGTGCAATTCGATGGTAAATTCACGATCTTTGGACGAGTGCTCACCGGTATGGATGTACTCGAATCGCTCGCTCCCCGCGACGCACAACCCGGCGCGAATACGCCACCGGGCGATAAACTGCTTGAAGTAACAATTGAGGAAAAATAACTTGCAATCTGCCAATAGGTCAATACCCTCACTTCTCATTTCACTCATTCTTTTCCTGAGTGCTGCGTTGGTCTTTGCCGTTGCGATTTCAATGGCCTTTACAGCGTTTCTCCCACTGATTTCGGGCAATGAGATCCAGGCCCAGGGAACCATTTATGGTTTCGGGTTCGGCTTTGAAGCCCTGCTCCTTTTTGTGGCCACTTATTTATGTTTTCAAAAATACAGTGAACATGCTTTGGCAGATCTTCAAATCCAGATTCGACTTAAAGGCTGGCATATATTGAGTCTACTGTTTGGCGCGAGTCTGGTATTACTGCTCGGATATCTCGTCGCAGAAAACAAAAATATAAACTGGTTGATTCTCCCCGTACTGACGATTCCCGCTGTGGCATTACCAATTGGATTGATCTTTGGTTTTGGCGCACACAGGCTTCAGCTTGGTCCGCGCTGGCGGGTATGGGGCATCTTCGGCCTGGGTATGACGCTTGGTCCACTAATTTTATTCATGCTTGAAATTTTTGTCCTCATATTCTTTATTATTCTCTTTGCAGTTTATCTGATATCGCAACCCGGGTTGTCGAATGAGATCGTAACTCTCACAAATCAGATAAGTCTTGCACAAGATGATCCACAGGCGCTCATCAATCTCATCCTCCCTTATGCATTAAAACCAGCTTCGATCATCGCAGTATTATCTTTTATTGCGCTCATCGTGCCTTTCACAGAAGAACTGGTGAAACCGATCGGCGTATGGGTTTTTGCCAGCAAACTCGAATCGCCCGCACAGGGTTTTGCCCTCGGCGCGCTCAGCGGAGCTGCATATTCGCTGATTGAAACAATCGGCTCAAGCGGGCAGACTGCCGGATGGGCAACCCTGCTTATCACCCGGATCGGCACAACCCTGCTCCACATCACATCCACAGCGTTGATGGGCTGGGGGATTGCACTGGCATGGAAGAAGCATCAGTATCTGAAACTATTTGCCATCTATCTTTTTTCTTCTGCATTACACGGCATGTGGAACGCCAGCGCGATCCTGTATTCCTATTCACTGCTTGCAAAGGAACTTGACCCCTCCAGCCCGCTCAGTTCATTGACCCCTTTCACATTTGCCTTTTCCATTGCCCTGGCTGTCATTCTGTTGATAATATTGATTCTCGGCAACAAAAGTCTCAATCAAACAAACGCCAATGACCCGATTGAAAATACTGGCAGCGTTTCTCCATAGACGCACTTCGTCTCATGCCAGCGTGGTAACATAACAATATGACTGTAAACACATACACATCCATCGCCCGCGATGGCGACCTCGCCCAACTGGTTGGCCTGCGCCACAAACACTTCATCGTTCCCTTACAAGCTGGCACAAAACTCGAAACCCATCGCGGCATTCTCCAACATGATGACCTCATCGGAAAAACCTGGGGCACACAAGTCTTTAGCCACAACGGCTCGCCCTTCTTTTTATTACAACCCTCGCTCGCCGATCTCCTCATTGACCTGCCGCGCACCACGCAGATCCTTTATCCAAAAGATATCGGCTTCATCCTCGTCACCATGGGCGTAGGTCCTGGTCATACCGTGATGGAGGCAGGCACAGGCTCAGGTTCCATGACGACCGCGTTGGCTTATGCAGTTGGACCTGAGGGACGCGTCGTCTCGTATGAAATCAAACAGGATAATCAAAACCTTGCGCGCAAAAACCTGACCCGTTTCGGACTCGCTTCGCGCGTCGATTTCAAACTGCGCGATATTCAACAGGGCCTCGACGAAACTGACGCCGACTCCTTCTTCCTCGACCTGCCGAATCCATATGACTACACTGCCCAAGTCCGCAAGGCGCTCAAGCCCGGTGGATTCTTGTGTTGCCTGATCCCCACCTTCAATCAAGTGGAAAAAACTTTATATTCTTTGCGAAGAGAACGATTCGCCTTCATTAATGTGTGTGAGATCTTGTTGAGATATTTTCAGGCCGAACCTACTAAGATCCGCCCTACCGACAGAATGGTCGCACATACAGGCTTCCTTGTTTTCGCAAGACGCATCGAACCCAGCGATGATCCACGCGGAAAAGAACTGGCAAAAGAAGTAGGCGTTGAACTCAATGAGGAGAAAATCTAATGCGCCGCACGTTCCGTCGTCACATACAAAAAACGCTCGCCCACGAAGTTCCCCCGATTCTACAGGAAGCTAACTTCGCTTTCAGCAAAGGCGAATATGGACGCGCGGGTGAACTCTTTGAAAGAATCGCCGAAGGTGCGGATGCGCGCGGCGGACCACGCGCTCCACTCTTTCATTTGCAAGCCGGGCGTGCCCGCATTTATGCCGGGCAGACAAAATTAGGCATGCCCTCCCTCAAACGCGGACTCGAACTCCTTGCTGAGCGCAAACAATTTCAGCGCTTGCAGGATGCTGGTCAGCGCGTGATCGCCGAACTTAACGAGCGCGG
>Ga0180069_1000179_pt1 | contig 13381 bp, 14 predicted proteins | sample EasRivERM_16_10D_2_FD_121793 | JGI IMG/M metagenome (GOLD analysis project Ga0180069, IMG submission 121793) | Soil microbial communities from meander-bound floodplain in the East River, Colorado, USA - East River metaG ERMLT231B'_16_10D | ecosystem: Environmental > Terrestrial > Soil >...
GAAAACGTACATCTAACCCTACTTCCCCAGGAGACTGACATCCCTCAGTAACATTATCATTTGATAGAACGATTACCTTTCGGTAACATTATCATTTGGCTTGACACGGGGTCGGACAAGCTGTCGAAACAGAATCAGTGATCGGCTATGAGCGAGGCGGGCGCGCTGTCTATTTCGGAAAGTCCCTGTTGTGTTAACTCCAGCGCGCTTGTATAATTGATAAACACATTAATTCAAAACGGAGGTCGCCATGGCATACGGATATAACGGCAAGATTTTGCACGTGGATTTGACACAAGGCTCGTTGACGGTGGAGGAGCCAAATGAGGCCTTTTACCGCAAGTATTTGGGTGGAAGCGCAATGGGCATGCACTATATTTTGCGTGATATGCCAAAAGGTGCAGACCCGGTTGGACCCGATAATGTTTTGACGTTGATGGCGGGTGTGACGACGGGTGCGGCGATCTCCGGACAGAGTCGTTTGAATGCGAATGCCAAATCGCCGATCAGCGGTGGCATCGGTGATTCGCAAAGCGGCGGATTTTTTCCGGCTGAATTAAAGTTTGCGGGCTTTGATGGGATCGTGATCAAAGGCAAATCGTCCAAGCCTGTGTATCTTGCGATTGTGGATGGAAATTACGAGTTGCGCGATGCCGCGCATTTGATGGGCAAACTAACCGGGGAAGTGGACGACATCATTCACACCGAAGTTGACCCGAAGGCGGAAATATTACAACATGGTATTGGCGCAGAAAACGGCGTGTTGTTTTCCTCTCTGTGTTCCATGTCCAATCGTCATAATGGACGAACCGGCATGGGTCTGGTGATGGCCTCCAAGAATCTTAAGGCTGTGGTTGTGCGCGGCAGGAAAAAAGTGGGCGTGGCAGACCAGAAATCTCTAACGGCTTTGAATCGTATTGGTCCGAAAGCCATTCCTGAAAATGGCGATATGGATGGTCTCGCAAAATTCGGCACGGCGGTTGTGGTCTTGTTCAATAATACGATTGGCACGTTGCCAACCCGCAACTATACCGAAGGTCAATTTGAAAGTTGTGAACCCATCAGCGGCGAAAAGATGGCTGAGACCATTTTGAAGGAACGCGATACCTGTTACGCCTGCGTTGTGAAATGCAAGCGTGTTGTGGAAATTAAAGACGGTCCATATAAGGCTGATCCGCGCTATGGCGGTCCTGAATACGAAACGCTCGGCACCTTCGGTTCATACTGCGGCATTGATGATCTTGCGGCAATTTCGCTGGCGAGTCAGATCTGCAACGAATATGCCGTCGATTCGATTGCTGCAGGTGCAACCATTGCCTTTGCGATGGAATGTTTTGAAAAAGGCGTTATCACCAAGGAGCAAACCGGCGGGCTTGAATTAAAGTTTGGTAATACCGATGCGATGATCCAGGCCTTGTATATGATGGTGAAGGGCGAAGGCGAATTTGGTAAAACGCTCGGTATGGGTTCTGAACGCGCTTCCAAGGTTTGGGGTAAAAATTCCGATGAATTCCTCATCACCGTCAAAGGCGCTGAGGCACCCGCGCACATGCCACAAGCCAAACGCTCACTCGGGCTCATCTATGCGGTCAATCCGTTTGGCGCCGATCATCAATCATCCGAGCATGATCCATATTATGAAGAAGGCGTCGGCGATTTTAATCTCGACCGCCTCAAGCAGATCGGACTCGGCTCACCGCAACCCGCATACAGCCTCACTGAAGAGAAAGTCCGTTTTGCGTATGAGACCGAGGTTTTTTACTCCATGCTCGACTCGGCTGAACTCTGTCAATTCGTGTTTGGTCCCACATGGACGCTCTATGACGCGAAAGATACTGCGAATATGATTAATTCCGTCACAGGCTGGGACATTACTGTGGATGAGTTGATGGAAATTGGCCGCCGCCGATTGGATCTCTTTAGAGTGTTCAATGCCCGCGAAGGGCTCGGACGCAAAGACGACAAACTGCCAAAGAAATTTTTCAAGCAGCTAACCGGGACCGGTCCTACTGCGGGCTTCGCTCTGACTCATGAGGAGATTGATTCAGCCATAGATACCTACTACAAGCTGGCAGGTTGGACCTCCGATGGCGCACCGACCCCTGAGACATTAAAGAAGCACGATATCGAGTGGGCGGCGGAATATTTGCCTGCGTAAAATGAACTTAAACACAAAGGGCACAATGGACACGAAAGAAAAGGCAAAGAGCACAAAACTCTTTCCACTTTGTGCACTTCGTGTCCTTTGTGTTTAATGGATTTTGATTTCAAGGAACATTATGACCAATCAGCTCTACACCGAAAACATCTCTCACATGGCGCCAGTCTGGACGCGCATCTTTAACTTCGTTGCTGACCGCGCTGAAGGCTCGTACATCTACACCGATGATGGACGCAAACTTCTCGACTTCACGTGTGGTATCGGGGTGACGAATACTGGTCATTGTCATCCCAAAGTCGTTGAAGCGATTCGTGAACAGGCGGGTTTGTTTTTGCACGCGCAGGCAAATATCGTCATCCATAAGCCGATGTTGCAACTCATCGAAGAACTGCGTAAGATCGTTCCGCCTTCGATTGATTCATTTTACTTTGCAAACTCAGGTGCGGAGGCGTTGGAGAATGCCATCAAGATCGCACGCGTCTCAACTGGCAGGCAGAATGTGATCGTGTTCGGCGGCTCCTTCCACGGACGGACAGCCGGTACGATGGGATTGACCACATCCAAAACCGTGTATCGCGCAGGATTTGGTCCATTGCCTTCAGGCGTATTCGTGTCGCCATATCCTTACGCTTTCCGCTTGAAGATGACCGAAGCGCAAGCATCAGAGTACGCGCTGGAACAACTCGAACACTTGCTGGCTTCGCAAACGGCTCCAAAGGAGACCGCGGCTATTTTGATCGAACCAGTTCTCGGCGAGGGTGGATACGTCGTCCCGCCCAAGGCATTCATGAAAGGCTTGCGCGAGCTCTGCGACAAACACGGCATCATGCTGATCTTCGATGAAGTCCAATCTGGCTTCGGGCGTACGGGCAGATGGTTCGCGCTCGAACACTTCCATGTTGAGCCGGATATCATGACTGTTGCAAAAGGACTCGCCTCCGGTATGCCGCTTTCGGGCGTCTTCACCCGCACAGACTTGATGCTGAAATTGGATGTTGGTTCCATTGGCGGGACATATGGTGGAAACGCGGTGGCGTGCGCGGCAGGTGTTGCCACCATCCGCGCCATACGCGCTGAAAATATGTTGGAGAATGCCAACGAGCGCGGGCTTCAGCTAATGACCGGTCTAAGCAAATTCCAGGAGGAATATCCGCAGATCGGTGACATACGCGGACATGGTCTCATGATCGGCACCGAATTTGTGATGGATGGCAGTCAGGTAAAAGCCAAGCCGCTTGTCAAAAGTGTGATTCACTCGGCGGAAGAAAAAGGCATGTTGCTGCTTTCTTGTGGCACTTACGATAATACCCTGCGTTGGATTCCGCCATTGAATGTCACCTCCGAGCAGATCAATGATGGGTTAAAGATTTTTGGGGAAGCATTGAAGGAAACGATTAAATAGTCAAAAGTCGAACGTCTCATGTCAGGACGTTCGACTTTTGAAGTTCGACATATTTCATACAGGTATCATGACACAACCCCTCGATCGAACCAAACTCACCCAACTCCTCAAGCAAGAAGAACAACACTTTCACAAGAACCACCCCAAATCCTACGAACTTTATCAGCGCGCACGCAAGTCATTGCATGGCGGCGTGCCGATGTTATGGATGATCCGCTGGGCAGGCTCGTTTCCAGTTTTTGTTAAAGAAGCCAAAGGTGCGCATTTCACCGATGTGGACGGCAACGACTATATTGATCTTTGTCTTGGTGACACTGGCGCGATGACTGGTCATTCACCTGATGCAACTGTCAACGCCATCAACGAGCAAATTCAAAAAGGCATCACGCTCATGTTGCCGTATGAAGATGTCATCTGGGTGGGTGAGGAATTGCAACGCCGCTTCAAACTTCCATACTGGCAATTTGCTCTCACCGCCACCGATGCGAATCGTTTCGTCCTGCGCATGGCGCGTATGCTCACGGAACGCCCGAAGATCCTTGTCTTCAATTATTGTTATCACGGGTCTGTGGATGAAACCCTCATCACTTTAGATGATGAAGGCACTCCCATGTCGCGTCCTAACAATATGGGTCCGCAGGTCAATCCACTTCATACCACCAAGGTCATTGAGTTCAACGATATCGCCGCGCTCGAAACTGCGCTTTCGGCGCAGGATGTTGCCGCAGTCCTTGCTGAACCCGTGATGACTAACATCGGCATCATCCACCCCGACCCCGGCTATCATGATGCGCTTCGAGAGATGACAAGAAAATATGGGACGTATCTCATCATTGACGAGACTCACACCATCTGCGCGGGACCCGGCGGATACACCGCGTCATTCGGACTTCAACCTGATTTCCTGACCCTCGGCAAACCCCTCGCTGGAGGCGTTCCCGCCGCGATCTATGGTTTCACTGAAGAAGTGAGTAAAGCCTTCTCCGAAAAACTCGACATTAACGATGCGGACGTCGGCGGCATTGGCGGGACATTGGCAGGCAACGCGTTGTCCATTGCGGCGATGAAAGCCACGCTTCAAAACGTGTTGACCGATGATTTCTATGCCAAGTCAATAACTTTGCAGGAGCAATTCACAGCCGGTGTTGAATCGGTCATCAAAGAATTTGAATTGCCGTGGATCGTCAAACAACTCGGCAATCGTTCTGAATATTGGTTCAAGCCAACGCCGCCCAGGAACGGCGGCGAAGCCTTCGCCGCCATTGACCACGAACTTGACCGCTACATGCACCTCTTTGCTTTGAATCGCGGTATCCTTATGACACCCTTCCACAATATGGCGCTGATCTCCCCTGACATCACTAAAGCCGATGTGGGTTATCATACGAAGGTGTTTCGAGAAGCCGTGCTGAGTTTGTTTGATTGATTCTGGAGTCCGACAGCTTACTGTCGAAATTTCAAGGAGCAAGCTCCTTGATTCCAGAGTTGCAAACAATTTGAAAACACTCGTGAATATAATCCTGTTCACAGGAGTACAAAATGTCTGAATACAAATCCCAAGTCTGGCGCGTGAATGTGCGCGAACAAACCCTGAAACATGAATCCGTCCCTGATTCGTGGAAGCGGCTCGGCGGGCGCGGACTTTTGGCGCGCATCCTGCTCGATGAAGTGGATGCGAAGTGTGATCCGCTGGGTGCAGGGAATAAACTCATCTTTGCACCGGGCTTGTTGGTGGGGCACATGCTTTCGTCCACAGATCGAATCTCGGTGGGTGGAAAGTCTCCACTCACAGGTGGGATCAAAGAAGCGAACGCGGGTGGACGCACAGGCTTACATATGACCAACATGGGTATCTTTGCCCTCATCATCGAAGACCAGCCTACAGAGGATGGCTTCTGGGTTCTACATCTTTCACTTGCGAATGGTGGCCATGCCAAATGGGAGCGCGCTGGCAACGTCGTTGGTCTGGGCGTTTACGCGACTGCTCCCAAGTTGTTGGAAAAATACGGCGATAAAGTCGCCATCGCTTTGATTGGTCCCGGCGGTGAGATGAAGTTGAAAGCGGCGGGGATTCAAAACATTGATAAGGATAGAGTCCCGGCACGGATCGCGGCGCGGGGCGGACTCGGTGCGGTAATGGGCTCGAAGGGATTAAAAGCCATCGTGTTCGATAATGCCGGTGGGCAGAAGCCGCCCATCGTGAGTCCTGAAGCGTTCAAAGTCGCCCAAAAAGATTACACCAAATCCGTGATGGAACATCCGCAATCCATCACGTATCGCGATTACAGTACTGCTGCCATAGCGCCAATGTGTCAGAGTTTTGCAGCATTGACAGTAAAGAATTTTTCACGCGGTACGTTTGATAAGGTGGAGAATATTGGCGGCGACGCGTTGCATGAATTCACCACGACGCGCGGCAAGCCGTCCGATCCGTCGCACGCCTGTATGGCGGGCTGTACGATCAAGTGCTCGAATATCTTTGGCGGGGAGGATGGGAAGATTATCGTCTCACCGTTGGAATATGAAACGATTGGCTTGATGGGGGTGAACCTTGAAATCGACTCGCTTGATTCGATTGGACGCTTGAACTGGCAGGTCAATGACCTGGGACTCGACTCGATTGAAATCGGCGGCGCGCTCGGGGTCGCGGCGGAAGCGGGTTTGATGCGCTGGGGCAGCGAAGAGGACGCGTTGAAGTTGATTGATGAGATCCGCAAAGGCTCTGAGTTGGGATATGTGCTTGGAAATGGCGCGGTCAGTGTCGGGAAAAAATACAACATCGAGCGTGTGCCTGCTGTAAAAGGACAAGCCATGTCTGGCTACGAGCCGCGTTCGATCAAAGGGACGGGTGTGACTTATGCAACGACTCCTCAGGGTGCGGATCATACCAGCGGGCTAACGATTCGTGCGAAGGTCAATCACCTTGACCCGACTGCACAAAAGGATGCCTCGCTGAACGCGCAATTGAACATGGCTGGCTATGATTCATTGGGCGCGTGTATCTTCGCCGGCTTCGGATATGCCGCGACCCCCGATGGAGTTGTGAAGCGCTTATTGCAAGCACGTTACGGTTGGGATGATCTGCCCGATAATATCCTACAGTCCATTGGCAAGGAGGTCATCAAGATGGAGCGCGAGTTCAACAAGCGCGCGGGCTTCACTGCGAAAGATGACCGCCTCCCTGAATGGATGACGAAAGAAGTGATCCCTGAAAATGGCGCCGTGTTCGATGTGAGCGAGGAAGTGCTCGATCACATTTTTGATGGGATAGAGTGACAAAAAGACTTCCGAAGTCTCGAAGACTTCGGAAGTCTGGTTTTCAGAGCCACCGATGGGAGTCGAACCCATGACCTGCCGATTACGAATCGGCTGCTCTACCAACTAAGCTACGGTGGCATTTCTATGGCGGCGGGGATTATAAAGGATTATAACTAAAGCCGCAAGTTTTCAGCTTCACATGTCGTCTAACGCTAGGTGGAAAAACCTATGTTGCGAATCGCAATGCTTTCTTATCACACTTGTCCGCTGGCGACGCTGGGTGGCAAGGATACGGGCGGGATGAATGTCTACGTCCGCGAACTCACGCGGCAGTTGGGGCAAATGGGCATTCATGTGGATGTGTTCACGCGCTCGCAGGACGATCACGTGCCGCATGTTTTGCATGAACTCGGTTATGGCAACCGCGTTGTGCATGTGCCAGCCGGACCTGAGCACCCTGTTTCCAAAGAGGAAATGGCGAAGTACATTCCAGAATTTGTGGATGGGATCAAAGCCTTTGCCTGTGAAAAAGGGATCAAGTACGACATCATCCACAGCCATTACTGGATGTCTGGGATTGCGGCCGCGTCTCTTTCTGACCTTTGGTCTGGCGCGCCGATCATTCACATGTTCCACACTTTGGGTGAGATGAAAAACCGCATCGCGCGTTCGGAGGCGGAACGCGAAGGCGAGTATCGGATCAATGGTGAGAAGCAGGTGCTCGGGCGCGCGAATCGGATCGTCGTCGCTACATTGGCTGAGTTGACGCAGTTGCGCTTCCTTTATAAAGCGGAGCCGAATAAGATGGTCGTCATCCCGCCGGGTGTGGATGTGAGTCATTTTTATCCGATTCCAGCTGATGAAGCAAAGTCGTATGTGGGGCTCAAGCCGGAAAACCGTATGATCTTGTTTGTGGGACGCATCGAGCCGCTCAAGGGCGTGGATACCTTGCTGCAGGCGATGGCTTGTTTGCAATTGAAGGAGGCGCGTCCGGTGCATCTGGCGATCATCGGCGGTGAGCCTGGTGCAAGCCCTGAGGATATGACAATCGAAATGGCGCGCCTGCAAAAAATGTGTGATGATCTGGGCTTGGATCAATCAGTAATATTTTTAGGGATGCGCGATCAGGACAAACTGCCTTATTATTATTCTGCCGCGGAGGTGGTGGTGATGCCATCGCATTATGAATCGTTTGGGATGGTGGCGCTTGAAGCGATGGCGTGCGGGACTCCCGTGATCGCTTCAGAAGTCGGCGGGCTTGCGTATCTCGTGCGTGATGGCGAGACGGGCTTTACAATCCCTGCCGAAGAACCGGAAATGTTGTGTGAGAAGTTATCGTGGTTGTTGAATGATGCAGAGTTACATGCAAAGATGAGCCAGCGCGCCGTTGAGTACGCGCAGGATTATGCATGGGAGAAGATCGCAAAGCAGATTGTGGAAGCGTATGAGGAGTTGGTGAGGAGTGGGAGGTAACAAGTCTTGTTCAATATGGAGAGCTTCCCAGCCGATATCTCGACTACTGCAAATTAACATTGAAGAAGTAGACCCGTTCGCCGCGAAATAGCCGTTGTGTAGAGTCCCATGGAAACAAGAGAATGACATCAAACTGAATTGACTCGCCATTGGGCGGGGGCATATCCAACCACTGGGATTGATATGTGCCAGTGACGTGGGCTTCCTCAAAGACGCCTTGCGGACCGATGACGATGTTCTGCAGGTCGAAATGGATATCGGGAAATGAAGTAAGCAGTTCCTGATAGAACCGTGTCGCGCCCTCTTTGCCGCGCCAGCTCACGTTGTTGTTTGCAACGGTATAAACGCAATCCTCAGTCAGCGTTGCCATCAAGCCGGAAATATCGCGCGCGTCTTCGGCGATGGAATGATCCATCCAAAGCTGGCGGATGGTCTTGTATTCTTCCGGGTCAACTTTACGGCGGAGTTGTTTGAGGATGGCAGAGTGGGGAATTGATTTCATGTGCTTGATTTTATCATTACACCCAGCCTCATCAGTCCCCGCACGGTGATTTTTGCGACTGCGGTTTTTTTAGCGAGCGCGCGTTCAACTTTTTGATAAAGCCACTTATGAGTGGGTAATTGATTGACATTGAAATCGTTGAACCAGGCGCGGAGGTCTGACAGCGTATCCATCACGCGGTCAAGATCGAATTCGACCAGCGATTCTTGCCTGAACATTCCTTTACGGATTACTTGTTTTACTGCGCGATCTGCCGCGAGATCGTCGTCGGAGTTTTCGCGCATCATGCCTATCATCTGCCAATCTTTGCCTTCGCCTAATCCCGCGCGGCGGTGTTTGTGTGATGGGCGCAGGTCGATCAATATACCGTTGACTTTAAGGACGCGGTGCGCCTCGGTCAGGGCATGAACCATGCCCTCATGCGATACTCATCAGAGCACCCATGAGAAAACGACAATATCGAATTGGTCTGCCTTTTGCTTTACGTGCTCGGCGTTGCCGACGCGATATTCAATTCGTTCGTCATATTTTTTGGGAAGATTTTTTCGTGCAGTGCGAATTAATTTTGGATCAGGATCAAAGGCGATGATTTTATCTGGACCGAATCCTGCCAGGCGCAGAGTCAGGCGTCCGTCACCGCAACCAACTTCAAGTACGCGTTTGCCGCGCCAGTTCGTAATCTGTTTGAGTGCCCGTATTTCAGCTCCTGCAGGATCCATGGCGAGGGTCATATCTGTTTCCTTTTGCCGCAGCCTAATTTTCACACTCGCAAATTAAAGTCTGACCAATGTTCAAAATGAATTTACCGGTGACGGAAACTTTCACTCCAAGCACTGCGCGGCAATCACGCGCCACAACCTGCGCGAACAGTTCTAGATCTCTCACCTCATTTGATCCAATGAATGAGGCGACATATTCATTCAGGCTGTATAACTCCAGTAGTTCATCTTCTGGAATGTATGAAACGGTCAGTGTGCTGCCTTTGATGGGATTGTTCGTTTTTGGGCAAAGCGGTGGAATTTCCACCTCGTGGGTTTGTTTTGTTAGTTTTGAGATTTTCGGATTCTTGATTGTTTTTAGCGTATGGATCTGGTCCAATTTATTCCTTCATCTTCACATACAAAATATTTGCGCCCTCTGCATTCTGTGTCCGCATCTCGAAGCGATCTTTGAGGTTGGCGATCATGCGTGAGAGTTGCTTGTGACCATAGGTGCGCGGGTCAAAGCCTGGGTCGAGTTGATAAAGCGCTTGTCCCATGCCCGCCAGTGGAGCCCAGCCGTCCTGTCCGACCGCCATTTCAAAAGCTTGACTGAGTATCGACATCGGGTCTGGCTCATCTTTTTCTTCCTTTGTCTTTTTGGCTTTGCTCGCCTGGGTGGTTTTGTGCTGAGTAGCTTTCTTTTCGACAACCAGATTTTCAGTATACACAAACACATCACAGGCATTGACGAAAGGCTTGGGCGTCTTCTTCTCGCCAATTCCCATAACGAAGATACCCGTTTCACGGATACGCGTGGCAAGACGCGTGTAGTCGCTATCGGATGATACGAGACAGAATCCATCCACAACGCCCGAATGCAAAATATCCATCGCGTCGATGATCATCGCGCTATCCGTTGCGTTCTTGCCAATGGTGTAGCGGAATTGCTGAATCGGTTGGAAGGCGTGATAGTTCAACGTCTCCTTCCAGGAACTCATGCTGTTCGTCGTCCAATCGCCGTAGATGCGGCGGACAGTGACTTGTCCATGTCGACCCGCTTCCACGAGCATCTGCGGGAGCAGCGATGATTGGGCGTTGTCGCCGTCGATCAGGATGGCGATCTTTTGTCGGAGCGTGTTTAGGTTTTCAGTAGCCATGCGGTTGATTATACCCTTACGGGCACATGTATTACGGAACGCTCGGTACAGGCGTATTTAGTGCGTCAGGGTTTGGCGCAAAAAGACCAATATCGGTGCAGGAGGCCAAACCTTCACGCGGGAATATGCCCTGGTCGCTTGTCACCTCCACCTGGATCGGTGATTCTTGCTGGTAGGTGCTGTCAACAGTTAGTTTTATAGTCACCTGATTACCGACAGGTAGTGAAACTAATTCAACGGTTTTATCGGGGTGTTCGCGACTTTCATCAAGTGCAAATAACGTTGCCTTTAAATTTTTCAGTTCAATGCCTCCGGTGTTTTTCAATGTAACAAAAGCGTTCGTTACTTCGCCCATGCCGTGAGTCACGTCAACGCTGGTGTTGCATCCCAATACTTTAACGAAGATGGACGGACCGCTGGGCGTAAAGGTTGGTGATGGGGATGGAGTGACCGTCTCTGTATTCGTTACCGCCGGCGCGCTCGTATTGGTTGGAGTGACAGTGAATACTGCAACGACTGGCGTTGGTGTATTTACACCGATCACAACCGCCGTAGGCGTATAAATGGATGGAGTGGGTGTGGATGGCAAAAATGGAGTCGGTCCTGGCGCGGGCTGGATGATCCAGCCGCTGCAGGATGACAATAGCAACGCAAATAGAATCGGCATGGTGATCTTTTTCATTTTTTCTCCTCGATATTTATTGTATCCCGCTTAACTGGATGAGCAAAGTCCCCCGATGGGTTTACTCTGGAGTCAGACAGTTTGCTGTCGTTGTTTTGCATGAGATTGCTCCTGCAAAACAGAATTACAATTGTCCCATATCTCGCCAGTTCATCAATTTCTTCTGATATTCAGGATCATCATATCTTGATAACTCAAAGGCCTTGGCATATGCGGGTAACTCCTTGCCTGTCACATGCGCGGCGAGCAAGTCTCCAACTCCGCAGGCGGACATAATTCCATACCCTGATACCGCGCCGATCACATATGCGCCATCCACGCCCATGGGTCCAACAAGCGGACGATTCTCGCGTGTCTTTGTGTAGTAGCCACCATCGAGTTGCGGGCGCGGCATTTTGCCCAAATACTCTTTCATACGCGGCAACATGGCAGCGAGTCCGCGCAGGGCAATTTCGGGATATTGCTCATCCATCGTTGGGGCATCCACCGGCTCCATCAATTTGGTTTGATATTCCCATAACATCAAAATAGTATCGCCCGCACCCTCGGGTCTGGTATGTGCGCCGGCTGGAAAGACCTCGGTCAACCAGCGCGTTTCTTCGTCTTCTGCCAGGGCTTGACGTTCGTCAGCTTCCCAGGGTAAAGTTTGCGCGTCGTTCCAAATTAATAAAGGCGCATCTCTGCCAACGACCCCAAGTGGATCTTTGATCGTGGCTTTGAGGTGTAGTTCAGTGAAGACTGGCATATCCACGCCAAGCAATTTGCCAACATCCTTGAGATAGGGTCCCGCCGCGTTGATGAAGATCGGACTCTCGACGCGTTCGCCATTGCTTAATTGGATTCCCTGTACGCGATTATTTTTGACATCCACACTTGTGACCTTCCCCGCTTCACGCTTCGCGCGGACCCCGAGCCTGCGCGCGGTCTCGAGGAGGTACATACCCAGCTGTTGCGCGCTCAACCATCCGGCGCGGCGTACATGCAACGCCGCAACCGCCTTGTCTGTGAGATAGGGAAAATATTTGCGAATGATCTCGTTGCCGAGGAGTAAGTCCGCGCCTGATGGGGAGTCATGGAATCCCTCAGGATGTGAAGGTTCGTAGGGCTGATCCTCGCGGTTGTCCACGCTGTCAGTTGAGTGAACGCGTAATGGACCCGCACCCAGGCTTGATGTCACGCGTGAGGCGTATTCCAGATCAGCGATTTTGGCTTCGTCGGCGGTCACATATAAATAGCCGCGTCGATTCATCCGAAAGATATTTCCACTTCCATCCGCGAGCGACTCCATCAAATCAATGGAGCGGTTCATGAGGGCGAGCATTTCGGCATCCTGCCACCAATTGCGGTAACATTCGGTCGAACGGTCGCTAGTAAAGGTGAGGGGCGGACGTTCGTCGATCAGCAGAATATTTTTGTAGCCCACCTTACTAAGAAAATGTGCAGCAGAAACACCTGTGATTCCCGCGCCGCAAATGACGATGTCTGCTGTTTGTATCATATCTTCCTGTTCCTGCGGGGTCTCAGGCTCTGTTGGGAGCTATGATTTTGGTTTTGAGCTCTTCCCAGCTCGGTTCAACCAGGATTGAGCCATCCGGGAAGACAATGGTGGGGACGCTTCGGTAGCCGTTATTAACTTGCAGTACGAATTCTGTGGCATCTTCATTACCTTCGAGACCAATGCGTATATGCGGAATATTATTTGATTCAAAGAATTTTTTTGCGCGTATACAGTCTGAGCAGTATTCAGTTGTGTACATTACGATCTGTGAGGGGATGAGGGTGTGGTGGTCTTTTTGACTTTGCATAAGCGAATTGTAACCTTTTTAAGGACATCGTTTACTGGCAATGTTGAAATGATAGATTTTGATCGAGTTTAAATTCATCATTTTAGATATCATCGATCAAACGATTTTTGGTGTGAAAATAATTGTAATCATTCTTCAACATGGCTTCAGCAAAGTCACTTGACAAACGAAAAAAATAGATCCTTCTCGGTACAATTGTGAGTGCGAACAAACAATCAATCGAGGAGGATCCGCAATGGA
>Ga0180069_1000180_pt1 | contig 13379 bp, 11 predicted proteins | sample EasRivERM_16_10D_2_FD_121793 | JGI IMG/M metagenome (GOLD analysis project Ga0180069, IMG submission 121793) | Soil microbial communities from meander-bound floodplain in the East River, Colorado, USA - East River metaG ERMLT231B'_16_10D | ecosystem: Environmental > Terrestrial > Soil >...
GGCGCAAAGCCCATGGTGAGACCTCCGTGAATTTGACCCTCCACGATCATTGGGTTAATGCGAACGCCGCAATCATCCACGGCGACGAAACGACGGATGTTCACTTTGCCAGTGCCGCGGTCAATATCCACAACGCAGATATAGGAACCGAACGGATAGGTCAGGTTTGGCGGATCATAGTAACTAACTGATTCGAGTCCGCCTTCCATTCCCTGGGGATGATTAGTATACGCGGCAAAGGCAATCTCTTGAATCGTCTTGCTCTGATCCGGCGAACCTTTGACGAAGAAACGATCGGTCTTCCATTCGAGATCATCTTCATTGGCTTCCAACAAATGGGCGGCAATCTTCTTGGCTTTTTCGCGAATTTTGCGGGAAGCCATTGCGGCGGAGGCTGCGTCGACCGGCGTACTGCGGCTGGCGTATGTGCCCAATCCATAAGGAGCGGTGTCGGTATCACCCTCTTCAATTTTGATATGATCGGCGGGGATGCCAAGTTCTTCGGCAATGACCTGGGCGTAGGTTGTTTCATGACCCTGTCCCTGTGATTTGGTGCCAAAGCGGGCAATGGCTTTGCCGGTGGGGTGAATGCGAATTTCACAGGAGCCGAACATTTTCAATCCGAGGATATCAAAATGCTTCGAGGGTCCCGCGCCGACAATCTCGGTAAACGATGAGATGCCAATACCCATGAATTCACCACGCGCAAGTTTTTCCTTCTGTTCTTTGCGGAGGTCTTCGTAGCCAACCATATCCATCGCTTTGCGAAGCGCCCCGGGATAATCGCCGCTATCGTACTCCCAACCGAGCGCAGATGTATATGGGAAGGCTTCCGGTTTGATAAAGTTCTTCATGCGAATTTCGGCTGCGTCCATGCCAATTTTTTGCGCAAACACGTCCGTCATGCGTTCAATGGCGTGGACAGCTTCAGTCACACGGAAGGAACAGCGATAAGCAACGCCGCCCGGTGGCTTGTTCGTGTATACCCCATCCACTTCGACAAACGCGCTCTTGAAATCATACGAGCCTGTACAGATGTGGAACATTCCAGCGGGAAATTTCGAGGGGTTAGCTGCATTGTCTGCATATCCATGATCAGCCAGCGTCTTGAAGCGTAGCGAAGTGAACGTCCCGTCTTTCTTTCCAGCTAATTCCGCAGTGATGTGATAGTCGCGTCCAAATGAATCAGCCGCCAGGTTTTCAGTGCGGGTTTCAATCCATTTGACCGGCGCACCAGTCACGATGGAAGCCGCTACCGCGATCACGTATCCAGGATAGGCGGGAACTTTTCCGCCAAAGCCGCCGCCGAGATCTGGTGAGATCACGCGGATTTTTTCTTCGGATAATCCGAGGTGCCCGGTGATGAGTGCGACCACGGTGCGAATGATGTGCGGGGCTTGCGTGGTCATCCACAACGTCAGGTGCCCATTGGTGGCATCCCACTTCGCAACACAGCCACAGGTTTCCATGGACGAAACATGAATACGCGGGATGTAGATGCTTTCCTTAACAGTTACTTCTGCGGATGCAAAGTCCTGATCAGTTTTCTCCTTATCGCCCCACTCCCAATGCCAGATGTGATTGCTCTCTTTATCATCGCGGACTTTTGTCGCGCCGGGTTCCAGTGCCTTGAACGGATCCACCACAACAGGGAGCGGTTCGTAATCCACTTCGACAGCGGCGACCCCATCGGCGGCGGTGTAGCGATCTGTTCCAAGGACACCCGCCACTTCCTGATACTGATATTTGACCGTGTCAAGCGGCAGAACCATTTGTGTGTCACCCATAAAGGTTGGCATGTTGTGAACATTGTATTTTTGAAGGGTGGGGCCATCAATGACGGCCAGCACGCCGGGCGTTGCCAGCGCTTTTTCTGTGTGAATCTTTTTTATCTTAGCGTGGGCATACGGACTGCGGACAATATCCAAATGCAACATGCCGGGTAATTTCATATCGTCAATATAGTTACCCTGCCCGCGCAGGAAGCGGGCATCTTCCACGCGTTTTCTGCTGTGTCCTAGACCTTGTATTTCAGTCATGTCATGCCTCTACTTTTTCTGCCATTTTATCGGCAGCATATTGAACGGCTTTGACGATATTCATGTAGCCTGTGCAGCGACAAAGGTTGCCGGAAATACCATGACGAATTTCATCCTCAGTTGGATGAGGATTTTCGGCCAGCAAAGCAGTTGTCGTCATCATCATGCCTGGAGTGCAATACCCGCACTGCAGACCATGCTTTTCGTGAAAACCTTCCTGAATCGCGCTTAGTTTTCCATCCTGAACGAGTCCCTCGACCGTGCGGATTTCGGCTTCATCTGCCTGAACGGCAAAGACTGCGCATGATTTGACTGGTGTGCCGTTGAAGAGGATTGTGCATGCTCCGCATGAGGTTGTGTCACAACCGATATGCGTACCGGTCATGTTCAGGTTCTCGCGCAAGAGATAAACAAGCAGCAGCCGTGATTCGACATCGGCTTCATGCGATTTCCCATTGATCGTTACTTGAATATGATGCATGCTCATTTCAGCCTCCTTTTGCGCGTTCAACAGCTTTGCGTAGCGCCCGTACTGTATAGGTTTTAACCAGTGAGCGTTTGTACTCTTCCGAACCGCGCACATCCGCGATGGGCATGGATGCCTCGGCGGCGAGTTGGGCGGCTTGTCTGATATTGTCATCCGAAGAGTCTTTGCCTTTCAGGAAATCCTCGGCGGCAGTGGCTTTGATGGCGGTGAGTCCAACATTTGTCAAGCCAAGACCAACAGACTTGAATGTGCCTTTTGCATCCAACTCAACTTGCGCGGCGACGGCGGCAGTTGCAAAGTCACCGACTTTACGCTCGAGTTTGAGATATGCGCCTCCGCTGCGCGGCTTGGGTGATGGAATCCGTACTTCGGTCAGGATTTCGTTTGAGGCTAGGGCCGATTCGTAGAGTCCGATGAAGAAGGAAGTGATGGGGATCACGCGCTCGCCCTTCGGACCGACGGCTGTCACCTCCGCCCCATAAGCAAGCATCACAGCGGGATAATCATTGCCCGGATCGCCGTTGGCGATATTGCCACCGACCGTCCCCCGATTGCGAACAACTGGATCGGACAGAACGCTGACAGCGTCCGCGAGGAGCGGATATTTTTCACGGACGAGTGGAGAATGGTCAACAGTGGATTGGCGGGTCATCGAGCCGATCTTGAGCCAGTCTTTATCTTCGTTGATATAAGACAGACCTTCGACGCGGTTGATGTCCACGAGCATGGCAGGCGATGCAAGCCTGAAGCGCATCAGCGGGATGAGGCTTTGTCCGCCTGCAAGGACTTTGGCATTTTCATGCCCCCCTAGCGCCGCCACCGCTTCGGAAAGCGTTTTTGGCGCGACATACTCAAAGGTAGGTGGGATCATATTTGTCTCCTAAATAAAATTGGAATTGATCCGATATAACAATCATTTGACAAAGCACCTCCTTTTTGCAGGTATGTCACCCTGGTAGAGATTCTTCACCGCTACGCGGCTCAGAATGACATTGCGTAAGGTTACTTATGGACAAGAAATGTACAACATTTGGACGCGCAAAAACGGCGGCATTGTGAACAACATAAAATCGCCAAAACCAATCCTTTTATCGTAAGTGAGCCGTCAAACCGCATATACTCCTCAAGATGCACGGCATCTCCATAACTATGAACTTGTCAGTGTGTCAGGAACGTTTGAATATTATTTGATTGCGCGAATTTCGTCAAGATTTTATGATGTCATAACAATAACGCGCATGTTTTCTTTAAATACGTATTTTTTCATGATGTGGATTTGGAACTTCCTTCGCATCGTTCCGCGCCGACACAATCTCCGCCATGATAGACATGGCAATCTCTTCAGGCGTCCCTGCGCCGATCTCCAGACCAATGGGTCCATGCAAGCGATTCACTTGAGCCTCGGTGAGTCCATCATCGAGAAGTCGCTGGCGGCGTTTGGCTTGGGTGGTTTTGCTTCCCAACGCGCCCACGTAAAATGCGGGACTCGGTAATGCAATCTTCAACGCGGGATCGTCCAGTTTGGGATCATGTGTGAGCATGGCAATGGCTGTGGATCGGTTTGGTGGAACTTGTTGAAAGGCTTCATCGGGCCATAACTGAATAAGTTGATCCACGTGCGGGAATCTTGCTTCACTGCCAAAAGCGCTGCGTGGATCAATGACGACTGTGCGATATCCAAGCGTTTTCGCCAAAGCCATCAATGCAATCGTGATGTGGACTCCGCCGACTGCGATGAGCGTGGGCGGAGGCAGGCTCACCTCGAGGAAGACTTCAATGGAGTCGCTCAACATCACGCGCTCAGATATGCCGCGCGCTAGAGTCTCTCTCGCTACATTCAACACTCGCTCATCCAATTCGTTGCTAATTGTCCCCAGCACATTGCCGTCATCGTGCACCAGTATTTCGCGCCCCAGCAGATCATCGGGTCCGCGTACCACAGTGACTATGACTGCTGTTTGTTCCTCTAGCAACACTGAGCGCAAAGACTTGAAGAAATTTGGTTCAAGCGGTTTGACAAAGATATCAATGCTTCCGCCACAGGCGAGACCCACCTCCCAGGCAGTTTCATCGGCGACGCCAAAATGCAGGAGTTGTGGCTTGTTTGATTTCAACACCTCAACCCCAGACTCGAATACCGCGCCTTCGACACATCCGCCGCTGACCGAGCCGGTAATTTTTCCATCAGGCGTGATCGCCATCTTCGCGCCTGCACGCCGCGGCGATGAGCCCCACGTTTGAATCACCGTTGCAATAGCAATTGATTGATTATCATCCGCGTGCCAGTTGTCGAGGTCAGATAGAATATCACGCATGCTTATCTCCATTCATTTTCACCACAAAGTAAGTCGGATTGGCAATCCGACCTACAACTATGACCGACGATCAAGGTTGGTCAGTCGCTTCGCTAAATCTTCAAGACTCGCCAGGTTGTGCACTGGCAGAAAATTATCAATGTGCGGCAGGGCGGCTTGTATGCCACGCGTGAGCGGTTCGTAATCCGCCGCGCCGAGCAATGGATTCAACCAGATCAGGCGATGACAGTTACGCTTCAAGCGCGCCATCTCGCGTGTCAGAAGTTCCACGTCGCCACGATCCCAGCCATCGCTGATAACCAACACGACCGCGCCGCGTCCGAGTACGCGCCGCCCCCATTCAAAGTTGAACATCTTAAGCGACTCGCCGATGCGCGTGCCGCCCGCCCAATCGTTGACGAGATCGCCCACGTTTTTCAGAGCCAGGTCCAGGTCACGGATTTGAAGCGGACGCGTGATCCGCGTCAGGCGCGTGCTGAAGACAAAAGCCTCCACAGGCTGGCTCAACGCGGCTTTCATTCCATAGATAAAATGTAGAAGAAGCCGCGTGTAGCGTTCCATCGAACCGCTGATATCGGCGATGACAACCAGCGGACGCGGCTTTAACTTTGGCACACGATATGCCCAACTGAATATCTCGCCTTCGGAGCGCAAACTGCGGCGGAGTGTGCGCCGCAAATCAATCAGGCTGCCTTTGCCCGGACGATGGCGGCGCGTTCGGCGTTCGCTTACTTTCCAAAGCAGATGCGACATCATTTGTTTGACCGCTTCCGATTCTTCGACGCTCATCTCGGCAAAATTCTTATGCCGCAAAATTTCGCGGTCGCTGTACGTGCGGGTTACTTCAATCACTGTCATCGGTTCAGCGGATGTTGAGTCTGTTTCATTTGTCTGCGGCGCGGCTTCTTTTAGCGGCGGATGCGTGACGACGGGACCCGATTTTTTCCTGCGGCGTGTGAGTCCCTGCCATTGCGCAGTCCAATTCGCTTCGGCGGGTTTGCGCCAGAACAATTCAAAGGCTTCGTCAAATAGTGGCAGGTCTTCGCGTTCGTGTACGAGCAACGTGCGCGCTGCGAAAAAGAAATCAGGCTTCCTGCCAATCTCAATATGATCAAGCGCGCTGACCAAATCCATCATGCGACCCGGATTCACATCCAATCCAAGCCGCCGCAGGACGCGCCCGAAGAGCAGGAGATTATGCAGGAATTGACCGCTCAACCGACCTCTGTATTCACGCGTTCGAGGATGAGGCGCGTCTGTTCGCCCTTGATCTTGTCCACGTCATCCTGATACTTTAACACCGCCCCAAGCGTTTCGTCCACAATGACAGGGTCGAGGGCTTTCTGATCCAATGCCACGAGCGCGGTCGTCCAATCCAACGTTTCGGCAACACCAGGCAGTTTATATAGATCCATTTCGCGCAATGCTTGAATGAAGCCGGTGATTTGCCGCGCCAGTTGCGCGGGTGCATCTGGCAATTGTGTTCGCACGATTTCCAGTTCTTTTTCAAAAGACGGATAATCAATCCAGTAATAAAGACAACGGCGCTTAAGCGCATCATGCACTTCGCGCGTCCGATTGGAGGTGATGACGACAACAGGTGGATTCGATGCTTTGATCGTTCCAATTTCGGGGATGGTGATCTGAAAGTCCGACAACACTTCAAGCAAAAATGCCTCGAACTCGTCATCGCTTCGGTCGAGTTCATCAATCAGCAATACGGCTGGCTTTTCACGCGATGGTTCAATGGCTTGCAGGAGCGGACGGCGCAAAAGAAATTCTGGACCAAACAACTCAGCTTCCGAAGCCCTGTCGCCGCGCGCTTCCAGCAAACGGATGTGCATCATCTGGCGCGTGTAATTCCATTCATAGACCGCGTGATGAACATCCAAGCCTTCGTAGCATTGCAGACGGATCAAGTCAGTATCAAACAGGGACGCAATAACTTTCGCGACTTCGGTCTTGCCCACGCCAGCCTCGCCTTCGAGAAAGAGTGGGCGGTTCAGTTTCAATGCAAGATACAACGATGTTGCCAATCCGCGTTCGGCGATGTAATGCTTTTCGCGCATGGCGGATTGAAGGGAGTCAATTGAGGTGAAATTCAATGTAGCCTCTTTGTAAGAGCATGCCTTATTTCGGTTTATCTCTTTTTTGTATTTGTTCTAATTTTTCCTCTGGCAGTGTTTTATAAATTTCCTCAATCGCAGCTTGCTTATGGGGTTTACCCAATCGATCATCTACTATTTCATTCACAAGGTTGAATAATTGCTTTGCGATTTCTGGATTGTCTCTAACGTTGATCTCCCCAGGGTGAACAGCCTCATTGCCGATTACTCGAACAATATCTAATGCTTGCTGAATATGTGGCAGCAAACCATCCTTGACCAAAGCTTTAATATCCGAGTTTATGTCTTTTCCGCTTTGACCTAAATGTTTACAAAGTTTCTGAATTGCCAAACGTAATAAAGCAGCAGAACTTCTTGCGGAAAATGGAAATATTTTCTTTGCCTCATCAAAATCCTTAACTATTTCGGGAGGCATGCTTGGATTTGGCTCCGGAATTGTCAAGTCCGTTATTGGGAATAAAACATCTGTTTTGGCTGCTTCTCCTTCCATTATAACGACAAGATTACCATGCTCATCTGTATCTACAATGCCTTCATCATAACCCTTCGTATAGAATTCTAAAACGTTTATCTTTTCACACAAGGGGCATCTTAGAATTTGCCATTCGGTCCACTTAGAAGAGTCAGGGAACTGGTAATAATACAGAATTTCTGTAATCCTTTTTTCGACAATAACTTTCATTAGTGTCTTATGACCACAATGATTACATTGCATCGGCAATTTGGAATAAGGTAGCGAATCCCATTCACTCATTTATAAGTTTTCCTAATATTTTTGTTCACACTGGCACCCAACCAAGAGTAGCATAACGTCAGTATAACTGCTTTCAAGAAGACCCTAAAGGTTTTTCCCGCAACCAAGACTAAAGATTTGCGAAGACACCTGCTTGAAACGCGTCTCGGATTGCAAAGGAAACCTTTAGGGTCTACATTCTAATCACCGTCCCGCAGGTTGGAGCGAATTGTTCTTGTTCGACCAAGAAACCTGCGGGACGTTTGACTACATAGCGCGTTGCGCCGCGAGCATCAGCGCGCGCTTTGCCATCACCTTCGCCAGATGCGCGCGATATTCGGCAGAAGCATACGAGTCGCCCAGTGTGGCTTCGATGTCCATCATGTTGGCGGCGGCGGCGATGTTCGCTTCAGTTGGTTCCAAGCCCGCCAGCGCGGACTCGACCGCTACCGCGTGCATTGGGTTCGCGGTGATGCCGCCCACCACAACGACGGCGCGCGCCACCGCACCTCCGATCAACCCGATCATGGCGGCGACACCTACCACCGCATAACCGGAGGCAGGATGACGATGCTTGAGATACGCGCCGCCCATGCCGGGCATATTGCCATAGGCAGGGACGATAATCGAAGTCATCACTTCATCGCTTTTGAGCGCGGTCGTGAACAGGTCTTTGAAGAATTTGTTGGCTTCGATCTCGCGTTCACCTTTGGAGCCTACGATCGTGAAGGTGGCGTCCAATGCCAGCATCAGCGTGGGATAGTCAGAGGCGGGGTCTGCGATGGCGAGGTTTCCACCCATGGTGCCGCGGTTACGGACTTGCGGGTCAGCGATCACAGCCGCGGCTTCTGCCAATATTGGGCAGGCAGTTTTGAGGTCCTCTGAAGCGGCGACCGTCGCATGAGTTGTGAGCGCGCCGATCTTCACTTCCTTCTTGCCGGCTTTGATCCCGGAAAGACTCTTGATGCGACCAATATCCACGAGCAGGGTGGGTTGTGCCACGCGCAGTTTCATCGAAGGGATGAGACTGTGACCTCCAGCCAGAAGTCTTGCGCCCTTGTTCTTTTTGAGCATCTGAACAGCATCGTCCACTGATTTCGCGCGATGGTAATCTACACTTGAAGAATACATGATAAGCCTCCTTGTTAACTCTTCTGAGCGGCCTGGATCGCCCGCCAGACTTTTTCAGGCGTGAGTGGCATATCCAGATGACGAATACCGAGCGGGGCTAACGCATCCATGACCGCATTGACAATCGTGGGTGTTGAGGCGATTGTGCCCATCTCACCAACACCCTTCACACCCAGCGGGTTATGCGGCGAAGGTGTTTCAGTGCGGCCCGTAATGATTGACGGGAAGTTATGGGCGTGCGGCATTGCATACTCCAGCAGGTTTGATGAGATGAGTTGACCGCTTTCATCATAGTAGCCGTGCTCCCACAAAGCCTGACCCACGCCCTGCGCGACTCCGCCTGTGACCTGACCATCAACGATCATGGGGTTGATGACTTTACCAACATCGTCCACTGCAAAATATTTTTGGATGGTCACCACCCCGGTATCAGCATCCACTTCCACTTGCGCGACGTGAATGCTATTTGGATAGGTGAAATTCGCGGGGTCGTAATAGGTATCTTCTTCCATGCCCGGCTCCAAACCTTCCGGCAAATTGTGCGCAGTATAAGCGGCAAAGGCGAGTTCGCCAAAAGCCTTCGATTTGCTGGGAACACCTTTTACATACACCTTGCCCTGCTCCTTATCGTAGACCATTTCATCCAACGGCGCTTCCAGTTGATGCGCCGCGATCTTCATCATCTTTGCCCGCACCTTTTCAGCAGAACGTACCAGCGCGCTGCCGCCTACCGAAGTGCTTCGGCTTCCATAGGTCCCCATGCCGTTTGTAATCACAGCCGTATCACCATGGACAACATCTATGTCTTCAACGCTAATCCCAAGCTCATCTGCCACAATTTGCGCGAACGTTGTCTCGTGACCTTGCCCATGAGAATGGGAACCGGTCAATGCGGTCACCTTGCCCGTGGCATGTACACGCAAACCGCCGCTTTCCCAGAAACCGGTCACGCCACCCAGTGCGCCTGCCACCTTGGAAGGCACCGGACCGCTGGCTTCAATACACGCGGCCATGCCAACACCGACCAGCCGGCCTTGTTTGCGGGCTGCGTCTTGATCCGCACGCAAAGCGGAGTAATTCGAAAGTTCCAATACCTTATCCATGACGCCATTATAGTTACCGGAATCATATTGCAGTGCAACCGGGGTTTGATACGGGAACTCATTCGCCGGAATGAAATTCTTGCGGCGGAATTCCACCGGATCCATGTTCATTTCACGTGCAGCAACATCCACCAGGCGCTCCACAACGTAAGCCGCTTCCGGTCGGCCTGCTCCGCGATACGCATCCACCCAAACGGTGTTGGTAAGCGTGCCCCATACCTCGCCATAAACGCCGGGGATTTTGTATAAGCCGGAAAGGAGCGTTACGTAGAATGCGGTGGGAATCAACGCGGCAACCAGCGAAAGGTACGCGCCGTTATTTGCCCACGTTGCGACGTGTAATCCGGTGATCGTGCCATCACTCTTGAGCGCCAGCTTGCAGTGTGTCACATGGTCACGGCCCTGAGTATCCGACATGGCGGCTTCAGTGCGTGAAGACACCCATTTTACTGGACGACCTACCTTGCGCGCTGCCCATGGAACGAGCGCCTCTTCAGGGTAGGTTGGAATCTTGCTTCCGAAGCCGCCGCCCACATCTGGTGAGATGAGACGCAATTTGTGTTCTGGGACGCCGATCAGGAATGCGCTTAATACCACGCGCGTCAGGTTCGGGTTCTGACTCGTAGTCCAGACTGTCATCTCCTCTTTGGCCGACTCCCATTGCGCCACTGTCGCACGTGGTTCAATGGCGGTCGCGATCAAGCGTTGATTGATCAGGTCAAGTTCAACGACCTTATCTGCTTCTGCAAAGGCCTTGTCGCAGGCTTCCTTGTCGCCGAGCGCCCATGTATAACTGATGTTATTAGGCACATCATCATGTAACTGAGGTGCGCCAGCCTCGGTCGCCTTTTTGGCATCGATTACAGCGGGGAGTGGTTCATAATCCACTTCAATCAAATCAAGTGCATCCTGCGCAATATACGGATTCTCGGCAACCACCATGGCCACGCGGTCACCGACATGCCGCACCTTGTCTGTTTGCAAAACGCGATTTGCCGGAACTTTAATACCAGGCGGATTCCAACCACTGGGCATCATGCCAACGTCTGATGTATCTGCGCCGGTGAACACGCCTACGACACCGGGCAATGCCTTCGCTTTGGAGGTGTTGATGCTCTTGATTTTTGCATGAGCATACGGGCTGCGTTTAATGGCTAGATAGGTCATGTTCGGCAGTTTGAGGTTAGCCACGTAACTGCCCCGCCCCTGGATAAAGCGCGGATCCTCACGCCGCTTCAGGCTGGTGCCTACATATTTGGACATGTTACGCCTCCTGTGGCATGCTGTCGGCGGCATACTTTACCGCACGGACAATATTTTCGTAGCCTGTGCACCGGCAAATGTTGCCATCCAATCCATGACGGATCTCTTCATCGGTCGGGTGCGGATTATTGTTCAATAGATCCACAACCGTGATGATCATGCCGGGCGTGCAAAAACCACATTGAAGTCCGTGCTTCTCCCAAAAGGCATTCTGCACCGGGTGCAGTTTGCCGTCTGATGCCAGACCTTCAATGGTAGTGACACTGCTTCCGTCAGCCTGCACCGCCAAAACAGTACAGGACTTGACAGCGACACCATCCATCAACACAGTGCACGAGCCGCATTGACTGGTGTCGCATCCAACATTTGTGCCCGTCAACCCAAGCTCCTCGCGCAGAAAATGTGCGAGCAACAAGCGCGGCTCCACTTCCTTTGTATAAGCCGTTCCGTTGACGGTGATCGAAACCGTTTGCGCCATAACAACCTCCTCCTTCTGATTTGTGATACCGGACCTGCGGCCGGTTGAAAGCAAAAAAAAACTCCAGCCCGCCTCCACTGAATCGGCTGGGGTTATGGACTTGAGGAAATAACTGCTGTCGCTGTTTCAGGTTCGCTTTGTTGGTCTGTAGCCTCCTCTTTAACATCACGCGGCATCCCGCGTTCGTGCACATCCTGCAAAAGACCGCCATGCCCAAGCCCGACAATATCTCTGCGAGTCAACTTGTCGCCTGCCAGCAAGCGCGGCAAAATCCAATCCACGATGTTTATCTTTTTACTGCGCGCGCAACCGGGCGCGCCAACGATTGGCACATCATTGATATAAGCCAGCATAAGGAGATTTCCGGGATCAACCGGCGCACCGACCGATTCGATAGTTCCGCCCGCGCGCACCACAGCACGCGGCACGATATCCTGCGCATCCATGATCGCCGTCTCACCCGCCAGCAGGATCAGCCGGATGCCCGCCGAAAGCTGTTCCCTCAACATATCTGCCAATGCCGCTTCATCGGCCTCATCGTTCAACGCAACGAAATCCGTACGCTTAACAACAGAGCCCAGTTTTTCAATTCGCACACGCAGGGGCTCGAAGTCCGAGAGCAAGCGCGGGTGCATGGAAGTTGAACCCGACAGGATCATGCCGGCGGATCGGGACGGCAGCACGTCAACGCGCACGATCGGCTGGCTCCCGTTTGCAATAGCCTCTGCCTTGCTGACGACTGACTCCGGCACGGCGTATGGGATGATCTTGATCGTCGCAACGATCTGTCTTGGATGAACCGGTGAATGAGTCAGCATTGTAGCCAGCGTGATGCCGTCACAATCATTGAGCTGCATCAATCGCTCCACGTCAATTCGCAATATCCCCATTTCATTTGACAATAAATTTGCGCGCCCCGATGCAACACCTGTGATATGCAATCCAACTCCGCATATTGCCTCAGCAACGCGCCGTGCGGCTGTATTCTCATCCACATCGTCAGGTTCCATTTGTGCGATATACACCGAAACACGGCCCAGCGCGCGCAAACCCTCCAAATCATCGTCGGTCAATGGTTTGCCTTTGCGCAACAGGCGCTGACCATCTGCCGCGGCGATGTTATGACCGAGGATCTTCCCTTTTGCTTCGGAGAGAGGCACAGGCTCAAACTTCATCGAAGACTCAATATGTACAATAAGGCAGCTTGCGCTACGAGGCGGCTTTCATATGCTCTGATTCGATTTTTTTACGGACCTGATCATAGAAAATACCGGCAAGTTTTTCGGACACCGGAACCATCAGCCGCGCGGCGAGGCTTGCCAATTGACCTCCAACGGTTACGTCAGCTGTCCAATGCAATAGAGTCGCGCCATCGGGTCCGTCACTGAGATCCATTTCACTCACAGCATCGGCAACACTGCCAGAGGCTGAACCATGAGCCTTTAACTTTGCATGATTGGGTTCATCGAGTTCGAGTATTTCCACTTCCCCCGAAAAGCGGGCTTTCACCGCTCCAAAACCAACTGAGACAATACCGCCATATCTTTTAAGCGGCTCAATAATTTCAATCTTCTCCACGCCAGGGACACATTGACCGATTTGTTCCGGATCGGTCATAAAATCCCAAACTTTTTTGCGCGGCGCACGTATTGTGACATTACCCTTTAATATCATCTGATTTTCCTTTCAGTGATTTGCGGGTCA
>Ga0180069_1000185_pt1 | contig 12972 bp, 10 predicted proteins | sample EasRivERM_16_10D_2_FD_121793 | JGI IMG/M metagenome (GOLD analysis project Ga0180069, IMG submission 121793) | Soil microbial communities from meander-bound floodplain in the East River, Colorado, USA - East River metaG ERMLT231B'_16_10D | ecosystem: Environmental > Terrestrial > Soil >...
AACAATCAATGGTGGCAGTGGGAACAGGACGGTCATACCAACGGGAAATCTGGTCTGGCTTGCGATTGGTGGGGCGGCCGCTGGAAAGAGGACTTTGACCGCGCCGCGGAAGGCGGACAGAACGCGCATCGTTTGTCGGTGGAGTGGAGTCGCATTCAGCCCACACCTGATACCTGGGATGAAGATGCGCTGGAACATTATCGCAACATGTTGCGCGGTCTGCGCGAACGCGGCATGACTCCGATGGTCACGTTGCATCACTTTACCGACCCCCTCTGGCTTTATGAGCAATGCAGCTGGGAACAGGATGACGTGGTGCGATTGTTTGAAAAGTACGTTCGCAAAGTTGCGGATGCCTTGAAGGAATATGTTTCCTATTGGGTCACGATCAATGAACCGAATGTTTATGCATTGAGTGGATATGTCGCGGGCGATTTCCCTGCCTGCAATAAAGGCCTGAATATCGCGATGAAAGTACTTGCCAATATGCTGCGTGGACATGCCGCTGCGTATCGCGCCATTCACGAGATTCAAAAAGAGGCGCGCGTGGGCTTTGCTCATCATCATCGCCCGATGGTGCCATATAACAAATGGTCTCCGCTCGATCGGCTCATGCGCAATATACGATTTGACGGCGTGAACATGGCGTTCCCGTCCGCGCTGAGCACCGGTGTGATGAAGACTCCCGTTGCCAGAGTACAAATCCCCGAAGCCAAAGGCACGCAGGATTTTCTCGGCTTGAACTATTACTCGGTGGATACGGTCTGGTTCAACATGGCAAAAAGCGCACAACTCTTCACTGATAGTGGCTTTCCCAAAGATGCCGACATGAGTGACACGAATTTTCTTGCCAACATTCCCGAGGGTCTCTTCGATACCATCAAGTGGGGCATGCGTCTGTTTCCCAACCTCCCCATCCTCGTTACGGAGAATGGCGTGGAGGATGCAGACGATCACATGCGTCCGCGTTATCTCGCCCAACATATTCATCAGATGTGGCGCGCCGTCAATTTCAACTGGCCTGTGAAGGGCTACTTCCATTGGTCACTGGTGGATAACTTCGAATGGGAACGCGGCTGGACTCAGCGCTTCGGACTCTGGGGACTCGATGTCGAAACCCAAAAAAGAATCAAACGTCCCTCTGCGGATTTTTATGCCGAGATCTGCAAAGAGAACGGACTCTCTTCGGAGATGGTTTCCAAATATTGTCCTGAAGTCTTCGATAAATTATTCCCTGTTTAGGATATCGCGCTGAGCGAAGGGCTGAGTGTTCGTCGAAGCCCGCAGTCGAAGCGCGCCTCATTCCCGGCCGCCACCTGATTCATGACCCAAACTTTTTCCTCCCCGCAAGTCGTTTGTCGTCCCGCCCTCGCCCGTGACCATGCTGACGTGGAAGAATTCTGCAAAGGGATCTGGGAGGGAGATGATTACGTCCCTGACGTATGGATGGAATGGGTAAACGACCCGAATGGAGTCCTTGCTGTCGCTGAATACAAAGGACATGTCATTGGGTGTTCAAAAATCTCGCTGCTCTCACAGGGTCAGTGGTGGCTGGAGGGTTTCCGCGTAGACCCAAAACATCAAGGACGGAAAGTCGGCTCGCACCTTCACGACTACGTCATTGACTGGTGGCTTGAGCATGGCGATGGGACTCTCCGTTTGCTGACGGAGAATCCAGCCATGGTGCATTTGTGCGGGAAGACGGGTTATGTAAAAACACATGAATTGCGCGGATACAAATCCACGCCGATTGACGAACCAACTGACAACTTCTCCCCCGCCACAGATACGCGCGAAGCGGCAGCATTTGCACTGCAAAGCGAATCGATCCAAGCCAATGATTATCTCATCGACTTCGGCTGGCGTATTGGCATATCCAATGAGCACATCTTCGAAAAGTATTCCAGCTACAAAGCGGACTTCGTCCACACATTTTATTGGTGGAAAGACAAACAAGGTCTCTTCAGCGCCTGGGAGGATGAGGAAGAAGACAAGCTGCAGTTGGTGCTCGGCGTACTCGCCTGTCCATTAGACAATATGCCCGAAATGCTGAGGGATATCCGCAGATTTGCGGCGCGCAAAAAATTCGACAGGGTGTTTCTGCTGGCGTTTTTGAATCCGCAATTTCTTGAAAAACTCGGACAAGCAGGCTTTTCCACAAGCTGGGAAAATTACCTGCGGTTGTTTGAGAGGCAGAAGTAATTGGCTATTCAAATGGACAAACGTCAGCAGGTAAATATTGTTTGCTCCAAAAGCTAAATTCCGGTCCATTGAGGGGAATCAAAATTTCGGGGTGGGCATCAGCATAATCTATAGCTTGTTGACAAGCTAATTTCATATTTTCGGAATTCGAATATTCCACCCAAAACAAACGACCCATTTCAGCAAACGAATGCCCAGCATTTCCTTCAGGAAATAATTCCTGCAAGGTATCATAAACAACCCGCGCCTCTTTTTGATAACCACGCGAGATATGCAATAACATAATCCGGTAACGGGCATATGCAGCAATTGGAAGATAATCTTCGTTATGTGGTGGTAATGGAGTTGGTGTGGGGCTACTTGTGTACAACACATCAGCTTGAGCAATCAGGTTTTCCCTTTCTTCAGCAGACCATCCTTTAAGTTTGTCATTAAATATAGCATCTTGATAAAACGCAAGTGCTTCATCATAGTCTGCAAACGACGCAGAGCTATCCCCATCTTGAACTGCTTGAAAGCGAAATTCAGGAGGGGAGTATTTGCCACGGTAAAAAGAATAATAATTGCCATCCCACATATAGGTTATGATACGTGAACGATATGGACCATTAAGATACATGTCACCGAGTCCGCTTGGTGCACCACCTTTCAAAACAATCTCATATGTCCCATTGCCGTCTACATCAACAATTTCACCCGTGGTATAGCCATCTAGTCCGGCTATATCAGAATAACTAATTTCGTTGAGTGAAGGATCGATATACCATTGTCGTGCCAGGCTCTGAAACTCTTGTCCATTCCATTCGAAAATTCGCATTCCAAGACAGTAATGGCAGGTGGTTTCTATCAAAGCAAGATCGGGCATGCCATTTAAATTCATATCGACAACCTTCATTACACCAGGTGTGTAATCGTAAATAGCATTAACTGTGAGCATCTTTTTGTATTGCCCGCTATCACACCCAAAAACAGACAAAATGCCTGGGATATTGTAGCGGTTCTCTATAATTAACTCAGGCACGCCATCGTGTGTAAGGTCAGCACGGGTGATGGTAAACAAATTACTTTTTGAAAGTGTTAAAATGATGCCTTGAACACCGCCTGTATTCAAAATATCAACGGTTGTCTTCTCAAAAGAATCATGACTTTTGTTTAGAGTATCTAAATCAGGGATAGAGACATTGGCTTGATTTGGAGGACACTGCGCTGCTGGAAAAGGTGTTTGTGTGATTGCCTTGCTGGCGTCAAAAGTTGATTTAGGGATTTGAACAAGCGTGGGAGTAATAGTCAATGTTGCCGTTAGTATTTTTGTCACAGTTGGCAAAGGCGTTGTCTGTGTAACAACCGCAATGGAAGTTAGTGATGGGGTTTCAATAACAGGCAATGCAGTAATGGCTTGATTTGAGCCAGTGCAACTTGCCAGGCATAGGAATAAAACACTCAAAAGCGACAGTCGAAACAATGTTTTCATACAGACCCTCTCACGAAAATATTTATTTCACAATGTATGTACCTATATCGTATACTATACCTCACTTCCAAAGTTTTATGAAACTCCCCTCTGATTTTATCTCAACCATCACCAACACCTTCGGCGCGGACGGTGAACAATTCATCGCCAACCTCCCCGCGTTGATTGACGAAGCATCCGCGCGCTGGGGCTTGACGGATGTTCAGCCAGCTCCAAATCTTTCCTATAATTTTGTCGCCTTCGCGCGTAGGGGCGAGGTCATCTCGCCCCATGACACGATTGGCAAGCAATACCAAGGGCGGGGATGCTTCGCGACCGCCCCTACACATGCTGTTGTATTGAAAATGGGCGTGCCGAACCGCGAAATGAAAAGCGAAATGGCGGCGTTGAGATTATTTAACGGTGAGGGCGCCTGTCGCTTGCTAGATTACGATGAAGAAAAATATTGGATGTTGCTGGAACGCCTCAATCCCGGCGTGATGCTATCCAAGCTGGAGGATGATGAAGAGGCGACTCATATCGCGGCGGAGGTGATGAAGAAGATTTGGAGGCCTCTTCCTCTGAAGTCGGATGGCGCCACGGCGCCACTGTCCGATGTGCAGGAGCAAGCTCCTGTTCTCCAGAGTTTTATCAAACTCTCCGATTGGTTCGATGGATTGAAGAAACTCCGATCAAGGTTCAATGGCGGGACTGGTCCATTGAATGAAAAATTAGTTGATCGAGTGGAGCAATCTGTAAAAGATTTATTTGCAGAGAATCATAAGCCCGTGCTGATGCATGGCGATTTCCATCACTTCAACATTCTCTCGTCTGAGCGCGGCTGGCGGGTGATCGACCCGAAAGGTGTGATCGGACTTGCAGGGTATGAAGTAGGTCCGTTCATGATGAATCCATGGGATAGTCTTTCGGACGGAAGCAGTTCCAGGCTGAGAGTAAAGCGGCGGATCGATATCCTGCATGAGCATTTGGGCTGGGAACGCGAGCGCATCCTTGAATGGAGTCTCGCGCACGCGGTCCTCTCCACATGGTGGGGAATCGAAGATAACACAGGCTGGGATTATTCGCTGAAGTGTGCGGAGTTATTTGCAAGCCTTTAAATAAAGAACGACCTCCTTTTGGAAGTCGTTCAAGGATATTGCTTTCGGTTACATGCCAATCAGGGCAAACACGGCGTAAGCAAGGGCCAGCCAGGGCGCTATTGTGGCAAGGACAGGAACGAACATTCCAAGGCCAACGCACAGGAAGAATAACCACATACACCAGCCGGAAATCGTTTGGGGCATAGATATTTTCATTTCACACTCTCCTATTGAGTTGAATGACCGTCCACATGGACAGTTCTATTCATAACAACCCTGCGTTGTTACAAGAGATGCGCCTGCGTGGTAGAATCTGATAACATCTTTACTCTCGCGGTCTTCTGCGACGCGGGAAGTTTTTTTGCCCATGGATATCACAACCACCCCGCCTGCTGAATTTTCAATGCACCGCGTACACGTCTCGGACCGCACCGGTCCGGAGCGCTGGGTGTGGTCGCACGCGCGCCGGCACGGCTGGATCATGCTTCTGATGTTTGTTGGCGCGATCGGCAACGCGGGCCTCGCCGCGGTGGTGCCTGTGCTCACCGGTGATGCGTTCAACGCCATGCTCAAACCTGTGCCGGATACAAGTGTGCTGCTGCCGCTGGCATTGACGATTGGCATCTCACAAGTACTGCGCGGCATACTGCAACTGGGACGCAACTTCGGGGCGGAACTGCTCGCGCAAAAAATGGAACGCCAGGTGCGCGACGAGTTGTATCTTTCATTGCTTGCCAAGAGCATGACCTTCCACAACCTGCAACCGGTGGGTGATACGATGGCGCGCACCACCAATGACGTGCGTGAAGTCAACTACATGTTCAGCCCGGGTGTGAACCTCGTCATTGGGTCGTTAATATTTTTACTCATGCCCATCTTCGTGGCGGGACGTTATCATCCCACGCTGATTATCACCCCCATCGTTTTTATCATTTTGTATTTTGGGTTCCTCGCCAAATATTTGCGGGACCTGGCGCCCATCACCGATGAAGTGCGCGGTTCATTTGGAAAAATGAACACGCATCTCTCCGAATCATTGGATGGTGTGGAGGTTGTCAAAGGTGCGGCACAGGAAGACGCGGAAGTGGATCGCTTTGTGATGAATGCTACGCGTGTCCGCGATGCCTTCGTGAAGCAGGGTGACCTCGAGGGACGTTATGTCGCGATGTTATTGCTCGGTTCAGCCTACGCCTTTGGGCTGTTTCATGCTCTGATACTTTTCCGCAGCGGATATCTTGATCTCGGCTCTGTGGTGGCTTACTTCGGCCTGCTCCGTTTACTGGAGTTCCCCACGTTCGTATCCACGTGGGCGTACTCGCAAATATCACTCGGCATTTCCAGCGCCCGTCGTATTTTGGAATTGATGAACCGTGAGACCAATCTTGACCAGAACGCACAGGGCCGCGTGGATGATATCAAAGGCGAAGTTGAATTCCGGAATGTTTCCTTTTCCTATGCGCTGAGCGGAGCCAACGACGAAGTCCTTGAAAATATTTCTTTCAAGGTCAAACCCGGGCAGACCGTTGCCATTGTTGGTCAGACTGGTGCGGGCAAAACTTCGTTGGTTAAATTAATTAACCGCACGTATGACGCATCGCACGGGCAAGTCTTTGTGGATGGCGTGGATGTGCGCGCTTGGAACCTGGCGGCATTGCGTTCACAAGTCTCGATGATCGAACAGGATATTTTTCTGTTCTCGCGCTCGGTCAGCGACAACATCGCTTTCGGGAAACCGGGCGCAGACAAAGCTGAGATCGAAGCGGCGGCGAAGTCCGCGCAGGCTGATGATTTCATTCAGTCCTTCGATAAGGGTTATGAGACCATTGTCGGCGAACGCGGCGTCACACTCTCCGGCGGACAACGTCAGCGCATTGCACTGGCACGCGCCTTCATGACCGACCCGCACATTTTGATCCTGGACGATTCAACTTCCGCAATTGACTCAGCCACCGAAGACCGCATCCAGCGCGCCATCTCGAATGCCGCACGCGGGCGAACAACCTTCATCATCACGCATCGCCTGTCACAGATCCGCTGGGCTGACCTGATCATTGTTTTGAAAAAAGGCAGGATCGCCGCCATCGGCACACATGCTGAATTGATGAAAACATCCGAAGCGTATTCAAAGATATTTAGAGAATAATTTTGTAGGGGCGGGGTTCTCCCGCCCATGTAACCACCCAAATTTGGGCGGGGAGACCCCGCCCCTACCAATACCAAATAATCGCAAATCTTCAATCGGAAATCGTAAATCACTATGGGCTTTTTTCAAGGACTCAACGACGAAAAGTATGACCGCCAGTACACTGACCGTGAACTGGTGCGTCGCATTTTCGAATACTTCAAACCACAGGCAAAGCGACTCGCCTCGGTCACGGTGCTTGTCATCGCGTTGGCGGGTATCGGCGCGGCATTACCAGTTGCCGTTTCAAACATATTGGATTCGATCGGCGCACAACCAACCTTGTCACAGATCATTCTCGTCACATCCATTGTTCTGCTTGTGGGTGTGGGCTTATGGGGCTTGAACTGGGCACGCCGCAGTGTTGTTGTACGCGCAGTCGGAGATGTGGTTCTCGATCTCCGCACAAAAGCTTTCCGCGCCGCGGCAGAACATGATCTCTCGTTCTACGATCAATTCTCCTCGGGGCGCATTGTCTCGCGTATCACATCAGACACCAATGATTTCGGTCAACTCGTGGTCATCGTCACCGATGTTGGTTCACAAATGGTGCAGGCCTTCATCCTCGGCGTGATCCTCGTCCGCACCAATTTACAGATGTCGCTCATGCTCTTTTTATTCCTGCCGATCGTATTCGGGCTGGCATCCGCCTTTCGGGTCCTGGCACGGAGAGTCACCAAACGCGGCATGAAAGCGATGTCGGATGTCAACGCCGCCATCAAAGAGACCATCAGCGGTATATCCATTGCAAAAAATTTCCGGCAGGAAGAAAGTATCTTCAAATCGTTCGACGAATCGAACCAGCAATCGTATCAAGTGAACGTACAGCGCGGTTTCGTACTCTCGCTGGTCTTCCCCACACTCAACGCGTTGCAAGGCATCTTCGCCGCCATCCTCGTGTATGTGGGCGGCTTTAACGCCGCGGCCGGCATCACCACCGTCGGCGCGTGGTATCTCTTCATCATGAGCGTGGACCAGTTCTACTTCCCCGTCCTCAACCTTTCCGCATTCTGGGCACAGATCCAGGCCGGGCTCTCCGCGGCGGAACGCGTCTTCGCTTTGATCGATGCCGATCCCAATGTCAATCAAACCGATAAAAAGGATGTGGCGACTCTAAAGGGTCACATCCACTTCGATGATCTGCATTTTCGTTATACGGATAACGAACCGATTCTGACTCACTTCAACCTGCTCATTCAACCCGGAGAGACGCTTGCCCTGGTCGGTCACACTGGCGCGGGCAAATCTTCGATTGCGAAGTTGATTGCCCGCTTTTACGAATACCAGGAGGGACGATTAATGATCGATGGAGGCGACATCCGCACATTCGATCTGGCGCAATATCGCAAACAACTCGGCATAGTATCGCAAGTCCCATTTTTGTTTTCGGGGACGGTCGCGGATAACATCCGCTACGCCGCGCCAAATGTCAGTGATGAGGAAATGTCAGAGATGGCGCGTAGAATAGGCGAAGGCGAATGGCTGGAAACGCTCCCGAATGGGATCCAGACCGAAGTCGGGGAAAGAGGCGGACACTTATCCATGGGACAACGTCAACTCGTGGCGTTGATGCGCGTCCTGATGCAAAAGCCTGCCATCTTCATCCTTGATGAAGCGACTGCCAGTATTGACCCGTTCACCGAATGGCAGATCCAACAGGCATTGAACCTGATTATGAAAAATTCAACGAGCATCCTGATCGCGCATCGTTTGTCCACTGTAAAAGCGGCGGATCGGATCGTTGTGATGGAAAAAGGCACTATCATCGAAGAAGGCAATCACAACGGCTTGCTTGAAAAGAGCGGGCATTATGCCATGTTATACAACACGTATTTCCGTCATCAAAGTCTGGCGTATATTGAGCAGGCAAAGGAATTCGTGAAATAAGAAAATCGGATGGCGTACGCCATCCGATTTTCCTGTCATCATGTTCAGCCATTTGTTACTGCATGGCATGCCACCCAGTGATTCGGTGCAGCTTCCTGCCACACCGGCACTTGTTCTTTGCAAACATCCATCGCAATGGGACAGCGCGTATGGAAGCGGCAGCCGCTGGGCGGGTTAATGGGACTGGGCACATCACCGGTTAAGATCGTTCGTTTGCGGGCGCGATCCTTGCGAGGGTCGGGGATGGGCACCGCAGAAAGCAATGCCTTGGTGTAGGGATGCAATGCATTCTCGTATAACTCATCGCGTTCAGCCAGTTCAACCATTACGCCCAGATACAACACTGCCACGCGGTCGCAAATATGACGCACCATGCTCAAATCGTGCGCAATGAAAAGATAGGTCAGCCCGAACTGATCCTGCAACTCTTCGAGCAGGTTTACGACCTGTGCCTGAATGGAAACATCCAGGGCGGAGATCGGCTCATCGCAAACGATAAATGCGGGATTGGACGCCAGTGCGCGGGCGATGCCAATACGCTGGCGCTGTCCGCCTGAAAATTCGTGCGGGAAACGGTTGATCAGATTTGGGTTCAAGCCAACCAGCCCCATCAATTCGCGGGCGCGTTCGGTACGCTCTTTTGCATTGGCAAAAAGTTTATGCACGCGCATCGGTTCACTGACAATCGAGTTCACTGTCCAGCGCGGGTTGAGCGAGGCATAGGGGTCCTGAAAGATCATCTGGGCTTTGCGGCGAATCCGCAGTTGATCGCGGCGGCGGGCGCGAATGATATCGTCGCCATCTATCACCACACTGCCGCTCGTCGCGGGATATAGACCCAGCATGGTGCGTCCCACTGTCGTTTTACCGCAGCCACTCTCCCCCACCATGCCCAGCGTTTCACCGCGTTGAATCGTAAAAGAGACTCCATCCACGGCGCGCACAAATCCCACCCGGCGTTGCAACACAACGCCACGCGTTACGGGGAAATACTTTTTGAGATCCTGCACTTCCACCAGGGGTTGCAAATCACTCATCGCGGCGCTCCAGTTTTGACGTTCACCCAGCAGGCAGACGAATGGTTTTTATCAACCTCGATCAAGGTGGGATTCTCGTGCCGGCATTTCTCGATCACAAATTCACAACGCGGCGCAAACGGACAACCATGCGGTTCCACCAAAAGATTCGGCGGAGTGCCCGGTATGGATTTAAGCCGCTGGTCGCGGCGGCGGTCGACGCGTGGCAGGGCGGCAAGCAAGGCCAGGGTGTAGGGGTGGCTTGGAGAGTCGTACAAATCCTGCACATCGGCTTCCTCCACAATATAGCCCGCATACATCACGAGCACGCGGTCTGCCATGCCTGCCACAACACCAAGATCATGTGTGATCCAAATGATCGCCATGTGCAGGGCTGCGCGCAACTGCGCCACCAGCTCCACGATCTGTGCCTGGATGGTGACATCCAGCGCGGTGGTGGGTTCATCAGCGATCAAGAGACTCGGCGTGCAGGATAACGCCATTGCGATCATCACACGCTGACGCATGCCGCCTGAAAATTGATGCGGGTAATCGCCCAAACGACGCGCTGGATCAGGGATGCCAACCTGTTCAAGCAATTCAACTGCGCGCCTTTCAGCTTCTGCCTGTGTCATGCCCAAATGCACGCGCAAAGACTCGGTGAGTTGCCGCCCAACGGTCAATACGGGATTGAGCGAGGTCATCGGGTCTTGAAATATCATCGAGATCTCGCGGCCGCGCACATCCTCCATTTCAGCTTCGGTCTTCTTTAATAAGTCGCTCTGGCGATAGATCGCGGTACCGGAATAAATTTCCCCTGGCGGTGTGGGGACCAATCCCAGCAGTGACATCATGCTGACGGACTTTCCGCAGCCGCTCTCCCCGACAATTGCCACGGTTTCCCCGCCATTGACATGAAACGAGATGCCATTCACGGCATAGACGGTGCCCTCGGGGGTATGGAAGCGCGTCCGTAAATTGGATACTTGCAATAATGAATTTGCCACGGCGCGCTCCCTATACGGTCCGACTGCGCGGGTCAAGCGCATCGCGCAAGCCATCGCCAACAAAGTTAATGCCCAGCGTTGTGAGCAGGATCAACATACCCGGAAAGAACCATAACCAGGGCGCAGAATCAAGATACTTGGCTGATTTATCCAGCATGTTTCCCCAGGTGGCGGTGGGTTCCTGTACACCCAGCCCCAGAAAACTGATATATGCCTCCGCGAGGATCGCGTTCGCCACACTCAAGGTGGATGAAACGATGATCGGGGCAATCGTATTCGGCAGGATATGCAGAAAGATGATCTCAATATTGGATGTGCCGGTGGCGCGCGCCGCCAGGATGAACTCGCGTTCCTTGAGTGATAAAAATTCGGCGCGCACGATGCGCGCCAGGTACATCCAACTGGTGATGCCTATGATCACTACAATGACGACCACACTCCCACTAAAGGAACGTCCTGCAAACTCGATCTCTGGAATTTTTCCGCCAAAGAATTTTGCCATCACCAGCAAAAGGAAAATAGTTGGGATGTTCAATAACGCTTCTGTGATTCGCATGAGGATCGCATCCACCCACCCGCCATAATAGCCTGCCAGCGCGCCGACGATGATTCCCAGAATGGTTTCGATCAGCACAGCAACGAGACCGATGAACAATGAGATCTGACCCCCATAGATTGTACGGGCAAGGATGTCTCTGCCAATCGAATCGGTACCAAACGGGTGTTCAAGTGACGGCGGCAGGAGGCGCTGTGAAGTATCGTTGAAATTAGCGTATTTTTCAGTGTATACAAACGCTCCACCAAAGGAATACAGAACCAAAAGAATCAAAAGAATTCCGCCAAAGACCGCCATCTTATGACGGCGAAACCTCAACCAGACAAGGCGCGAAAGGGATAAGGGGGGGGTGGAAAGATCGTCTACAAGTTGAGGGAGAGAGGATGTTTGAGCAGTCATAGGGCCCTAACTATAACGAATACGCGGGTCGAGCCACGCGTAAAAAACATCGGTAATGATCTGGAAGACAACCACAGCGGTTGCCACCAGCATCAAGATGCCCATGACCACAGAGATGTCGGCGCGAGAGAGGTGATCGAGGAAAAGCCGGCCCATTCCCGGCCACGCGAAAATGCGTTCCGTCACCACCGCGCCGCCCAGCAGGAAGGGCAGGTCGAGGCCAATCACAGTCACAATCGGCAAGGCGGCATTTTTCAGAGCATGGACATACACCACTTGACGCCGCGGCAAGCCTTTTGATCTGGCGGTGCGGATGTAATCCTGACTCAACACTTCCAGCATGGTGCCGCGAATATAACGGCTGTAGGCGGCAAAGTAGATCACCGAGAGGCTCATGACGGGCAAAACCATATGCCATAAGACTTGGGTCGGCGTTTTACCCACCTGCGGATCGAACATCCCGACTGTGGGCAGATATGGCAAGCCCCATTTTTTGAACAACACCGCAAAAAGATACATGGACATGAGTGAAATAAAAAATATCGGCATGGAATAGAGGATAAACAATACAGCTGTCAGAATATTATCCGACACGGAATATTGCCGCAGGGCGGAGTAAATGCCCAAGATCAAGGCAAAGAAAATCGTGACTGCTTCAGATGCAACCATCAGGATCAATGTATTGGAAATTCGTTCGCCGATCAGTTCTGTCACCGGCTTGCGCGCGACCAGGGAAGTGCCAAAATCGCCGCGCAGAACTCCAAGGCGAGTCCCGCTTTTATCGCGAATACCATCGCCATCTGGATCGACCTTTGTCCAGTCGTTACCAACCAGCCAGTACAAGTATTGGAGCCAAATGGGTTTATCCAGCCCAAGTTGACGCGTGAGGCGTTCCTTGTCTGCGGGACGAGTGACAGTACGTCCACCCATCGTCGCAAGCGGGTCGCCGACATTCATCATCAACCAAAACAATGCCCCGCTAATGATAATGAGCAGGATGATGCCTTGAAGAAGGCGTTTAATAATATATTGAATCATATATAATCTTTAATAACTTGAGTTTAGAGTAGCAAAGTAGCGCACAAGAGTTGTGCGATCGTACCGAACATTAAAAACTGAAAAGCAAATACCAATTACGGACCTGCAGAAACCGAAACTTGGGCTTTTTTGCTC
>Ga0180069_1000187_pt1 | contig 12897 bp, 16 predicted proteins | sample EasRivERM_16_10D_2_FD_121793 | JGI IMG/M metagenome (GOLD analysis project Ga0180069, IMG submission 121793) | Soil microbial communities from meander-bound floodplain in the East River, Colorado, USA - East River metaG ERMLT231B'_16_10D | ecosystem: Environmental > Terrestrial > Soil >...
CCTCGCTGAGAAGTATGGGGCTACTGCAGTCTTCCCGCAGTGGGCCTATGAGCAATACTTTGAGAATGTTCTTGAACATGGGAACGAGCAGTCGGTTCACGTGAGCGAGAGGTATTTCCATCACTATGACTGGGAGCTGGGCACTGGGGACGTGGACATCAGTGGCTATCTCCAGTCTGAGAAATATTTTGGCACAGAGAAGCTCAAATTGAAACAATCTTTCGTGGAGGAGTGCAAGAGAGAGCTGGACATCTTCTCTAACGAGACGATCTGTATCCAGGTGCGGCGAGGGGACTATGTGGATAACCCGAACTATTTTCAGCTCCGACCAGAGTTCTATCTGGATGCGCTGATTACGTATTTCCCGGATTGGCGTGAGATGAACATTCTTGTCATCAGCGATGATGTGGAATACTGTCGGGTTCATTTTGGCTGCCTGCCTAATGTCTACTTCACAGAGTGGAACTCGGATATCAAGGATATGGCACTGGCCTCCCTGTGTGACCATTTCATCATAAGCAACAGTACGTTCGGCTGGTGGTGTGCCTACCTTGGTGAGAAACCCCACAGTAAAATTGTACACAGTGGTCATCTATTCAGAGGGCATCTTGCCAAAACGCATAACATCAAGGACTATCGCCCAGAGAGATGGATAGAGTACAAGAAAGATACTTACAAAATTGACCTGAAGGATATTACCTTTACGATACCTGTCTATATGGATCATGAGACCCGTAAGGGAAATCTGGAACTGATCCTGTGTATGCTCCAGACCTCCTTTGACAGCAATTACATCATAATGGAACAGGGTGGCAGGAAACTCGAACACATGGCACAATGGGCAAAATATGTAAGGTTCAAGGAGCAGCAGTTCCATCGGACAAAGATGCTCAATGATATGTGCGGGATAGCGGACACACCCTACATTGCCAACTGGGACTGTGACGTAATCATCTCGCCAGTGGGAATGTTCCTGGCGGTGGAAGAGCTTCGACATGGAGCCGATATGGTCTTCCCCTATGACGGACGGTTCGGGCGTATGCCGAGACCGCAGTGGTTTGGACAATTGCAGAAGTCCTTGGACATCGGCATTGTACGGAATTCCCCTCTGAAGGGTATGGAGCCGGATCACAATAGCGTAGGAGGTGCGGTCCTGTGGAACAAGGAGTCATTCATTGATGGTGGTATGGAGAACGAATATTTTGTCAGCTTTGGACCTGAAGATGGCGAGCGCAATGATAGGTTCAATACCCTGGGATATGATGTTAGACGAGTGAAGGGTGCGTTGTATCACATGAACCATTATGTAGGGCCGAACTCTAGTCCGGCCAATCCCTACTTTGATGCCAATGTACGGGAACAGCAGAAGGTTCACAATATGACTCGGGAGCAGCTTCTATCTTATGTAGATACCTGGCCATGGCGGCATCCCTACACAACGAGGTATTATCACAGGATCAGCCAAAGTGCGATCATATCCTCTGAGATAGTGATGGGAGCATTACCGTTCAAGCCGAAACATATCATTGATGTGGGGTGTGGGGTTGGCGAATGGGACAGGGGTATCGGGGAATACTTTGGTATTGACTATCACGTGAGAAAGGAAGATCTGCTTATCCCTATTGAGAACTTTACAGAATGTGACCTGAACAGAAGTTTTCCGCTTATTGCTACAACATTTTCTGAAAAGTTTGATCTGTGTCTATGCTTAGAGGTAGCCGAACACCTGAAATCCTCTCGAGCCGAGCCATTGATAGAATACTTATGTTCACTGAGTGAGTATGTACTGTTCTCTGCGGCTATCCCCTTCCAGGGAGGAGTGGGACATATCAACGAGCAATGGCAGAGCTGGTGGGCAGCGGAATTTGCCAAATATGGCTACCGTGCCTCCTTGAAACAGCTGAACATTCGTAACAATCCCTTAATCGATCTATGGTATCGGCAGAACATTGTATTGTATCAGAAGGGTGCAAAAGGTAGAGTGGAAGACTTTGTTCTCCCAGAATATTATCTTCAAATAGTAAAAGGATTGAAGAATGGATAATAAGAAAGAAGTAAAAGAAGCTATTGCTATGCATATACTTCCTGCTGAAATTGTTGGAGATATTTCGAAGTACGGCGACATGTGGAGAGCATTGGTAAGAGTTCGCCCATCCGGTCCGTTACTGCTTATGGAATTTCATCTAACAAATACAAATGTCACAGGACCGAAAAAGGTGTAAAATGACGGGCAATTACAAAAGGAATTGAATATGCCACGAGGTTTCTTCAAGTTCAAAGGTAAGTTGTTCAAGCATGATTTCAAGGATCATGAAGGACGACCCGGACAGATTGGTGGAAGTAAGAAGAGGAATTCGCCGACAACTCGTGAACAGTGGGAGCTTCCTGCTAAGTTCAGTCACTATGGTATTCCGAATCGCAGACCTGATGGTAATCATATCAGTAATAAGCCAGACAGGATTTCTGAGAGAAAGGGAATAAGACTTGGAAGTCTTGTGAGAGGGAATGTTGCGAAGGATATAAATTATGAAGATAGACCTAATATCTCAGCACATGGAGAAGTCATTGGATGGGTATGGAACAATCCTAATTGGCTAAAAAGGAATCCCGGTGACTCTCAAGCTGATGTTGTCTTCTTCGATGAAAAGAGTGGGATACTAACCTTTATGGCTTCACGTAATGTGTATCTCACAAGAAAAAGGAGTTAGACCATGCCTCCTCGTACCAAGCAGAATAAATCCAAACGTTCTCCCGCAAAGGTGAAACAAACCGTTACGCAGAACGAGATGATCCAGTATGTCAAGCAGAATGCTGATCTGCTTTCCAGGAGTATGCTTCAGAACAGACTGGGCGTATCCTTCAATGGGGAGAGGGATTTATACGAATCGTTCGGTTACCCAAGATTTCCAACGTTCCAGGACTATATGAATATCTACGAACGGGGAGGATTGGGGCAGCGCATCATCAAGAAGCATTGTGACTCCACCTGGAACAAGGTACCTATCCTGATTGATGGGGAGGTTCGCTCTGATAGTCTCGATGAGGATGCAACGGAGTTCCTAACGGCATGGGATGCTCTCCAGAAGAAACTGGGTGTGATCCAGGTCATGCGGCAGGCCGACATTATGTGTAATATCGGGCGATACAGTGTATTGTTCCTTGGAGCCAGTGGCAATAGCTATGCCGATCCCGTCAAGAAGGGTGGAGGACTGTTCTTTTTGAATGCCTTCAATGAGGTGCAGGCATCTATCCTAAACTTGATACAGGATCCCAAGAATGAGAAGTTCGGCATGCCAGATAGCTACAGCGTCACGTTCAACAACGATGACATTGCGTTGGAGATTCCAGGTGGCAATAAGGTTCATCATACGAGGATCATCCATGTTGCCGAGGATAAATTGGGATCGCGTATCTATGGGACACCGAGGCTCAAGGCTCCACTGAATCGATTGCTCGATCTGGAGAAGACGACAGGTGGCGGAGCTGAAGCTGCCTGGCTAGCTGTCTGGGGAGGAATGATATTCACTACACAAGAGAACGCACGTATCCCGTCTGAGACGAGTCTTGAGGGCAAACAACTGGACGAACAGATGCGGAAGTATTTCCATAGGATGCAACGCTATGCTGTCATGGAGGGACTGGATGTGAACAATATGGGAGTACAGAACGTTTCCATCAAGGATATCTATGATACGCTCAAGGAGGATCTGTCTGGGACAGTGGGGATCCCTCAACGGATACTGTTCGGCAGTGAGCGAGGGGAGTTGGCCAGCTCACAGGATATGCAGGAGTGGAACGGCACAATAGATAGCCGCCGGATCAACTATGCGGAGCCGGAGGTCTTCCGTCCGTTTATCAAGTGGTGCGTGGACTTTGGGGTATTGCCTCCACCGAAGAGTGGACTGGACAACTATGGAATAGAATGGTTTCCAGTGTACTCTATGTCCCAGATGGAACAGGCAACCTATGGTAATCTCCTCGCACAGGGAGCGAGTGCTATCAGTGGTGGAGCACCAGAGCAAGCCATGGACGTAAACGAATGGCGATCCAAAGTAGGACTACCTCCTCGGACAGAGCAGGACTTCGATGATATTCTGGAACTGGAAATAGAAGAGGATGAGAAGAAGATGCAACCGCAATTGGAATTGGCTAAAGTAAAAGGTGAGAACGGGTTTGGTAAGAAACGCAATGAGTTCGGTAAGAAAAATGGCGAAGTAAAATAGAAAGGAGAATACAATGAATATACCTAAAGGTTATTTCCAGCATAAGGGGAAGTTGTTCAAACATAGTTTCAAGGGACATAAAGGTCGTCCGGGACAAGTGGGTGGTTCTAGAGCACGTTCTGGTGATACTGATTATCCAACAAGTTCAACCAAAACGACTGATGAAGACCGTCAGGCACGTGTTATTTATTCCGGTCTCAAGTTTATGCTCCCGAAGATGTCCAGGGAGCAACATGAGGCATTGTTTGAAGCTGTGTATAGTCCTGGAGAGGATCCGGATGTTACCCTGAAACATATTGAGAGTTATTACAAAGCCAATAGCAGAGTAGCAATTTCTGGAGATACTCCGACAAAACTATTTGAGCGTATGATAAAAGATATGAAAGGGTAGATGCTGAAACCCGTTCTCCTCCGTAAGCCAAGAGTGTTATCCTCTGACCATATACAGGTGATGAATCCTGCACGGTTGCACAACTTCATCACGGAGTTCGGCGACGAGGAATTGCACTCTGTCCATAACTTCTGGTATTCCTATGCCAATCGGAAACGTCTGATTGACTTCGCAGTGGATACGGGTGTCCGGAATAAATACCCCAAGTATGGTTATGATGTTTCCAAACAGGTATATTACTATATCAATCCGAACAGGAGAAAAGTTCCAGTTCCCAACACATCTATCAAGCTGGATGTGGAAAGGTTCGGTAATAACATATGCAGATTACAACGAAATATCATGTCACAATTGATCCATGGAAATACTACATTACAGGAATGGTACGAAGATACCGCACGTGTGATGAAGATGAGCTATCGGGCAGTAGTGGATGTGGCACGAGGCAGTCCACTGGATATGTCAGCATTGGAACAACAACGTTGGCAAGAAGCGATGGAGTTCCAGATAGAGAAATTAGACAGTTTAGCACAACGTATTGAACGTGGAGTGCGTCCATTGGACGGAACATTACTCAATACTGTCTGCCAGATAGGCCATACCGTGAATGCTATATTTGAAAACTGGAAACTCTGGGAGGCACAGATGTTCGGCGGGAAGAAACAGGCACGGAGAAGGCTCACCCAAGCCGAACACTGCCACACTAACGAACTCCGAGATGGCTGTATAGAGTTGGCCAGGGAAGGCTGGGTTCCTATCGAACAGATGGTAGCGATTGGAGCAGCAGCCTGCTATGGGAACTGTCGATGTAGATTGGAGTTTAGATGACATTGAAACTGTTTCGATCGGGTGGTCCCGGCAGTGGGTTCAAAGGTCATCGGGGAAGACCCGGAGAAGTTGGCGGATCTTCCAGATCTGGAATCTATGATACAGAACTCAGTTACGAACAGGTAATGAGTATACTGCGGCCAAAGAACCGTGTAGAAAACATTGTCCGGAAAATCGGCTTTCCTGTGGAAAAGGTTCACGCGATAGACGAGCAGGGATTTGCATTCGAGGTAAACGGCGAAATGTATCGAGCTGGTGCACAATATGATCCCAGAACAGGGGAGATTACAATCTGGGATACTGACAGCAAATCGGATCAGCAACTGGAGGGTATACTTGCCCATGAGATCCAGCACTCTCGTTGGGATACGTATAAGAATGAGTATCAGAGGCAGTTCATTGAAGTTCAGAAAAGTGTAAGAGATTCGGATAATAAGGAAGATTGGCTTATTAGGGGAGATGGATCTCTGAGAAATCCAAAAGATAACAAGAAGTACTGGGCATACGATATCCACGAGAGTTTCCTTACTCAGCGACAGAGATGGGAACGGTTACGTAAGACAGATGGTATCTCAGCGTATTCCAAATCCTACTGGAAGCAAGCAGAAAAAAGTGGATCCGCTTGGGACTACGACCGAGCCATCGATGAAACCCTTGCGGAGATAGCCAGGATCAAGACGGGTCACGCTCGACCAGGCGACAAGAAAGCTATACGTCCGATCTGGGCAAGTTTATACAATAGAGTTCAGACTGGAACTGGCATGAAGAAGAACAGTTTGTTTTTATTCAGTATTATATCCAATAAAGAAGAGGATTACTATGCCTGATGATGTAATCTACCTCACGGAGGATTTTGAGCCTGTCTCCAAGGATGATCCACGTGTGACAATGGTCAAGGTAAGAATGTCGGATGGTAGGATTGTATTCGGCTTTCCAGAACAAGAGACAAAGAAGAATCAGCTGTTCCACTCCGGTGGCAAAGGTTCAGGGCACTTTGGTCACAGTGGTAGAGAAGGATTGGTAGGAGGGAGTAACAGGGGAGGAGTTACACAACTAGGAAAGGATGAAATAGATCAGATGTACTATCATAGAAGTTTCTCTGGCAACACTGATGCAATCCTTCGATCAGGTTATATCAAGGGCAGTGAGGATAACTTTGCAGATAGTGTCTATGTCAATGTCAGTGGTATATTGGATTATAGTATTGTCTTCGGTGTAGACAAAAGTCATCTTCATAATTTCCATACTACATTCACAACGAATACGGCTAGTAATCTGAGTAACCTTTCACTGAAGAAGGTATCTATCTTAGTATACGAAAGTGAGACTAGAAATTTATTTGATGTCACTGGTGCTTATCGTTCAGGCATAAAGACAGAAGCTGGTTTACTTGAATATTTCAGGAATAGGAAATGAACTCTATCTGGCTTGAAATTCGAGATGCTAGTGGTAGACTTCTGTTCAAGTATGATCCTATCAACAACCAGGTAGAACTCCGACGTGGGAGTATAGCGTATGAACTTATCAAGTTGGATGAGATACGCAAGCGCCATGGCGTTCCAGTGGAAACACCTGTTCAGGTAGACGGTATTGTTGTAGTACAAATGGTTTCCAGAACAAGCTGATTTCCTCCCCTTTACTTTTTTCCACGATATGAGTATACTTCCCGACTAAATTACAAGTCCACAAATCAAAGAAATCCAAGACGCCAAGAGCGCAGAGAATTCTAATGGTAATTCCAGAGGTTCTGCGCTCTTATGCTAAACACAAATTCACGTGATTTGCAAGTTGCAACGTTATTCGGCAATCAGGCCGAACAGCGTAAGAAGGGTGGCAGAGAGTATCTGGTTGTGCCAGGTGTCCCCGTTCAAGAACAAGTGATGAATTCCTATCTGCTTCCTGCTGAAGAAATACAGGCATATATCAATGTATGGAATGGGACACCCGTCAGTATCGGTCATGCGAAGGCCAACAACGGATCGGTGAAAGTTCCTGAGCCAGATGTGCCAATTATAGGCAACTTCTACAATGTGAGTTGGGATTCAGATAACAATCGTATGCTCGGGGAATACTGGATTGATATTGAAACTGCTATGCTTTACAATGATGGCAAACTTATCCTGGATGCGATCCACAATGGAAAGGTACTGGAGACTTCTACGGCGTATTGGGCCGATGAAGAATATACCTCGGGCAACTTCAATGGCAGGGATTACAAGACGGTTCACAGGAATACACGACCAGATCATATAGCTATCTTCACGGATGGGATTACAGGAGCCTGCTCCATTGAAGATGGATGTGGCGTGAACAGGAATATGATGCACAACGGGGAATGCGGATGTGTGAAACACAATGTCACAGGCAATCTTCCAGCCGAGGGTAAAGCTATCTGGGAGAAAGTGTACGAGGCGAATAAGGATAAGGGTGAAGAAACTGCTGCGAAGATGGCCTGGGATGCAGTCAAACAGGCAGGGTATATACAGAAGGATGACAAGTGGGTAAAGAAGAATAATGCTTTACCTCCTTTCAAGCAAGGTTATCTTCCTACTGTCATGCTTGAACGATTAGCTTTTGACATGGGCTATCGTACTCCCGAACAATTAGAACAGACTCGCTCTATTGTGGAAAAGAATGGGATTACTAAAGCAGTTTGGCTCCAACGGGATGAAAATGGAGATTACAAAATCCTGGACGGTGCCCATAGAGTAAAACTTGCACATGATTATGAAATTGACCAGATACCCGTTCACGTGATAGACAATATGTTGAACGAACTGGACACTGAGGCAATCTATTATGAATGGGAACATGAGATGGACAGAAGTTATCTCAATTATTCTATAGACATTATTCTCAATGGAGTAAAACACCCCTGGCATAAGGGACGTCCGGGTGAAAAGGGAGGTTCAACTAGTTCGGGTACTGTTGGCGGTGGTATGAGTGAGGCACTCCAAGACTCAATCCGAGCAGCAGGCCAAGCTATGGGTAAAGCTAAAGGTGGTAGAGAAGAGGGGTATCAGAATGCCTATCTGGCACTGAAGAAAGCAGCATCTATTGCCAAAGAGGAGGGAAATGCTATTGCATACGAAAAACTCTCATCTGAGATGGATAAATATCTCAAGTATGCCCAGCAGTATAAACCCAAGCAAAACGAGAAGAAAAAGCGATCTGGGATGATGGATCAAGATGATGAAATGATGGATCAAGAGGAGATGCAGATGTCTGAACTAGACAATGGCAAACCCGTGAGGAAAAAAAAGAGGTTCACCTACAAGGGTAAAACATTCCAATATTCAGATACGGTATGGCAAAAGTGATTATCCTGTGCGTTCACGCAGGTTTTCAATTTATAGAAAAGGAGCAAAGTAATGGCCGAAAAAAAGTTTAGTCTCAGTGGTTTGTTCGGTTACTTGGCAGGTAAAGGTGTCCAGGTCAAACTCAACGAGGAAGCTGCAAGTGAGGATCAGCAGTTTGAACTCATTGAGGATAGTTCTACACCTCCCCTTGTCGATGAACCTGCAACAAACCAATTCAGTGACGAGGAGGTAGTGGGAATCAAAAAGATGATTACCCTCTTCGCTGAAGTCGAACCGGAGGCATTTACCAATGCACTCAAGGGAATACCTGCGGTGACGCATTTCATCCAGAATGCTGAGGAAGCTGCAAAGACACAGAAAGCTGGTGTCATTGCTAGTATCAAAGCAAACTCTGCAAACGTGTATACAGATGAAGAACTGGAAGGTATGGCTTTTCCTGTTCTCAACAAACTGGATGCACAGATGAATGTGAATTATATGGCTTTGGGTGGTGCGCAGGAAATCTACGCCAATGAGGATGACAGTGTCCTTCAGCCGAAAGCTGCGCTGTTCTCGATGGCAGAACAGGAGGAAAAATGACTCGCACTCCGCCCAACACAATTTTACTCAATGTCCGCAACCGCCACGAGCTTGAACGAGCCTTAGAGGCAGGTCAGGACATCACTCCAGGAATGCTGCTCCAATATACGGCGAGTGCGTTGACGGTTGCACCGCATGCTACAGCAGCAGGAGTTCCGAGTCCGATCCTCGTCGCAACGGAGATGCCTATTCGAGCTGGTAGTGGCATCGATGATCCCTATAATGTGGACGGGGAAGTTGTCAGCTTTCACGTAGCACTCTCTGGCGATCAGCTATGGATGCTTGTCGAGACTGGTGCGAACATTGGCGATGGCGATCTTCTGGAAAGTGCAGGAGACGGAACATTGCAAGCAGCAACCTCCGGAGCAGCTTTCCGTGCTCTTGAAGCTGTGGATAACAGTGCAGGCTACGTTGCTGAACGTATAAGAGTGGAGGTACTCTAAGATGACCACCGTAAACAAATCTATTCTCGATCGTGGGTTCATGACGGAGGGCGACTTTCTAGATGCTCTCAGTATGCGCCCATACAAGAACTCGCGTGGGCAGGTGGTTGTGGCTGTCCGCAAAGGGTTCAAGGTTGTCCAGAACAGCGGCAAAGCCGAACGTGTTCCTGTCTATGCCGAGAAACAGGTGTATCAGAATGCCCTCCTGCGCCGCTATGAATGGGAAGAGATTGACTCTACCGTTCTGGACATTATGCGTCAACCGTTGGTCGGTGTACAGGACCTGATCTCTGCCGGACTGACCCATCGCCTGGCAGGTATCGGAACGTCTATCAGTACATATGAACAGCTCGGCGATATGTCTCCGGCAACTGTCAGTATGAATGTTACGCCGAAGAAAGACGAATCTGATCGCGTGAACTTTGAAGCGGTCAGTGTGCCGGTTCCTGTGATTTCTAAACCGTTCAGTCTGGATCTCCGAACGCTGGATGCCAGTCGTCGACTGGGTGAAAGCCTGGACGTCACGCAGGCACGTGTGGCAACCCTGAAAGTCCGTGAAGCACTGGAAGATATGCTGTTCAATGGTCACGCTCTCCAGATGCAGGATCTGCATATTTACGGATATACCAATCACCCGAATATCGGCTCTGGAACAGCTCTTAGCTATGGTGGTGGCGACTGGGGTACGGATACCAACGCTCATAAAACCATCGTCGGGATGATCACGGCACTGGTTGCGAAAGGGTTCAACGGACCCTATGGAATCTATGTCTCACCGATACAGTATTCCCAATCACTGGCATTGACCGGAGCCAATAATGCTGAAACGCAGCTCAGTGTCATCAAGCGCACAATCGAAGACGTGAAGTTCATCAAGAGAGCACCGAAATTGGCGGATGGCCGCGTGCTGATGGTTCAGATGACCCGCGAGGTTGTAGATCTCGCCATTGGTCAGGATGTTACCCCATTGAGCTGGCAGGAATATGGTGGCCTGATGAACGAATTCCGTGTCCTGACGGCAGCTGTTCCTCGGATCAAATTTGATCAGGAAGGCAAGTGCGGTATTGAGCTGGCTACCGCTGCCTAATAGGAGATAACCTATGCCTATATATAAAGTCAAGGCTGGTCACAAGTTCGGACTGCTCCCGAATGGAGCAACAGTGGAACTAACCGAACAGGAAGCTGCTTCTCACTTGCGGCATCTGGAACAGGTTCCCGATCTCCAGGTATCTTCAGGTATCACTGTTGCTCCACAGGATCAGCTCCTCTCTGAAGAGGGTGGTCCCAATTACGCCTCGCTAACGGTTGCGCAGCTTCGAGAGGAGTTGCATTCCCGTGAGTTGGATACCGTTGGGACAAAGGCCGAACTGGTAGCAAGGCTGGAGAAATTCGATAAGGAGACTGGCTAATGTCCTATGGGACAGCTGAGAGTGTTGCCTCGTTAGCGACCATGTGGACAGACGTTGTCTCCCATATGTGGAAAGATCCTGTCCCGGATTATGACATTGAAGGGACAAATCCTACACTGACAGAAGTTGAGGATTGGCTGGTAAATCTATCTGCACAGTTTGATATTGCACTAGGATCACATTGGTTCGTTCCTCCTGTCAATGTGAATGTCTCTCCAACTGCATACAATGCGATATCTCAGTATGTGTCCCAGTTGGTAGCTGATCTCTGTCATTTCAAGAACAGCTCTGGTCGTTTCTTCACAGAGAAATTGGTGGAGCGTGGCACAACTCCGATGGCAGCCATTCTGCGTGACATGAATAATTACATCGAGATGAACGCAGACGGCTTCGTCCAGGATAATGTGCCCCAACGGGAAGCACAAACAATCAGAAAGCAAATCAAGTTTCGTGTGATAGGCTGATATGTCCTACGTCAGTATTAGATTCAAGTCGAACATCAAAGTGGTTCGCCGCAATTTGGAAACCCTTCGTGGAGCCTACAAGAAGATAGGTAAGTATCGTCTTGGCGAGATAGCTGGAAAGATAAAAACAAGAATGCAGACTCCCGGCAAGAAGATCAAGTATCCTGTCAATTGGAAGACGCTCAAACAAAAGCTGGCGTTCTTCGCGAGTAATGGGTTCGGCGGTGGTATTCCTACTATTCGCAGTCACAAATATGAGCGTGGCTGGAAGTCCGAGACGATGGTCAACGGCATCAAGGTTTACAACAAGATGAAAGGTGCGAAGTACATCGGTGGTAATATGCGTGGTGCAGGTCAATCTCCGATCCATCAAGGGAGATGGGTACTGCTGCGGAATGCCTACGATGCGGTAATCAAACAACTGCCGAAGGCTGTCATTGAAAGTCTACGGTCACTTCCGAAGAGAACCTGATGCCTGCCACGGATTTTTACAAACAATGTGAGGACGGAATGGCAGTCAGATTCCGTACCCTAACAGATTACTTCCCGGTGGCACAGCAAGTCAGTGACGATGATACGGTCATTTCGAAGGGTGCTGGCAATTACATCATCTATCGACCAGGAGCTTTTCCAGTTCTCGGCAGTCTTCAAACCAAGCGCATCCTGGACGTACAATGGGAAATGGTCCTCGATCTGTATGTGTACTACACAAACTACAAAGAATCCTGGAACAAGTTCAAGGCAGCGAGAGCAGCAATGTTCTTCTGCATTGGCGAGGATCAAACGTTAGGTAATACAAGTAATGTCCGTTATGCCAGTCTCTCCTCCGATGAGCAGGCGCAGTACTTTCGCTTTGCGGATACGCCTGAAAACGCGAAGGCTAACTATATTATCCAGACCATGAAAGTTTCGGTTGTGCAACGGGTACGATTCTTTTAGAAAGGAAAATACATGACAAACCCTTCAACACAATTCTGGGGAGGCGATGTCTATCTGTCAACGGCATTTCCATTGAACTCAGATGGCTCGCTGAAACCCGTCAATACCAGTCCCTACGAAGGACTTGAAATAGATGGTCCACGAACGTTCGAGCTGACTCCCGCAGAAGGCTCCTACCTTGTGAACATCGGCAATGGACGTCTTAGGGATACGATCTATCGTGCACCACGTGAGGCTTCCAGAGCAGAGCTGCGAGTTGGTTATACACAGATGGACATTATTGCTGCTCTCAGTGGCGTGA
>Ga0180069_1000189_pt1 | contig 12807 bp, 15 predicted proteins | sample EasRivERM_16_10D_2_FD_121793 | JGI IMG/M metagenome (GOLD analysis project Ga0180069, IMG submission 121793) | Soil microbial communities from meander-bound floodplain in the East River, Colorado, USA - East River metaG ERMLT231B'_16_10D | ecosystem: Environmental > Terrestrial > Soil >...
ATGGCATTCCTCAACCCGCAACCGAATGTGAAATCTGTATTGGATACAACAGGCGTTTCAAACATGGTCCGAATTTATAAGGATCTTGAAACCGCAAAGGAGCGGTTGATGTTAGCATAACGCGATTAGAGGGTTATACCATTCTCAGCCAACTACAACTGACAGCGTTGTGACCATTCGACAAAGCCCGGGAAGACAAAGGAACGGTTCACGCAACTACTTTGAATAGTTCACCTCCCAAACAAAAGACTTCGGAGTTTCTGCTCCGAAGTCTTTTTGATTCCCGGCTTGAACTCCCATCTTGTGTGCTTTTCATACAAGGTGATGCACCGGGCTATTGATTAGCCGCCGTTCTTTTTCTTCGCTTCAAATTCAGACCAAAGCCTGTTAATTTCTTCACGGGCTTTCTGGCGGGTATATCCATATTTGACCTGAAGCATGGTGACAAATTTATCGAATTTGACATCCGCTTTGTCCACCTTGACCAGATCATATTCAGCCATCAGACTCCACCACTCCGTGGACTGACTGCGGATCACTTTCCATTTTTCCTCAAATATTGTTTTGTTTATCATCCAGCTCTCCTTTGGGCAATGCGCTTTTATTTATTGGGACGTGTGGGGAGTTTTATGACTTTGTTTCGGAGCGATTGTCCATTTCCATTTCCCCACAATCAAACAAAACAAAATATACAAACTCTTGCGCCGTTTGGCGAATTGAATTCATTTTACTACGACCTTTGAAGATTTGTAGCAGAGCTGGGTTTTTCTTTTACTCCCAAATCCGCGGCGTAAAAGGAGAATTTCTCCTTCCCCCGGTACGCTTACATAGCTAGAATCAAAAAACCGGAACATAATGTCCCGATTTTTGATGACGGCGATGCGAACGCCAGGCTTAACGCGTGCGTTTTTTCAGTTCGGCAGCAGTCATGCCGCCCTTACGCGCCTCTTGCTTCATCCGGCGAATATACTTGCGTTTTCCCTGGGCGGGTCGCTTGCTTTTTTTCTTCTCTGGTAATTCGGGTATTGCATTCATTCGTATTGCTCCTTGGTATTTTATGAGTTATGCAATGGCTTTTTTGGTATTCGTTTCGTACTCGGTCCAAAGCCGGTTAACTTCTTCACGAGCTTTCTGGCGGGTGTATCCGTATTTGACCTGAAGCATGGTGGTAAACTTGTCGAACTTAACCTCCGCCTTGTCCACTTTGACCAGGTCATATTCAGCCATCAGACTCCACCAGTTTGTGGACTGGCTGCGAATCATTTTCCATTTTTCCTCGAATATTGCTTTATTGATCATACAGTTCTCCTCATGTGTTAAACGAACAAATTGCCGTCAGGGTAACGGCTTTTAGAAATAAATAGATCGATGAGGAGTTTTTCGAGATCTTGATTACAAGTGATTATCGTCTCCCCCACATGCAGGCAAAATAAGGTTTTCAAACTCTTTCACCATCTGGTGACCTGGGTTCATTGTACTACGGACTGTGGATTATGCCAGTGGCTGTAACAATCGATTCAGTTCAACCACATCACCCGTGCGGGCTCGCAAACTACGCGTGAGCATCTGGATCGTCCCCATGGCAACTTCCACATAATCGGTCATTAAATCGTAATATGGGGCTTGCGCAATGCGAAGCACAGTTGTATCAACCAACGCGCGGACAGTGGCTGTGCGCGGCGCAGAATCCAGGAGGGAGAGTTCGCCAAAAACTGCCCGGTCACCCAGTTCATTGAGTATGCGCTCATCATCCAGGACAGCTACTTTGCCATGCACGATCACATACAGACTGTCGCCTTCTGCACCTTTCTCAATAATATTTTCCCCTGCCCGTACTTCGATTTCTTCAAGCAGATCCGCAAGTTCCGCCAGGGCTTCATCCGGGGTGCCAGCGAACAGGCTGATGGATTTTAAGATGATCACACGCTCAATAGTAGATAGCATGGTTGACTCCCTTTTAGTCGATTGCATAAGGCGGACGATCATCGTTTCATTTGAATTCAAAAAAGAGGCCGCAGCGCGATCGCTCCCGGGCAGGTTGTATTGTATTGCCAGTTGCAAGGCAGTTGCCACAACCCAGGGAGATTCAGGCGCAAATTTGTTGCCCACGATCTCCATGATACGCGCCTCATTTGAGAGCTTCTCCTGAATGTAAAAAGCCCCCATGGTTTTCAGCTGTATATTTTCAGAGTGGTTTTCGATCAGCGGCGTAAAGGCTTCCTTGTGCGCACGTGACAGGATCGAATCCATCACTTCAACGGCATATGCGCGGCGGTCTGCATCGCCTCGTGAAATAGCTTGAAGCGCCCAGCGAACAGTTAGCGGGTCATAAATAAAACTAAAAAGGTAAAACAGGCGATTGCGGGTTTCCATGAGATCATAACGAAGGGCACGGATCAATATTTCGGCTTTCTCCGAATACTCCAGGTCATTCAGGCATGCAAGCAACCACGCCGCGCGTTGGGTTTCGTTTTGGATCTGTTTTTCAATGTGTGGAATGAATTCTTTTTCAGAAATGAAACTGCAGGCGTGAAGCGCGATCAGCACGCGCGAGCGCAGGCTGGTATTTGGATAATCGATCAACTTTTTGAGTTCAACAATCGCGGCCGGGCTTTTAATTTTTGAACAGACACGCACAAGTCGAATACGGATTTGGCGATTTAGCGTCTCATTTGTAATGCCGCGCATAATTTCACTGAGCGCTAATTCGCCGCCTGCCACAAGTGCGGAAAAAGCGGCGCTACGCGTTCCCGGAAAACCAAGCGCTGGAATCACCGCCGCCGACAAACTGGCAACTTTTATTTTGCCTGCCGCCTGTAGTGCGGCAAGCTGTACAGCCGGGTCAGGGTCGGTGATAAGCCGCAGAAGGATATCAGATAGATTGGAATTGCCGCTTTCCCCGATTAAGTAAGCAGCCTCGCTTCGTTCCTGCGCGGACCCGGAGCCTGCCAGCCCAACCAGGCGTTTTTCGGCGGCTGGGACAGTTTTTGGTTCATGCCCGCGTAACAGACCGATCAGCGCACCGCGTTGAATGGCTGGGTCCGGTGAATCAAGCAGAATGCCATATCTTTTTCTCGAAGATGCGAGCGCGCATGCCGCGGCCTGGCGAACAGACGGTTCAAGCTCTGTTCGAAGGCGATATTTCAGGGCAGGCATGGCCTCAACCAAATATAGACGCTCAATGCGTTGAATCACATATACACGTACCTGTGGGTGCACAGAGTGGATCAACTGCATGGTTGTTTCCACAAAGGAATCGCGGCCGAGTTGTTCCATTAAATCGAGGGCATAGATCACATCATTGGGATAAGGACTGTTTAGCACATTCTTTAATAATTTGTAACTCGCCCGATCCATGATCGCCAGACCATTTTCACCAAAGCGGCGTTTATGCATCGCCTCCTTCAACGCAAGCGGATAAGCACGGATCAGCAGGATGCTCACAAAAACCCATACGCCAGCGATCACGAGATAAATATAAGCGAGTTGAGTCGCATCGAATTTTAGATACGTATTGAAGAAGAGCAACAGCCCGCCTGCCAGCCCAGTGGCGAGTGGCCGGATAATGCCTTCCGTGGTTGCCTGTACGCGCGCCCGTTCTTTTTCTTCAATGGGCTGGTTGAGCACGGCAAAAGTGGATTGATCAAGCGAGAAGCCGATCCCCTCGTTGGCAAATCTGCCTGCGGCGGCTGACCAAAACAATATGACAAGCAGAGAATTATCAATGGCACCTGTGAATACCAGGATGGTGGTACAGAGAATTGTCAGCGTGGGAGTGATCAATAGTCCGGCACGCAGGCCGAAGCGTGAAATGATCCGCCCGGTTAGGAAGACATCGGTGATGAATCCCAGTAATCCCGCCGCGGCGAATAAAGATCCTAGAAATCCTGCCATCGCACTTGCGTTGGGGAATTGAAGTGTGGCGCGGTCGTAGAAAATATTATCCAGAAAAAAGTAGGCGATGTGCCACATAGCAATAAGGGCGAAGATCAGAACAATATATGGTCTGCGAAACAGACCCCGCATGGAGATGGGTTTGGACTGAACTCTACTCACGATACGCGGTGCGGCAGAGACGCGCGGATTGGTACGCAGAATGGCCAGCAGAAACAGAAATGCGAATAACGCGCAGATCGCAACAACTACATACAGGTTTTTGGTTCCGAATACATTAACCAGCGGGGTAGCAAAGGGGCCAATGAGGACATAAGCCAGCCAGGAGCCTGCGTTCATTAAACCAAAAATGCGCTTGCCCTGGCGGATGTCGAAGAGGTTGCCTGCCAAGGTCCAGAAGGCGGTGACAGACAAATAGAGGAGTGTGTATGCCCAGATGGGCAACGCGAGGATCAGCCATTTTGAATCAGTGAGCGCCAATCCAATGCGGAGAAAGATTGTGCCAAACAGAATAAATAAAAGGCACAGCACAAGGAAACGCGCCAGGGACGTCCGTTCTGAAATTTTTAGAAAGAAGGCGGTGACCGAAGAGACAATGAGCGCGATGCCCAAATAGATATAAGGCATTGCGGTGATATCCCACACTTCAAAAAACAATGCAAAGGATGAAGCCAGCGCCAGAATCATAGCCGCCCCCATGAAAAAATAGTGGGCAAGCATGAGTGCTACGTTGCGTCCTTCTCCTGAGCGAATGTTGAGAAGGTTCATCAGGCGGGCTTGCATATTGAATTGATTTTATCTTAAAAATAAGACGGTGAATATTCGATAAAAAGAAACGGTCTCGTTGACATTACGTCCGAGACCGTTTTACTTTACAATGAGCACTCAAAATTTATGCAGTGACTTCGTCTTTTGCCTTGTAGAATGCCGCCCAACGTTTGTTGATCTCCTCCCGGGCTTGCGGACGCGTATATCCGTATTTGACCTGGAGCATCGTAACGAATTTATCCAGCTTGTCATCCGCTTTGTCCACTTTTTTCAGGTCGTGCTCAGCCAAAAGACTAAACCATTCCACAGACTGACCGCGGATCAGTTTCCATTTTTGATCGAATTTCGATTTTTGATTGATCATAGGGTTCTCCTCAGAGAGTATAAAATTGATTGGACTCAGTTTGGAGTTTTCGAGATTTCGTTATTTATGACTATCCATTCCCCCGTGAATAGGCAAAACAAAATTGTCAAACTCTTTCACATTCATTGTACTACGTGATGCGACAAAATCGGCATATTCGGACACAAATTGCAGAATTGAAAATGGTCTTGTTGACATCGTGTTCGAGGCCGTTTTCATTTTATACTCTTGCATAAGTGAAGGACTGTTTACTGCCTTTGTAACCGATAGGGCAGGATGGATGGATCGAGCCGTTCGGGATACCCAACCAATTGATAAGCGATCAAATAGCCTTCATGGTAATCCACTGAAAAAGGCCAGGGCGCAACATTGATCACGGCATCTTCCACAGAATACTGAACAGAGACTTCCATATCCTGACCATTTCGTGGGAAGATCGAGACCTCGCCCGAGTCAGGAACATCCATACAGAAATCAAACGAGATACTGTCACAAAAGTTTGTGATGCGATCCAGGCGGTCGAACAGCTCTTTGGAAAGGTTATGCTGTTTGAGCTGTTCATCGATGATCTTCGAAAATTCAGCAGTCATCGCTTTTCGTTCTGCCGATTCATCGTGACTGGCCAAGCGCCTGATATGGTATTTGGCAATCGTATCTGCAACGATGTCCGAGTATTGCATGGAAAAGCCGCGCCGCGCAATCCCATTCCATTCTTCTGCGCTCATGCCGCCAATGGGAAAATTATCCAGCAACCCATAACCGCGATCATGCAATCCCATGCCCATGATCATGGAATTGCGTTCAACGGGCGGAAAATCAAAATCAGCATTGCCCCATAACATTGCCAGCGTCCCCACCAGCCTGAGATGTTCCGATTGCGGGATGCCGATCGGTCTGCGTTTGGATTTGAACATGCTGCACCTCCAATTTCTTTTCTTTAGCATATCACAATTGATTATGTCACATGACGTTAAATTTTGAACAGTCTCGTTGACATCACGCCCGAGACCGTTTTCATCTGCTACTGATGAGTATCCATTCCGGGATGAACAGGCAAAATAAATTATCAGGTTTTTCAGGGTTATTGGACTACGATTGCAGAGTCTAAAACGCCATCCTATTGAGCAGTATACTTAACATAAATTACAAGGAAGATCATGGACGAACGGCGCCTGAGAAAATTTTTCCATTTCACCGAAGATGACCTGCTTGCCAACCGCCGCGGACAGTTTTCAGAACATCAAAAGAAACGCCTCGGTCAGGAAGCAAAAGCGGAGCAAGCCTCCGCGCGCAGTTCGGCAACCATATTATTTGTGATAGCAGCCGCAGGCCTGGCTGTTGGGTTGACTATCGGGTCCATTGCGCCGACGATTACAGGCCGTGTTCTGATCTTGTTATTAATGGGAATCTTATGGCCGTTCGTTTGGGCTGGGAAGGGTGTGAAGATCATCCTCTCGGCACGTGCTTTGCAGGAACCGCGTCTCCGCGCAGTAAGCGGGCGGGTTCACATCGTTCATCACGGGGAAGGGGAATACACATTGCAAGTGGAAGGACTTGAATTCGATGTAGATGGCAATCCCTCTGGTGCAGTCATGGAAGGCGATCAATACACAATTCATTACCTGGAGGCGACTGAAGAGATTCTTTCGGTGGAGTATTTAATACGCGGAAAGTAAGACAAAACGGTCTCGCGGACATTACGACTGCGAGACTGTTTTCATTGAATATGGTAAGCGAAGAGCGGGCGTTATTTTTTTCTTGTACTTATGTTGCTTCAAAGATATACTATTAAGGGAGTTTTTTAAATGACCGACAAAGATCAACTTGGTAAATCTTCCATTCAAAACCTGATCCCAGTCTGGCTACGAAATCGCTGGGGAATTGTCTGCGGGGTGATCGGTCTTTACATACTTCTCTACATCGCCTGGACGAGATTTCAATGGGGCGCAACAGAAAGTTTCAGGCTGATCCCCAGCTGGGACGTAGACCGTAATTTCGCGTTGATCTCAGACCTGGCATATCAGCCCGTCAGCATTTTTGCCACTATCGTTGCATGGCGAATTGCTTTTAATGCCGCACTCGATACCAAACTACGTCGGGCCTGGTTCATTTTGGGTCTGGCTGTGTTGGCACAAACCCTCGGCGACACCATCTGGTTTTACCTTGAGGTTATCCTTGGTCAAGAGCCGTTTCCGTCAGCCGCCGACATTTTTTATATTGCCTTCTATCCATTGGCATTATTGGGATTATTAAGTTTACCGAGCGCACCGCTGCGACCCACCGAGCGCTGGCGCGTTGGGCTGGATCTGGCGGTTGTCATGGTCACAGCCTGGATGGCGATCTGGTTCTTTATCATCAGCCCGACCGCCGCGCAATATGAAAACGGCAAGTTGGATCAGATTCTCGCGGCGGCATATCCGGTTGGCGATCTGGTTTTGTTGGGTGGCATCTTTGTATTATTGTTTCGAAGCACGGAGGGAGCGGTACGATCCATGTTGATGCTTTACCTGACGGGTCTGCTGTTGAATGTGGCGGGTGATCTATCCTATGCGTATGCTTCATTACAAGGGACCTATGTCAGCGGTGGTTGGATGGACTTGAGTTGGATTCTGGCTTACTGGTTCTTTGCCCTGGCGGCGATACGACAGAAATATACTAAGGACCCCGCGTTGGGAAGTTTATCCGCCCGGGTATTTGCCCGTTCATCTTTTGCGCTTCCGCTTGTAGCGATTGGTCTCGGATATGGGATGCTCATCTGGGTGGCTCGCTCCGGGTTTGCCGCTGACAGCGCTGTGCAGAGTTTGTTCGTTGGAGCTGGCTTGCTGACCATTTTTGTGGTTGGGCGTCAGGTGCTGGCATTGCATGATAATCAAAGACTGAACGGCGAACTCAACGAGCATTTGATTCAACTGGATCAGGCTTATTCCATGTTGAACACAGAGCGGGACAGGGCGGAACGATTACTGTTGAATGTCCTGCCTGAGGCGATTGCCAATCGCCTAAAGTTGGGACAAGCCACGATCGCGGACAGCTTTGGCGAAGTGACCGTGCTGTTCGCCGATATCGTGGACTTTACCAGCCTCTCGGCTCGTATATCGCCTGAGCAACTGGTCAATATGTTGAATCAAGTTTTTTCAGCCTTCGACCAACTGGCTGAAAAACACGGTCTCGAAAAAATAAAAACAATTGGCGACGCCTACATGATCGTTTCAGGCTTGAACGATCCGAATCCAAACCAGGCAGAGGCAGTGACCGCGATGGCACTCGATATGCAAACGGAGTTGCACAGGTTGAGCGAAATCACCGGTATTGACTTGAAAGTACGTATCGGCATCGACACGGGTCCCGTGGTGGCGGGTGTGATCGGCACCAAGAAATTCATCTACGACTTATGGGGCGACACCGTGAACACCGCCAGCCGCATGGAGTCTCAGGGCATGGCAGGCCGGATTCAGGTCACACAAAGATTGTATGAGCGTTTAAAGGGCAAGTATCAGTTTGAAAAGCGCGGCCTGATGCAAGTGAAGGGCAAAGGCGAGATGACAACTTACCTGGTGGTCGGTCAAAACCCAATCTAAAATCCGGCGGTGTTGCCAAAGACAATGATCAAATCGCATAAACACATAACGGTCTCGTTAACATTCCGTCCGAGACTGTTTTTTATTGCTCAATGCTATACTTGACAACAATCACAGATACGGGTGAGGAAAGGAATTTACCATGAATAAGGAAATCGTTCTTACACTAACGGGACATGATCGGGTTGGGATCGTCAAAGAGATCACGAATGTGCTGGTCAAACACGGAGGGAATGTAGAGAACAGTCGTATGGCACGCCTAGGCGGGGAGTTTGCCATGCTGGCATTGATCGCACTGGATGAGAAAGACCTGCCAACCCTCGAAGCAGACTTTCAAAAGCTGCGCGATGAAGGCTTCCAGATCACGCTCCTGCAAACCGAGGATGACCACGCCGGGAAATACGCAGGCTGGCTCCCCTGCCAGATCGAAGTGCTGGGTGCAGACCACGAGGGCATCATTTACGAGATCGCTCAACACCTTGCCGAACAGGGCATCAACATCGAAAACATGGAAACTACAACCTCACCCGCGCCCATGAGCGGCACGCCGTTTTTCAAGATGCAGGCGACCGTCCTTGTGCCGCCCAATTTATCTTTCAACAAATGGAGTGACGCACTGGAGGAAATCGGTGACAAGTTAAACGTCACTGTCAAAGTCACGATGGTGGAGTAAACGAAAATGGTCTCGTGGACATTACGCCCGAGACCATTTTTCATTCCCCGAAGCGGCGGGCTAAAGCCCTGCCTCAGTTCGTGGAAGTCCACTCAAGCGGACTCGCTCCGCTATCCGTGTATCCGCTATAATTTCGTTGAAACCCATCCCATCCGAGACCGATTTTCATTCATTCAGAAAATCATCCATCACGATGACATCAATCAGCTCATCAAGCTTGGATAATCTTTTATCATTCGTCAAAAATGCCTGTGCTCCAAATGAAATACTTGCGGCTACTTGTAACGCATCGGGTGGGGAAACTTTGTATTTTGCCCGCAATTGAGCCGCAGCACGCGCTACATTTCGATCTACATCAACAATGGACAGGTTTGGGAAATGCACAAGTACCGTTTCGTATTCACGCGCCGCCATCTCATTTTCCAACTGCCACGGGCGGACAGTGATCTCCATCAAAGTGATCGTGGAAGTTACGCCCTGCCATTTGCCTTTCTCAATTCCGTTGATGGTAATTTGAGCAAGCGGGGCATAACGCGGATTGTTCTCAAGGAAGTAAATGAAGACAGGCGTATCCAGCCCAATGACTTTTGATTTGCCTAGCCGTTTGCTGAATTCGTCCATGCGTCACGCTCCCCGTTAAGATACTTCTGACCATCAATACCTTTCCAGATTTCACTGTGCAAACCCTGAAGATAATTGGTGTAGCGTTTGGGCTCTGGAATCAAAACAATCACACCATCCTGCACATCCACAAGCAGACGGTCGCCTTTTTTGATGTTCAATTTTTTTCGGGCAATCTGCGGAACAGCGATCTGATACTTCGCACTGACCTTGACAGAGGTGGTAGCCATAAAATCTCCTTGCTTAGCAATTCTTCAATTCTGCTAAGCATTTTACCACAACAAAAACGGTCGAGTTGAGATGATGTCCGAGACCGTTTTTCATTCGACCCGTCCCAATCTCCCCGCACTCGGTAATTGTCACAATTAGAAACTCACTTTTTTCGAGCCCGAACAACTTATATATTTGAAATGTCATCGTCCTTTTCTTTGTTGATATTTCGAGTTTTCCGGGGTAAGATGTGGACAAGACATTATTGACGCAAAAGGCTCATTGTTTGGGAGTACTTATCATGAATGTTACTGAGAACATCTGTCCCGTTTGTAAGGAAAGTAACGAACTCGAAGCCGTTTTGTGTGGGCACTGTGGCACAGCGTTGGAAGATCCTTTTATGGACCCGGGATTCAAAACCAAAACGACCAATTTTCCGGCGGTGGTTCCCGAGAGCATCAGAGATTGGTCTATGGATAAGGCAGCCGTTCCCGATAATGGGATCGCTGTCTATATCGAAGGTGAATTCAAACCTGCTTATATAGATTCCAGAGGGGAATTTGTCATTGGTCGCAGGGTAGAGGCAACATCAGAGGTCCCAGAAGGCTTGTTTGATCTTTCTCCATTGGGCGGTTATGGTCAAGGGCTATCCAGACGGCACGCAGTCATCCAGCGGACAGAACATGGATATGAGATACTTGATCTGGGCAGTGTAAACGGCACCTGGCTGAATGACGAAAGACTGACTCCCAACAAATATTATCCATTGGCTAGCGGATCACATTTGCGGCTCGGCAGCATGCGCTTGTTTGTGCTCTATCATCCGCTTAAGGATACCAAACAATAACAATAGATATATCTTCTGATGATCTGAAATTCACCACAAAACGGTCTCGTTGACATCATGCCCGAGACCGTTTTTCGTCCTTCATTCTTCCCCACCACGCGGACTCACCCATCCGTTCATCCGTTTTAAATCCGTTGAAAACTCATCCCATCCGAGTCCGTTTTTCATTCGACCCCTCTCCCGTCTCCCCAAATGGGGAGAGGCAAATACTAACTCAAAATCAAACATCTTCTTGGAAACTCAACAACCTCATTACACAGAACAGGACTCAACTCCATGCCATCTCCTTTAGGAGAGGGGCAAACCGACATGCCGATTAATCGTCACCATCGGGGTGAGGTCCTTCCCATCCCAGCCGAGACAGTTTTTCATTAACCTGTGATATAAACCGTGACATGACACAACAAGGCTTTTTGATCATTTCTGACATTACAGGGTATTCGAAGTATGTCAACGAGTCGGAACTTGAACACGCACGCGACAGCCTAACCGCCTTGTTGAATCTGTTGATCCGCCACACACAGTCCCCCTTGGTAATATCCAAACTGGAGGGCGACGCTGTTTTTTCATATGCGCCAGCAGGCGGGTTTTTGCAGGGACAAAGCCTGCTGGATATGATCGAAACCACCTATGCGTCCTTCCGCAAAGCCTTGGAACTGATGGTGATCAATACGACCTGCACCTGCAATGCGTGCCGAAACCTGCCCAATCTCGACTTGAAGTTCTTCGTCCATTTTGGTTCTTACCTGACCCAGAAATTGGGAAACTTCACTGAATTGGTGGGGAACGATGTCAATTTGGTGCATCGCCTGGCAAAGAATCACATCAAGGAGAAAACGGGTTTCAAGGCGTACGCCGCTTTTACACAATCGGTGATGGATGCCCTGGGGCTTGCAGATTTCCAAAACAGCCTGACACCGCATCGTGAGACCTTCGCGGATGTGGAGGAAGTGCAAATGTATGTGCATGATATGCATAAAGTGTGGGAACGCTTGAAGGACAGGGTGCGGATCGAGGTCCAACCCGAAGAGGCGATGGTTGTTCTCAAATATGAGTTCCCCGTCCCCCCGTCCATCTTATGGGAGTATCTGACGAAGCCCGAATATCGAGTCATTCTGCTTGGAGCGAGCAAACTGGAGCTTCGCAATCAGTCACAAGGACGCACGGGAGTTGATTCGGTCTTCTACTGTTACCATGGCAATATGGAAACCCCTCAACTTATTTTGGATTGGCGCCCCTTCGAGCAGTTTACGACGGATGACGCCAACTCTTGGGGGGTGACCACCAGGATCACATGCAAACTTGAACCCACGCAGGATGGAGCACGTTTAATTGATCTAATGGGGAAGCCACGCGGAAGGGGGCTTCGCCTTATGCTATTCATCCTGCTCGCAAAATTCGTTTTTGCCCGACAAGTTGCCAAGTCCGTGGAGACACTGCGTCAACGCATCCAACAAGACCTTGCCGATGGAACCGCATTTGTCTCCCCGCCCATTGAAGTTGACAAAGCTCAGGTCGCTTCACTTACAACCCAAACGCTGACCCACAACCATTAATTGTCACAACCCGAGACCGTTTTTCATTCGACCCCACAACCTCCGCGCCAGCGGACAAGATAGGACTCAACACCATGCCATCTCCTTTAGGAGAGGGACAAACCGTCACACCGAAAAATCGTCACCATCTGGGAGAGGTCCTTCCTTCCCATCCCATCCGAGACCGTTTTTCATTTGACAGCTTTGTTTACTTATATTGATTTTCAATTGCGATAATACATGCCAATCCAGTAATTAGCCCTGATGATAACGATGCAATTAGTATAGCGGCCAAAGAATTAGCTATCAATAAACTG
>Ga0180069_1000192_pt1 | contig 12721 bp, 14 predicted proteins | sample EasRivERM_16_10D_2_FD_121793 | JGI IMG/M metagenome (GOLD analysis project Ga0180069, IMG submission 121793) | Soil microbial communities from meander-bound floodplain in the East River, Colorado, USA - East River metaG ERMLT231B'_16_10D | ecosystem: Environmental > Terrestrial > Soil >...
ATGTGGTCATTCCAAAACGGGGCTACCGTTCCAAGGCACGCCTGAAACATGAGCACAAAGTTTGGTTCGTGAAAGGTCGGCATTGGCATGCAGGCGTGGAAGGTCGCATCAGTGTTCTGAAGCGAGCGCATGGTTTGGGTCGCTGCCTAAATCATGGAAAAACAGGCTTTCAAGGCTGGGTTGGTTGGGGCGTGATCGCTGGAAATCTGGCGGTTCTCGGACGCAGATAACCGCAGATAACCATTGCAGCTATTCGTTTGTTAAAGTACAGAAATACAAAATATCATTTCGGTGCAAAACGCTGATTCAATCCAACTGTTCAACATTATTTCTGAGTTTCGCACCAAGAACTAGTTAGTATGTGAACATCCACAAACAGATTCATCTGATTATGTAAGGTGTAATGCACATAAGGTGTAACGCATCGCCACTTGACGCATCTTTCCTTTCCCCGTAAGATTGTCCCCGTTAATAGAACATACATTCAGCAAAATTTACTGCCAGGCACGCGAAAATTCTTGCCTCTTTCTTCGCGGTGCAAAGGAATCACTATGGATCTTGGAATCGTACGCAAAATAGACATTGACACTGAAATGCAGCAGTCCTATCTCGATTACGCCATGAGTGTGATCGTGGCGCGTGCCCTACCCGATGCCCGCGATGGACTCAAGCCGGTACAGCGTCGCATCTTATATGCGATGTACGATATGGGCATCCGCGCAGACTCGGCTTACAAGAAGTCCGCTCGTATCGTGGGCGAAGTGCTCGGTAAATATCATCCGCATGGTGACTCGGCGGTGTATGAAGCGATGGCGCGCATGGCGCAGGATTTTTCGATGCGCACGTTGCTCGTGGATGGACAGGGCAACTTCGGTTCGGTGGATGGCGATCCACCGGCTGCGATGCGTTATACCGAAGCCCGCCTCACCCCCGCCGCTCTCGACATTTTGTTTGATCTCAATAAAGAGACCGTTAACTTCACTTCAAACTTTGACGACACACTCGAAGAGCCGAATGTTCTGCCTTCTGCGATTCCGAATCTATTAGTGAACGGCGCGACGGGTATCGCCGTCGGCATGGCAACGTCCATTCCACCGCATAATCTCACTGAGATTGTGGATGCACTCGTGTATATGCTCAGTAAATACGAGAAGCTCGATGATGTTGACGTGGACCAATTGATGGAGTTCGTGCAAGGACCGGACTTCCCCACGGGTGGCATCATCGTGCAGGAAAAAGGCGACGAGGGTATCGAATCAGCCTACGGGTCGGGGCGTGGACGCGTGATCGTGCAGGCGAAGGCGCATGTCGAGGAGATGGAGCGCGGCAAGAATCGCATCATCGTCACCGAACTCCCATACATGGTCAACAAGTCGACGCTTATCGAACGCATTGCTGATCTCGCACGCGAAGGGTATCTCGAAGGTCTCTCTGATCTGCGCGATGAATCGGATCGTCAGGGCATGCGCATTGTTTTGGAAATGACGAAGAATGCCGATCCCGATATCATTCTGCGTGATCTTTACAAACGTACGCCGATGCAGTCCACGTTCAGCATCAATCTGCTTGCATTAGTTGATGGCGAGCCGCGCACGTTAACGCTCAAGCAGGCACTGCGCGTCTATATCGAGCACAGGCTCACGGTCATAAAAAGACGCGCTGAATTTGATCTGGAAAAAGCCAAAGCCCGCGCACACATCCTTGAGGGGTATTTGATCGCATTAAAGAATCTGGATGAAGTAATCAACATCATTCGCTCTGCGTCGGACGTTGAAACTGCGCGCGCCAAACTGATGAAGCGCTTCAAGCTGACAGAGTTACAGGCGACTGCCATCCTGGACATGCAGTTGCGCAGACTCGCCGCGCTCGAACGCAAGAAGATCGAGACCGAATATAAGGAAGTGGCTGGCATCATCAAAGAGTTGACCACACTGTTGAAGTCGCCGAAGTTGATGCGCGGCGTGGTGGCGACCGAGTTGTTGAAAGTGAAAGAATTATACGGTGACCGCCGCCGCACGCAGATCGTGAATCTGTCGAAATCCAAAGATGGCAAACCAGCCAAGGCGTTGACTGCGCGTGATTTGCTTCCCGATCAACAAGTGTGGATCGGTGTGACGGACGAGGGCCTGGTCTCGCGCACGCATGATGACAAGCAACCGAAACATTCAGGTCACGACGCGCCGCGCTGGCTCGTCAAGGCTTCGACAACGGACACAGTTTATTTCGTCGCAAAATCAGGACGCGCCGCGGCAGTGGCGGTGCATATCATCCCGCAAGCCGAGAAGTTGACGGAAGGCTCGCTTTTTTATAAAGTCTCGCCGTTGCAAGAGACGGATTCGCTCGCGGCGGTGTTTGCATTGCCTTCGAGAAAATCCGCTTTGCCCGCTGAGACTTGTGTGATCACTACCACCAAGTTCGGCATGATCAAGAAGAGTCTCATCAGCGAACTGCCTGGACCTTCCTCACAAGCGTTTGTCTTGGTCAGAGTCAATGAAGGTGACCGATTAATTTCAGTCGGATTAACCGATAACAAAAACAAGGAAATCCTGCTTGTCACTGCGTTGGGCATGGCGATCCGCTTCAAGGAAGATGACGTGCGCCCGATGGGACTCGTCGCGGCGGGTGTGAACGGCATGAAGTTGGATGATAACGATGAAGTTGTTGGCGCGGAAATTCTGCCATCTGAAGGCGAAGTGCTCCTGATCACGAACGATGGCAAAGCCAAACGCGTGGACGAAAAAGATTTCCCGCGTCAGGGACGTTACGGCAAGGGCGTCATCGCCTGGGATTTACCAACTAAAGAAAAATTGGTTGGCGCTGTCACTGGCAAACCGAATCACATGGCGACCATCCACCTGAGCAAAGGCGCGCCGAAATCCACACGCTTGGACGCAGTTGCGCTACGCAAACGCGCCGCCACGAAAGGCGATCATGTTGTGGAAGTGAAACCTGGCGAAGAAGTGGTCTCCGTCAATGTAGGATGGACGGTGGAAAAGTTTGTGGCGGAAGAGAAAAAGGAAAAGCTGAAGACATCGAAGAGTGCGCCGAAGAAACCTGTTCCTGCCAAGAAAGCAGCAAAAGCAAAACCTGCGACGAAGAAGACTACAGCAAAAGCTAAGAAAGCTCCTGCGAAAAAGAAGAAATAGATACATCCAAGAAGACCTCCGAGTTTTTTAAAAACTCGGAGGTCTGGTAACATCATCATGCCTCGTAGATTAATTCCATTCATGCCTGAACTTCATTATCACATCTATAATCGCGGCAACAATCGTGAACGGATTTTCTTTGAGCCGGATAATTACCTGTTCTTCTTGAAGAAGATCAAAGAATATCTCGTTCCCGTTGCGGATGTTTTGGTGTATTGCCTGATGCCGACACATTATCATGTTGTAGGAAGGGTCAAGCAACAAATGCAAACCTCCGAGATTTTGGAAATCTCGGAGGTTTCGGCGGAGGTCTCGAAAGCTATGATGAAACTCTCCGTTTCCTATACCAAAGCCATCAACAAAAGATTTCAATGCACAGGCGTTTTGTTCCAAGGACAATTTCAAGCCAAACCAATTTTGACTTCATCTTATTTGCTAAACCTGTGCCGATACATTCATGGCAATCCCGTCAAGGACGGGCTGGTTGCAGACATTTCCCAATGGTAATATTCCAATTATCTCGAATGGATCGGTGAGCGTGACGGCAAATTGATTGACAAAGCCTTTGTTCAGGATAACTTTGACACTCCGGATGAATATCGCAAATTCGTTTTAGAATATTTGCGCACAAGGCAATTGCCTGATGATGTTCAGCGCTATCTGGACTCGCTGGATACCTGACGACGAAGACCTCCGAGTTCTTTAAGAACTCGGAGGTCTGGTGTTTCACTCAATGTAGGTTGGATGGTGGAGAAGTTTGTGGAGGAAGAGAAAAAGGAAAAGCTGGAACCGAAAAAGAGCACACCTGCGAAGAAAGCGAAGCCTGTAAAGAAGGTTGTAGCTAAGAAGGCTTCGAAGCCAGTGAAGAAGAAGAAATAAAACAAAAAATCCCGTGATAGGTAAATCCTTCACGAGATTTTTGTTTTTAACTATTCTTATTCCTTTGATGGAGAGAGCACTACCCGAAAACCAGGCTTGAGTTCGCCGAAGTTGCTTGGCCAACTCCCGTGGCGGTATGCACAACGAGTTAACCCAAGGTTAGTCTCGAACGAGCCACCGCGCAGAACACGATACGGGCCACTTGGAGGACCTTGCGGGTCTTTTACGCTCTTACCAGCTCTGTTCTTATATTCGTCTTCGACACACCAATCGTTGCACCATTCCCAAACATTGCCAATTATATCAGCACAACCATAAGGCGAGTCGCCGTGCGGTGAAAATTGACCCACTTCAGACGTGTCGCCAATGCTTGTCCACCACGTATTTGCTTTCCTCGAATCAAATATATTTCCCCAAGGAAATATCAAGCCGTCTTCGCCACGCGCGGCTTTTTCCCATTCGGCTTCTGTGGGCAGGCGATATGGCTTCCCACTTTTTTTATTCAGCCATCTGCAATATGCTGTTGCATCACTCCACGAAACATTTATAACAGGGTGTTCATCCTTCTCAGAATGAAATTGGTCTCCAGCCCAATTGGCAGGTGGTGTGTATTCTGTATCTCTTATAAATGCTTGATATTCACGATTCGTAACAGGAAATTTTCCGATGAAATATTCTGAAAGTTCCACAACGTGTTGTGGTTGTTCCCAGCCAGCCCAATCTTCACGTAAACCATCTTTCACGGCCTGCGCAACTTGTTCGCTCGTCGAACCCATCAGGAAATTACCCGCAGGGATATGCACCATTAGCGGGTAGTAAGTAGGAATCACAATACTACCAAGACCCTTTGCTCTGAGGTTGAGAGCGTGATTCAATTTTTCAATACTAGTTTTCTCGAACAAGTTTACCCACTGCCATTTGTTCAATCGACTTGGCACTTGGCAATCTTCTAGCCTTGCTGGGATAATAAAAATTGTTCCTTCGGGTTGTTCATCAGCCACATCAAGGGCAAAGCGAATTTCTTTTTGAACATAGCCTGCCTGAGTTATCGAACCGTTTGAAAGACAGACTACAACTACATCTGAATCTTGGACAGCTTTGCGAATTTCTAAATCCCATTCTTGACCCGGTATGAGTTTTTCTTCATCAAGCCACGCATCAAAACCATCAGCAACCAAGCGGCGATAAAGTTCACGCACTTTGGGTTTGTCGTCTTTTGAGTGACAGAGGAATACTTTGAGCTTGCGATTTTCGGTCATGGTGACACTGTGGGTCTATCTAGTTTTCGAATAACCATAACAACTTTTCCAGTTATTTCCAAAGGTTCATCTTTCTTCAAAAAAATGGGCTTCATCTTGGGGTTAGCAGGTTGCAGGCGATAGCCATCCTTTTCTTTGTAAAAGTATTTAAGAGTAGTTCCGTTATCTCTTGAAAGCCAAACAACCACCATTTCTCCGTCGCGAGCATCGGAAGCAGGTTTCATTACCACTATATCACCATCATGAATCATTGCATCCATCAAACTGTTGCCTTTTACCTCAAGAGCAAAAAGATCATTGCCTTTTTCGCGTACAGGCAAGAGACTACGGGCGATTTCTACAGCATCTCTTTCTTTTTCAGCGGCTTCAAATGTGCGGTTTGACTTTAACTTTGAGAGTGGTGTGCTGGAATCGATTGGTCCCAATATTGGAATTTGAATTCTATCTTCAGTATTATTAGGCAGCACTTCAAGCGAGTCGAAACGAATATTTAGATCATCCATGCGAAGATGAAGGGATTCCTTCAATCTTGAATATCCAAATCTTTTATATAAATCAATCCATTGATAGCGACTAATTCGAGTTGGAACATTGCATTCTTCTAATTTTACGGGGATAAGGAAAATTGTTCCATCCGGCTTTTCGTCTGCAATATCAAGAGCGAAACGAATCTCTTTTTGAATGTATCCTTCTTTTGTTGTTGAACTTTGTGAAAGGCATACAATCACTGTATCTGAATTGCGAACAGCATTCCGAATTTCTAAATCCCAATCTTGCCCAGGCATTAACTTTGCTTCATCCAACCAAGCGTCAAAACCATCAGCGATTAACCGATTATATAGCTTGCGTATCCTCGGCTTATCATCTTTTGAATGGCAAAGAAATACTTTGAGTTTGCGATACCCTGTTGTCATTTTTATATTTTATCAGTGAAAGCTTGCCGGAACCCCACTTGCGAACACGCCGATGGTCAATGGCGTGTTGCCCGTTTGGATGATGTCCGCGAGGGTTTCGACATATGGTGTGAAATCAAGAGCGTCGGTCTCGGTCGGCTGGTCGTTGACGATGTAGGTTTTAGAGTCGTTGTTGGGCATGGAGGTGTCCTTTTCCCCTCACCCTGCCCTCTCCCTTTGGGAGAGGGGTATGCGCTGTGAATTATGAGGGTTGCCAATATTATAGAACAAAACAACTTGATTGGGCGCGGTATAATCATGTCAGTTCAAGGAGAACATTATGCGTATTGACTGGCATAAACACATTTCTGTTGATTCTGAAGTTCATCACGGTGAACCGTGCATAAAAGGTACGCGCGTCCCTGTTTCCATGATCGTAGGCAGTATTGCAGACGGCATGTCCTTCGATGAAATTGTGGATGCGTATCCGCAGTTGAAGAAGGAATCTGTGCAGGCCGCATTGGCGTATGCGGCGGATATTGTCCGCTAGGAAGTGTTACTCCGTTAGAAAAGTGATAGTCTCCATAGCAAGGAGGAGGACTAAATGAAGCTCAAAAAAGTACAAATCCAAGATTTTCGTTGTATTGAAGACTCAGGGGAATTTATTATTGAAGATGTTACCTGTTTAGTAGGTAAAAACGAGTCAGGAAAAACAGCCATACTTAAGGCATTGCACAAGCTTAAACCAGCAGCAGATGCGCCAGAGAAATTTGAGCCTGCTAAGGACTATCCTAAGCGAAAATGGCGACCAGACATACCTGTTCCAAATGAACCTAATGCTATTGAAACCCAGTGGATACTAGAAGATAAAGATTTAGCCAAACTCGAAGAAAAATTTGGCAAAGGTGTAATTACAAATAAGATATTCAAAATTTCCAAAGGGTATGAAAATGATCGATATTATGACATTGCTTTTGATGAGCATAAACTTGTTAGAAATTTAATCGACAGAGAAAAATTCGATGCAGAGGAGAAAAAAGCTATATCAGATGCTAAAACCATAACAGATATTCATGACTCGCTTGAATCGCTAGCAAAGCGTACTGAGAAGCAAGAACATCTTTTTGAAATAATTACAGGGCAATATGAAGACGGAGCCGAAGATGCAATCATAAATATGATCGATAAAATGGTTCCAATATTTCTATACTTTGACCAATATCTCAGACTTCCTGGTACTGTATCTGTCGAGGCGCTTCTAAAGAAAAAGAACGAAAACAAACTTGATGACCAGGATAGAATTTTTGTAGCACTTCTTGGCTTGGCTGGTACAACTATAGAAACTGTTCATGGTGCCAAGACCTTTGAAGAGTTTAATTCTGCATTAAGAGCAGTATCTAATCAAATAAGCGATCAAATTTTTAAATACTGGACGCAAAATCGCCATTTAGATGTTCAAATGCGCCTTGACAATGCACGTCCACAGGACCCAGCACCTTTTAATTCCGGGTATGTATTTCGCACTCGCATTGATAATAAACGCCATCGGGCAGACACAGGGTTTGATGAACGGAGCAGCGGTTTTGTATGGTTCTTTTCCTTTTTAGTTTGGTTCTATCGCCTTCGCGAGAGCTATAAAGGGAACTTGGTCATTTTGCTAGATGAGCCGGGATTGACACTGCATGCACGTGCTCAAGCGGATTTACTTCGTTACATAAACGAACAACTGAAACCCAATTATCAAGTTGTGTACACTACCCACTCGCCATTTATGATTGATTCGGACAATATTTTGTCTTCTCGTACGGTAGAAGATGTTGTAGAAAAAGACAAATTAACTGGGGAAGAGAAACTGCTCGGAACTAAAGTGAGTGACGATGTTTTTAGCACCGACCCTGATACCATTTCGCCTTTACAGCGCGCTTTGGATTACGAATTAACACAAACGCTGTTTATTGGTCGCCGCACTATCTTGGTGGAGGGACCATCTGATTTCTTATACTTAAAATGGTTTTCTCGCCAACTTGAGTCTGTTGGAAAAAATGGTTTAGATTATCGATGGACAATAAGTATCGTGAGGGGAATTGATCGTATACCTGGGTTTATATCTCTGTTTCAAGGAAATCAAATCAAAGTGGCAGCCGTTGTAGATGTTCAATCCGGTCATAAGCAAAAAATCGAAAATGCTCGCAAGGCATTAAAAGACAAACACTTATTTACAATGGACATATATGCTGAAATAAAAGAGGCTGATATTGAAGATATGCTTGGGGCTGAACTCTACTTGGCTTTGGTGAATAATACTTATCGTCTAAGCGAAGATATTAAACTCGCAATTGCCGATATTAATACTTCATCACGCGTTGTTCCTCAAGTCGAAGAAAAATTTGCCAAAATGCCAGCCTATGCGCCAGAGTTCGATCATCTTCAGCCAGCAGAGTTTCTTTTTCAGCAGGGCAATGAAGGAGCAAAATTCCCTGGTTTTGATTTGGCCTTAAAAAGAATGGAAAAACTTATAAGTGATATAAATTCTCTTTTGTAAATTGTTCGATACTATATACAAAAAGCGTGAAAATGTTTTCGCACTTTTAATTTCTTCACCTTTGCACAAATTGTTTCCTCTTCTTTTTAGAATTGCCCTTCACGTTATTACTTCCTCGGTCGCTAGCAACCCAGAATCTTTCTGTTACCACAAACAAAAAACATACCAGTGCGAAAAACAACAATATTCTTATACCTTCGATTGACTCATCAGGCTTTTGTAAAATCAATACACCAACGGAGTGAATGGCAATTAAAGTCGCCATCACCATTTCGCTAATTATATTAAATGCCATTCCTCGTGAAATTTTTATGTTTTTTACAATTAATTCCATTACTTTGTTAAATCCAAGATTTCCAAATACATCCTCGAAAATCCCCTTAAGAATATCCAATAGCTTTCCCATTTAAGTACACCCTAATTTTCGTTGTCTGTTGCTAAGAAATATGATGTTCCAAGTAATCCCGTTGCGCCAAGAATCCACAATAAATCCAAGAATATGCTGGCTAGTGATGGAATCTTGAATAGATTTAGTAATAAGTCAAAGACCCCAAACGCCAAAATTGCGATTGAGAGATATATTCGAATCTTGTGTCTAATGTGCAGATTTCGCCGATTAATGTTTTCTACAGTTATCATTGGATTATTTTCCTTTTCTAAAATCCAGAACTCTTGAGGAGATATGTAAATGGAAAGATTAATTTCTGCATTTGAATAGCGAGTAGCAAGTTTTATCTTAGCTTCATCAGCTTTCAATATGTTCTGATAAGCCCAAGCCGTTGATCCGCCAAATTCTAAGGCATCCGATTTCATAGGTTATTTCCTGTTATTTCGAATCCTCTATATATTTCAGCGCTGCATTAAGCGTTTTATTCCATTGTGGCTTTTTGGGATGATCTTTTTCATACTCTTTCAAAAATTTTTCAAAACCTGTAACAAGGCCCTTCAATGCGTCCTCACGTTCTGCAACAAGCTCGCTGATCTGTTGTAGCTGCAGTTGATGAGATTTATCTTGTTCAACTATCTGACCAAAATGATTTCTAATGTCACTTAGAACGATTGATGAATTTTTGGATGGCATCCAACGCCTCTATTCTTTTGCCCAAAGCTGAAGATTGCTGTTCAATACGCTCTTTTGCATCCTTCAGAAGTTCTAATTCCTGTAAAGTCAGCACTATTTCGTTATTAAACGACCAACCTAGTTCTTCATCCAGTTTTTTCGATTTTGATTCGGTGATTTTTCGATTTTCCATAAGTTTTATTATCCCGCAACAAATTATTACTCTTGTTATGTTGAATTTGATACTAAATTATGATAATTGCAAAATCAAGATGCTGTTGTCTTGTAATTATATATCAAAAGAGGTGAAATTGTAGCTTTATTGTCATCAGATGTATTGCCCGTTTGGATAATATCCGCTAGGGTTTCGACTGCTTTGCGGGGCGTGAAGTCGAGTGCGTCGGCCCAAAGGGTGTCGGTTGGTCGTTGACAATGTAGGTTTTGAATCGTTGGGCATAAAGGATTCCTCATATTTGATGCATTAGTTTTTCGAATCACCCCCCAAAATAATCCTTTACAGTCTGAATGAATTCTTCCGCCCATTGAAAGGACTCAAGCGACTCCTCTTCCGTGACTGAGTTTTCCGCCCCGTAATGACCAGTCTCGCGGCGTCTCTCTGCAATGATGAGACGACGATGGAATTTTGGGTCAAGGATTTGGGTTTTTGCGAACTCTTTTCCAAATGCAGCCATGACAGCAGAGTGGCTTGAAAATTGCAACCTTTTGAAAAAAGAAGCGCTTCGGTCAGATAGAACATCGTGTAATAGGATTGCACGGCAGAATAATTGGAAAATCCTTTATCAAGCAATACTTTGGCGGCTTGATGACTTTCCTCGGCGCGATTGACAAGTACCCGAACCTGAGGGGTACTCATACACTCACTGCATCCTTGCGAACATTGAGCATAAAGGGCATTTTACTTTCAGAATATCGTTTGCCGGAAATATAATGACAGATAATGACAACATCATTCTCCAGGCACAGTGAAGCTACAAAATCTATGGAGCGTTTTTCGACATCCCCGTAGTTGAATTCCCCATTCAATACGACCATCACATCAATATCCGAATCAGGCAGATGCCCCTCACCGCGTGCGAACGAGCCGAAGAGATACACGGCTTTTAACTGGTCGCCGTAAATTTTGACCAGTCCTTTTTTTAGTTTGCGCAGTATTTTCCTGATATTGGTAGGCATGGTAAAAAAATCCATTTTGGATTATGGCATTGCCATGCTCGAATTATACGTTATTTTGCCCACGCGCCAAACACATCAATAGTCAGTGGCGTGTTATGAGTCCTTCATCCACCCAATGAGTCATTCTCCGGCACAGTTTTATGCGTGGTGAGGCGCAGGTATACGGCCCCGCGCGCGTCCAGATAAATCGCCTCCGGCGTTTGGACGATTCGCAGGACGACACTTTCACATCCAGAGCAACGCAGGACGATCCCCGGTCCCTGCGTGAAAGCCAGCAGCGTGCCCATCTCCCCTTCCCTGCCGCAGTTGGCGCATTCCGTGGGTTCGGCAGTCATTTCAACGCCGAAGATCTCATGCAGCACGCCAGCCGTTGCATTTGCATCCAGCATCAGTTCGCGGTTGATATCTGTCATCTCTTCCATCTCAGCCTCCAGAAGGACCAAAACGTTCGGTGCGGATTTGATTCGAATCGATTCCGATCTTGACCAGAATATTCGCGGCGGATTCGACCATCAACGTCGGTCCGCAGATGAAGACTTGAACTGCTTCACCCAAAGGAGCCGCAACTTCCCTCAGCATTTCCTCATCGATACGGCGCGAGTAACCTTTCCAACCTGCGGGCTGTGAACGGGTCAACGTGTGAAAGATTTGCAATCCGCTGTTTGCAGAACGTAATTTTTCGATTTCGTTGGAATAGAGGATATCTTCCAGGTTGCGTGAGCTATACAGCAGAGCCGTTGGATTCTTTGCACCCATTGCAGCGCGGTGACGGAGCATGGACATCAGCGGCACGATCCCTGATCCGCCTGCGATCAACAACAACGGCTCAGGCAATAAACCCGCCTCCCAGACGAAGTAGCCGCCAATCGGTCCGCGCACTTCCATGCTGTCTCCTATGACAAGCACATCATGCAAATAGGTCGAGACTTCGCCGTCATTGATTCGTTCCACCGTGATGTCAATCTCACCTTCGCGCTCGGGTTCAGATGCAATCGAATAACTGCGTTGCGTCTGATAGCCATCTTCAGCCGTGAGGCGGATATCGTAATGCTGTCCCGCGCGGTGACGCATCCAATCAGGGAGTGTCAGCGTGAACGATTTCACTTTGGCGGTTTCAGGCCGGATGTTCGTCACTGAAGCGATCTGCCAGTTGAGGGTCGGTTTCATAATAACTACTCCATCGTGCTGAGCGGAGTGAGCGACTGCGCTCAGGGCGAAGTCAATCATTCCAATACCGCTGTTCCTTCCACGGGTCGGCATGGTTGTGATATCCGGCTGTTTCCCAGAAGCCGGGTTTATCCTTCTCCATGAGATGAATGCCGCGCACCCATTTGGCGCTCTTCCAAAAATATAGATGCGGCACCACCATGCGCGCCGGCCCCCCATGTTCAGGCGCGAGCGGCTTGTCATCATATTTCAACGCGATAAAAGATTGACCATTGATGATATCTGCAAGGGGCAGGTTGGTGGTGTAGCCGCCGTCACTGTAAGCTGTGACGAACGCGGCTTTGCGGTCGAGTTCAACATACTCAAGCAATGTGTCGAGGCTGACGCCCTCCCACTGCATGTCGAGATGCGTCCACTTCGTGACACAGGAAATATCCACGATATATTTCTGCATGGGCAGTTTGAGGAAATCCTGCCACTTCCATGATGCCATTTCTTTGACAAGACCATCAATGGTGAAAGTCCATTTGTCGAGAGGCGTATAGGGGGTTGGTCCTGCTGATAGAACCGGGAAATCATCC
>Ga0180069_1000193_pt1 | contig 12705 bp, 13 predicted proteins | sample EasRivERM_16_10D_2_FD_121793 | JGI IMG/M metagenome (GOLD analysis project Ga0180069, IMG submission 121793) | Soil microbial communities from meander-bound floodplain in the East River, Colorado, USA - East River metaG ERMLT231B'_16_10D | ecosystem: Environmental > Terrestrial > Soil >...
AGCGTCGGCGCCCTCACCGGTGGCGAGGGCGACCCACCATTCGATGAATTCGTAGACGGCGCTGAGGGCGAGGCACACCGAGACGGTGAGGAAGGAGAGCCACTTGCCGGGGCGGAGCGGGGACGTGCGCAGGAGGATCTCGCGGGTGAGGACGGCCGGGATGAAGCCCTGGGCGAAGTGTCCGACCTTATCATAGTTGTTGCGGGCGAGGTGGAAGGCATCGCGGATCCAGTGGAAGAGGGGAACCTCGGCGTAGGTATAGTGGCCGCCGGCCATGAGTATGACGGCGTGGAGGGCCATGAGCAGGTAGGCTAGGTCGGTAAAGCGGAAACGGCGGTAGGTGGCGGCCAGTATGGTGAAGCCAAGCAGCGCGGGGGCGACTTCGAGGAACCAGGTAAAGTAGTCGTGGGGACGGATACCGGACCAGACGAAGACCGCGCCGACGGCGGCGAGTAGGGTCAGGTGGAGGCGGCTGGCCATGGCAGACCCGGCGAAGGGACAGTAACACAGATTTATGCAAAATGTAAAATATGAGGACCACGGTGGATCTGCCGGACCCCGTCTTCCGTTAGATTAAGGCGCGTGCGGCTCTGCGCGGGATCACCCTGCGGGCTGACTCAGGAACGCGCCTGGAAGGCCTACGAAACGGTGGCTCAAGATTCGAGGGTACTGTTTTTGCCGGAAACCGACAACCTGGAGACCGCGTGGAAGAGCTTGACGCCGGCCCGGCTGCCAACCACGAACGTCTGGACTGATGCCTACCTGGCGGCCTTAGCCGGTTTTCACGGGCTGGTGGTGGTGTCGTTCGACCGGAGCTCCCCGAAGCGCGACGGGGTGGACTGCCTGCTGCTCCCCACAGTCGTGATACACTGAAGGCACAGGGATTGACCGGTCGTCCAATGGCAGGACACGGGCCTTTGGAGCCTGGAATGGAGGTTCGAATCCTCCCCGGTCAGCCATAGCCTCCGTTGACGAACTCCGGCCCCTTCGTTTGTTGACAGCCCCGGCCCCTCATCCGTTCGCCGTTATCTTCAACATTCCGCGACTTCTGCGCGGCTCCGGCTATTCTCCGGTTTGAACGGAGAACGCTGGGGTGCTACCGCGAACCCCCGTTCCCGCGCCCTACCGGGCCGTTCGCGCCGCCGGTTTCTCCGTTTTCTCCAGTTGACAGGCGGCGGTTGTTGACAGGAGGGTTGAGCGCGGGGCGCCAGGCACAGCATTTCCAACTTGTGGTGAAGTGAGTGGATTCCGGGAGGAGCATCACGGGGGGTGGCCGATCCACGGTCAAGCGCCCAGACCAAGATTGCCGCGGAGTTGCGCTTGTTCCGGTCGATGAACGACGACAGGTAGGAATGGATCACGGAGCATCAGGAATCTACGGGTTCTTGATCTGAGCCTCGAGGGAGAGGCAGATGCACTCTCGCGCGCCCAAAGCGCGCCAGAAATGGACCACTGTTGACCACGGAGTCTGGATACGACGCGAGCACCCCGCTACTCCACTCTAGACCTGCCAAGATACGCGCAGGCACATCGGTCCCGGATGCTTGTCGCCAATAGCCACGGCGTCGCTCGCCAAAACGACAACAGAGGCCCAAAGGAGTCGGCATCACAGAGCTAGGAGAAGCGCGGTAGGACCGCGTCGCTGTCCCAAAGACCAGGGCACAAGGACATCGGCAAATTCGCGGACAGGACCCCTGGCACCATTCATCTACGACCGCCTGGGTAAGCGGGAGATCCGCGCGACCCTTCGTTTCTCAGAACTGTCGCCCGCTTGGCAGGCTCTCATTCGCTTGTTCCAGTCCCTGAATCAAGGTCACGTCCGCAACCTGGTCGTGCGGTGCGGTGCTCCGGTCTTCGATCCAAAGCCCACAGTCACAGTCGACATCCGACTGGATTCGGAGGAGGGAGCACGACCGGAAATTGAACTCCCCGACTTCGTACTTCGCGATGAAGTCCGGCGACTTATGGCCCACTTCGCCCAGCTTGGGGACGGCTTGGTCGAGCGAATGGAGATTCGTGCAGGACTTCCCCGACGTGTTGTCATCGCGTCGGGGCTAACCGAGTCGCGGCCATGACCACCCACGTGGACGCGTACGCCATGGAGTACGCCACGCTCCGCGCCCGGCTCCTGGTCGCAACGGCCGGCTTTCATCCGCAGGACCTCGAGGATCTGCGCCAGGAAATCTTGCTCGATTACTTGCGCCGAGCGCCTCGTTTTGATCCCGCGCGCGGCGACCGCGACGCTTTTGTCCGGGGCGTGATGAGGAATCATGCGACCGTTCTCGTGGTGCGCCGGAGTCGTTCTCTGAGGCACGAGACGCTCCTCGACGACATCATCCCATCGGAGGAATCCCTCGATCGGGTACTCGGGAATCGCTACGACCACAGCCCGGCTGAGGCTATCGAACTCGCGATCGACATGACGCGGGAACTCCATAGCCTACCCGAGCAAGTTCGAGGCGTGGCGAAACTCCTGGAGTTGATGAGCGTGTCCGATGTGTGCCGGATGACAGGGAAATCACGAAGCCGGATTTACCAGATCGTCCGTGAACTTCGGGATGTGCTCACGGAGGCAGACCTTCGGCCACCGCCGTTGAGGCGATCGCTCCGCACCCGATGCCGACCGGACCGCACCAGAGGCCGGGAATGAGCAAGCCGCCCGATTCACGCATCTATATGCTCGAACAGGCGATGGTGCTCCTCCGGCGCGGCTGGTCGATAGTGCCGTCCAAGGGAAGCAAGAAGCAGCCCTGCGTAAAGTGGAAACGATACCAGGAAGAACTACCGACTGCCGAAGACTTGGGGAAATGGGACCAGGATCTCCGGCCGGAGCGCTGGGGCGTCGTCACGGGCGCATTGAGCGGAATCGTGGTCGTAGACTTCGACGGCGATAGCGGTCGTGACCTTATGGCTCGCTGGGGGATCGAGAATCCCCACGTCAGGAGCGGTTCCGGGGGCTATCACCTTTACGCGTCACACCCGGGTTGGCCCGTGCCCACCTTGAACGCCCGGGTCGGCAATCAGTGGCCGTGGCCGGGTGTTGACGTCCGGGGCGACGGCGGTTTCGCGGTTCTGCTGGGACGTAACCAGAAGGGACCCTACGAATGGCTGCGGCCCTTGGACCCCGATCCGTGGGACAAGCTCCCTGCGGAGTTACGCGATTACCTGCTGCGTTACAACCAAAAGACCGAAGTGAGGCCGGCGAAGCCTGCGCCTCCGCCGCCAGGCTCTGCTGATCGTGTGGCCGTCGAGGTTCTCGTGCGGCGGGCTCTCGGCCAGGCACAGGCCTGTGGCCGGAATAATGCTGGGATGTGGTTGGCATGCCAGCTTCGCGACAACGGCTACAGCAAGAATGAAGCCGCCGGCGGAATGCAAGACTACCTCGTTCGCGTCCCGTCCACGAATCTGAAGGGCGAACGGGAGCCGTACACGAAGTCGGAAGTGTCCGCCAGCCTGGATCAAGCATTCGCACGCCCAGCCCGGGAGCCCTGGCAGAACAAGGCGACTTCGAAACGTAAACAACGAAGGTATGTACCACCAAAGGACAGCCCACGATCAGTGGAAACATCCAACCGCCCCGAACGGGTGCTGCCCCAGCTTCAAACCAATAACCGCCCGTTCCGCATCATCTGTGACGAGACGCTGCGGGCGCTGCAGTCGTTCAACACAGCACCGGTAATATTTGTGCGCTCCAACCGCCTGGTCTGTGTGGAGGCAATGGCATCCGGGCGACGGACGATTTGCGACGTAGATGAACAGAAGCTTCGGTTGTTCTTGGCACATGCCGCGGATTTTTACCAACTGAGCCGGCGACACGCCCGAAGTGAAGTGCCGCCTCCGATCGAGGCGATTCGGGCAGTTCTGGCGGAGAGTCCAATCCGCTGGCGTCACCCACCGCTAGAAGCGCTCGTCGAGGCACCCACGCTACGCCCTGACGGAACGGTTCTTGCAAAACCCGGCTACGATCCATCGAGTCGTTTGTTCCTGGCACCCACCGAAGGACTCAGCGGCATTGTCATTCCCCCAGAGCCGACGCGCCACCATATTCGCAGCGCACTCGGTTTGATTCTTGATCTAATCGCTGACTTTCCCTTTGTGGATCAACCGAGCCGCGCCAACGCTGTGGCGACCATGCTGACGGTCGCGTGCCGCCGCGTGATTCGTGGTTTGACACCCCTTGCTCTATTTGATGCGACGACGCAAGGCACTGGGAAGACGCTGCTCGCGGAGATCGTCTCGCTGATCGTCACGGGCCAAGCGGCTGACCTTTTCACGGCCCCGCGCGAGCCGGAAGAATGGCGCAAACAGTTAACAAGCGTTCTGCGTGAGGGGCCGTCAGTCGTCTTTATCGACAACGTCGCGACGCGGCTCGACTATCCGGAACTGTGCAAGGTCCTCACAGCAGAGGTCCACCGCGACCGGCTGCTGGGAAAATCGGAGACGGTTTCCCTGCCCGTCCGTTGTGCGTGGATTGCGACCGGGAATAACATTCAGATCGGCGGCGACATGCGAAGGCGCTGCTATTGGGTCCGGATGGAGGCGCCGTGTCCGGAACCGTTCATGCGCACGGACTTCCGCCACCCGAAGATAAAGACATATGTGCTTGAGAAACGTGGTGAGCTTCTGGCCGCTTTGCTCACGCTTGCTCGGGCCTGGTTCGCAGCTGGGCAGCCGAAGCCGGCCCTCGCCCCACTGGGAAGTTTTGAGTACTGGACGGAGGTTATTGGTGGGATGCTCCAGCACGCGGGTGTCGATGGCTTCCTGGCGAATAGTGATCAGCTCTACGAGCAGGCAGACGTAGAAACGGCGGCCTGGGAAGCGTTTCTACTACAAGTGACGAGTGTGTTCTGGGAGAGCCATTCACGACCGCGCAGCTCTGGGAGAAGCTCAACGAGAGGGCGCCAGGGCAAGGCACCGAGATCTCCACGATCACTGAGCGTGCCGGGCAACTGCGCGCGGCCTTACCGGGTGAACTTCGGCGACTGATTGATCGTGAAGGTCCTTTCAAACAGAAGGTGGGCTTGGCATTCGCCCAGCGTCGTGGCCGCCGCGTCGGCAACTCGCAAGTTCGCGTGGATCGAGGCGAGCAGGATGCGCACGGCAAGGTCGCGACGTGGAGGGTAACGGCGGAGCACGAACCATAGGAATCCCCGCCGGTCCCCGCGGTTTGGCGGGGACCTGCGGGGACTTTAGCTGCTTCTCAACGCGCACGGGCGTTAATGTGTGGTGATGATGATTCTCATGCGCGCGGGGTGGAACGGGTCCCCGCAGTCCCCGCAACATTCAGTTAAGTGCAATTAACTCAAGAGCTTTAGGATGCGGGGACCTGCCGAATCCGGTCCCCGCAAGGTCCCCGCGGTCCCCGCAACCTGTTCTTATCGGGCACAGCCCAGCACGGGCGAAGTCGGGGTGCACAAATCGGCTACTCGCCGAGTATAGGTTGTATTAGGAGCCGACTTGATCGAGAGTGGGGCACTCATTGAGGTTGAGCGGGTCGCAAAACCGTCATCCCCGGAACATGGCCGCCACCGGCCAAGCAGATTGTCCGCCCCGATTCGCAAAGGAACCGATGAACTCATGGCCAGTTTTTTGGACCGAAGATGATCACGACTTGATAAAACCTCTATTTGACGGCGCCGAACTCGTTCCCGCCTTCACGGAGATGCAGGGATGCTGCCCGCCGTGTTTTTTCATGGGCCAGAACTACTACGTTCGGTGTTGCAGGATTGGACGCGAGCATTGGTTCTTCTGCTGGGATCACCGGCTGAAGTGGCCGGTTGACGAGCGTGTTCTTGATGAACGGAGCCAGGAAACGGACCGGGCTAAGCGGGTGCGTGTGCGGACGTTCGCGGATGTCAAACCCGTCTACCCGCTCCTTGCGGTCAAGCGAGATCCGCCGTTAGACGACGTGGATAGCTCGCCGTGTTGGCACTGATCTATTGGGGCGCCCGGTGCGTGTCCCAAGACGTTCTTACGGCTTTGGCCCACGATCTACGCTTCCGACAGCACACCACGTGGCTATCGCTCGCGCGAGAGCGGCGCCAGATCCGGACAAAAGGCAGCGGTTACCCAGCAGATCAACGCCGTTACAACCAGCAGGCTCGGGAAGAGAACACTACCCATGGAGTGAGCTTCACCGCACCGGTCCCAGGTACCGGTCCAGCCAGTCCAGCACCTCGCGCACAGCCTGCCCCCGCATCGACAGCACGTCGTGTGCTGTGTCCAGCACGACATATTTCTTGTCCCTCTCCGGCGACCCCAGCAGCCGGTACATCGGAACCTGAGAGGTCTCCGCCGGGAAGATGAAGTCGTACCGCCCGTTGAGCATCAGCACTGGAATCTTCACGCGCGGCACGAAGTTAATCTCGTCGACCTCGGGAGTCCTGGGAAGGAACGAAAATCCCCCATCGCACATCACCAGGGTCTTGATGCGCGGCTCGAACGGCACCAGCACTGGCCCCAGCCGGGCCCCCATGCTCAAGCCCAGGTAGCCGATCGCGTTGCGGTCGATGTCCGGGCGGCTTTCGAGATAATCGACCGCCGCGCCCAGGTCTTTCACCCACTGCGCCACCAGCTCTCGATTCTGCTGCTGGGTTGCCAGGCCGATCTGGCGCTCATAGGTTCCCTTGAAGGTGGGCAACATCAGCACCCGGCCGGTCTTCACCAGGAAGTCCAGGCGCGACAGAGTCACGGGCAGCAAATCGTCCAGCGACCGGCTGAACAGCGCGTTCGAACCCGGGAAGAAAATCAGTGCCTGGAACGGGGGCTTGGCGCTCTTGGGCACGAGCAGCGATGCGGTCATCCGTTCCTTAGCCCCGCCGGCGTTGAAGGATACCTTCTCGTGGGACCAGAATTCCGAGGTCGAGCCGCCCGGCTCGCTCCGCGCCTCCAGTGGGGCCGGCTCCGGCGCGTACATGCTGCGGAATATCCGGAACACGTCTTCGCTGACCGGCTTCTCCTGGCTGTAGTCCCGGAACAGCGGCCGCAGCGGCTGGCGCAGGCTTTCGGAGACGGGTCCGGTGTACTTCACCAAGCGCAATCCGTTGGAAGCCGCGCGATCGAACGGCGAGCGCGACTCGGCCCACCAGAACATGTAGCTGACTTCGTTTGAGGCACCGCCCAGAACGAAGCGCCGGCCGGCGGTCTCGTTCCAGCACCATTCCTTGACGTTGCCGGCCATGTCGTACGCCCCGTAAGGACTGATTCCGAGGTGAGCGCCCGCTCGGGCCGGGCCGCTCGACCCGAAATTGCTCTGCGGCACTACGTTGTCGGCCCACGGAATCCCGGCCGACTGATACCAGTGATAGACGGTTGGAAGCTGCTTGCCGACAAACTCGGCGTAGGCGGAGGCCTCGTACCAACTCACCCCGGTGACCGGAAGGTCGTCCTTGCCCTCTGGAAACACTCCCGCTTCCCAGGTCGCCGGCCCCGGCCTTCCGGTCGAGTCCCGGAATAGCGCCGTGGCTTCCTGAAACGAAAGGGGTTTGCCATCCTTGACGACTGGATGCTTCCAGTATTCCGGCTTTTGGTAGCCGCCGCGATCCACGAATTCCTTGAACTGCCGGTTCGTCACCTCGTACTTATCGATCCAGTATCCGCCCACCTTAATGGGGCCAATCCGGCCAAAGTGAGCCAGGATCACGGAGAAATTCCCTGGCGGAACAAACACCATACCGGGCGGGGTCTCGGCGGCGGTATGAAGTTCAAATACCAACCGGGGAGCGGGCGCGGGTCCGCGAGGGCCAGCGCCTTCCACTGCCTCATATCCCGGCTTGGTCACTCTCCAGCGCAGGTACCCCAGCGGCACGCGGATGTTCTGCAAGGGGGACTGCCCCACCGGGCGCCACGCGCCCTTGGGGTCGGCGTACTCCTTCCAGTACACCTCAGCGCCGGGCGGTGTAGTCTCGACTGACACGGTCCGAGAGACCTCCGGCCACAGACGGGCCATCAGCGGGTCGGACGGAATGTAGGCCGCCGCCTGCCGGGCCAGATCGAAGGCGGCCACGCGGCTGCCGTTCTCACTGAGCCGCGCGATCTCCGGTAGCGCCTTCTCCCGCGCCCACCGCGCCCGCGCGCTCCGCTGCCCCAGCCAACCCAAGACTGCCAGCAGCGCCAGTAGGGCCGCCACCGCCGGAACCGCCACGCGCGGGTTCCGCAGGTCGAGCGGCCGCGCAGCCACCACTCCGGAACGTAAAGCCGCCAGCTCCCGAGCCATCTCGGCGGCGGAGGCGTAGCGCGCTCGCGGGTCCTTCTCAAGCGCGCGTTTGACCACGCGCGCCACCTCAGGGGGCGCGTCGGGCCGCGCTTCGCGCAGCGGCTTCGGATGCCCGTACAGCACCGAGTGGATCACGGCCGGCATGCTTTCGCCTCGGAACGGTCGCTCACCCGCCAGCATCTCGTAGAGCACCACCCCCAGCGACCACACGTCGGCCCGCGCATCCACGTGCTCGCCCTGGGCCTGCTCCGGCGCCATGTAGGCTGCCGTCCCCAGCGTCGTGCCAGTGCGGGTCAGCTCCGTGTCACCCGTCAGCTTGGCCAGCCCGAAGTCCAGAATCTTGGCCACGCCGTCCGTCGTCACGATCACGTTGGCCGGTTTGATGTCCCGATGCACCAGTCCCTGGCCGTGCGCTTTGGCCAAGCCCTGCGCCACCTGCAAGGCGAGACCGGCCGCTTCCTCGATCCCGAGCGTTCCGCGGTCGATCCTACTCTTGAGCGTCTCGCCCTGGTAGTAGGCCATTGCGATAAACATCTGGCCGTCGGGCGCCTGGTCGATTTCGTGGATCGTGCAGATGTTGGGATGATCGAGCGCCGAAGCCGCCTTGGCCTCATGAATGAAGCGCTGGCGGTGCTCTTCGTTGGCGCCGAAATCGCGCGGCAGGAACTTCAGAGCCACTAGCCGGTCGAGCCGCAGATCCTGGGCCTTGTACACTACTCCCATCCCGCCCTCGCCCAGCTTCTCCAAAACCTTGTAGTGGGAGATGGTCTGGCCGGTCACAGGGATATGATACTCCTAACATGACTGCCAGTGTAGTTGAGGGGGAGGCCGGTACGGGGAGCGGAACCCGACAGGGACAGCCCAGTACGCTGGTCGTTGGCAAGGTAGTGGTAGAGGGTAGGGCGACGACCTCCGGCGCACGCATGCGAAGCTGGCCTTTGGCGGCGGCGCGCGCCTGGAGCAGATTCAACTATCGCTGGGCCATGTGTCCGTCCGGACCACCGAGCGCTACTTGGGCGTCGAGCAGGACTGGACCGACGCCCCCTGCGACCACCTGGGATTATGGCTCGGCACGTGACCGTCCCAAACGGCCTTCGGCTACATTTCGTTGCAGGTCCTTTCACGCAGAAAAGGCAAACCGGCCGCCTCTCGGCCGGACCGCGGCGAGTGTTTCGACGGCAAACGGGTCGCTCCCACAAGCCAGGCCGCACGGAACGCGCCGGCGTCCTGTAATCTCAACCCTGAAAGTGCCGGTCCTATCCATTGTGGGCAGTGGGTGTCCCGAAACGTTCTTACGGCTCTGGCCCGCGATCCCCGCCGCCGACGGCATACCACGCGGCTATCGCTCGCGCGAGCGATGCCAAATCCGGAGAAAGGCAGTGGTTACCCAGCCGATCAACGCCGTTACCACCAGCAGGCTCGGGAAGAAGAACAGGGCATGGTCTGCCAGGTAGCCGAAGCGGTTCGGGATCAATAAGAGAAACTCGGTGCGCCCGATCAGCTTACCCGCCACGAAGCCGAGGATGGTGACCGGAAATACGTAAAGCACCAAACCGACATTGGCCAAGCCGTGCGGATTCGTGCTTGCAAACGAAATCCAAACCGCGACGCCTCCAGCCATATAGGCAGCGCATAGCGCCACAGGCAAGCGGTGCATCCTACCTTCGATTGTATATGACCCGGCTGGCGCGTGTGGCGTCCACGCGGAAGTCGTCTTCCCCAGCAGGCCGACACAGATGCCGTCCACGATCGCCGCCGCGCGGAGGCGGGAACTCGAAGGCGAAAGGAACCGTGTCGTGGGTTCGTAGGCGAAAAGCTTTCAGGGGCTACCTAGCCCGCTCCTGCTTTCGCCGCGCCACCCAGTAGGCCTTCATCCTCTTCGACGCCGCCTTGCGGGCTGCAGCTGACATGTTCCATCCCCGCTTCTTTGCCGGCCTTCCCGGTCCTCGGCGGCCGGGCGGGCGGCCTCGCCGGGCGCCACCTCCCAGAGCAGCGATCGCGCGGTCGAGCTTGTCACGTTCTGCAAGCAGCAATTCGAGAATGTTGTCCATGCCCATGGGTCAATCGTATCAAATCAGCTCGCCTTGGGAACGTTCGGACTTGTGCGAGAGCGCTGAAGCGGCTATATTGAATCCAGACGGTTCGCGGCACGAGCGCACGGCGCAGTCCTCGAAGGTCCCACAGCAATTTGATCGTGAGCGACGGGACGCTCATTAATCCCTTTCCCTCCTTGCTGTGCCCGAAGTGCCTCGCAACGTGATCCCAGTCTACGCCGCCGATGGAGCCCCGAGGGGTTATCGTTCGATCGAGGCCGCGCAGCGGCTGGTGCAAGGAGGATTCGTCACGGCGGCCTTCGGCCGCAAGGGACATCTCAAAGCGATCTTCATGCTGCGTGAGGACGGAGCGAATCCCGTTGAAGCACACTTGCGCGTGGGCACGTCGCTCGTTATCTACCACGATTCCCCACTGTTGGTCAACGGCCGCGCATGACCAGGCACCCTTGTTCAGTCCGGCGGCCAGACCCCACGGTCCTTCCACACGAGAAATCCACAGTACTTGCATTGCCACTCATCTTGCACGCTACGGAACCAGAACCAGCCTGCCTCCCTCGTCGCTCCAGTCCTTTCTAGCGCCCGACGTCGTTTGCACGCGTGGCAGACCGCCCCATGGCGAATCACGTAGATAACCAGTATGACGACGACGGTCGCATACAGTATCGCGCCTGTTGTCCCAAAGGGAAATGTAATCGCCGCCATCGAAACGTCGCCCATACCAGAGTCGCGCCAACCTCCGCCCATGGTATAGCAGGTTTTGTGTGTGGATGCCGTTGATCCGAAAGCAATTGGAGTAGTTCTGTCACCGCCGGCCGTAATGACTTACATAGTGCTCGCAGGGCTCCCGCTGGATCGAAACCACCGCTCAACAGCATCGAACCAATATCCGGGCTGTGGCCGCATCGACACCCGCGCTCGGCATGTCTCACGGTCGGTGTCGAGCATCACCAGGTTCGCACCGAGTCTGCCGACCAGGATGGACAGCTTAACCCCGTCCGGCTCAGTACTGATTACCCATATCCTTGCTGGCGTGTCCAGCGCTTCGGCCCGTTGGATCATAGCGCGCATTGCATCCCAGCACAGCCAATGGGCGGCATCCGGTCGGCTGGTGGGCGTGCATGTGGTGGCGCCCCGGTGATGGCCTGCCTGACAGCGTCGTAGTCGAGCAGAAGGTCGGTCGGTTGCCGGTGCTGATCCACGTAATGGTTCTTTCCGGCTCCCGGTGGGCCGGACACGACTGTGATGGTTGGCCTCACGCTGTTGCCCAATCTGCGTCTGCACTCCCTGGTCGTCTTGGCCCCGTGACACGGAATGCATGCTGACTGAAGGTTATCCCAGCACAGCCGCAATTCCGGGTGCTCCACGATGGGCAGGATGCGATCGACCTGCCGGGCTAGTCGCTGTACTGCGCTGCGGCCTAGGCAATGCGATTGGATCTCGCAGTACGGGCTCGCTGCCAGCTTCCGCGATCGCAGCCGCTCCCAGGCCCGGTCATAACCTCGGTCGCGTGCTGTGCCCCGACTCTCGGCGGATTGCCGTTGCGCTTGCCGGCGGTGCCCCTCGCATCGGCCGCTCGTCACCAGCTCTCCGCATCCGGGATACGCACAGGGACGCAGCGGAGCCGCTGGCATCACGCACCGGTTCCGGCCGCCGCTGGTGTGCGCTCGGCGTCGCTCGGCGGTACTTCTCCGGGGCGCACACGCTTCAAGGCCCAGACTCGGTAGCCGCTGTGCAGGTGTTCGCGGAAGCTGAAGCGGGTGCCCCCCAAGGCCCCGGCCGGTATCGGGCTCGGTTCACTGGGACCGACGAAGAGGATCGCCCGCTTGATGTCCCCTTTGCGGCTGCGCACCACACGCGCGACCAGTCCCACGGATTGAAGCCGCTCCAGCCGTTCCTCGTTTGCGGTGCAGTAGAGGCTTCCGTCAGCACAGTAGACAGGGATCGAGCCGGTGATGGCTTTCAGAGACACTGGTAGAACAGAAAAGAAGACTGCGGGAGGTGGTTTACCGAGCGTCCCGGCGCTCCAGTCTCAATTCGTTGTGGGGACCTTCGGGTACTGCGCCGTGCGCTCGTGCCGCGAACCGTCTGGACTCAATATAGCCGCTTAAGGGCTCCGGCACAAGTCCGAACATTCCCCGGGCGAGTCGCGCCTGCGGCTGTTAGTCACCGGTTTGATTTCAGAATCGCAATATCTTCGTTGATCGTCTTCGGCCCCCGAACCCAGGGCAAATAGCGAGGCGTGCCACGGGCTGACGGTAAGTCGCTGCACGGTCGCTGTTGTGGCCAACCTGGCCAACGGTCATCTCATGCCATGGCGGTTTACCAGGCAGGCGTCGCCGTACAGAGTCGGAGCGATACGGTCTGGCGACTTGCCGGTTTCACGCTGCAAGGGAGGCCACCTCGTTCGCACTCACTTGGAGGGTGTAGCCCCTGCGG
>Ga0180069_1000195_pt1 | contig 12606 bp, 7 predicted proteins | sample EasRivERM_16_10D_2_FD_121793 | JGI IMG/M metagenome (GOLD analysis project Ga0180069, IMG submission 121793) | Soil microbial communities from meander-bound floodplain in the East River, Colorado, USA - East River metaG ERMLT231B'_16_10D | ecosystem: Environmental > Terrestrial > Soil >...
CCCAGGCGCTGGGCGGATTTTTCGAAGGCCTCCAGCTTGAGCAGGGGCGGGAACGTGTCCGGGTAGGGGACGGGCTGCAGCATGTACCGGGCCCGCTCGTAGGCCTCGGCCAGCAGGGTGGGCAGGTCGTCGCGTACCGCCTGGGGCCAGTGAGGGTCCTGGAAAACGCGCGGCTCGGCCTGGAGCGCGATGTTAGCGTTGACCAGCGAAGTCCCGCCCAGGCCGCAACCGATGAACACGTTGATATCGTCATTCACGCGCAGGTCGTAGAGGCCGGTGCGGGATCCAACGTGACCGGTGGGAGTGTCGGCCTGCATTTCGTGCAAGGTCTGGGGCTGGGTGTTGGGGTATTCGCCGGGCAGGATCTCACGTCCGCGCTCGAGCAGGCAAACCGACTGGCCGGCCCGCGCCAGCCGGGACGCGGCGATGGAGCCGCCGTAGCCGGAGCCGATCACTACCACGGTGTAGTGGGGCTTCATGTTGCCAAGGGGGGAAGACAGGCGGTTCATGGGGCGTCCTCTGCGGTGCATCTTGGTTTCCGTCTACACTCTGGGAATCACCACGGGGTCCTCGATCAACTCGGGCGGCGTGCCGCCGATAGGGACCTTTTCCGGTCCGCCGGCGGCGCCGTCCTTCCATTGTCGTGCCACGCGCTCGATCCCGATGGGGTAAATGGTTAGATTACCGTCTTTGTCGATCTTCATCCGCAGAAAATTTTTCCAGTCGGGAATCTGCAGGGAGGAGAAGGCCTCGTTGGAGTGGCGCCGGAAGACGTTGAGGGAGACGAGCAGGTAGAGGCCCATGAGGAACGATCCGGCGAACCAGCCGCCGGCGGCGACGATCAGCCCGGCCAGCAAGAGCTGGTCGATCGACCGGAAACGTAGCCCGCACGTGGACACGGTGACGAAGGTGGCGAACCAGCCGATGTAGAACACCGCCTTGAGATGGGACAGCCCGTGCACGAGTCCGGCTATAATGCGGTAGGGTTTGGAGCGGGTGTCGGTGAAGAACAGGAACCCGAGAAGGATGGTCAGGATCCAGAAGACCGCGGCGGGGCGGTTGAGTGCGGTTTCCAGGGTGACGGTAAGGGCGGGAAAGACATCGCCAAGCCCAAAACGGCCGACGTCGGCCATGACGGTCCAGGCGGTGAGGACGTAGAGCACGGCGGTTACAGTACCAAACCAGGGATTGAGGAAGGGGAAGGCCAGGTTACGCCAGCACAGGCCGCGCGACGTCTTCTCGTCGGGGAAACTCTTTTGGTGGACGAATCCGCCCTGGAGCCGGCTCACGTCCAGTCCGTGGGTGGGGTGCAGGAACGCGCCGCCTCCTCCGGCGGTGATTTTCTGGGTTTTCCCGGGTCCCTCATGCCGGCGGTAGTGGTGCAGATCGCCGGCGATGAACACCGCGATCTTCTTTTGCAGCACCTTTTGTTCGAGGTATTCCAGGTTGTTTTCGGTGACGTTGGGGTCCAACTCGCCATGGGACTTGGCAGAGATCCAGTCCGGCTCGGCGTTGCATAGGATGACCCTGTCGCCCGGATGCATCTGGGCAGCTACATCCTTAAAGTAGGCTACCTGGGGGGCGTCGATGTCGGACTCGAGCTGCACATCGGTGCCGATCAGCCACCAGCCGTGCGGCAAATGCAGGGCGAAGTAGCTGCGTTTCTGCCGGGTCCGCCAGCCGGCGAACCAGCGGTCGTTGCAGAACAGACGCGTAAACGAAGCCAGGCTGTCGTACCAGTCGTGGTTGCCGGGGATGGCGAAGACGTCGGGATGCGGGGGCGGGCTGTAGCGCAAGGCCATTTCATAGGGTTGCAGGAGACGCTGCTCGTAAGCCGCCCGGCTGGGGGTGGGATATACCTCGTCGCCGCCGAAGATCAAGACGGAAGCGCGCGGGAGCCGGGTGGGATGATCCTGTTCGCCCCCGGGGGCCTTCACCTGGAGTTGCGGCTGCGCCAGTTGGTAGGCCACGGTGTAGGTGGAGTCCCAACCGTCGCCGACGTCGGCCACGTAGTCGATCCAGATCTCGGCCTGGTCTTTGTACTCGTCGTGGATGATGTGTTGAGGGCTGGCCAGAGTCTCGACCAGCCGGGCATCGGCGTGCTGGCCGAGGGTGGTGGATACGGCCAATTGCACGGCGGTCCCCAACTGGCGCGGGTCGTACCAAGCGGTCATTTTCGTCGGACGCCAGGGTTTTATTACCGGCGCGCGGGCGGGTTGCGGAGCGGACACGGGGCCTCCTCCAAACGAGAATTCACCCTATTGTGCTCCCAATCCGGCGATTTGTTGCAGGGGGAATGAGGTATTTTTGGGGGGGTGAGTGGGGGTTGAATGGGAGGACCGGGGCGAGGATGAAGACGAGCCCGACGAGCAGCAGTGGTAGCCGCCCCAAGCGCGGTAAAATGGGGGGCCATGCGCACCAAGGTCGCTATCCTCGGCTCGGGCAACATCGGCACGGATCTCATGATGAAGGTTTTCCGGACCTCCGGGGTGCTGGAGATGGGGGCCATGGTGGGGATCGATCCCGATTCCGACGGCTTGGCCCGGGCGCGGCGGCTGGGCGTGCCGGTCACCCACGGCGGCATCGAGGAGTTTGTGCGGATGCCGGAGTTCGCCGGGATACGGATTGTCTTCGATGCCACCTCGGCCCAGCAGCATGCCCGGCATGACCAGGTGCTGCGCGCTCACGGCAAGCAGGTCATCGACCTGACGCCGGCGGCGCTGGGGCCGTACGTGGTGCCGGTGGTCAACCTCGAACAACACCGCGCTGCCCCCAATCTGAGCATGGTGAGCTGCGGCGGTCAGGCCACTATCCCGATGGTGGCGGCGGTGAACCGCGTGGCCCGGGTGCACTATGCCGAGATTGTGGCCTCCATCGCCAGCAAGTCGGCCGGTCCGGGCACGCGCGCCAATATCGACGAGTTCACCCAGACCACCTCGCGCGCCATCGAGCGCGTGGGCGGGGCGGGGAAGGGTAAGGCCATTATCGTGCTGAACCCGGCCGAGCCGCCTCTCATCATGCGCAATACCATCTTCTGCTTGAGCGACCCGGCGGAGACCGCCGACATCGCCGCGTCGGTCGAGCGGATGGTGGCCGAGGTCCAAAACTACGTGCCCGGGTACCGGCTGAAGCAGCCGGTGCAGTTTGATTCGGTCGAGGGGCGCGACGGCCTGCGCTCCACGATCTTGCTCGAGATCGAGGGCGCGGCCCACTACCTTCCCGCCTACGCCGGCAACCTCGACATCATGACCTCGGCGGCGCTGCAGACCGCTGAAAAACTGGTGCAACTATGAGCCGCCTCTACATCCAGGACGTTACCCTCCGCGACGGCATGCACGCCATCCGTCACCGCTACACGATCGACCAGGTGGTCGCCATTTCCAAGGCCCTCGACGCCGCCGGCGTGGACGCGATCGAGATTGCGCACGGCGACGGACTGGCCGGGTCGAGCTTCAACTACGGCTTCGGGGCTCACGCCGACCTGGAGTGCATTTCGGCGGTGGCTCAGAACGTCAAGCGGGCGCGGGTGGCCACGCTGCTGCTCCCGGGTATTGGCACGGTGCAGGACTTGCAGTGCGCCTATCAGGCCGGGGCCCGCTCGGTGCGGATAGCCACCCATTCGACGGAAGCCGACATCGCCAAACAGCACATGGAATGCGCGCGAAACCTGGGCATGGACGTGGCCGGGTTCTTGATGATGGCCCACATGACCCCGCCGCAGGAGCTGGCGCGCCAGGCGAAGAAGATGGAGTCCTACGGAGCCCACTGCGTCTACGTCACCGACTCGGCCGGCGCGCTGCTCATGCACGAAGTGGCCGAGCGGTTTCAGGCCTTTAACGACGTGCTGGATCCGGCCACCCAACGCGGCATCCATGCGCACCACAATCTGTCCCTGGGAGTGGCTAATAGCTTGGTGGCCATCGAGAACGGGGCCACGCGCGTGGACGCCTCGCTGGCCGGCATGGGGGCCGGGGCGGGGAACTGCCCGCTGGAAGTCTTCATCGCCGTCGCCAACCGCATGGGACTGCCGCATGGCTGCGACCTGTTTGCCCTGATGGACGCCGCCGAAGACCTGATCCGTCCCCTGCAGGACCGGCCCGTGCGGGTGGACCGGGAGACCTTGTCGCTCGGCTACGCCGGCGTGTATTCGAGCTTCCTGCGACACGCCGAGTCGGCGGCGCGGCGTTACGGGATCGACACGCGCGAGATCCTGGTAGAGCTGGGACGGCGCCGGATGGTGGGAGGCCAGGAAGACATGATCATCGACGTGGCGTTGGATCTGGTGAAGCAGCGGGAGGGACAGTCGTGACCGGCGCGGCCCTGCTGTTGGCAGTGGCGCTGCCCCACGTCCAGCAGGTGGCGCCGGGGGTGTGGGCGGCGGGGTTCTCGGACCGGCGCGGGTCGGCCAACGGCGGCTGGTTCACTACTGCTACCGAGACGGTCCTGATCGACCTGGACCCGGCCGTCTACGGGGAAGAGGTGCGGCGGATCACCGGCAAGCCGGTGCGGGCCACGATACCGGAAGGCGCACCGGTGAAGCGCTACGATGGAGCGCTGCATCTCACCGGCCCCAACGTGCTGTTCGCCGGGCCGGAGGTAGTCAACGGCCCGCGCGCCAAGCTGGCGGGCCGCGACACCGCCGCCTGGCTGGGGACACTGGCGCAGCTCGAAAAGCTGCAACCTGCCGTGGTGGTGCCGGGGTTCGGGTCCTGGGGCGGGCCGGAGATCATCGGCCGGCAGCGGCGCTTTCTGGCCGAGCTGCGGCGTCAAGTGGCCTACGGAATCTCGATGGGACGGCCGGTGGAGGCGATCGAGCGGGAGGTGATGCTGCCCGCTACCTACTACGCCTGGATGCCATACGACAACCCGCGCCCGGAGGACCTCCGCCACGTCTACGGCGAGCTGACCGTTCCGGCGGCGCCCTTCGGAGGCAAGGTTCTCGCGAGCGGGCCGCATGCCCTGGTCCTGATCGCCGACCGCTATCACGAGCCCGAGCACCTCGAGGCCGGGTTGCGGACGGCGTTCGAGGCCACGGGGGTGACGCCGCACTTCGCCGTCGATGTGCGGGCTTTGTCGGCCGCCAGCCTGGCGCGGGTGCAGTTGCTGGTCATTCTGCGCGATGGGATGCTGTGGCCCGAGGGTCCGTCGAAGCCGTACCAGATCTGGATGACGCCGGAACAGGAGAAGGCGGTGGTGGCGTTTGTCGAGGGGGGCGGCGGGTTTCTGAACCTGCACAACTCGATGGGACTGTATCCGAAGGAGGGGCCGTTTCTGAATTTGGTGGGCGGAAGATACATCGGTCATGGGCCCCTGGAGCGGTTTCGGGTGGAGGTGGTGGATCGGGGCCACCCGGTCACGCGGGGCGTGGAGGATTACTTTGCCGCGGATGAACAGCATACGCCGCCGTATGACGAGGGCCGCATGCGGCTGCTGTTGCGGAACCGGTCGGAGGAGGGCAAGACGGCTGCCGCGGGATGGGCGTATGAGCCGGGTAAGGGTCGGCTCTGTCATTTAGCCAGTGGCCACACTCGGGAGTCCTTAGAGCACCCTATGTTCCAAAGGCTATTGCGGAATGCCGTGGGATGGTGCTTGCGCCGCGAATGAACGGGATGGCCGCGAACGTAAGGGAGCGTTCTCGTCGCAGTCTCCCATAAGGCCGTCAACCGCCCACAATCCAAACGGCGTCAGTACGGCGTCAGTGATGTCTCGGGCGTTTGCGAAACTTGGATCGTCGCCGACGTTGGAAAGGCATGCGGATCTCAAGCCAACTCCATTGTTCGAGGATTACGAGGGTCGTCCTTCTCGTGCTAATCCTGGAGGAAGCGACCACGGCGTTGTTGGTGCGTATCCCAGCATCTTGCATCATGCTGTTCGGATTGGTCGCAGGACAGCCCGGCCTCGCCGCTGATCGTATCCTCGATCTGCCGTTTGGAGAAGTGAGTAAACTCGCTTCACCCGATGGCCAGTACATCCTTTACGGCGAACCATACCGAGATCGCGTCAACACCGGGCCGCAATTGTGGATAGAGAACACACGGACATCCGAGCGCAAACTGCTGCTGCAGTTGGACGGCACGGCACGCGCAGCATGGTCCCCCGATGGTACTGCCTTTTATGTCAACGATCGCCTCGCAAGCGACTCTACGCTCTCCTACCTCTACGAGACTTCTACTCTCAAGCGCATAGAGATACGCGACATGATCGTAGGCGCTGATCCAGAAGCCGCGCGGGTTGCGAAGGGTCATGCCTATTTCGACGTCGACCGATGGCAAAGTTCTCAGGACGCTCTCGTTCATCTTCATGGACATACAGATGAAGCTCCGGTTCTTTGTTTCAATTTCCGCTACCAGGTGAGCCGTGCTAGAAGGGTAAAGAGACTTTCGCGGCGCATTTCCCGGGTGACGGCTCGTGGTTGCCGAGAATAGATCCGCCGTCCTGGCGAAGCAAAGCGACTCACTGAAATTCGGCTTAGACCGGGTCGTCGGCTTGCCGGAGAATGGCTGAAGTTCAAGATCCCCAGAAACGGCGTTCGAGGAGATTACCCTCGACCAGTCCCCTTCTCGTAACCTGCTTGACCCACTGCGCAGACCCTACCTCCCACGCGGCCGATTTCAACCTCCCAAAGGCGGGGATTGTTTGCACGGGAAAAAAAGCTCGAACGGAAGCGGTTGGGTTTATACTGGAGCCGTCTTCTTGGGAGGTGCTGAAATGAGCGTACGTGGCTGCGTAGTCGCCGTGTGGTTGGCTTGTCTCCTGTTGACTGCGCCCCTGGCGGCCCAGTTCACCACGGCCAGCTTGGGAGGAACCGTGGTGGATGCGACCGGCGCTTCGGTGCCGCAATCCAAGGTCACCGTCCTGAACAAGGACACCGGCTTCACCAAGACGGACCTGAGCGGCGCCGACGGAACGTTCGCGTTTCCGGGGCTGCCCATCGGCGCCTACCGGCTGACGGTGGAGAGGGCGGGCTTTTCCACCTATGTCCAGGAAGGTATCACCTTGACCGTGAACCAGACGGCCAGCCAGAGGGTGATGCTGCAGGTGGGAGCGACCACCCAGGAAATCACCGTCACCGAAAACGCGGCTATGGTCAACACCCAGACGGCGACCATCAACCAACTGGTCAGCCAGAAACAGGTGACCGACCTGCCGCTCAACGGGCGGGGAGCGCAGGCCCTCGTGCTGATTGCCGTGGGCACCGCCGATTCCACCCGCGTTTCGGGCATCCTGGGACAGGGCGGCATCTACGGAGGCAACCTGTACTCCTCCGAGCAGATGGCGTCGGTCAATGGCGGCGGGACCGGGAACGTGAATTATCAAATGGACGGCGCCGGGCACAATGACACCTACGTCAACATGAACCTGCCCTTCCCCAACCCGGACGCGCTCCAGGAATTCAACCTGCAAACCACTAGTATGTCGGCCCAGTATGGGGGCGGGGCGGCGGTGGTGAATATCGCCACCAAATCCGGGACGAACGCCCTGCACGGCACCGCCTTCGAGTTTCTCCGCAACGGGAGGTTGAATGCGCGAAACTTCTTTGCGCCGGCGCGGGATACGCTGAAGCGCAACCAGTTCGGCGGCACCATCGGCGGGCCGATCGAGAAGGACGCGCTGTTCTTCTTCGCAACGTATCAGGGCACGCGGCTCCGGTCGGCTCCGCAAGGGCTGATCACCTTCGTGCCCACGGCGGCCGAGCGCAACGGCGACCTTTCGACCACCGCGGGTCAACTGGTGGATCCGGCCACGCGGGCCCCGTTTCCCGGAAACCAGATCCCGGTGAGCCGGTTCTCCGGCCCCTCGAAGTACTTCCTGCAAAGGATTCCGCTGCCCAACGGTCCAGGTCAGCAGGTGACCTACCTGGGCGCGCCATCCCGGCCGAATGACGACCAGTTCATGCCCAAGATCGATTGGGTCCGCGGCAAGCACCAGGTGAGCGGACGCTACTTCTACACCAAGTTCAATTCGCCGCCGGACTTCTCGCAGGTGAAGCAGAACCTCCTCGCCATGGACCGCAACGGCAACCAAGTGCGCATCCAGACGCTGGCGCTGGATCACGTCTTTTCGGTCTCTCCGACGCTGCTGTTCCAGACCTGGTTCGGGTTTGATTCCCAGGTCGGCGGCTCCCGCTCGGGCATCCCCCCTGGGGCGGATGCTATTACGTTCCCGGCGGCCGGGGTGAAGATCGAGGGAGGCGCGAAAGGGATTCCGCCCGCCCTCGAAGGGCTCGGCGTCACCGGCTTGTTCAGCGTCGCCAGCACCCATTTCGGGGACTTCAATCGCGGCGACTGGACCATCCGCGAGTCGGTGACGAAGGTAAAGGGAGCGCACCAGTTGATCTTCGGAGGCGAGGTGGTCCGGCTGCTGCAGGAAATCATCAACAGCAACACGCAGTCGGGCAGCTTTTCCTTCGGGGGCCGGTTCTCAGGATCGAACGTCGCCGACTTCCTGCTGGGCGCGGCGAGCAGCTTCACCCAGGGCGCCGGGCAATACCAGAACATGCGCGGAACCAAGTACAGCCTGTTCGTCCAGGACAACTGGCGGGCGACCGAAAAGCTGACGTTGAACCTCGGCCTGCGCTGGGACCCGTTCTTTCCCTATACCGAGATCTATAACCGGGTGCCCTGCTTTGCGCCCGGTCAGAAATCGGTGGTGTACACGAATGCGCCGGTGGGCATCGTCTACGGCGGCGACCCCGGATGCCCTTGGGGCAAGGGAGCTGCCAACGAGGCGGGGAACTTCGCCCCGCGCGCCGGCTTTGCCTACCGCATCGGCCAGAATACGGTGATCCGCGGGGGCGCGGGCCTTTATTACATGATTCCGCCCAGCAGGATCTTCAACGGGCCCAACGGCGTGGCCCCGTTCATGCCCAGGTATCAGTTGACAGCCAATCTCCGCTTTGAGGATCCCTACGGCAGCTTTGGCATGGCCAACCCCTTCCCGGCCGACTACGTAGGGGACAGCGGCGCCAGTGTGCGCAAGGACGTCCCCATCGCCGTTCCCACGCAGATCTACGGCTCGTTTACGGGCCTCTACCGCGTGACCACTCTCGCCACCTGGAACCTGACCCTGGAGCGGCAGGTGGGCGCCGACTGGCTGCTGAGCGCGGCCTACGTCGGTAGCGGCGGATACCATCTCCCGGGAACCTACCAGATGAACCCCGCGACCTACATTCCCGGGGCCTCGACCGTAGCCAACACCCAGGCGCGCCGCCCCTACCAGGGTTTCACCTCGGTGAGCCAGACCTGGACCGACTTCAACTCGCAGTACCAATCGCTCCAGTTGAACGTGGAGAAGCGCTTCAGCAAAGGACTGTCCGTACTCGCCAATTACGCCTGGGCGAAGACGCTGGACGACTTCGGCACCGCCATTCTGCGGCTGGGACGGGAATTCAACCGCGCCGTGGCGAGTGAGCATGTCCCGCACATCTTCCACTTCACGACGATCTGGGATGTGCCGACACCCCCTGTCCAGGGGTTCCTCGGCAAGGCCATCAAAGGCTGGGAGCTGACCTCCATAACCACCTGGCAGAACGGGTTCCCCTTCAGCCTGGGCAGCGGCGTGGACAATTCCTTGAGCGCCTTGGGCGGTGACCGGGCCGATTTCACCGGCACCGACTTGCAACAGGTGAAGCTCAGCGGGCAGTCGCATGCCCAGATGGTCGACCGCTTTTTCAACACGTCGCTTTTCCGGACCAACGCCATCGGCACGTTCGGCAATTCCGGAAGGAACATCCTGCGCGGGCCAAGGTTCTTCAATACGGACCTAGGCCTGATCAAGACCACCAACATCACCGAGCAGGCCAAGGCGCAGGTCCGGGCGGAGTTCTTCAACGTATTCAACAACGTGAACTTCTCCAACCCGGGTAGTACAGTCGGCACAGCGGCTTTCGGGAGGATCACCTCGGCCAGAGATCCCCGTATCCTCCAACTAACCCTGAAGTTGATGTTCTGAGTGGGGCGGCTCCCCCGAGCCGCGCCGGGCCCCCTGGCCCGGCCTCTTCGAGCGTTTCGCGAAAGCCGGCCAGGGGGCCGGCTGCGGCCCAGGGGGGCCGCCCCACAAAGGTCTTCATAATGCCCACCAAACCCGCAACGTTGCTCCTCCTCCTATCCTGCGCCCCCCCTGCCCCCTGCCAAACCGAGCCCAGACAGCTAGTCCCGATCCTGGAGGAGCAAATCCAACCCCCCGAAGTAACCTCCTACCAACTACGCCGCTACATCCTCGACCGAATCCCCCGCCTGCCCACGCCCTCCTCCCCCGGCCAGTGGACCGCAGAAGCCAAGCGGCAACGCCAGCGCATAGTGAACGATGTAATATTCCACGGTTGGCCCCAGGAGTGGGTTGCTGCCCCACCCCGCTTCGAAGACCTGGGCCCGATTCCCAGCGGCAAAGGCTACCGCATGCGCAAGTTGCGCTACGAGATCGTCCCAGGGTTTCAGAGCACCGCCATCCTCTACGAGCCCGAGACGATAACCGGCAAGATCCCCGCCATCCTGAACGTCAACGGTCACGTCGGCGCGCCCGGCAAGGCCGTGGAATACAAACAAAAAAGGTGTATCAATCAAGCCCTGCGCGGCATCGTCTCCTTGAACCTGGAGTGGCTGGGCTGCGGCGAGCTGTCCCAGAAGGGGAACGAACACTCCTTCGGCGCCCATCTGGACCTGGTGGGCGCCAATGAGGTCGGCTTGTTTTATCTGGCGATGCGCAGGGGACTCGACTATCTGGAGGCGCACCCCGCCGTGGACCGCAGCCGGATCGGAATGACGGGTCTCTCCGGGGGCGGCTGGCAGACCATCGTGCTCAGCGCGCTGGATGAGCGCGTCAGCGCGGCGGCGCCGGTGGCCGGCTACGCGTCGTACTTGTCCCGGCTGGAACGCGGGTCCGACATCGGGGACATCGAACAGAATGCCACCGATATGTTCGCAACGATCGACTACGCCCATCTGGCCGCCATGCGGGCCCCGCGTCCGACGCTGTTGATCTACAACGCCGAGGACAGTTGTTGTTTCCGCGCCCCCTTTGTCAAACGCGAAAACTTCGATGCCGTCCTCCCGTTTTTCCGGCTATACGGCCGGGAAGACGGTTTGGGCTGGCACGAAAACACCGATCCCTCCGATCACAACTATCAGCTCGACAATCGGCAGCAGTCCTATCGATTCTTCGGAAAACACTTCGGCCTCTCCGCGGCGGGCGAGGAGATCCCCGTCGGGGCGGAGGTCAAGAGTTTTGACGAGCTGACGGTCGGACTCCCCAAAGACAACCTGACCATTCTCGACCTCGCCAAAAAGCTCGCGCAGAGTGCCGAACGGCCGGCCAATCCCTCGCGCGAGCTCCTGAAAGAGACAGTGCGGTTCCGCCCCCTCGAAGTGGCGCGGGCCTGGATCACGGGCAATACGAAACGAAAAGGCCTGGAGACTCTGTCCTACCGCTTGGAATTCAGCAACGGACTCAGCGCCGCAGGAACCTGGTTGAAAGCCATCGCATCTTCAGAGAACGCTCCGGCCACGATTGTGGTCGCCGACGGCGGGAGAAAGACCTCCTCGGCGGAGGTCTCCGCCCGCGTGAACCGCGGCGAACAGGTTCTGGCTCTCGACTTGCTGTTCGTCGGAGAGATGGTTCCGGGTCAAAGACCCGGCAGCACCGGCTTCGCCCACGTACTCTCCGCGCTGGGGGATCGTGCCCTGGGCCTCCAGGCGGCGCACCTCCTCGCGGCCGGTCGATGGATGCAGAAGCTCTCCGGTACGCGGGGCGTCAGGGTCGAAGCCTCCGGAATGAGAACCCAGGTGATTGCGCTGACGGCCGCCGCGCTAGAGCCAGGAGCTTTCTCGGAAGTCCTGGTCCGGAACGGCGTCCCATCGCTGCGACACCTGCTCGACGCCCCGGTCGAGCCCAGGGCCGCCCCTGAACTGTTCTGCCTGGATCTCTACAAGCGGTTCGATATTGAAGCGCTGGCGAAGCTGGCGGGGAGGGACAAATGAAGTTCTGGAAGTGCCGCCACGCACCTTTCCGGGCGTCCCATGCAGGCGATTTCCTATTCCGTTCGCCGGTTTGTTCGTTAACAGACAACATCGTGGCTCCAGGACGCGCTGGTCAGGAGGTACCGGTACTACTGAATCGTCACAGAAGTATTTTGAACCTTACCCCTTGATCCTAAAACCGTATATACTAATGCCTCAGCCGCAAGGAGGCCTATGATGCACCGTAGAATCGCTTTCCTGAGTTTGGTCCTTTTCTGGTCGGCTCTCCCGGCTGCCACCCCAGTTGCAGTCATTACCGGCGCGGGGGACTTGGATGTGAACGGCCGGCGGCTCCCGCGAGAAATCACCGGCGCTGTAACGCTCTTTAGCAGCGACCAGATCCAAACCCAAAGCTCCACGGCAATGGTGTGGCTTGGTGGTGGTGCTCGCTTGACCGTGGACCGGAATTCGGTGTTCCAACTGGAGCGCAAACTTGGGGTGACGGAGTTGATCCTGCAGCAAGGCACCATCCGGTTCAACACCGGCTCCAGTCGCGAGTCCCTGTTGATCCGCGCCGGGGACCACCTTGTTACACCCGATGCCAATTCCGAGGGTGCTGTGATTCTTCGCCCCGACCGTACCGCTGAGGCCA
>Ga0180069_1000196_pt1 | contig 12564 bp, 12 predicted proteins | sample EasRivERM_16_10D_2_FD_121793 | JGI IMG/M metagenome (GOLD analysis project Ga0180069, IMG submission 121793) | Soil microbial communities from meander-bound floodplain in the East River, Colorado, USA - East River metaG ERMLT231B'_16_10D | ecosystem: Environmental > Terrestrial > Soil >...
AGCTCGCCCTTCTCCCGCAGCGCGTCGGCCTCCCGCCCCGCGTTGCGATAGGCCAGCATCAGTTGGTAGTGCGCCGGCTCGCTGGCCGGAGCCAACCGCACCGCTTTCTCGAGCAGCGGGATGGCCTGCGCCGCCTCACCCGACCCGAGGCGAAGCCGCCCCAAAGCCAGCGCCGCTTCCGCAAAATCCGGCTTCAGCTCCAGGGCCCGCTCCAGGCGGGGCCGCGCCGCCGCGGTCTTCTGCTGGGCCGCCAGGATTTGTCCCACCTGGTACTCGGCCACCGCGTCGTTCGGGTTGATCTCCAACTCCCTCTCGAACTCCTGCCGCGCCTGCTCCAGCGCCGCCGGCTCGTGCGACCCCAGCAGCAACGCCCTCCCCAGCCGGTAGTGCAGGTTCACGGCCCGCGGGTTCTTCTCTATGGCCTTGCGATACTCGCCCGCCGCCGCGGCATAGTTGCCCTGGATCTCAAAAATCTCAGCCGAAATCTGGTTAACCCGATAAGACGACGGAGCCTTTTGGAACAAATCATGGACAGCGTCGTTCCACCCCCTCAGGTGGAAGCGCGCCGAAAGATAGAGGACGTCGGCGTCACCGGGATAGCCAGCTCGCAGGCGATTGAGCAGCGCCGCCGCCGCTTCGACGTCCCCAGCGGCAATCGCACATTGCACCGCGCCAAGCCCGGCGAACCGGCGGATGCGAGCATCCCCCCCACCCTCAAACCGTGACCGCAACCCGCCCGCGACCGCAACGCATTCGCCGGTGGCCGCCCGCGACAACAGCACAAAGGTTTCCGCGCGGGAATCGGCAGCCAGAGGCGCCAACGCCTCCCGGGCCGCCACAAACTTGCCAAGCTGGAATAGGTAGACGCCCCGAGCAAGCGCCACTTCGCGGTCCTGCGGACGTGCCCGCCCGAGCGCCTCCAGAGCCGCCTCCGCGGCACGAGTATCATGGCGGGCGATTGCCTCCATCGCCTGCTCAAACGTCTGGCAGTTCAACACCCCAATCGAAACCACCAGCATCAGCACAGCACTACTAGTGACCGGCATCGTCCATCACCAGACCCAGTTCTCCAAACCGATGCCTCTCCCGCCCCTCGAAAAACCGGAAGCTCAGCAGCGGCGGCGCCCCCGGCGCCAGCAGCGGCGCGGACAGCCGCTCCTCTACGGGCGCCACAATCTCCGTCCCCCGACCCGAGCGATCGAGAGCCTCTACCACCTCCCGCCAAAGCGGGTCGGACGGCGCCTGTTGCAAGGCCAGCAGCAGCAACAGCAAGGTCATCTCCTCAGCTCCTTCTCCTTCCACTCACCCACCCCCTCCGTAAGAACCACCCTCCGATTCACCGGCACGTCCTTCCACTCTGCACCATCCTACCAGGCCACCGTACCTCCAACCGGCTCACCACCGTCGACTGCCCTCCACCCGAAGTGCAGCGTAAAGTCACTCTGCGAATAGTAGCTGCCGCCGACTGCGAACCTCGTCGATTTGCCGGCGTCCCCCGGCCTCCACGGTAACACGCGCGCCGATGCCACTGCGGTTCGAGTTGGTTCCCACTACCGCCACCAGCAATGCGTTCCGGAGCAAGGCCGGCGGCTCGAGCCCGGGGCCCGCCGCTGCGGTGATATCGCCAAACCGGCCGTTACCCAGATTGCGGTACAGCAAGGTTTCTGCCGGTCGCTCGCCAGGCATCGCCCCCTCCACGTAGAACGGTCCGGTCTGCGGATTCAACTGAAACATACCACCGCCGCTTGCATTTCCGCAGGTGTTCAACATACGCTTGGAGGGTGTCCAGCCGGATACCGATAGTGACGCTGTTCGCGCTGGCGACCGTCGTCTTCGGCCTGCCGCAGAGTTCCGTACCCTCCGCCGACCCCGCTTCCTGCGCCGGCTGCCACCCCCGGATCTACGACACGTACCGCCGCACCGGCATGGGCCGCTCTTTCTTCCGGCCACGACCCGCGCGGATGACCGAAGACTGGGACGCCCGCAATACCTATTATCACCAGGCCTCGGAACGCCATTACACCATGCTCCGTCGCGACGGCCGTTACTTCATCCGCCGTCACCAGACCGACCCCCGCGGACGTGAGACGAACGTCGTCGAAAAGGAGGTCCACTACGTCTTGGGATCGGGCAATCACGCCCGAGGCTACTTGCACCGCGCCGCCGACGGCCGTCTCCTGCTTCTGCCGGTCTCCTGGTATGCCGCGAGCGGCGGCTACTGGGCCATGGGACCGGGCTACGACCGCCCCGACCACAAGGACTTCCGCCGCGTGGTCACCCAGGACTGCTTCTTCTGCCACAACGGCTACCCGGGGCCCGAGCCTCCCGGACGCGAGCCGGTCTTTCCCGGCCGCCTTCCCGAAGGTATCGACTGCCAGCGCTGTCACGGCTCCGGCGCTGCGCACATCCGTGTCGCGCAGAAGCAGAGGCCTGCTGACGAGATCCGCCGCGCCATCGTGAATCCGGCCCGGTTACCGCGCGACCGGCAGATCGAGGTGTGTCTCCAGTGTCATCTGGAGACCACCAGTTTCCGCCTGCCGTATGCGATCCGCCGTTTCGAGCGGGGCGTCTTTTCCTATCGTCCCGGCGAGCCTCTGGAAGACTACATGCTGCACTTCGACCGCGCGGCCGGCGCCGGTTACGGCGAAAAGTTCGAGGTGGCCCACGCCGCCTACCGCTTACACCAGTCGGCCTGCTTTCACAAAAGCGGCCGCATGACTTGCACCACCTGCCACAACCCTCACGGCTTCGAGCTGCGCCCCACGGCCTGCACCACCTGTCATCCCCTACCTATCACCCAACACCCATTACCCCTCACCCAGTCCGCAGCCGCCGGCTGCGCGGGCTGCCACATGCCGAAGCGCCGCACCGACGATGCCGTCCACGTGGTCATGACCGATCACTTCATCCAGCGGCGCCAGCCGGCGCGCGACTTGCTCGCGCCGCAGGCCGAGTTTCACGACGATCTGGCCGGCGGCTATACCGGCGACGTCGTCCTCTATTATCCGTCGAAGGCCCGCGATGCCGACCTCTACCTCGCCGTTGCCCAGGTGCAGGACGGAGCGAACCTCCCGGCCGGCATCCCGCGCCTCGCCGCCGCCATCGCGCGCCGGAAGCCCGCCGCAGCGGAGTTCTACTTCGAGTTGGCCGAGGCCTACCGCAAGACCGGACAAAACGGCAAGGCTGTCCCAATGTATGAGGAGGCCTTGAGCCGCAAGCCCGGCTTGCTCCCGGCCACCCGCCACCTCGGCGTGTCGCTGGCGGCGGCCGGCCGCCTCACCGCAGCGGAGCAGGTCCTGGCCAAAGCGCCGCGCGACGCCCCCGCCCTCAATAACCTCGGCGAGGTTTACCTACGGCAGGGACGTACAGACCGCGCCGTCGCCGCTTGGAGGCAGGCCCTCACCCTCGACTCCGACCTGCCCGAAGCCCACAACAACCTCGGCGTCGCGCTCTCCCGCCAAGGAGACTCGGCCGGCGCCGAAGCCGCTTTCCGCGACGCGGTCCGCATTGCGCCCGAAGTCGCTTCCGCACGTGTAAACTACGGTCTGTTGTTGCTCCAGCTCCGCAGGCTCGAGGAGGCCCGGGAGCAGCTCGAAGCGGCCAGACGCCTGGACCCGAAGCTCCCGTCGGTCGAAACCGCCAGCCGGCTGCTCGGCGATTTGGAGAAAAGATGAAGCAAATGTTTACCCCAACTTCACCCGTCCTTATTTCGGGATCTGGAAATCTCACATGAATAGTTGGCGATATGTCGCGGGCTATTCCCCGGAACGACTCATCTCCGCTGTGACTGGAGAGGTCATCGTCGTGCGATGCTACGCACCCATGCCACAGTCCCTTCGAGATACCCTGGCGACAGCACGGGCATCGACCTGCTGGTGTCTCCTTTCGGCACAACCAACATGAAATGGTCTACCCCCTGGAACACCTTCACAGTCCGGCGTTCTTTCCCCGGCAGGGAAGCCAGAATCCGCACGCTCTCCTCGGTTGGGACGTCATCATCCAGTGATCCGAACAGGTGCAGACTGGGGCAGGTAAGGCGCGCTGTGAGCGTCGCCGGATCGAAACTCCGCATCTGCTTCCACCAGGTCAGATCGCTCCAGGAGGCAGGCAACTGGACAAACGGCGCCCAGCGAGAATTACGGGCTCGCTTGGTTGAAGCTTCCAGCGAATCCCAGCCTGCTTTCTCGTCCACGACGGCGAAGAAAAGCCTCATGTGGTCCTCCGCCGCGGTGACTTCGTCTGATGTGAAGCCTTCCCTCCTCAGCCCATTGATAACACGATAGATTTCCTGTTCGCCCGTGCCCACTGCGGGGCCGGCAACAGGAACGATGAATGCCACCTCGCTGGAACGCGATGCCGCCAGCGGCGCTATCCATCCGCCCTGACTGATTCCCCACAGCCCGATCCGCTTGGGGTCGATGTCTCTTTGTGACTTCAGGAACTCGACGGCCTTCAACCCGTCCCCCGCAAGATCATCAAATGAAGCACTGGCCCACTGACCTGTCGACTCACCGACTCCACGTTTGTCGTAAATCAGAGTGGCGATTCCTTGCGCTGCAAAGTAGTTCGCCAACAGCCTGAAATACCCGACCGGGCCGTTGCGAGACTGGTACCCGGAACTATGGAGGATGATGATCGCTGGGTGTGGCGGGCGACGAGCTGGCTTGATCAGAGTACCGGACAGGACTGCATCCGCGCTAGTGAAACGGACAGCCTCCTCCCGGTAAGGTTCAATGCGGCGTGCGACGGCAACGACCTTGCCTTTGTCGATGAGGCGAACCGTATGGGCCGCCGAGGAGGCGCCTAGCGTGAACTCCACTTCCATGGTTTCCGGATAGGGGGCGTACCTGGCCGGCATAAACGAAAAACGACTGTCCGCTTGGCGCAGCAGCATCCCCCAAAGACCGATCTTGGAGTCAAGCAGCGAAAGCCGCTCGACGCCATCCCCGAATCCGAACTTCGCAACAGAAATGAGTCGGCCGTCGCCGCTCCGGTAGGCGCCCAACGCATGTGGCAGTCGCTGAAACTCGCGATCCGCCACTTTTCTCAATTGAAACGCACCATGCGACGCCTGGATCTCGATAGTTCCAACAATCGAATCGCCGCGCAGCGTTCCCGTGCACTTCAGTTCCGACGAGCCGCGCTGCAGAGTGAACTCTAATACGCCGTTTTCCTGTTTGAAGTTCTTTAGCTCGTGACGTTGCTGCGGCAGGTCGATCTTGGGGCGAACTTCCGGGTTCTCCGAGAACTCGGCTTCCATGAAGCGCCATTGCCCACGAAAGAGAGCGGAACCTTGCCAATACCCATCGAGGCCCAGCAGCGGAGTGGGCAGCGGGAAAGATAACAGCGCTAAAATCGCGAATTTCCGAAATCCAGCCATACGCCTGCGACGTACCCCAACCGGCGATATTAGCACGGGCAGCATTAGTGTGGCTCATCGTCCCTGGTTACGCCGCAGTGTCTAGCAGGATCGGCGACGCCGCAATTCGACGGCAGGTTCGCGAACGTGCCAGAATAGTAGCCTCCGCTGGAGATAAGACCGTGAAGCTCGCCGCGCTCCTGCTATTGCCGCTGCTTTCCACCTCCGCCGCCGACCTCCGCCTCGGCCGCGCTTCCGTCGTGATCACCCCGCCGGCCGGGATGCCCATGGGCGGATCCTACGGGTTGCGCCTGTCCACCGGCGTCCTCGACGATCTCCACGCCAAGGCGCTGGTCATCGAAGTCGACGGCACCCGCGCGGCGCTCGTGGCCTGCGACCTAGTGGCCATCAGCGAACCGGCGATCCACGAGGCTCGCCGCCTCATCCAGCAGGCCACCGCTCTCGGTCCGGACCAGGTAATGATCAGCGCTACCCACACCCACTCCGGACCCCTCATGGGCGGACGTGGCGCCCGGGACAAAGTCTTCGGCGGCGACCTGGAAGTGTCGAAGCAGTACATGTCCGCCCTGCCTGGAAAAATCGCCGAAAGCGTTCGCCTCGCCGCCGCCAGCCTGGCGCCGGCGCGCCTCTCTGCCGCCATCGGCCACGAGGACACCGTCAGCTTCAACCGCCGCTTCCTCATGAAAGACGGCTCCTACGGCTGGAACCCCGGCAAGCGCAACCCGAACGTCGTCCGGCCCGCTGGTCCCATCGACCCTGAGGTCGCCCTCGTCTACTTCGACTCGCCCGACGCGAAGCCCCGCGCCACTTACGTCAACCACGCCCTCCACGTCGCGGTCGCCGGCGGAACCCGCTTCTCCTCGGACTTCCCTGGAGTGATCGCGCGGCGCCTAGCTGCCGCGAAAAGCCCGGACATGCTCACCATGTTCACCATTGGCGCCGCCGGCAACGTCAACCATATTGATGTATCCGATCCCGCGCGCCAGGGCGGACCCACCGAGGCCGCCCGCATCGGCGCGATCCTCTCCGCGGAGATCCTCCGCGCGTTCGACCGCCTGCAACCCGTCGACCCCGCGCCGCTCTCGTTCCGCCGCGAGGTCGTCAAGCTCCCGCTGCCTGAAATCCGCTCCGGCGAGGTGGAAAGAGCGCAGACCGTTATCGCGCGCTTCGGCACGCCGAACCCTCCCCAATTCCTCGAGCTGGTGAACGCCGTCAAGGTCGCCGACCTTGCAGCGCGGGACGGCCGTCCGGTCGATGGCGAAGTTCAGGTCATCACTCTCGGCGACCAGATCGCGTTCGTCGGCCTGCCCGGCGAGATGTTTGTCGAACTGGGCTTGGCCATCAAACAGAACTCCCCATTCCCGTATACCATCGTCGCCGAGCTCGCCGGACCCTGGATTGGCTACGTCCCCAACCGCAAGGCCTACGCCGAGGGCAACTACGAGCCGGTCAGCGCGCGCTGCGCCGCCGGCTGCGGCGAAATGCTCGTCGACTCAGCCCTCCGCCAGCTTGTGGATCTCTACCACGCGAAACCGAGGTAACGTTATGGCCCGTACCCTGATTTTCCTGTGCCTATTTGCTGTTACTTCTCCTGCCGCCGACCTCCGTGTCGGACGGGCAGCAGTCAAAATCACCCCGCCGCCCGGCGTGCCCATGGCCGGGTATTACCGCATCCGGCTCAATGAGGGAGTCCATGACGACCTCTATGCCAAGGCCCTCGTCCTTGAGAAGGACGGCTCGAAGGCGGCCCTCGTCGCCCTCGATCTGGTAGGCCTCCCGCGCCCCCTAGTCGAGGCCGCCCGCCAAAGGATCGAGAAGACCACCGGGATCCGCGGCGATCGCATCATGATCAGCGCCACCCACACCCATACCGGACCCGAGATGGGCGCTCGCCAACGCAATGTGGCGGTCGACTACCACGAGGCGCTCCCAGACCGCATCGCGGAAGCCGTTCGCCTCGCCGACGCCTCCCTCGCCGCCGCGCGGGTCCACGCCGGGGTCGGCCGGGAGCACAACCTCAGCTTCATCCGCCGCTTTCACATGAAGGGCGGCAAGGTCGGCTGGAACCCCGGCAAGCTCAACCCCAACATCATTGCCCCCACCGGCGCCATCGACCCGGACGTCCCGGTGGTCTACTTCGATGGCCCTGACTCGAAGCCCCTGGCCACCTACGTCAACTTCGCGAACCACCTCGATACCGTCGGTGGTCTCGAGTACTCTGCCGACTACCCCTACACGCTGGCCAAGATTCTCTCCGAAGTCCGGGGCCCCGATATGTTGACCGTCTTCACCATAGGGACCGCCGGCAACATCAACCACGTCGACGTGAAGACCAGCCGCCCGCAGAAAGGCCACGACGAAGCGGCCCGTATCGGGACCATCCTCGCCGGAACGGTACTGAAGACCTTCCGGCATCTCCAGACGCTCGACCCCGGTCCCGTCCGCGCGCGCAGCGAGATCGTGAAGGTTCCGCTGGCGCCGATCCAGCCCGGCGACGTCGAAAAGGCCCGCAAGGTCGTCGCCGCTTACGGCACCCCGGCCGCCGGACCCTTTTACGACCAGGTTTACGCCTTCAAGGTCCTCGACATCGAGGCCCGCCAGGGTCAGCCTCTCGACGCCGAGGTGCAGGTGATTACTCTTGGCAACCAGATCGCTTGGGTGGGCCTGCCCGGCGAGATCTTCGTCGAACTGGGCAAAGCCATCAAGGTCCTCTCCCCCTTCCCCTATACGATCATCGCCGAGCTAGCCAACGGCTCCATCGGCTATGTCCCCGACCGCAAGGCGTACCCCGAAGGCGCCTACGAGGTCATCAACACGCGTTGCGCCCAGGGAGGCGGCGAGAGGATGGTCGAGGCTGCCGTGCGCCTCTTGATCAACGCCTACAACAGCAAGGAGAACTTCTGACCTTAAGCGCTTGCGGATGAACTACTCCGTGGGCCAGACTTGCCGCCGGGCCGGATTAGAAACCACACTACCAACGCCCCCACCCCGGCAAAGATCAGGCACGTAAACGCCAAGAACAGGGCTTCCACCCCCACCGCCTGCCCGCTGATAATGAGCCACGCAGCCAGGACCAGCGATCCCACGGCTACCAGCAAGCTGAATCCCAGAACCGTCAGTCTTTCCCACATAGCCATATCCTATCACCCTCCTGGCCGGCGGTCCGCCGGGTACGCGCGAATCGCCCAAGCGCCCTTCCGCCCACCCCGCTGCCAGGTTCCGTTGGCGACTTGTGATAAGGCGGCCTCCAGCAGGCCGGTAAGCCCGGAGGGCGCCGGGAGCGGCGACTGCGCGGTCCAGGATCCGGACAGGACCTGGCCTTTGGCGTCTCGCGTTTGCCACGCCCCTTCCCAGCGCCTCTCGGCCTTGCGAGCCGACCAAGAGCCGGAAGCGAGCGGTTTGCCGGCGGGATCGAGAAGAGTCCAGGAGCCCAGGACGGTGTTGGAGTCATCGGCGCGCGTGGCGGTCCACGCTCCAGTGAGCGTTCGTCCGAGGCCGTTGGCCGACCAGGTCCCGCGCCATTGCGGGGATTGCGCGCCCAACTGGGCCACCAACGCCAGAGCCATCCCCATCCAGCACGCTGGGAGCTTCATTCCCCTATGGTAGCCGAAGCGTTACCCACGCGAGCCCGGCCGGTCTGCGAGAATGAGATACGGAAGCAACGCGCGCGTAACCGGCGCCGGCGACCGGGTGATCCGATAAGGTACTAGTATGACACGAATCCAGTTTGTACTCTTGCTGCTGGCGGCGTTTCTGGGCGGTCTGGCCGGCAGCCGTATCTTCGCTCCCGCTCCCGCCCAGGCTCAGAGCGGCCGCCTGAAGGTGCTGGAGGCCGAGGAGGTGCGGCTGGTCGAATCCGACGGCCGCCCCGCCGCCCGCCTGCAGATCGACAAGAGCGGCCGTCCCGGCCTGTTCCTCTACGACAAGCACGGCGAGGTCCGGGCCGTGCTTGGGGTGCTGCCCAGCGGCGCGCCCCACCTGGCCCTCTCGGACCGCCGCGGCCAGGTCCGCGCCACGCTCGCCGTTCTGAGCGACGAAACCGTCACCTTGGTCTTATCCGACGGGGAAGGACAGCGCCGCGTAGATCTCCGCGCGCCCGCCGATGATAATCCCAAGATCACCCTCCAGACCCGCGATGGCAAGCCTCTGTGGACGGCGCCGGCCGTACCTTAAATCCTGCTAATCCCTAACTGTTTCATCTTTTCCTGGAGGCTTTGGCGCTCCAGGCCGATCGCGGCCGCGGTGCGCGTGACGTTGCCGCCGTGCTCGCGGAGCTTCTGGGTCAGATAGGCGGTCTCGAACAGCCTCTTGGCCTCGCGGAAGTCGGCGGCGTCGAGCGCCTGGCGGGGCGGGGACGCCGCAGCGCCGGCCGGCTCGAGGGCCGCCTCCAGATCGCCCAGCACGAACCACCGTTCCACCGCGCTCTTCAACTGGCGGACGTTGCCCGGCCAGGGAGCCCGCTCCAGTTTGAGCAGCGCGTCGCGCGCCCATTCGGGCCCGCTCCGGCCGTACTTGCGCCGCAGCTCGCTCCAGAAGCGATCTACCAGCAGCGGGATGTCTTCGCGACGCTCGGCGAGCGGCGGCAGCCGCAGCGTCACCCCGGCCAGGCGGAAGTAGAGGTCCTGGCGGAAGCGTCCCTCGCGGATCGCCGCCGTCAGGTCCTGGTTGGTGGCGGCAATCAGGCGCACATCGATCCGCACCGCGCGCGCGCCGCCCAGCCGCTCGATCGCACCGCTTTCCACCGCCCGCAGGATCTTGGCCTGGGTCGCCGGCGCCATGTCGCCGATCTCGTCGAGAAAGATGGTGCCGCCGCCGGCCACCTCGAACTTGCCCGGCCGCGTCGTGGTGGCCCCGGTGAATGCCCCTTTCTCATACCCGAAAAGCTCGCTCTCGACCAGGGTCTCGGGGAGCGCCGCGCAGTTCAGGGCCACGAACCGCTCGCGGGCCCGGGCGCTGCGGGCGTGGATCTCCTGGGCCAGCAGGTCCTTGCCCGTTCCGCTGTCGCCTAGCAGAAGTAGGGGGAGATCGGTCTGGGCCACGCGGTCGGCGGTGAGGAACAACTCGCGCATCGGCGCGCCGGCCCCCACCATACGGCCGAACTGGCCTTCGCCGGCCAGCCGCCCGCGCAGATCCTGCACCTCGTCCCGCAGCTCCTGGCGCTCGATGGCCCGGGCGACGGTGAGGCGCAGCTCGTCCAGCTCGTAGGGCTTAGCCAGATAGTCGTAAGCGCCGGCCTTCATGGCCTCCACGGCCACGCGCTCCGACCCGTGGGCCGTGATCATGATCACCACCGGAATCTCCGGCGCGTGACCGATCTCTCGCAGCAGTACCATGCCGTCCTCGCCCGGCAGGTTGTAGTCGAGCAGGACCACGGCCGGCCGCTCGGCCTGCAGCCGCTCCCGCGCCTCGGCCACCGCTCCGGCTTCCACCACGCGGTACTCCGGCTCAAACGCCCGGCGGATGGCGTAACGGGCGGCGGGCTCGTCGTCCACTACGAGCAGGGTATGGGGCATCCGACCCGATTATCGCAGAGCCAGCCCGAGGCGCAGCTCGCGGATCGAATCCCGGTAACGCGCCGCCTCGTACTGCCGATACTCGACGCGCAATCCCGCGCGCTCGGCGATCCAGTAGGTGAGCCCGCCGCCGAAGTTGAGGCGGTTCTCCGCGAAGCCTCGGAATAGCAGCGAGTATCCGCCGGTGACGAACGGCTGGACCTTCCAGTGCGTCCCGGCGTTCCAACGATACGACGCGTTCACCGACAGCAGGCCGGCCCCATAGAGGAACTCCGCGCGGGGGAACAGAAATCCCAGCTCGCCCCCGACCCCCAGTCCCTTGTAGACCCGCGCCTCGCCGCCACCGCCGACGTGCATCAAGTTGGAGCTTCCAGGACCGAAGTACATGTAACCTTCGCCAGCCATCGCCGGCGCCGCCGCCAGCAGCACCACCCAGATCGGATTTCTCATCGCAACCTCTCCTCACTTCGCTGCCGCTGGTGCATTTCAGGCGCCGGTGGGCGGACTCGCGGAATCAGGCACTTGCGCCCGCCCGGTCCGCCAGGTATCGCCGACACCGCCAGGGTATGCTGGCGGGGCTACACTGGTCCCATGACGTCCTGCCACCGGTTCTCCTGCCTCGTGCTGCTGCTCCCCGCCCTGCACGCCGAGGTGCACCGGGTGATCGCCACCGGATACCACCACACCTTCTCCCGCTCCCATCCCGTACTCGCGCGGGTGCGCCCCGGCGACACCGTCATCACCAAGACCGTGGACTCCGCCGGCTTCGACTACCAGGGCGTCCGTCGCACCAAGACCCACGGCAACCCGCTGACCGGCCCCTTCTACGTGGAAGGCGCGGAGCCGGGGGATGCGCTGGTGGTGCACCTGCGCCAGGTCCGGCTCAACCGGACCACTGGGTACTCGGCCTACCGCATCGGCCTTGCCGCCCTCACCCCGGAATACGTGGAGACGATCTATCCGAACCGCTACAAAGAGGACGTGGTGCTCCCGGGCCGCGCCGACCTGGTGCCCTGGGCGATCGATCTGGAGCGCCAGACCGTGCGGCCCAAAGATCCGGTGGGCGCGCGCGTCCCCCTGGAGTTCGCCGCCCGGCCGATGCTGGGCTGCATCGGCGTGGCCCCGGCCGGCGACTTCAGCCCGACGTCCGGTCCCGCCGGATCCTACGGCGGCAACCTCGATTACAACGAGATGCGCGAAGGCGCCACGGTGTACCTGCCGGTGTATCACCCCGGCGGGCTACTCTTCGTGGGCGACGGCCACGCCCTGCAGGGCGACGGCGAGCCGGTCGGCTCCGGGGTGGAGACCTCGCTCGACGTGGAGTTCACGGTCGAGGTCCGCAAGAAGGGCCAAATCACCGAGCCGCGCCTGGAGACCGCCGAGTTCCTCGTCAGCATCGGCAGCCAGCCCGAGTTCTCCAGCTCGCTCGACCGCGCCCTCCGTATCGCCACTACTGATATGGTCCGCTGGCTGATGAATGACTACCACCTGGAGGCCCCCGCCGCGCACCTGCTGATCGGCTACCAGGCCCGCTACGATGTCGTCACTGTCGCCGGATCGATGGCGCTGAAGATTCCCAAGAGGTATCTGCCGGCCAGGTAGGGTCGTAGACCGTGGATCGTGGGCAAACCCCATGCCGCACAGAGGTTTGCGAAAGTGTAGAAACTCCAG
>Ga0180069_1000198_pt1 | contig 12520 bp, 10 predicted proteins | sample EasRivERM_16_10D_2_FD_121793 | JGI IMG/M metagenome (GOLD analysis project Ga0180069, IMG submission 121793) | Soil microbial communities from meander-bound floodplain in the East River, Colorado, USA - East River metaG ERMLT231B'_16_10D | ecosystem: Environmental > Terrestrial > Soil >...
GAGTGCTCCGAGAGCCGCCCCATCGGGACGTGGCTCCGAAGTGTCATCCGCTCCCCGAGACCGGGTACTGGGGGCCCTTCCCAAAAACGGTTAAGCACCCGTCGGCCGGACGCTCTCCCACTATCGCCTCCTCGAAAAGATCGGCGCCGGAGGCAGGGGCGAAGTCTACCGGGCGCTCGATACCAAGCTGGGCCGCGAAGTCGCCGTCAAGATGCTGCCGGAATCCATGGCGCAACACCCGGAGCGCATCGCCCGGCTTCGGCCCGCAGCGCAGATCCTGGCCACCCTGAACCACCCCAACATCGCGGCCGTTTACGATCTGGAGGCGTGCGAGGGGACCTGCTTTCTGGTTTTGGAGCTGGTTCCGGGAAACGCTTTGGCCGGCCCAGTTCCCGTGCGCGAGGCGCTTTCCATTTGCGGGCGGATCGCGGGAGCACTGGAAGCCGCCCACCAAAAAGGGATCGCTCACCGCGACCTCAAGCCCGCCAACGTGAAGATCACGCCCAGAAACCGATGTCGTCCTGTTGGATGGATTACTGTCCGTAAAGTAGGCATGCGGTGGTCCACAAGGGCCCCACAAGACAGCCCAACCTAGCGAGTGAAGTAGATATGGAACGCACGCTCCACGTCTTCCTCGCTCAGCGCGTGCGGGCGGCGCTCAAATGCGGCGATTCCGTTGGAGATATCCATCAGGTCGCGCGGGAAGCAGGCCCGCAGGTCGCCGCCGGTGTGCTCGGAGCAGCGGCGGCAGGCGTATGCGGCGAGGTCCGCCTGGAATGCCAGGCCACGGGTCTCGCATTCTCGCTGCCAGATCCGGATGAAGATGTCGGGATTGACGGGATCGATCTTGATCTTGTTCTTGATCCGGCGCATGAAGGCTTCCTCGGCCAGTTGGTTAGGGTCCAAGTTGCTGGCGAAGACGATCATCAGCTCGAAGGGAATCTCGAATTTCGACGCCGGCCCCATCGAGAGGTAATCCACCCGCCGGTCCAGCGGCACGATCCAGCGGTTGAGCAACTCCTGCGCCGGCATCTTTTGCCGCCCGAAATCGTCGATTACGAGGATGCCGTTGTTTGCCTTCATCTGCACGGGGGCCACGCCGATGTGGGTGCCGGCATCCAACTGCGGCTCGAGCATGGCGGCCGTCATCTCTCCGCCCATACTCAGGAAGGGCCGTTGGCACAGCACCCAACGGGGATCAATGCCCTGCGGCTGCGGCTGTATGACGCTGTGCACGTTGGGATCGTAGAGAGACAAAATCTGGCCCGAAACCTCGACGGCGTACGGTATGTAGGCCAGGTCGTGGAAGATGCGATGAAGCCGCTCGACAATACTGGTCTTTCCATTGCCCGTGGGGCCGTACAGGAACAGAGCGCCTCCGGTCATAATGGCCGCCCCAAGGTCGAGTATATTTTGCTCGGCAACCACCAAATCGAATAGGCTCTCGAGGAGAAGCGTCCTGGTGAGCTGGGGGTGAAAAGCCTGCTCGCGCACGGCCCGGCAATAGTCCGCCAGCGGAACCGGTGCGGGACCGGCGTACTGGCTCTTGCGGTAGGCAGCCTCCGCAGACTGAAGACCCTTGGCCGTCAGGCTGAACTCGTAATCGTAACCCTCCACGCCCTTGACGTTAAGGAGTTGCTCCCGCTGCATGGAGCGGAAGATCGCCTCGATCGTGGTGTAATCGAGCTTGGCTGTTCCCATGAGCCGGGTGAGCGTGGTGGTGCCCTCCAGGAACACTTGCTTCAACACCAGTTCAAAGAGCAGCCCGCGAGGCAAGCCAGTCTCATCCAGACCCGAAGCCGGCTGGGGACAAAACTCAGGAAGGTTTGCCATTGGTTTTCACGTTGTACGCGCCCGCGTTTCTCGCACTTGGAGGGCCGTTTCCTTGCACCGAGGGCGGCCTCTTGCCCTTCGGATGCATCTAAGCAGCAGTTTACCACAGAGACACTGAGCGATTGGAGACAAGCCGTTTGTCGAGTACAATGAGTTGTCTATGCGCTGGCTGGTCTTTCCTGTCATTGCGGTGGCGGTGTATGCGCAGGGTGAGGTGCATCCGGAGTGGAACGTCCTTTACGGGCACGCCGGCTTTGAGAACGCCGATCGGATGCTGTCGAATTACCTGCGGAAGGCGGCTGCGGTGAGCGGGCCGGACCGCGAGAAGGCCGTGGCCGCGCTGCAGAGTCCGGCCGAAGTCGAGCGACACCGGAAGGAAGCCCGCGAGAAGCTGCGGCGGGCCCTCGGGGAGTTCCCGGCGCGCACCCCGCTGCGCCCGGTGATCACGGGTACGCTCGAGCGCGGCGATTACGCGGTGGAGAAGGTGATTTTCGAAAGCCGGCCCCGGTATTTCGTCACGGCCAACGCCTACGTGCCGCGGCGAGGGCGCCCGCCGTTTCCGGCGGTGATTTGTCCGGTGGGGCACTGGGGCGACGGCAAGGCCTTCGAGGACTACCAGCGGCTGGGCATCTACCTGGCGCGCCGCGGGTTCCTGGTGCTGGTCTATGACGTGCCCGGCCAGGGGGAACGGTTGCAGTACTACAATCCAGTGGTCGGGCGGTCGCTGCTCGATCCGGGCGGGTCGACGTTCTTCGTGACCATCGAGCACGGCGTGGCCGGAGCGCAGAGCCTCCTTACTTCCCGCACCTTCGCCGCCCATTTGGTCTGGGACGGCGTCCGGGCCATCGACTATCTTTTGGAGCGCGGCGACGTGGACCGGGAGCGGATCGCCTGCACGGGAACCTCCGGCGGCGGCTTGCAGGCCGAAGTCCTCTCGGCGGTGGATGAGCGGATCCGAGTGTCGATTCCGGTCTGTTACGGCGGATGCGCTCCCGATACCCCCACCGCCCGTGGTTTAGGCATTGCCGATATTGACATGTTGATCGCGCCCCGGCCTCTGCTGATGATCGAGGCTACTGGAGACCCGCGAGCCGGAGTGCTGGCCAAGCAGCAGCGCCACCAGGCGGTGGCCAACGCGTACAAGGCCCTCGGAGCGGAGGCCAGCACCCGGTTCCTGATCGCAGAGGGCCCGCATGGATACGGAGAGAACATGCGGCAGGCCGCTTACGCCTGGCTGAGCCGGTGGTGGCGCTCGGAGACGCCGGGTCCGGAGGCCCTGGCGGAGCCGCCCACGGCAATCGAGCCCGAAGCGGCGCTGCACTGCACGATCACCGGCCAGGTGCGGACGTCTTTGGGCGGGGAGACGGTGTTCACCTTGAACCGCGCGGAGGGGAAAGTCACGCCCCAGCCGGTATCCCGCGAGGGACTCAAGCGGATGGTCGGGGAGCGCCTCGGCTTAGACTTTCCGAAGGCGCCGCTGGAGTCGAAGGTGCTGGCACGAGCGGACCGGGGGAGCTACGTCCTGGAAAAAGTCGTCTACTTCAGCGAGCCGGAAATCTTCGTTCCCGGGCTGCTGTTGCTGCCGAAGGCCGGAGGCGCCAAGCCGGCCCTGGTGTTCGTTCCGGAAGAAGGCAACAGCGGCGCCGTGACGGAGAAGTACTTGCGGCCACTGGCCGAAGCGGGCAACGTGGTGCTGTCGATCGATCCACGGGGAATGGGGGAGACGGCGCCGGCGGCGGCTTCGCCATCCTCCACGCAGCGGAATTATCGCGGGTTCGCACAGAACGCCGAGGTCAGCTTGTTCTATGAGGCCTTGCGAGCTGGCACGACCCTGATCGGATCGCGGACCGTCGACGTCAGGCGCGCCATCGATTACCTGGAGACCCGGCCGGAGGTGGACCGCCGCCGCATTGCCGCCGCCGGGCACGGGATGGGCGGCCTGCTGGTGCTTTACGCCGCGGCGCTGGACGAGCGCATCCGGGCCGCGGCCGTGACCAGCGCCTTGATTTCCTACGCCGCCATCCTCGAAAGCGACCTCTACACCCACCGCTTCAGCGCCTTCGTGCCCGGCGTGCTGCGGGATTTCGATTTGCCGGAGGTCGCCTCGCTGGTCGCCCCGCGGTCGCTCCTGCTCCTCAACCCGGTCGACCAGATTCACCGGCCCGTCGACGTCGAGGAAGCGGCAGCGGTTTATCGAGCGGCGACGGGGAGCCATTTCCGGATCGCCACTGCGGCCTCGCCCGACGAGATGGTACGAGCGTATAAGAAACAGCTCCTCGAACCCCTCAGGTGAGTAATCCCACCGCTATCGGACCGCGACCACCTGCACCTGTTCCAGTTGCTGCTGGTTCACCTGGACCGTGGTGCGGGCCGGCGGATTTTTTGGGAAGTATTCCTTGAAGATCGCGTTCATGGCGTCCATCTGGCCGATGTTCTTCAGATAGACATGGGCGTCCACGACGTGTTCCAGGTTCATTCCCGCCAGCTTCAAAATCCCACGGATGCTCTCCAGCGAATCTCGCATCTGCTCCTCCACGGTTGCGCCGGAGCCGGACTTGCCGGACGTGTAAAGCGTATCCCGGTCGAGCACGCCGCCGTTGGAGGAGGTGGGACTGGGGCCCGCGGAGTCCGGGACTACGCGGCCTTTGTTCGCGCGATCGCGGGTGGCGATAAAGGTGAACTCCACACTGATGGGCCCCGGAAGCTTCGAAACACAAAAACTGGCCCGGCTGGGCGCGGTGGCCAGCCGGAAGAAGTCCTTGTAAACGGAGTTGAGCTTCCCGTACGTGCCGCCTTTGTATCCGTCGGGATCGACGAAGTAGACGTTCGTAAAGACCGCGTCCTTGTGCGCCAGTCCGGCGGCGGCGAGGACCTGGCCGATGTTTTCCATGGTCTGTTTCGTCTGGCCTTCGATGGTGGCGTCGAGCTCGTTGGTCTTCGGTTTGCGGCCACCGCTGCCCGAGACATACAGAGTGTCGCCCGCCCAGACGCCGGGCCGGTACGGACCCGCGGCCTCCGGAATCGCTCCCGCGGGCGGAGCCACGACGGCAATCTTCGACTTGTCGGCGTAGGCGATGCAGGTGATTTCGATATTCGCTCCGCCTGGCAGTCCGGGGAACTCGAGCGTGGTGCGCGCGGGGTAATGGTCGGGACCGAAGTAGCTGCCGTAGACCTCGTTCATCTCTTTGTAGTGGCCCATGTCGGCAAGCTGGACGTGGCAGGAAACGACGTTTCCGTAGTCCATGCCGGCCGCGCGGAGTACGTGACCCATGTTGGCCATCGCCAGGCGTGTCTGCTCCGCGATGCCCTTGGGTTGGGCGCCTGTTTGTGGATGCTTGTCGACCTGTCCCGAGATGTAGAGCGTCTCGCCAACCAGCACACCGGGAGTGTACGGTTTGCCCGCCTGGAACGCCTCTGGATAGATGAACCTGCGCTTGACCTTGTATTGGCTCTGAGCGGACAGCGCGCCCGCGGCCGTCAAACCTGCAACGATGAGCAAAGCGTTTCGCACGAGGTTCTCCTTTTTCGCCGAGCCGGCAATGACTGCCCACCCCACGCCGGGTGCTTCCGGTTGTCAACTCCACAGAGATGGGACAGGACACTAGGTTATCAAAGGTCTTCTCCGCGTGCCGGAAAGGCAGTAGTGGGTCGGCTTGACGGGACTGCGTGACCGAGCCGCTGGCTTGTTGTCGAGTGCGCCGTCAACCGCTCACCATGCACGGCGATGGGACAGAGGGCACATGTACGACTTGCCGACTCGTCCATGTGGAACGCCATAAACGGTTCGCAAGCGCGTTACACAGGACTTAATCGGCCCTTCCATTCACGGTCCGCCCGGGTTAAGTCGCGCGTCGCAAACTTGATTGGCGTGACCTGGCCGGGTGCGGGTCCGTTGTTTACCAATGGAAGAAAGAAACCTTCGCGACCCTCGTCAAAAATCACTCCGCGCCCAACGTTGGTCACGCCTGGAAACAGCGGTGTTTGAAGCGTCCCCTCGATGGTGCAGTCGCTCTTCACGGTGAAGACCCCTGCGGCTGGGGATTCGACGGACGTCCCCGCCACGCTCGTGAAAAACAGGCCAGGGTAGCTGCCGGAATCAGAAATCGTTACCCGAAAGATGGACGCGCTCGCAAAAAGCGGCAGACCGCCGGACGTAGGGTTTTCTAGCCCTGTGCAGCGCGCGACGTAGATGCCCTGCAGCATCCGCTGGCCACACGACCCCAGCGCCGCCTCCGAGTGGCGGATGCGACGCAAGTTGGTGTGCCAGACCGCCAAGTTGAGCTGCGGATTATCCGTAGCCGTCTTAATGCTGCGGATCTCCCGGCCATTGTCGAGGACGACGAACCGCTCGGTTATAGTCACGCTTCCGCCGACGATCCCGGGCGTAGAGTAGCGGATCAAGCCGGTGCAGTCGGGCTGCAGCTCAAGGATTTCGCCGTGCAGCGGAAATGGGTTGAGCCCGGTGCTGCTGCTTCCAATAAATCCCCAGTACCAGCTCTCTACCTGCCCGCTCGGAGAGACCGTGAGCGGGCCGGCAAGGGCTACGGGCGCGTACGCCGCCGACCATGCAGGCGTGCCGGGTACAACTGCAGTTGCCACCGTCAACGAGCCGGAGACCTGAAATGCGGAGACGCCGGCTATGGTTTGCATGGAGCAATTCCCCTGACCAAAGGCGGCGGGGGAGCAGGCAAGCGAACTGAAAACGAGGGCGAGTTTAAGTACACGGGTCATGTTGCCTCCTTTTCCCGGGGATGGCCGCCTACCATCAAGCAATCACTACTGGCCGGTCGGTCGACCACCCTCCTGCGCCGATTATCAGTGCAATGCGCCGCGCTTGCACCTTGCCTGTGCATTGAATCTTCCTTGCCATGCCATGTAATCTGTTGAACTAAACGGCGTTGACGACGTGAATGTGCCGGGGTATGCTTGCTCAGTAAAGGGGGAGTCCGCGAGATTTGGCTGTTGGCCTGCTGGACGTCGACAGTCCGCTTATTATGCCTGTCCGCCGTGCGTGTCTTCTCTCAGCCAACGAATTCTTCCAGCGGCTCCAGATTGGCATCGGCGGCGACTGTCCACGACTCTTGATACAATGACAGCAGATGACCAGTTCCGTTTTCGATATCGGCCGCATCATTCCTGTCGTCGCGCACGCGGTGGCCGTGTTTGGTGACGAGCATAAGGCGTCGCACTGGCTGTCAACCCCTCTGCCGTTGTTTGGCAATCGAGCGCCTTGTGAGCTGCTCGAGACGGAGGAGGGGCTCCAGCTCGTCGATCGGACGCTGACTCGCATTGAGCACAATATCCCGTCCTAGATGCCACGGCGAGTATTTCGGGTCTGCCGTGCTATCCACGCCCGGCTGGACGGAGAGGGCGCCAGAAGCGCCGGTGGCCGCTGGAACTCACCGGGTCGCGCCGTTGTTTACATGGCCGAAACCATTTCGCTCGCCGTGGTTGAAAACCTGGTCCCCCAGTCCAGGCAGGACTTTCCCGACCGGCTACGTTTCTATCGCAGCCACCATCCCCGGCCATGTTGCCATGCTGACTGCGGAAGTCCTTTCATCTCGCTTCACCAACAGGGATCCGAGGGAGTTGGGCGACCGGTGGCTGAGTTCCATGCATTCGGCAGTTCTGCGGGTCCAGTCGGCAGTCGTGCCAAGCGAATCGAACTACCTGCTGAATCCCCGCCATGGGGAATTCGCTGAGATCACGGTGGAGGACCCGATACCGTTTGTCCTCGATGAGCGGCTCTTCCTGCCGGCCGGATCAAGCGAATAAGTCCGGAATGGGCTTCCCCTTGCCGTCCTTCGTCACGTGGAAGGGCCGCTTCTCCACTTCATAGGCCAGGTCGGGCGGGATGCCCATGGCGTAGTACAGGGTGGCGTGCAGGTCCTCGATGCTAACCGGTTTGTCGACGATCTTGCAGGGGCGCTCGTCGGCGGTTTGGCCGTAGAGGAAGCCTTTCTTGACGCCGCCGCCGAACAGCAGGACCGAGCAGGCCTCGGTGAAGTGGCGGTGCATGCCGTAGTGCTTGGGCTCGAGGATGCGGTCGGGGACGGTGACCTGGTCCTTGACGCGCCTTTCGGGCTTGCCTTCCACAATCAGGTCGCGGCCGAATTCGGTGGCTACGACGATGAGGGTGCGGCCGAGGAGGCCCCGCTCTTCTAGGTCGAGGACCAGTTGGGAGATGGGGGCGTCGATGGTCTGCTTCAGGGCAATGGTGCGCTCGTGGCCGTTCTCGTGGGTGTCCCAATAGCGGAAGGGGATGTACTCCGTAGTCACCTCAATGAAGCGCGCGCCGGCTTCGGTGAGGCGGCGGGCCAGCAGGCACCCCAGGCCGAAGCGGCTGGTGTTGTAGGTATCGTAGGTCTCCTTCGGTTCGAGCGATAGGTCGAAGGCCTTGGCTGCCGGGGAGCTGAGCAGGCGATGGGCGTTGTCGAGCGACCGGCGCAGAGACTCCTGCTGATAGGCGCTGCCCTGGGCTTCGAGCAGGCGGCGGTAGCGTTCGTAGCGCTGGCGGAAGCGGTCGTCCGAGAGGTGGGCGGGTCGGACGGCGGCCGCGGCCTCGTTGGGGTCGTAGATGAGGAATGGCCCGTACTCGCTGCCGAGGAAGCCGGCGGTGTGGAAAGCCTTGATGGCGTCGCTCTCGGCGCCGATTTCGAGATTTTGGCCGATGTCGAGGAAAGCCGGGATGTTGGGATTCTTAGGACCCAGGGTCTTGGCAATGACCGAGCCGAGGTGCGGGCAGGCGACGGTCTGGGGCGGCGCGTAGCCGGTGTGCCAGTGATACTGGTGGCGGGAGTGCAGGATGAAGCCGAGGTCGCCCACACGATGGGTCCGGATCAGGGTGGCGCGATCCATCACCCGGGCGATGCGCTCCAGGCCTTCCGAGATCTTGATGTTATCGACGGCAGTGTCGATCGGGCGGAAGGTGCTGAGGACGCGGTTGGGGTCGAGGCCCGGCTCGTAGGGGGTGTAGCGTTTGGGGTCGAAGGTCTCGGTCTGGGCCATGCCGCCGGCCATCCAGAGCAGGATGAGGGTGTCGGCGCGGGGAGGAGGGGCAGCGGGAGAGGAGAGCAGACGGGGGGCGGAGGCGGCCAGGGCGCTTAGGAAAGCGCGGCGGGTTAGTGGAGGTACAGGAACTCGGGAGAGAGGAAGAGGGTCCATAGGAGGTCTTCCAGGCCTTCGGGGCCGCTGGCTAGGAACTCTTGGGCGATGCTGAGTTCCTTAGGGGTGGGGTTGCGGGCGTAGGTATGTTGGTATATGTAGGACAGGCCTCTGGCCTGTCCCGACAGGCCAGAGGCCTGTCGCACAAGACGCTCCGGGTCAGGAGGTTGGTCGAACACGAAGAAACGGACGCGGGGGTTGATGTCGGTTTGCTGGGAGGTCTTGTCGACCAAGAGGGTCGCTTGTAAGCGCGTGTAGCCTTTGCCGGTCAGGGGGAAGACCAGCTCGGAGGGGACGCGAAGGTTGGTCGTGCCGGGTAGGGGCGTGGCACCGGCGGGGCCGGCCAGCTTGGCGTCGCTCCAGCTTGCGATCACCCGGGACCGGTCGTAGGAATCTGCATCCACGATGAGCAGGCGCAGCTCGGGGGCGCTCGATATATCCACGTCGACCACAACCTTCTCGTTGCGGACGATGCCGCTGTCGAACAGGTTTTGGGGCGAAGGCGGCATCTCGCCTAACAAGCGGCGGGCGCCGCGGTGAAGGAGGGCCGACAGGGTGGCGCCGTTGGCCAACTCCAGGGCCTGCAGGGTGGTGGCTTCGTGGTTGCGATCGGTGAAGACCTGGTCGCGGATGGGGCGGCCCAGGGCTCGGGTGAGCGGAGTCGACTTCAGGCGCCACTCGCGGCTGGGGGTGGCGACGCCCGGCTTGACAGGCTCCAGGAGACGCCATTCGCCGGTGATGGCGGAAATCGAGTCGGCGAATTGCTCGGCGGTCAGGCGCCGGACACTGGGAGCCTGGTAGTCGGGCGACGTCATGATGCGGCGGATCAGGAACTTCAGGTCGTAGTTATGGGCTACAAACTCGGAGGCCAGCCGGTCGAGCAGCTCGGGGTTCCGCGGCGGGTTGTCCATCTCGTCGATGGGCTCGACCAAGCCCGACCCGATCAGACGCTTCCAGATGCGGTTGACCGCGGTGCGGGCGAAGCGGGTGTTTTCGGGCGCGGTGAACAGGCGGGCGGCCGCGGCGCGGCGGTCGGCGGGGGAGGCGTCCGGGGCGACGCCGCCCAGCTCGGGGAACAGAAACCGGGGTTCGGACTTTTCGCCGGTGGGCATATCGCACCGGTAGATACTGAGCTCGCTTTCGGCGAAGAAGCTGGCTAGGCCGTAGGCGTCCTTCAGCTTCCAGCGGCTGATGAAGCTGTCGTGGCAGGAGTTGCACTTCAGATTCACGCCGAGGAAGACCTGGGCGGAGTTTTGCGCCGCCTGCATGACGGGAGTCTTACTGGCGTTGATGTCCCCGCGCCAGTTGACGCCGATGAGGAATCCGGCGGGGTCGGTGGGGGCGGTGGGGTTGAGCAGGGCTTGGACGAAGCGGTTGTAGGGGAGGTTGTCTTCGAGGGCCTGGAGAAGCCAGGGGGAGATGGACTGGCGGGTGCCGTGGTAGACCACGCCCTCATCGTTGCGGAGCAGGTCGTTCCAGAAGCTGATCCAGTGGTCGGCGTAGTTGCGTTTGTGGGCCAGGAGCCGGTCGATGAGTTGCTCCCGCTTGTCGGGACGGGAGTCGGATTGGAACGCCGACAGGTCCTCGGGGGTGGGGGGGAGGCCCCAGAGGTCCAGGTAGGCGCGGCGGGCGAAGAGGGCGTCTGGGGCGGCGAGCAGGGGCTGGAAAACGACCATAACGAGCGCTGGCCAAAGCTTCCGCATTTGGTAGGATTATCGCATGCGTACTATGGCACTGGCAGGTTTGATGGCGCTGGCGTTGCCGGCGGAAGTGAAGTTTCCGGCGGCGCGGCCGCCGAATCATGAGATCCGCCTGGAGAACAGAACCCCGATTCGGATGCGGGACGGCGTGGTCCTGTACGCCGATATCTACCGGCCGGTGAAGGACGGGAAGTATCCGGTGCTGGTGTCGCGGACGCCGTACAGCACGGAGCGGGCGCCTAGCGCCTATGAGGCGGCGGTATACTTCGCGCGGCGCGGGTACGTGTTCGTGTACCAGGACGTCCGCGGACGGCACGAGTCGGACGGCAAATGGGAGCCATTCCGCAACGACGTCGAGGACGGCTACGACACCATCGAGTGGGCGGCCGTGCAGCCGTGGTCGAACGGGAAGGTGGGGACGGAGGGCGGCTCCTACCTGGGACACGTGCAGTGGCGGGCGGCCATGTCCCAGCCGCCGCACCTGGTCGCCATGTTCCCAAGCGTGGCGGCGACCAGCCTTTACCACGACTGGATCACGCTGAACGGCGGCTGGCGCCTGTCCTTCAATTTCGGCTGGGGACCGGTGCGGCAGGAGTCGCGGATCATGCAGAACACCGGGCCCCACACCGTACCCGGCGTGGACGCCATCAGCTTCGACAAGGTGCAATGGCAGCTTCCGTTGATGGGCATGCAGAAGCTGGTGGGGCGCAACGCCGAGTTCTACGCCGACTGGATCAAGCACCCCGACTACGACGACTACTGGAAAAAGATCAACGCCGAAGAGATGTTCGACAAGATCAAGACCCCGGCCCACACGCTGGGCGGCTGGTTCGATATCTTCAGCCAGGGGAGCCTGCGGGGCTACGTGGGAACGGCCAAGAACAAGAGTCACATGATCATGGGACCGTGGGGGCATGGGCCGTCGCAGAAAACGGGCGACCTCGACTTCGGCAAGGAGGCCAACATCGACCAGCACGCCCTGGCGCTGCGGTGGTTCGATTACTGGCTGGCCGGGATCGACAGCGGCATCCAGAACGAGCCGCCGGTCACGCTCTACGTCATGGGCAAGAATGAGTGGCGGCAGGAGAAGGAGTATCCGCTGGCGCGTACGCAGTACCGGAAGATGTACCTCCACAGCGGCGGCCGGGCCAACAGCGATAGGGGTGACGGACGCCTGAGCTGGGACGCGCCCGCCGGCGACGAGAAGCCGGACGGCTACGCCTATGACCCCGACAATCCGGTCCCCAGCCTGGGCGGCAACAACTGCTGCGGCACGCCGACCCCGGCCGGCCCGCGCGACCAGCGTCCAGTGGAGAGCCGCTCGGACGTACTGGTCTACACGTCGGACTTCCTCGACCGCGAAGTGGAGGTCACCGGTCCGGTGAAGGTCGTCTTGCACGTCGCCTCCGACGCCGTCGATACCGACTTCGTGGCCAAGCTGATCGACGTTTACCCCGACGGCCGGGCGTTCAACATGGCCGAGGGGATGGTGCGGGCCCGCTATCGCGAAAGCCTCAGCCGGCCGCGGCCACTCGAGCCTGGTAAGACCTACGAGCTGACCATCGACCTGGTGGGCACCAGCAACGCGTTCCTGCCAGGTCACCGCATCCGGGTCGATGTCACGAGCAGCCATTTCCCGCAGTTTGACCGCAACCCCAACACCGGGGAGCCCTTCGGGACCGGGACCGCGGTGAAGGTGGCCCGGCAGACGGTACATCATTCCAAGGCAAGCCCGTCGCATGTGGTGTTGCCGGTAATTCCGTAGGTCTGCGCCGAGACCGTGAGGGAGCGGTTGGTTTCAACTGTCCTATAAGGGGCAGAGA
>Ga0180069_1000199_pt1 | contig 12511 bp, 15 predicted proteins | sample EasRivERM_16_10D_2_FD_121793 | JGI IMG/M metagenome (GOLD analysis project Ga0180069, IMG submission 121793) | Soil microbial communities from meander-bound floodplain in the East River, Colorado, USA - East River metaG ERMLT231B'_16_10D | ecosystem: Environmental > Terrestrial > Soil >...
CATCTACGGATCACGGCGACACGGTGCTCGGATCGGCCAGGTGGCGGTCTTTACCGTTACCGACCGACGGGCCTCGGATCGACTGTAACGCTAACCCTCTGAATGGTTTGGGAATTCCTGCAACGGCGCGGGGGAGTTTTCGGTGTAAGCAACTCGCTTACAGACACTTACGAGAGCAAAAATATTGGGATCGAGGGCAGCTTATGACAAATTGCGCGTGGTGGGAGACGAAGCGAAAACTCAATAGGGAAGGGGCGAGGTGCCGGCATTCGGAGGCGGCGGTTCGGAGATGGGCGCCCGGCTCTCCAACGCGACAAAAATACGAGCAGCGCCGAGTCCGGCGTGAACTGGAGAACGATTTGAAGTTGCTGGGGTGTGTCATCAAATCTTTTCGATGCGAGGTTCAGCGCAAAGAAAAGAATCGGGTTGATGCGCTGAAGGCATATCACGAAAACGCAGACAAAATAAATGAGGCCCGGCGCGTGGCCTTCAAAAATCACCAACAAAAAGCTGATTTGCGGCACCGGCTTCCTAAACTTTTTCGACGGGTGGTCCGGCGAACCGAGGCCCACAAACGGAGTGAACTGGAACGCCTGGTTGTCGCAGCCCGGGCAATGTTGAAGCCGAGGCGATCCGCGGTTGAACAGCAGTTGATGCGCGTTATCCGGCGCCGGTTCAACAAGGCGTTCAAACTTCACCAGACTTCGAGTTACATTTTGAGGGCGTGTGGGATCAGTCTAGCCGGATTGCGCGCCCACTTGGAATCACTCTTCAGGCCGGGCATGACGTGGGAGAATCATGGTTTCGACGGCTGGCATGTTGACCACATCAAACCGTGCACGAGTTTCGACCTGACCGACCTGGAGCAGCAGAAGCAGTGTTTTCACTACACAAACTTGCAGCCGCTTTGGAAGAAAGAAAATTTTGAGAAGCGGGATAAAATTCTCACTTGACACCAGTCGGTGCCGGGCCTAGCTTCTCGTGTATGAATGACACACAACTGAAAACAATTGTCGGTCGGAAGATCATCAAGATCGAGATCGTCCCGCCGTCTGCGGAAAAGCGGGACACCTGCAAGCTGTCACTTGATGATGGCCGGGCCGTGGAGGTTTTGTTTTTCGAGAAGCACGGCGGCACGGTGAAGGTTGTTGAGCGATGAAGGCTATTGTTTTTCTCCCGTTGTCAAAGGATAAGGTTGCTACAATCAGTTTTGAAGACCTTGAAAAAGTGCGGCCCTATAAGTGGTATGCTATCAAGCATCAGCACAATTGGTATGCGCGTCGGGATTGGAACGAGGGAGGCAAGAAAAAATTTATTTACCTGCATAGTTTTTTATGCCCCTGTCAACCCGGAGAGCCGAACCACATTGACGGAGACGGGTTGAATAACCAGAGAGACAATTTGCGCGCTGGGACACATACTCAGAATTTACAAGGGCGCAGAAGGAAAAAACCGGCAGCGACCTCTAGCTTTCGTGGTGTTAGTTGGTATCCCCGTTTAGGAAGGTGGAGAGCGCAAATTGTTCTTGAGAAGAAACAGACACACTTGGGCTATTTTCAAGACGAAAAAGCCGCGGCCCAAAGTTATGACGACGCCGCTAAGAAATTTTTTGGCATTTTTGCCTGCCCAAATTTTTTATGAAGGCTGGGGCGTTCTTAACCTGGGCCGTAGGAATTTGGATCGCCGGTTTCGCACTTCGATGTTGGATGCACGCAGTCCGGGAGTTTCTTGTTTTGCTTTGGGTGATTATCAATGACAAGGACGAAATTTATGAACGAGAACAAGCCAAACCCTGAGTGGGTAAATGCGCCGCTCGAAGCCGCCGGCTGGATCGACGGCGTTCCTTTTCTCGCCGGCTCGCAACCGCCGAAGGAGCCGGAGGAGGGAAACGTGTGGGTTACACTGCCAGATCGGGAGCCGATGGTTTTCAAGGGCGGAAAATGGGTGCCCTGGCTCAACGCTCCGATTGGTTGGGAAAATAGTTTGACAGGTTGCCCGCCGGGTGTAATCTAGCATCTGTTCTTTGAATAGCCGGTCCGCGGTTCGACCAACGGCTGACCGTTGGGCAGCACGAATCTCACACGCGGACCGGCACTTTGTTCCTTGAGAGCCGGCTTGCGCCCCGGACCAGAGCGGTCCGGTTTGGAAGCCCGTTATAGCAGGCCGAACGAACGGCTGAATGACAAAAAGCCAGCCAGGCTACAAATCAGCGCCGTGGGTGACTGGCAGTTGCCCGTAACCGGAGCGGAAATCTTCGCGAGGTTTTCGCCGGACTGCGCAAGTCGGCTCTCAGTGAATAAAAGTTGCCCAGGATGCCAGAAAGTATTTGCGACCAACCCTTCGCCAAAAACAAGGGGGCAGAAGTTTTGCACCCCGAAGTGCCGATATGATACCTGGGTAAAAAACAACCGCGCCTTGCTTAATCAGCGGACACGGGAATACCGCAGGCGGCGGTATTTGAGAGATGGTTGCTGGCGAGACAACAGCCCTGGGGCCGCTGCGTTAAAGGAGTGGATGGTCGAGTTAAAATCAAAACCGTGTTCTGATTGTGGCAACTGTTTTCCAGTATGCTGCATGGATTTCGATCACCGGGCCGGAACGAAAAAACAATTTAATCTTGGGTCGATGTTTGCACATCACTACTCTCGGAAATTGATTGAGAGCGAATTAAAAAAGTGCGATTTGGTTTGCTCCAATTGTCACAGGGTCCGCACACAAAAAAGAAAGACTGGACATGCAAGATCAACATCCTGAAGTTTATCAGCCCTATCCAAAAATACCACGACTGTCACGGGAAATCACGGTAACAGAAAAAATTGATGGCTCCTGCGGGCAGGTTTTCGTTTGGGATATGGCGCACCAGCCGAAAGACCACAAACAGAATTTGCTTCCTCCGGTGGGTTCGCCGCCCGACGGTGTCCCGTGGCTTTTCGTTGATGGCCCGATTTACATCGCCGCCGGCAGCAAAAATCGCTGGGTCACAATTGGCGAGGATAACTTCGGCTTTGCAAAGTGGGTCGTGGTCAACGCTCCTGCTCTCGCGGGCCCCGGGCACGGCAGGCACTTCGGCGAATGGTGGGGACTTGGCATCAACCGGAACCATGGGTTGAGCGAGCGGAGGTTTTCACTTTTCAACACGGACCGGTGGGCTGAGGCACTCTCCACGGAAATTACCATGAAAGAGTTTTGCCCGGACTGCTGCCATGTCGTGCCCGTGCTTTACCGTGGGAAATTTTCTACCGCGTCAATCGAGGTCGAGCTTGAGTTGCTGGAAAACCAGGGCAGCAAGGCAGCGCCCGGGTTCATGCAGCCGGAGGGGGTGGTCGTGTGGCATACCGCTGCCAATCATGGCTTTAAGAAGACAATTGAAAACGACGAAAAACCGAAAACAGTGGTTGACAGCCCTGGCCAGTAGTGGCACTCTTTAGCACATGAACGTTGTATCTTACATCCGTGTCAGCGGCAAAGGTCAGTTGAGCGGCGACGGTCCTGAAAGGCAGAGGGATTCAGTTGTCTCTTTCGTCGCAGCACACGGGCTGAGTTACCGCGGGGAGTTTTTCGAGCAGGGCGTCAGCGGCACGGTTGATGGAATGGACCGGCCCGCGTTTCGCACGATGATTGAGCGTATCGAAGCCAACACTGGCGACAAAGTCACGGGCATCGTCGTCGAACGCATGGATCGCATTGCGCGTGACCTGATGGTGCAGGAGTTACTTTTGAAGGAATGCCGCGAGCGCGGCATCAAGGTTTTCGCCGCCGATGTGGGTTTGGTTGACCAGGCGACGAACGACGGCGACCCGACGAGGAAGTTGATAAGGCAGGTGTTGGGCGCCGTCGCTGAATTTGCGAAGTCCGAGCTTGTGCTGAAATTACGCAAAGCGAGACAGAGAGTGAAGGCGGCGACGGGCCGGTGTGAAGGCGGGAAACCCCACGGGTTTTATCCCGGCGAAAACGATGTCAAGTCGGTTGTGCTCGACATGATATCAGATGGCTTCGCGCAGAGGCCGATGGACATTGCAGCGCGTTTAAACGTGCTGAGTTTCAAGACCCGGGCAAACAAAGTTTGGGACCGGAAGAATGTGGACAAGTTGGTGAACCGTTTAACGAAAGGAACAAAATGAGGGGCGGATATTTTATGCTGTTGAAGCAGCTTGGGTCAGGTGTGCCGGAGAGCCGGGTGTCGGAGGCGGTCGAGCGGGCAAAAGCCAGGCACGCAGAAGAGTGCGAACTTCGGCTGGCGCGAATTCAGAATGGTGCCGAGAAGTCGCACCAGAACGGGAGGCCATATGAGGCGTAACTGATTTATCGGGTGAGGGTGTGAAAGTCCCTGGATAGATACTGAGAACGACCGTGAAATCCCAGGATTAACAAGCATACCGGGGACGGCCCCGGAGGAGCCGCTGACTGCGGCGAACCCGACCAACATAGCAAGGCGGAATCTCACAAAGATTCCGCCTTTTGTCATTGTGGCCCCCAACCGGGCACTGTTTGGTATGGCAAAAAATGGCAGTTCGGTGGGGAGTCGGACGACGATTTACGTGTGGGGGGTCGTCGCGATATGTGTGTTGGCGGTTGGGTTTGTTCTCGGGGTGGTTTTTCTCCGGCCCGAAAAGGATAACACCGCCCTGATTGCCACGGTTTTCGGGGTGCTCGTGCCGGTCATCGCGGCTCTCCTCGCTGCCGCGGTGCAGCAGGTGCATCTGGCGGTCAACAGCCGGCTGTCGCAGCTTCTCGAACTGACTGCGAAGGCGTCGAAGGCCGAGGGAAAGCTGGAGGACAAACAATGACGGAGGCCATCGGGGTTATCCTGGTGGCGAGCGGATTTACAGTGCTCGCGTGTTGGATCGAGCACTGCCTGAGAAAGAGTCGTGGTGATTTTGGTTAAATGCGGGGTGGCGCAGCCGGTAGCGCGTCAGCCTCATAAGCTGAAGGTCGCGGGTTCGAGCCCCGCCCCCGCATCCAATTTATGAAACGAAAAGTTTACGCCCAGCTTAAACCTGGCGCCGGCCCGCTGTTCAGGGTTTTCGATAGAAGCTGGTCCGCGCGCGGGTGGGAGGTCCGGGTGGGAACGAGGACAGGACACGATGACATCGACTCGCGTGTAAATGTCATCAACTTCAGCTACAAGCCGGGCGATCCGAAATCGCGCGCCGTCAAGCACGGGAAGCCCGGGTGGGAGGGCGCAGCCCTGGTGGTTTTTCAGACCGAGGACGAAGTCTTGAAGTGTGGCCGTCCGGTATGCTGACCGACCCGTTCCAGATCAAGCTGGCGGCGAATGTTGCGTCGCTCGTTCACAAAGACAAGAAGTTTGATGCGGCGAAACTTCTCGACGACGCGCTCGGGCTGAATCTTAAAATTCCCGATGAACCGGAGAAATACATTCCGGTTTTGCAGAACTGGTTTGCGCATCTGATGGCCGCCGGGGCGCCGGAGCAGGCGGCGCAGCTTCTCTGGACTTCAAACAAATTCACGCCGGAGCCGCAGTTCACGAAGTCGCTCTGGAAACTTTTCGACCGGTCGAGCATGGGGCTTGTCATGGGCGGCGCGTCGTGCTCGAAGTCGTATTCGCTCGGCGGTGTGCGGCTGATGCTGGAGTGGCTCGCCGACCCTGCATGGACTTCGATCAAGATAATCGGGCCGTCTGAAGACCATCTTCAGACGAACCTGTTCAGTCATCTCGTTGATCTGCATCGTTCGGCGTCGTTGCCGTTGCCTGGGAAGGTGGGTGAACTTTTCATCGGCCTCGATCGGCGCAACCAGCTTTCATCCATCAAGGGGGTGGTCATACCAAAGGGTGAAAACGTGAAGGCCGGGCGCATACAGGGAATCAAGCGCAAGGCGAGGGACAACCCGCATCCGATTTACGGTTCGCTGTCCCGGCTGTTTTTGTTCCTCGACGAAATCGAGAATGTGCCCGGCGGCATCTGGTCCGACATTGAAAACGTCCTGAGCAACATCCAGGAGGCCGGCGACACGTCCGGCTTCAAGATTTTTGCCGCATGGAATCCCAAGGACATCTCGCATGAGGTCGCGTCGAGGGCGGAGCCTCCGCTGGGGTGGGAGTCGTTCGACATCGAGGAAGATTACGAGTGGGTGTCGAAGCGCGGGTGGGATGTGCTGCGGCTCGACGGCGAGAAGTGCGAGAACGTCGTCCAGAACAAGGTGGTTTACCCGGGGCTGCAAACCCGGGCGGGCCTGGAGACTATGGCCCGGAATTCCGGTGGCAAGCAGTCCGCCGGATACTATTCTCAGGGCCGCGGCGCATATCCGCCTCGCGGCATCGAGTTGACCGTCGTGCCCACCGGGATGCTGCCGAAGGCGCGGGGGGAATTCATCTGGTTCGATACCCCGGTGCCCGTTGCTTCGTGCGACCTGGCGCTTGAAGGAGGCGATGCGGCGCCTTATACGCTCGGCAGGTGGGGGCTTGCCACGGGCATCAAATATCCGGCGTCGGTTGAGCATCCAGAGGGTAACAAGGTGATTTTCAAGGACAAGAACGGAAACAACATCCAGCGGTGGGGGCTGCAAATAGAGAGCCAGTTTTCAGTTCCCAAGGGCGACACGGTTGCGATGAAAAATTCGTTGATCGAACTTAACCGCAAGGCCGGGGTGCGCGGGCACTTTTTTTGCGTGGACCGCACAGGCGTCGGCGCCGGCACCGCAGACCTGATCCGCCACGAATGGTCGTCCTCGATCATCGACGTGAATCTTTCGGAGGCGGCGTCGGAAGGAAAAATCTTTCTGGAGGACACGAAGACGTGCAAGGAGCAGTTCGAGCGCATCAATTCCGAGTTGTGGTTCGCGATGCGCGGCTGGATGGAGTTTCAATACCTGCTTTTCACCCCTGGATTTGACATGGCGAAACTCGGTCCGCAACTCACGACTCGACGTTTCCGAACTTCAGGAGGAAAAAGTCGAGTGGAGTCGAAGAAGGATTTTGAAACCCGGAACGGCAACAATGAATCGCCGAATGAAGCGGACGGCATCACCTTCATAGTTCACGCGGCCCGAAAGGGCAGCGGAGTGACGCTGTCGATGCTCATGGAGGGCAGCGAGGTTCCCGGCGAGGCAGACGATTATTGGCCGGCCTATCAGGGCGGCGTGCGGCTTACCGCGGACAACAGGACGGATTATCTCGACCAGCGCATCGCATGAAACGGATCAAGTTCAACGTTTATCACGACAGGAAGTTCAAGGAAACTGACGGGACGCTGATCGTCGGGAATACGTGGAAGGGTGTCTTTGCGCGGGTGCGGCTTTATCGCAAGCAGAACAATCTGCCGCCGGGTGATCCCGAGGCGGAGGTCCATGCCCAGGCTTGCGCGCGGAATCCATCGTTGTGCTCGGAGGAGGACGGCGTTGCTCACGCGGCGGTGCGGACGGCGTCGCTGAAGGGGCGGGTGATGCAGTGGTTTTCCGCGCTGCGGTCGCGCTGGCCCCCACCGTTTGTCGATTCGCAGATCGCAGCGTCCCGTGCTGCAATCTGCAAACAGTGCCCGATGAATGAAGCACTGCCGGAAGGGTGCGCAAACTGCCGGCACGCGCTGGCGGAATTGCGGAAGTCGGTGCTCGGCGGCGCGCGGGTGGGCGACGCGGCCTTGCAGCACCACGGCTGCGCGGTGCTCGGCTTCGAGCAGGCGACGGCGGTGTGGATCGACGACGTAACGGTTGAAAATGCGGAATTGCCGGGGTTCTGCTGGAAGAAGAAAACGATATGAAGCTGAAATTTTCATCTCCGTTCCGGGTTTTCGCCGCGCTGTGCCGGACGCTGTATGCGCAGGTGTTCGGGTATGAGGTTCTGGCGCCGCCGGCAGTCGAGGCCGACCGGTTGAGCCAGTGTTTTCCATGCGAGCAATACGACGAACCAAATGAACAGTGCAAGATTTGCACCTGCCTCGTGCGTGCGAAGGCGCTGCTGGCAACCGAGAAGTGCCCCATCGGCAGATGGAATCGCGTCTGGTTGCACAAAACGCCCAAAGCGGGCACTGTTTAAAGATGAGCCATTGCCATGCCCACCGACGTTGATCCGATTCCTTCCGGCGATAATACCGGCGAGTTGACACAGACGAAGCTGGGTCGCACCGGCAAGCCGGTGCAGAAAGCGATCAAGGACGACAAGCAGGCGCGCGAAGTCATCAAGATGATAATCGACGCCGGGCGCAACCGGTCGATTGTGGCTTCGCGGATCATGGCGAAGTATAATGCCGAACGCCCGTTCGACCAGTCTCAGTTGACTTCCGAGGGACTGGGCTGGAAGCAGAATTTCACGACCAAGCCGCTGCCGCTGATGATCGAAAAAGTTGCGCCGCGGTTCACGCAGGCGGTGGACGGCCTCAAGTATTTCACCAATGCAACACTCTCAAACAAATGGGAAAATTCCACAGAGAAGTCGGAAAAATTTCGCAAGGTCATCACGGATACGATTCGCGGACGCAAGGGTTGGAAGACGTTTCTGGAGGACATTGCATTTAATAACGCCCTCTTTGGAAGTTCGGTTGTTGCACATCTCGACGAGTTCACCTGGTTCCCTCAGCGTTTCATGTTCGACGAGGCATTTCTGCCCGACGGAACAAAATCCGAGGTCAGATATTGCCAGGCCGCGGTGTTGAAGGAGGTCAGTTTTCCGCATGAGCTTTATGCGAAGATCAAGGACCGCGAGGCCGCGGAGGTCGTCGGCTACAATCTGAAGAACTGCATCACGGCGATCAATAATGCCTCTGCGTTGCAGGTTCGCGACTCGCTCGGGAATGGCACGCCGGACATCTGGTATCAGAATGCGATCCGCGAGTTAACGGTTGGTTCGTCCTATATCGCGGGCGCGAAGGTCATTGTGATTTACAATCTGCTGGTGCGCGAAGTCACGGGCAAGGTTTCGCATTACCGGATGGCGGGCACCGAGTTGATCGAGATTTTCACCAAGGAGGACCGCTTCGACAGTGTTGAGGACTGCCTCGCGTTTTACTCGTTCCAGAAAGGCAACGGGACGATGGCCGGCAGCAAGGGCGTCGGGCGGGATATTTACGAACTGGCCGGGATGCTCGACCGCACGCGAAATGAAATCGTTGATCGCTCGCTGCTTTCCGGCAAGACGATGTTCCAGGGCGACCCGCGGTTGATTCACAAATTCAAGATGCACGTTGTCGGCGCCTCGGCGATTGTGCCGGCGGGGTGGACGTTGCTCGAACAGAAGCTCGACGGAAACATCGAGCCGTTTTTGAAGCTGGATGCGTTTTTCTCCTCGCTGTCGGACCAGCTTATCGGCAGCGTGTCGCCGCCGAATATCGCATCGGAAGCGGGCGAAGGAATGCGTTCGAGTGCGTCGTGGCAACTCCTCGCCGCCCGCGAGGAAGAGGGCAAGGATTTTCGCATCATCCGGTTCATGGAACAGTTTGTCTGCATGATCCAGTCGATGCAAAAACGGATTTGTGATTCCGAGACGATTGAGGACGACGCGAAGGCGGCACAGGAGGAATTGTTGAAGTCGATGACGCGCGAGGAGATCAAGGAGCTTGCGGAACAGCCGGTGGCTGGAACGGTGCGCGATCTGACCCCGACGGAGCGCCAGATGGTCGCCGCGGTTGTCATGGAGAAAAAGGGTTCGCCGCTTTACAACCAGCGCCAGCTTGAGGTTGAGGATTTGACCGCGAGGCTTGGCTCTGATTTTGTGCAGCGTGTGTTGCTGCCCGAGAACGACAGGACTGAAGAAGCTGAACAGTCAAGACTTCAACAGATGGAGCTTCAACTATTGGCTCAGGGGGAGCCTGTTCCTGTTAGCCCAAGAGACGGGCACATCACGCATTTGAAAATCCTTATGCCGGTGGCTGAACAGCTTGGTGCTGCAATTATGCAGGGGCAGGCGGATACAAATTTGTTTGAGGTCATGGTTGCCCACGCAGCAGAACACGTAGCTAATGCAGAACAACAGGGCGTTCCAAAAGAAGAGTTGGCACCCTTTAAAGAATTTGTAACCCGTGCTGGTCCCGCAATAGGGAAAATGAAGCAGTTGGATTCGGAAGCTGCGCAGCTTGCGCAGCAAACGCAGGCTATGGATGCCGAAAATCAAGCGATATTACAAGGCGGTTCACCACCGCAGCCACCCCTGAATGAAAATTTGCCCCAAGTGTAAACAAAGCAAACCAGAATTTCTATTTTACAATCGAGCAGCCTCTCAAGACGGGCTGCAACGCGATTGTAAATCCTGTAGTCATATTCGGGCTAGGGCGTGGCGAAGTCAGAACCGTTCTTCTATCGCCACTCAAGAAAAGTTGTATAGGGTTGCTAACGCAGAGAAAATTCGTAAGCAACAGAAGAGATACCGCCAGAAGCACGCGGCAACTCTTCGTGCTGCCAGCCGCCGTTGGTCAGAAAAAAATCGGGACTACGCCCTTGAGTATGGCCGGAATTACAATCGGACCCGGAGAAAAAACCCAAGCGGCGCGATTAAGCTTAGGGCCGTTCTTAGGCACCGTATCCACATGGCGTTGAAGGCGCAAAGCAGCCATAAAATCTCAAAAACAACAGAGTTGCTGGGCTGCTCGATTGAGCACCTTCGTCTTTGGTTGACGTTTTATTTTCAACCCGGCATGTCGTGGTCGAATTATGGAGAGTGGCATATCGACCACATCAAACCGTGCGCGAAATTCGATCTTACCGATCCAGAGCAACAGCGGCAGTGTTTTCATTATATCAACCTTCAACCTTTATGGGCTGGAGAGAATTTTAGAAAAGGCGATACTTATGGAGATTAGTAACTCACCACTCGAATTCGATAGTGAGGACGTATTACTTTTTCGCGCGTTCTTGCAGACCCGTGCAGGCTCCCGCCTGATCCCGAAACTTTTGGAGGGCGTTCCGTCGCTGCTTGAAAAAGGTGATGTGAACGAAATCCTGGTGCGCAGCGGCAAGGTCCAAGGCTTTCAAGAGGCCGCGCGCACCCTTCTTTCCCTCGCATATCCGCTGCCCGACGTGCCCACGAACACGGCAACGGAATACCCGGACCCTTCCGACGATTCCAAGTGGAATGACGGCCAGCAGATCAATAAACCCAACCCCTGAAAAATATGGCAGACGAGAAAGAACTTACACCGGCGGAAGTAGCAGCCAACAACGAAAAAACCGCCCGCGAACTGGAGGCACAAGGCGCGCAGCACGTCACGAGCGAGGCCGACGTTGCCGACACCAGATCGGCGCTCGACAGGTTGATGGCCGGCGTGGTGGAAAAGAAACCAGATGACCCGCCTGCCGGCGCGGAGCCAACCGCGGAGGAAAAGGCGGCAGCAGAGGCAAAGGCTGCGGAAGAAAAAGCTGCGGCGGATAAAATTGCCAGCGAGCGCGAGGCCCACCTGAAGAAGTCCGAGGAATTTTTCAAGGACAGTCCCGGGCTGCCGCCGAACGCTTCGCCAAAATCAGCGGAGGCTTTTTCGACGGTGAAAATCCGCGCCGCGCAGGAGATTTCGGCGCGTGAGGCGAAGATCGAGGAACTGAACAAGCAGCTTGCCGAGGCGCAGGAAAAACTCAAAAACCCGGTGCCCGCGGAGATCGAGCGCGAACTAAAGGAGCATCGCGAATTTCGTGCGAAACTCGATGTTGACGCCGACCCCAAGTTCAAGGAGTTCGACAAGGCCATCGCAAACTCGCAGGAGTTCATTTACGCCCAGCTTCGGAAGTCGCCGACTGTCACCGACAAGGTGATCGAGGAAATCAAGAAATTTGGCGGGCCGGAGAACGTCAACATGGCGAAGCTTTTCAGCACGATCCAAGACCCGGTCATGCAGCGCCTTGTCGAGTCGAAGATTGCCGACATTGAGATGGTCAAGTTCAATCGTGAGCAGGCGGTCAAGACGGCGAAGGACAACATCGGGCAGTATGTGGCCGAGCGCCAGAAGGCAAGCACCGACTCTGTGACGGCGCACAACACGGCGACCGCGAAACATCTGGAAACTTTTCATGGGCAGATGGCCTGGCTTGCGGAGAAGCCAGTCGATCCGAAGGCGGATGAAGCGGCCCGGAAATCCGTTGAAGATTACAACAAGTTCATCGCGGAGACAAAACAAAGCATGGCGGTTGCGTTGAAGGACGACTCCGCCGAGATGCGCGCGTTGATGATCGCGGGCATGGCGCAACTCATGCTGGAAAGGCGCGTCAGCGCGGCGGACAAACTCGAAAATGTCACATTGAAAAAGGAGAACACGGAGTTGAAGGACAAGCTCGCGCGGTTCAAGGATGCCAGCGTTTCCCGGTTGCGCGAAACGGCTGCTCCGTCAGATGGAAAAGTTCCGAAGGCGAATGAGGCGACTGACTGGAATAAACCGACCGTCGTTGCGCTCGACGACATCGCCAGGCAGGTCATGGAAGAACGCGCCGCGAAGGGGCTGTGATTTTCAATTCCGATCCAACCGGCGGCATCGAGCCGATGGTGGTGACGCCGCCGACGGCGCTGCAAATCTACACGAAGAAGGTGCTGATTGCGTGCCCGTGGCAGAAGTCGGTATCGCCGATAACCTCGTTCGTC
>Ga0180069_1000200_pt1 | contig 12444 bp, 11 predicted proteins | sample EasRivERM_16_10D_2_FD_121793 | JGI IMG/M metagenome (GOLD analysis project Ga0180069, IMG submission 121793) | Soil microbial communities from meander-bound floodplain in the East River, Colorado, USA - East River metaG ERMLT231B'_16_10D | ecosystem: Environmental > Terrestrial > Soil >...
CAACACCCCACCCGCCACGTATGAAGCAATGGTCGATCAAGCAAAACCGCCGAATCACAACCTGTTGGGGTCTGCTGAGTGAAGGGGATATCCACCAGCGTCCTTTCTCAACCTGGCCCAGGTGCGCATGGTCGATGAGATCAGGAAGGGCCATTGTCGCCTTTGGTTCAGTGAGAGCCACACGGTCAATCTTGAAGGCATGATAGCCGACAGCGTAAACCTCTACCTCTGCAAACGTTGCCCGACGGTAGAAAGCCTCACGCGCCAAGAACCATCGTCGGCTTCACCGGCAAGTCCAGATCCGGTAGCATAGCCTCAGCGGCCCGGATAGCGCAGAGCGCTTCTTCCCGGTTTGCACCCGATTCCTTGACCACTTCCAGCAGTTGCACCATCAGAAAAAAAGCTAGCCTGTCCTTCATTTTCTACTTGACTTTTATTGCTTGACTGGTTTAGAATAGGGGTATGAATGAACTGACGGAAGCCAAGCGCACCCAGATAGTCGCCGCCCTGGTCGAGGGAAACAGCATCCGCTCCACGGTCAGGATGACGGGGGCTTCCAAGAACACCATTGCTAGGCTCATCGTGAAGCTGGGCGCTGCCTGCTCGGCCTACATGGACAAGACGCTGCGGGATCTACCCTGCAAGCGGGTTCAATGTGACGAAATCTGGGCGTTCATCGGGGCGAAGCAAAAGAACGTGACGCCCAAGACGGTAGAGCGCGGGGCCATCGGCGACATCTGGACCTGGGTTGCAATCGATGCCGAAACCAAGCTGGTCCCATCCTGGTACGTGGGGGATCGTGGGGCCGGTAGCGCTAACGAGTTCATCTCGGACCTGGCGTCCCGCCTTGCAAGCCGCGTCCAGTTGACCACGGACGGACACAAGGTCTATCTGGAAGCGGTTGAAAGTGCTTTCTGGCAAGGCATCGACTACGCGATGCTGGTCAAGATGTACGGCGAGGACCGGAGCACGGAAGCCACCTACAGCCCGGCGCAATGCACGGGAACGCGTATCGTTCCGATTCTCGGCGTTCCGAATCCCAAGCATATCAGCACCAGCTATGTCGAACGCCAGAACCTCACGATGCGCATGTCGATGCGCCGGTTCACCCGGTTGACCAATGGCTTCTCGAAGAAGCTGGACAACCACATCGCCTCTATCTCCATCCACTACATGCACTATAACTTCTGCCGGATTCACCAAAGCCTTAGGATCACCCCTGCGATGGCTGCGGGGGTCACGAATCATGTTTGGTCGCTAGAGGAAATGCTAGCCCTGCTGCTCTCCTAAATGGGGCCAGTCGAACATCTTTGTCGGCTGCATCTTTGGTAACGAATCCAAGCTTTGCGGTCCAAAGGTTGCGAACTGCCTTTCAAGCTCAGCAAAGCCTTCCTGCGACACAAAATTGATGCTTGCGTGATGAAAACTTCCGCGATCCATCAGCTCAAGCGGCCCATAGACCGCCATGTTTGTTGTCGGCCCGACCCCTACCGCCCGCTCTGCTAGTTTCTTTGCTTCGTACACGCAATACATCGCCCGCTCAAGGTCAAAAGTCCAACGGTAGTTCCGTTGAAACAGGGATGCCTGGGCAAGCATGTAGCCAGAACCGGCGGTTATGAAACCAGTGTGAGGAGTGACCTCCCCATTTTGATTCACGAGACAGAGGACGGGAACGCCACCAGCGAATCCCGCTATTACGATCTCGCAACCGATCCCCATCTGCTCAATCTCCGCATGGATGCGGGAATACACGTCAGCAGGGAAATGCGTTGCGCCAATATCCCGAAACTGTTCTGCGGTGATCCCCCACTTCGTATTCAAGTACTCCTCTATCAGGCGTGCCTTCATCATTCGAGGAGCAACGCGAAAGCATTGGATGGCCTCCGATTCGTTTTCGCTGCGTGTATACGTATGCGCCCGCAGTACGGCCATAAATTCCTCGGAGCGGGCAACATTACCCGCCGTCAAGTAGTACCACAGACCCCCGGACATCTCCATCTTTAGAGAGACATCGCCACTTGAGTATTCGTCGCCAATGCGGGCATCGGTGCAGAGGACGAAGCACGGTGCACCCTTATGAAGGCATTGCCTGCGATGCAGACCGTCATAGCCTCCAGAGCATACCGCAAATGCTTGACCGGTTGCGGACACGTTCTAAGCGGGGTTTGCGGACTTCCAGCCGGGCGCTTCAGGCGCGTAACTCTTCCGGGTTCCGGGCGGACTAGGGGGGCGCTAGCGGTCAAAATCGGCCTCCGGGCCAAACTGACCCACTACCCCCTAAACCCCCAACCCCCGGTCCAATGTGGTAATAGTAGACGAACGCTTCCGAGGAGCAGGTATGACTGGGAGAAAGAGCACCACGTTCGTCCTAGGCGCCGCAGTATCCATACCCAATTTGTCTACCGTTTTGCTGGCGGCCTGCCTGTTATTCCCCTCCGCAGGCCTTTCTCAAACCGGACAAGGAACCATCGTCGGACTGGTGACCGACTCGACCTCGGCGATCGTGCCCGGGGCGTCGGTCACGCTCATTCACGAGCAAACGGGGTTCAGCTACACGGCGGTCACCAACGAAGAAGGACTCTACCGGATACCCTATCTGAATCCCGGCACCTATCGTGTCACGTTCGAGGCGCAGGGGTTCAAAAAGGCGGTTCTCGCGGGCATTCTGGTGCGGTCGACGGAAACCAGCCGTGTGGATATCGCGCTGGAAGTGGGGACCCTGGTGGAGACCGTCGAGGTGAAATCTCAAGCCGCGCTGCTGGAAACCGAGACGTCCACGGTCGGACACCTGGTGACGGGCGAGATCCTGAACAAGCTCCCCACCACTCAGATGAAGATCCAGACGATCCTCTTCTACATGCCGGGGGTGACGTCGCAGTCCGGCGACGGGCACGTGGCCGGGCAGCGGTCGCGCGCGTTCAACGCGACCATGGATGGCGTCTCGGGCATGGAGCCGGTGCGCGGCGCCATCGCTACGGATCGTTTCCTGGCGACCGTCGAACAGAACATGGCCGAGGTGAAGATCCTGACCACCGCCTTGCCCGCCGAGTACGGCCACTCGGGCGGCGGGATCATGAACATCAGCTACAAGAGCGGGACGAATCAGATCCACGGTCTGGCGGATGAGCGGTACCGCAACCCTGCGGCGGTGCACCGAAGCTGGGAGGAACCGAACGCGCTGCCGCGCAAGGGTTTCCACCTGATGTCGGGCAGCCTCAACGGTCCGGTAGTGCTGCCCAAGATCTACAACGGCCGCAACCGGACCTTCTTCCTGCTGGGCTTTCAGCGGCACCACGAGAACGGCGGCGAGAATAACGACCGCAACGTTCCCAGTCCCGCCATGCTGGCCGGCGACTTCAGCTTCGGCGGCATCGGGGACCCCATCTTCGATCCGGCCACGCTGACCCAGATGCCCAACGGAACCTACACGCGCACCCGCTTCGCCGGCAACATGATCCCGAGGAACCGGTTCGATCCCGCCGTGCAGAAATTCCTCGGCCTGAACCCCTACAGCGGCGAGGGCAACCGGAACAATCAAGCCTTCCTCAACCGGACGGGTCCCCAGAACAACCTCAGCGCGGATACGAAATACAAGTCGTATCGAACCGGAACCGACTTCAAGCTCGACCACTCGTTCAGCAACAACCACAAGATGTTCGGGCGCTTGTCGAACTACCGGCACCGGGCGTCTAACGGCCGGGACCAGATCCAGTGGGCGAATAAGCTGTTCGATTTCAACTGGACCCCGGCGCCGATCGACCAGAAGCAGCTCGCGGTCTGGGACACCATCACGATCAGCCCGACCACCATCAACGAAGTCCGGCTGGGGGGCAACCGGCGGAAGTTTACGCGGATTCCCGAGACGCTCGGCGAGAACTGGGCCGGGCAATTGGGAATTCCAAACGCGAATCCTGAGACCTTCCCCAGCTTTCTGGACTCGGGCGGCGCCGCATTATTTGGGGCCCGCTTTCCCGAGGGCGACAACGTGGACGTGACCGAGAACCTCAGCCTGCAGGAAAACCTCACTATGGTCCGGGGGCGCCATACCTTCAAGACCGGGTACGAGCTTCTGCGGACGCGCGCCAACTCGAGCGTGAACGCGGAGCCGTCGGGCCGGTACCGGTTCGGCGGGACCGAAATGCCGTTCACCCCGAACACCGGGAACTCGTTTGCGTCGTTCCTTCTCGGCGGCGTGGTTCGCGCGGACTTCACGCAGGATCTGGCCACCTGGCTGCCTCGCTGGTGGACCCACTCGCTCTACTTCCAGGACGACTGGAAGGCGACCCCTACCCTGACCCTGAACCTCGGGCTGCGCTGGCAATACGAGACGCCTTACAGCACCAAGTACGGCCAGCAGAGCCAGTTCAGTCCCAGCGCCAGCGACCCGCTGACCGGCCGCCAGGGCGCTCTGCTGCATCCCACCTCGCCGCTCGCCAAGCGCGATCTCAACAATTTCCAGCCGCGGGTGGGCCTGGCGTATAGCTTCCGGAAGGATTGGGTGTTCCGTGCGGGGTTCGCGGTCAACACGCTGGACCTTTGGACCAACGGCTTGCAGGAGAACTTCGAGGAGTACCTGGCCACGGCCGTGGTGCAGCGGCCGACCGGAGACCCGGGCGTGGCGTTCTACCTGTCGCAGGGACCGCCGGCGGTGAGGTTCCAGGTTCTGCCCAACGGCACGGTGCCCTTTGTCGGAACCAACTACACCGGGCGGAACGCGTCGTACTACGACCCGAATATGCGGTCGCCGTACATTCTGAACTGGAACGCGGGCTTCCAGCGGCAGCTTAGCCCGACCATGGTGATCGAGGTAACGTACCAGGGGTCGTCCGGCGTGGGCCTGCTGAACCGGTGGGACATCAACCAGATCCCGCTCGACATTGCCAGAGACTTCAACCAACTGGACCAGATCCGCCGGGCGGCGCAGAATTTCAAGCCCTTCCCGCAGTTCGGCGCCATCAACCACTACAGCAATTACGGCCACAACAGCTTCCACTCGGGAACGATCAAATTCGAGAAGCGCTACTCCCACGGGCTGGACCTCACCACCTTTTACACCCACAGCAAGGCCATCGACGAGAACAGCGCCGACGCCGCAGCGAGCGGCGTCACGTTTTACAATCGCCGCCTGGAGAAGGCGCGGTCGGATTATGATGTCAGCGACCGCTGGGTCACCTACGTGAACTACGAGCTGCCTTTTGGGCGGGGGCGGCGGTTCCTTACCAACACGAACCGAGTGGTCAACGGGGCGTTCGGGAATTGGCGGCTGGGCATGATCCAGACCATCGAGACTGGAGCGCCGTTCGGCTTCACCCATACCGGCAGCTCGAACGTATACCTGCCCGGCGTGCTGCGGCCGGATCTGGTCCTAGGCAAGACCTACGACGACATCCAAGTGCCCTGGAACCGCTACGGTCCGTGCCGCCACACGATCACGTGTCAGGCTCCCTGGGTGAATCTCAACGTGTTCGCCTACCCGGCTTCCTTCACTCCGGGCCAGGCCGGACGCAACATTATCAACGGCCCAGGCGTGCTGTGGCATCAGCTTTCGGCGGCCAAGTCCTTCCCGGTGAAGGAGCGTCTGAACGGAACTCTGCGGGTGGACGTGAATAACCCGTTCAAGGTTCCGTTCTTTGGGTTTCCCGGCTCGGCGGTGGACTTCCGGAATCCGGAGCGCTTTGGCAAGATCACCTCGACGCGCGGGATCACCAGTGGCTTGGGGGCGTCGAAGCTGTTCATCGAGGTACACTTCAAGCTGGAGTTTTGAAATTATGAAACGACGGGAATTCCTCTCCGCTATGGCCGCTTCGCTGGGCGCCCTGCGCGATCGCGCCGAGGCCCTCTATCCCTCGAGCCGCCCCAACATCAAGTGGTGTGTCAGCAGCTTCCTGTGGACGTCAACCCAGTGGGCGGATAAGGGCACACTTCCTTACACGGAGATGCTCGACGTGATCCGGGACACGGGCTTCAACGGCTACCGCTTCACCGGCTGGCCGGGGATCTTGCCGAGGATCGGAATGGATCTCGCGCAGCTCGAAAAGGAGCTCTCCAAGCGGGATCTTCACATCGCCACGCTGTCGTTCGGCGGTCCGGCCGACGACCCGGCCCGGCAGCCGGAGATGGAGAAGTCGGCGCGCGAGGCCTGCCAGTTTCTCAAGCGGTTTGGGGCGACCGAGATGGTAACGTTCTCGCCGCGGCGGGTGAACAAGGTGCTCGCACGCGAGCACATCCGCAGAGCGTGCGAGTTTTACAACCACCTGGGCGACGTGTGCGCCGACTACGGCATCCGCACGGGAATGCACAATCACTCCCAGGGGCAGCTCATCGAGACGCAGGACGAGATCGAGCTGCTGCTGAAGCTAACCGACTCCAAGAAGTTCCACTGGTGCCCGGACACCGTCCACCTCTACATGGCCAACTGCGACATCATCGGTCTGTTTCAGAAGTACGCACAGCGACTGATCTTCTTCGACTTGGTGGACGCCAAGTACGAGTACCAAAAGGAAGACCTCCGCTTGGCGAACGGCAAAGTGGAGAAGGCCGGCTCGCAGAACGGGACCTTTATGCTGGGCAACCGCGACTACGGCGACGGCGAGGTGGACCTTCCCGGCATCATGCGGATACTCAAGAAGCACAAGTACAAGGGCTGGATCAACATCGACCACCACTATTCGCCCGTGAGCCCGCGCCACAGCTTTGAGCGGTGCATGAAGCACATCCGGGAGAAGCTCGACCCGATTCATAGCTGATTTTCCAGCCGCCGACTAAGCGAAAGACCTGACTGACACGCCCCCCGCCGCACTCCTATGCTGGGCAGGAATGAGAAGGCGGATCCTCGGAGTGCTGGCGATCGCCGCGTTTGCCGTTTGGTGTGTATTCATCCAAGCTAATATCCCGCTCCCCGACCGGGGCAACGACTTTCCGGCCTTCTACACCGTGGCTAAGGCTCCCTGGGCCAAAATCTACGATCTGGACTACTTCACCCGATTCGAGCACGAGCTGCGGCGCCCGTGGGGGCCGCATGAGGTGCAGCCGTTTCCCCGCGCCCCCGTCTACGCCCTGCTGCTCAAGCCCTTCGGACTGTTCAGCTACCACACCGCCGTCCATCTCTGGCTGGCCCTGATTTCGGCTGGGTTGGTGGGGTGTGCCTGGCTGGTGCAGCGACTCTACGGCGGGGACTGGAGCATCCTGCTCTGGATGATCGGCTTCTATCCGATCTCCTTCGCCCTCACCATGGGCCAGGATACGGCCTTTGTCCTCGGACCTATGCTGTTGGCTTTATTTTTTCACCGTCAGGGCCGCGATTGGCTGGCCGCGTTCTGCCTCAGCCTCGCCTTCCAGAAGTTCCACCTGCTCCTGCTTGTCCCGCTGGCCCTGCTCCTCCACAGCAAACGCGCCCTGTTCTGGCGGTTTGCCGGCTGGTTGGGCTTCTGGGGCGCTCTGAACGTGAGTTTGATTGGTATCGGCGGCGTCCGGGATTACCTCGATGTCGTCGGAGCCGGGGTGGTCGACCGGCTCTTCGTCCGTTCCTGGAACCTGCGGTCCTTGGCCTTCCACTTTGGTTGGGACAAGGCGGGCTATATCGTAGGCGCCGTTCTGGTTGCCGCCTGGTTTGTTTGGCTGGCCCGGCGCCTGCGCTTTGAAACGGCCTTTTGGGCTGCCGTCGGCCTCTCTCTGCTGCTTGCTTGGCACAGCTTCAAGTACGACTACGCCCTGGCTTTCCCCTTCTTCTACCTGCTTTGGCGCGAATACCGGGTGCGGCTCGCCTCCCCGTTTCTGTTCGGGGGACTCTGGGTCCACGCCCTCGCCTTCGAGCGCCAAACCTGGATCATGCCGCCCCTCATGGTGGGCCTCTCGGTTCTGTTGTGGTGGCGCACCCGTCAGCCCGGTGTACCCCGGCATATAACCTCTACGCCCGCCGTCGTCGGGGTACCAGAAGCGTCCAACTAAGGTAATAGGCGGCCCCACCGGTCCGCACTCACAATACCCCCCTAGCCCCTGTCCTGGTACCGTTCTATTACTAAGGTAATACTACCTTTGACCCAGAAAGCCATACTACGTGCGCGCTAGAACGTACACCCTCAGACGTACTAAAAATTATACCACCGCTGAATTGTTTTCTATGCGTACTAAATACTATTCTGCTCTGGCGCGACCAAGCATAGTTGTCTGTTGCCGTACCACAGAAGAGCATGAGCGAGAATCGCACAGAGCTACGAGCGAGCTGGATCCCGTCGCTAAGCGATGTGGTGTTTGCTTCGGTGCTGGGGTGGCTGTTCCTGGCCGGCGGCGGCGCAGTGGCTCTTCTGGGAGACGGTGACACCGGCTGGCACATCCGCACCGGCGAATACATTCTCGCTACCGGCACTTTCCCTCAGCAGGACCTATTCTCGTTCTCGCGTCCCGGCCAGTCCTGGTTCGCCTGGGAATGGCTGAGCGACGTGGTGTTCGCGCTGGCTCACAAAGCGGGCGGGCTCACAGGCGTCGTCCTGATCAGCGGAACCGTCATCGCCGCGACGTCGGCGGTGTTGTTTCGCTTTTTGCTGTGGCAGGGCGGCAACGCCCTGGTGGCGATCCTGCTCATGCTGATCGCCGGGTCCGCGTCCACTATCCACTGGCTGGCCCGCCCGCATGTGTTCACTTACCTGCTGTTCGCGGTCTCGCTGTGGGTCCTGGAAGCCGACCGCCGCCGCCCCACCCGCTGGGTATTCGCACTGGGGGCGCTCTCGGCGCTGTGGACGAACCTGCACGGTGGGTTTGCGGCGCTGGTAGCCACCACCGGCATCTATCTCACCGGCAGCGCGCTGGAGACGCTGTGGGCGCCCGCCGCCGAGCGCGACTGGAACCGGGTGAAGCGCTACGCCCTGCTGCTGGGCCTGGTGGCCGCCGGGACCCTGCTTACCCCCTACGGCTACCATCTGCACCAGCACATCTTCGCCTATCTGCGCTCGGACTTCATTTTGAACCACGTGATGGAGTTTCAGCCCCCGACGTTCCGGGGCGAAGGCATGCGGCACTTCGAGCTGATGCTGTTCGCCGGCCTGGCCTGCGTGCCGGTGCTCCTGCGCCGCAAGGACGCCACGTCGGCGCTGCTGATATTGGCGTGGGCCCACGCTTCTCTGACCTCGGCGCGGCACGTCCTGCTGTTCGTCGTGGCGGCCTCCCCGGTAGTGGCCCGCGAGCTGAGCAAGTTGCTGGAGCAGGCGTCGGCCCGCGGCGGCTGGATGAAGATCCTGCAGGAAGTAGCCGCCGACTACGGCGTGGGCCGCCCGGGCGCAACGCGCGGCCCGGCTTTCGGCTGGCTGGTTCCCGGGATGGTGGCGGCCGTTTCCGTGGTGCTGTTCGCGGGCGCCGGCAAGAGCGAAAAGCTGCGCGCCGAATTCTCCGACCGGATCTTCCCGGTCAAGGCCTGCACGGCCGCCCCCAACCTGGCCGGCCGGCGTATCTTCACCTCCGACCAGTGGGCCGACTACCTCATCTATCGCTACTACCCGCAGGTGAAAGTCTTCCTGGACGGCCGCAGCGACTTCTACGGGGCCGAGCTGGGGGAGGAGTATTTGCGGGCCAGAAATTCCCACCACGAGTGGGAACAGATTTTCGAGCGGTACAGCTTCGACCTGGCGTTGTTGCCGGCCGACTGGCCGCTCACCACCACCATCAAGTCCCATCCGGACTGGAAAGTGAAATACGACGACGGCAAGGCGCTGTTGCTGGAGCGGGTTCGCCGCCCGGAGGCGGAGAACGCCGCCGCGCCGCGCAGCGGGTCGCCGCCTAAGAGTTGAGAGAGGCCATGGAGATACCAGACAAGAACGACGGTTACTTCATCAGCGGGAGACAGATGGCGGAGTATGCCATGCAGTCGGGCATGCTGTTTTCGCCGTTGACCCGGCAGACCCCGGCGGGACGGGGTCTCTGGCCCCAGGGATTCCCCCCTGGTATTGAGACGGGCTCGCGTTTGGGGCGGCCCGTTTCCAACCGCGGCGCCGAGCGGCGCGCCCGCGCTCGTTGAGGAGACTCAACGCGCGTGGGGGCGCTAGTGGCGCCGTAACGAGCAACAACAGCCCCGGAGGGCATGTCTGGCAAGCCACCGGGTTTAAGCGGTACGACAAAAATAAACGCCGTCCTGAAAGGGACCTACAAGGAGAAGCAAGAACATGAAGAAAGTGAATTTGGCTCTGTTGAGGCTGCAGGCTGTCGTTCGCGACACTCGCGGCCAGGACCTCGTGGAGTACGCCCTGCTGGCGGGCTTCATCGCGGTCGCCGCGGGCGCGATCCTGCCGAACATTTCCGGCAGCATCAGCACCATCTTCAGCAAGATGGCTTCCGTGCTCGTCAACGCCGGCGGTTAATCCCGAAGGCCGAAACCAGCGGCGGGGCCGGCCGGCACACGCCGGTCCCGCTTCTGGAGGAGCCTAATATGTACTGGTTACTATCCATTGCCGTCCTGATCGGGGTTCTGGCCACCGCCGAAGATATGTGGCGGCGCCAGATCTCCAATACCATCACGGTCGGGGCCTTCGCCCTGGGCCTGGTGGCGCAGACGGCGCTCTACGGACTGAAAGGTCTGGGCAGCGCCCTGGGTGGAACGGCCGCCGGATTCCTGGTCTTCCTCATCTTCTTTCTGCTCGGTGGCATGGGCGGTGGCGACATCAAGCTCATGGCCGGCTTCGGCGCTGTGATCGGCCTGGGCCGGATCGTTCCCGCGGCAGTGATGACGGCGATCGCCGGCGCGCTATTCGCTCTGGGTTACCTACTCGTACGTAAGATACGAGGCAAATCAAAGGATACGGACAAGGCGGCGGAGCCGGAGGCGATTCCCTACGCACCGGCCATTTCCCTGGGAGTTTTACTGTCCTTCGCCGCCGGATAAAAGGAAACGCATATGGACAAGCGATTTTTGACCGTGTTGGGTATGTCGGTGATGCTGGCTCTGGTGGTGTCGGGCATCTTCTACCAGATCACCGTTCGCGCCAACCCCGCCTCCCGCAAAGACAAGGGCGATACCAAAGATCTGGTGGTGGCCAACACCGATATGCCGGTGGGGTCGACCATCAAGCCGGCGGATTTGCACGTGGTGAAGTGGCCCGCCGACAACTACCCCAAGGGCGGGTTCGGCAAGATCGAAGACGTGGTGGACCGGGCGGTGGTGAGCAACGTGCTCGCCGCGGAGCCCCTGGTCTCCGGCCGGCTCAGCGAGAAGAACGCGGGCGTCGGTCTTTCCAGCGTGATTCCAACCGGCATGCGGGCGGTGTCGGTGCGGGTCAACGATGTGATCGGCGTGTCCGGCTTCCTGTATCCGGGCACGCGCGTGGACGTGCTGATCACCGGCCAGCCTCCTAACTCGGAAGCGGCGGGACGCATGACCACCACCGTGCTGCAGAACATCCTGGTCATTTCGGCCGGCACCAAAATTCAGCCGGACTCGCGCGGGCAGCCCGAGAACGTTCCGGTGGTCACCCTGCTGGTCACCCCCGAGCAGGCTGAGATCCTGACCCTCTCCACCCGGGAGGGCGCGATCCAACTGGTGCTGCGCAACCCCACCGACGACAAGGTGCAGAAGCCAATGGGTGTGCGCGTGGCCTCGTTATACACAGGCGGGGCGCCCGAGAGGCCCAAGGTCGAGGCCAGGCCCCGGCCGGTGGCCCGCATGGTACCCGTTTCCCAACCCCAGGTTCTGGCGCCACCCCCGCCGCCTCCGCCGCCCAAGAAGGAAGTCGAGATGATTCGCGGAGATAAGCGGTCGGTGGAGACCCTGGGTGTAGAGAAGTCGGAGAAGAATTAGCGTGAGCGGGGCGGGTTGATAGGCCCGCCTCCATAGGACAACAGGTGCGAATATGCGTAATCTCCCCCCCCTCTCGGCTTTTATCGTTGGACTTGTGCTGCTGACCGCGGCGTCGGCCGCCGAAACCTCCCAGGCCGCGGCCGGCCGCAATGAGGAGATCGTCATGACGGTCGGCAAGGCGGTCATCCTGGACCACCCCGACGAGATCACCCGCGTCTCCATCTCCGATCCGGGAGTGGCCGATGCGGTGGCCGTCTCCACGAAGGAAGTTCTGCTCAACGCTAAGGGCCCCGGCGTCACCACCCTGGTTATCTGGTCCCGATCCGGTGAGCGGAATTTCTTCACCCTCAACGTCAGCCCCAACCTGCAGCAAATCAGCAGCCAACTGCAGCAGACCTTCCCCGGCGAGAACATCCAGGTCATCATGACCGCCGGTACAGTATCATTAGTTGGTAAAGCCAGCTCGCTGGCGGTGGCCGAGAAGGCGGCCGTGCTGGTCTCCAGCCTGGGCAAGAACGTGGTGAACAACCTGGCCGTGCCGGTGCTGGCGGAGAGGCAGATTCTGCTGAAGGTCCGGTTCGCCGAGCTGCAGCGGGCGGCCATCCAGCAGTATGGGGTGAACCTGTTCAGCACGGGCGCCCTAAACACCCCGGGCACGGTTTCCA